>Ga0207653_10000320_pt1 | contig 26203 bp, 29 predicted proteins | sample KBSK5251metaG_FD_184341 | JGI IMG/M metagenome (GOLD analysis project Ga0207653, IMG submission 184341) | Corn, switchgrass and miscanthus rhizosphere microbial communities from Kellogg Biological Station, Michigan, USA - KBS K5-25-1 metaG... | ecosystem: Host-associated > Plants > Roots >...
GCTCGGCGACGAGCTCACTGAGCTCCACGTCCATCTGGGTGGATCGGTCGACCCCGCGGCGATGTGGGGCATCGCTGCCAAGCAGGGCATCCGCCTCCCGACGAAGGACTACTGGGAATTCGTCGACCTCATCACCGTGGGGAAGAAAGAGCGGAAGTCGTTCGAGGATTTCCTGGCCCTCTATCGCTGGACCGAGCTGATCCAGTCGAGCCCGCTCGCGGTCGAGGAGTCCGTGTACGAGGTCGTCGGTGGCGCGTACCGAAAGGCGAACATCACCACGCTCGAGCTCCGCTACAACCCGATGAAAAGGAACCGTGGCGGCGAGCAGGACCTCGACCACATCATCATGGCGTCGATCCGCGGTCTTGATCGCGCACGTCTCGAGTACCCCGTGCGCGCCGGACTCATCTTCTGCCTGGACCGCACGTTCACATACGCGCTGAACGAGATCATCGTCGACAAGGCGATCGCCTACCGGCACCGCGGCGTCGTCGGGATCGACATCGCCGGACCAACGCATCCGGACTTTCAGTACCGCGACTACGCGGCGCTCTTTGCGAAGGCGCGCCGCGCGGGTCTCGGTCTCACCGTCCACGCGGGCGAGGACGAGGACTGGCATTCCGTCGATGAGGTGCTCCAGCACCTTGAGCCCGAGCGCATCGGACACGGCATCCACGCGGCCGAGAACGCCGCGCTCTGCAAGCGCCTCGCCGAGCGCGGCGTCCTGCTCGAGATCTGCCCGAGCTCCAACATCCACACCCAGGTGGTGAAGGACGCTGATGAGCTCGGTCGCTACATCGCGACGTTCAAAAAGCACAAGGTGCACTTCAGCTTCAACACCGACGGTCCCGAGATGCTGCAGACGACGCTGCGTGACGAGCTTCGTCTCGCGGTCAGGAGCGAGTGGGTGACGAAGGACGAGCTTTCGCAGTGCGGCGAGTGGGCGCGGCAGGCCTCGTTCGTGCACCGACTGGCAGTCGCATGACACGTCCACAGGCCGCGATCGTGCGCTTCTTCCTCATCTGCGCTGCGTGGGCCATCGGACAGACGCTGACGTGGGGCGTCGCCGGCCCGCTCGGCGTCGTGATCCCAGCCGCGCTCGCGATCGGTGCCCTTGTGGTCACCGCCGATCTCGGCCGGCCCCGCGCGGGTGGCGGAGGTGACCTCAAGTACTGGCGCGGCCGCCGCGTCGATGACGACGAGCGCCGCGGTCGCTGGAACTAGCCGCGTCCGAGTACACGTTCACGCCGCTGCTCGAGGACGACCTCGAGCGCGTGCGCGCCTGGCTGCTCCTGCCGCACGTTCGCGCGTGGTACGACGATGTGGCGACAGCGGCGTATCCGGACGAGGCGATCGCGGAGCGCCGTTTGGCCATGAGCGGCGAAGATCCGACGGATCACTTCCTCATACGTCTCGACGGCCGGCCGATCGGCGACATCCAGAGCTACCGCGTCGATGACCACCCGGAGTACGCGGCGCAGATCGCGATCGGTCGACCAGCGGTCGGGATCGATCTCTTCATCGGCGAGGCCGACCTCATCGGCCGTGGTCATGGACCCGCGCTGATCCGCGCCTTCCTCCGCGACGTCGCGTTCCCGCGCTACGGCGTCGATCTCTGCGTCATCGGGCCGAGCCGCAACAACACCGCGGCTATCCGCGCATACGAGAAGGCCGGATTCCGCTTCATGAAGACATACCTCGAGCCGGATGCGCGCGAGCCCGAGCATTACCTGATGGAGCTCAGCCGCGCCGAGTTGGATGCAGATAGCCTGTAGTCAAATCCGGCTGCGTGCACGCGCCGGTTCTGGGATGATGCGCCAGACGCGGAGGTGATCGGCATGGGTCTGCTCGATGGAAAGCGCGCGCTCATCGTGGGGGTCGGGAATCAGCGGAGCATCGCGTGGGGGATCGCGACGAGCTTCCAGCGCGAGGGCGCGCGTCTCGCCTTCACCTACCTGAACGATCGCTTCAAGGACAACGTGACCAAGCTCGTCGACACGCTGCCCGATCACGAGTCGATGCCGGTGCTGCTGTGCGACGCAGCCAAAGCCGATGATGTCGCGTCGCTCATCTCTGAGATCGATCGCCGCTGGGGCGGACTCGACATCCTCGTCCATTCGATCGCGTTCGCGCCGGTCGACGATCTGAAGGGCCGCTTCCACGAGATCTCGCGCGACGGCGTGCTCATGGCGGTCGAGATCAGCGCCTATACGCTTGTCTCGCTGTCCCGTGCCGCGTTGCCGCTCTTCGCGAAGGCCGGCGGCGGCAGCGTGATGACGCTCACCTACAACGCGGTCGAGCGGGTGGTGCCGAGCTACAACTCGATGGCCATCGCAAAGGCCGCACTCGAGACGTGCGTCCGCTATCTCGCCGTTGACCTCGGGCCATCGAATGTGCGGGTCAACGCGATCTCGGCGGGGCCGCTGAAGACGCTCTCGGCCAGCGCGGTGAAGGGCATCTCGACTGCGCGGGATCTCATGGAGGCGAAGTCGCCGTTGCGTCGCAACATCACGCAGGAAGAGGTCGGCAACGTCGCCGTCTTCCTCGCGAGCGAGATGTCGCGCAGTGTCACCGGTGACACGATCTACGCCGACAACGGCGTGAATATCGTCGGGGTGACCGACTAGCGCGAGGCGATCTTCAGTTCCGGGAGGATTCCCGCGTCGCGCAGGTCGCGCAGTGTGGCGATCTCCGCCCCGATCGTCGTCTCCGCGCCGTGGCCCGGTAGCACCCGGGTGGTCGCCGGCAGCGACGACGCAACTCGCGAAAGGCTTTCTGCCATCGCGGTCGGGTCGCTTCCGGGAAGATCGGTGCGTCCGATGTTGCCCTTGAAGAGGAGGTCTCCCGAGAACAGCGTTCCCTCGCGCCGGAGGTAGAAGCAGGTCGACCCCTCGGTGTGGCCCGGCGTGTGGAGCGCGCTGAGCTCGATGTCGGCGAGATAGCTGAGCTGCCCGTCGTCGAAGAGATCGTCGGCAGAGCAGGGCGGGATCTCGAACTGCGTCGGCGGCCGCTTCGGCCCGAGCCGGTATTCGTCCAGACGGTGGATCGCGAGGCGGGCGCGTGTCGCCTCTTTCACGGCCGCATTCCCGAAGATGTGGTCGGGATGTCCATGCGTGTTCAGGATCTCCACGAGACGCAGGCCCTGCTCTCGTACGGCGTCGATGACCTGGCGCTCGCCCATCGAGGGATCGATCACGATCGCCTCGTTCCGCGAATCCACGATGAGGTAGCAGCCGTTGTCGTATGGCGGGACACGCCACGCGATGGTCCGGACCACGCGAAAAACAGTAATCGAGCGTCGCAGGTATCGTTCACAGCATGCGGAACGCTCCCTCCGAGAACACCGCACCTTCCATCGGCGTAACGCAGGGGCGACCCGCCGTCCTCGGCAAGCGCTGGATGGTCAGCTCGAGCCATTACCTCGCGTCGCAGGCCGGCGCGAAGATGTTCGAGCGCGGCGGCAACGCGATCGACGCCGGGGTGGCCTCAGGCATCGCGCTGAATGTCCTCGAGCGGCACCTCACCGATTTCGGCGGGGTCGCGCCGATCATCCTCTTCCGCCCCGGCATGGAGGGACCTGAGACCATCGACGGTCTCGGTCGCTGGCCGGCCAAGTTCAGCCTCGACGATTACCGGCACCGCCACGGCGACGACATGCCGATCGGCATTCCGCGCTCCGTGACGCCGGCCGCCGCGGACGCGTGGCTCACCGCGCTCGCGCGCCACGGGACGCTGACCCTCGAGGAGGTCCTCGCGCCGAACATCGAGCTTGCCGAAGGCTTTCCGGTGTACCCGCGTCTTGCGCGCGCGATCGCGATGCTCGAGGAGCGCCTGCGTCAATGGCCCACGAGCGCCGCGGTGTTCCTGCCAGGAGGACGCGCACCACGCGCCGGCGAGATCCTCGTGCAGCAGGACATGGCCTCGCTCTTCCGACTTTTGGTGCAGGTCGAGCGGTCGCATTCGTCGCTCGGTCGCGCCGGCGCGATCATGGCCGCGCGCGACGTGATCTACACGGGCCATGTGGCGGATCAGATCGCCCGGTCGCAGAAGGTCCTCGGGGGAATGGTCACGTCCGAAGATCTCGCGGCGTATCACGTCAGCGTCTCGTCGCCGGTTCACACGACATATCGCGGGATCGATGTCTACGCCTGCGGCCCGTGGTCGCAGGGCCCGCTGGTGCCGATGACGCTCAACCTGCTCGAGGCGTACGACGTCGCGTCGATGGGTCCCGGGTCGGCGGCGTTCCTCCACGCGTACACGGAGTCGTTCAAGCTCGCGGCCGCGGACCGCGAGGGCTTCTTCGGCGATCCCGACCAGGTCGACGTGCCGATCCGCGGGCTACTCGACAAGGGATACGCACAAGAGCGGCGCGACCTGATCCGCGACGACCGCGCGTGGCCCGAGCTGCCACCGCCGGGCAACCCGTGGAGCTACGAGGGTCGGTCCGGACCGCCCGGATATGTCCCGCGCGTCGCGAGCGGCGTCGGCGCGCCGGACACGTCGTACTGCTGCGCGATGGACGCCGATGGGAACGCATTCTCCGCGACGCCGTCCGATCCGGGACTCGGGTCGCCTCTCGTCGAGGGCCTCGGCATCATCGTCAGCACCCGCGGCGCGCAGCTGTGGACGACGCCCGGCCATCCTTCGGCCATCGCGCCACGCAAACGGCCCCGGCTCACGCCGAATCCGGCGCTCCTGATGCGGGGTGGGCGAGCGCTCATGCCGTTCGGCTGCCCCGGCGAGGACGCGCAGTGCCAGGCGATGGTGCAGACCGTCTGCAACGTTGTCGACTTCGACATGAACCTGCAGGCGGCGATCGAGGCGCCGCGCGTGATCTCGCGCTCGTTCCCGTGGACGTTCCATCCGCACGCCTACGAGCCCGGCGTTCTGACCGTCGAAGGCCGGATCGCGCGCGAAGTGCGCGACCGCCTGGCATCGCTCGGCCACGTGATCCGCGACATGCCGGACTTCACGCCCGCCGCCGCGGGGATGTGCGCGATCCGTCGCCTCGACCCAGGCACGCTCGAGGGCGGAGCCGACCCACGGCGCGAGAGCTACGCGATCGGTTGGTGACCGCGCCGCGACGCGTCACCGGCGTTGGCGGCGTGTTCTTCAAAGCGCGTGATCCCAAAGTCCTCGGTGAGTGGTATCGGAGCCACCTGGGCATCGACGTGCAGGAAGGCGGCTGGGCGCTCTTCCGGTGGCGTGACCACGAGGATCCGTCGCGCTCGGCCACGACGGTGTGGTCCCTCTTCCCGGACAGTACCGAGTACTTCGGCGCGGCCGAACAGCGCGCGATGATCAATTACCGGGTCGCCGATCTCGATGCCGTCCTCGCAGACCTGCGCCGCGAGGGCGTGAAGGTGGACGAGCGCGTCGAAGAGACCGGTGAAGGACGGTTCGGCTGGATCACCGACCCCGAGGGGAATCGCGTCGAGCTCTGGCAGCCGCCACCCGACCGCTAATGCGAGGGCCGGACACGCGTCCGGCCCTCGCTGTGTGCGAGTCAGACCGTGTGACTAGTCGTCTTCACCTTGGTCATCGTCGTCACCGTCGCCCTTGTCCTTGTCTTTGTCCTTCTTGTCCTTGTCCTTGCCGCTTGGGCCACTCGTGATGATCTGGCCGTTGATGAAGATGTTGTCGATGACCGCGAGACCCACACCCTGCGTGTCGTTGTTCGCCGTGTCAGTCCCTTCGTCGTAGAGGATCGAGATCGACACGATCTTGCTGCCGGCGGGAATGACCGGGAACGACTCGGCCGGGTTCGATGTCTGGAACATGACGCGCGTCCACTGAGCCGGGTCCTGCCCAGCGCCGATCGGAGTGGTCTCGTTCGAACAGCCGCCGACGAAGTGGAAGCTCTCGGTCCCCGATGCGAGCTTCACCACCACGTTGAAGCGGGGCGCTCCAGCGCCGCAGTGCCCACCGTTGCGGTACTCGAATCCGAGCGTAAAGGCCGCGTCGACAGTCATGCCCTTCACGCCGGTGATGCGTGCGCCAGACGAGGAGCAATCGGCCGTCGGGCCGTTCTTCGAAAGCAGAAGTCCCGTGTGGGGATCGTTCGGGGTCGTCGCGTTGGGGCCGCCGTTGTCCGGAAGACCCATTCCGCGGAGCCAGGCTGCTGTCACGATTCTGCTTCCGGCCGGGGCCGGAGCGCACTCAGCGGCAGTTCCCACGAATGTGAACGGAACTGCTTGCACCTTGTTGTCGTCGTCGGCGACCGCTGAACCCGGCAGCAGTCCCACGAGTGCTGCGACAGTGACGAGGACGAATACACGCCTCATACAGCGTCTCCCTCTTTGCGTCGCGTGAAATGCCTGGTGATGTTCGGCCTTGGCACCTCCCGATGCTGCCCACGACTGAAGGGCTTGTTCTACTCCCGCGGTCAAGCGGTCGAGGCTTGGCCTCCATCACGGTTACGCTTACGGACGGCCGATGGATGACCAGGAGCGCGGCTGGCGCGATGAATTCCCGATCACGCGGGACCTGGTCTACCTGAATAACTGTTCGCTGACTCCGCTGCCGATATCGGGACGCGAGAGGATCGAGCGCTTCGCTCGTGAGTGGACAGAGCTCGGCGGGCGCGCTTGGTACGACCACTGGATCGGTGAGTACCAGGCGTTACGTGAAGATCTCGCCGCCGCGCTCGGCGCGACCGCGGATGAGATCGCGATCGAGCCGAACGTCTCCGCGGGTCTCGTCGGGATCGCGAGCACCTTCGACTACGCGAAGCGGCCGAGGGTCGTCGTGTCCGACCTCGACTTCCCGACGGATGGTCACGCGTTCCTCGCGGTCCAAGACCGCGGTGCGCGCGTCGAGTTCGTTCGAAGTCCCGACCGTGTCCGCATGCCGCTCGAGCTGTTCGAGCGTGCGATCGACGAACGCACCGCGGCGGTCTGCACCGGCCACGTCTACTTCACGACGGGATGGATCCAGGATGTTCGTGCGCTCGCGGAGATCTGCCACCGAAAGGGCGCGGTCCTCGTCGTCGACGCGTACCAGTCCATCGGCGCGTTCCCGTTCGATGTTCACGCAGCGGGGATCGACTATCTCGTCGGCGGCACCCTGAAGTGGCTCATGGGCGGCCCTGGCATCGCGTTCCTTTACGCGCGGCGTGAGGTCGCGGAGCGCGCGAGGCCGAGCGCGGTCGGTTGGTGGGGCGTCATGGATCCGTTCGCGTTCGATGTAGAGCACCTCGCGTACGGCACGGGCGCTCGCCGGTTCGAGTACGGAACGCCGGCAGTGGCCGCCATCTACGCCGCGCGCGCGGGCCTCGAGCTTCTCGCGAAGATCGGAGTGGCAACGGTGCGCGAGCGTCACATGCTGCTGTCGCAGCGTCTCGTTGACGGCGCGATCGCGCAGGGCTGGACGGTCCGGTGCCCGCGCGTCGCGACGGAGCGCACCGCCATCGTGACTTTGGAGCATCCGGAGCCGCAGCGTGTCGTCGACGCGCTACGCGCGAAGGGTGTCATCTGCGACGGCCGGCCCGGCCTGGTGCGGCTTTCGCCGCACTACTTCAACACCGCCGAGGAGATGGATCGCGCGCTGGAGCTGCTCGCGCCGCTCCGCGCGATGGCCGCGACCGCCTGAACGCGCCGCGCGACGGCCGGCGGCTCGCCGCGTGGATCTCACTGATCGCGGCGATCGCTACGCTCAGCTACGGCGCGCGGTTCGCGGGCAGCGGCGACCCGCCACAGCCAGATCTGTTCTTCCGGTGGGCGACCGCGATCTTCACCTTCGCCTTCGACGGGGTCATCCTGCTCGTCCTCCTATTGATCGCCCGCGGCCTCCCGCTCCGCGACACGTTCGCGCTTCAGAGGCCGTTGTCGTGGCCTTCGGCGTGGCGCATCGCCGGCGCCGCGCTCGTCGCCACCTACGCGACCTCGTTCGCCCTGGAGATCGCGCTCGGCCACGTCGTGCGCGAGCAGGCGGTGCCGCAGTTCTGGGATCCGACGCGGACGGACGCGTTCATCGCAAACGCGCTCGCGATCGCCGTGTTCGTGCCGATCGTCGAGGAGGCGGCCTGTCGCGGTCTTGGCTTTCGCCTTCTCGAGCCCTTTGGACAGCCGGTCGCCATCGTCGGCAGCGCGATCGCGTTCGCGCTGGCCCACGGCGCGGTCATCGACCTCCCGTGGGTACTCGTCACCGGGCTTGGCCTCGGGTATCTCCGGAGCCGCTCGGGGAGCCTGTTTCCATGCATTGCACTTCACGCGTTCGTGAACGGGGTCGCGGTGCTCGCCTCGGCCGCGTCCGCCGCCGGTGGCTAGTGGCTCTCCTGGCGCGTGGCGCGCAGGACCGCGACCACCTCGATGAGGTCGCCGCCGGGGTCGTGGAACACGGCGCGGCCTGCCGCGACGCGCTCTCCTTCGAGGACGTGCGCGCGAAGCTGGCCGTACGGGAGCAGCGGGTCCGCGAGATTCGCAGGATCGTGGTCGAGGCCGATGGTCTCGCGGATCCGCCGCCGCACCTCGGTCCAGCGCACGATCGCGTCGCGATCGGCCTCGGCCAGCGCGGCGTATGCCTGAGCATCGTTGAGCGCGTCCCTGTAGCGGAGGAGCCGGCGGCGCTCGGTCCCACGCGGGTGTTCGGCCGCGAGCGCGAGCTCCTTCTCGTCGATGCTCATCGCCTGATGCTACGCAGGTTCGCGCGGAACGAACCGTGCCCGCGATGCGATCGCGGCGCTCAGCACCAGGAACGCCGCGGCGATCGGTGGGGCGACTATGGTGACCGTGATCGCGCTGACGACATCAGCGGGTACCGATGGCCCAAGGCTCTGAAGCCCAAGGGGAAGCTGCAGTGTCAGCCACGGCAGGAGCCAGATGGCCCCGACGATCGCCGCGTTGCGAATGCCACGTGGCAGCTGCGCGGCAACGACGCCCGCCGCGACGGCAGCCGCCGCCATGCCTGCCGCGATCGTGAGACCGCTCGCGAGCGCGTTCGTGCTCTGCCCGAGAGTTGCGGTCCAGACTTGGCTCGCGACGGTGAGGGCGATCCCGAGACCGCCCGCGATGCGAAGCAGCGAGTTGATGCCACTTCCGCGCGTCATGATCGCGCGCGCGAGCGCGATGCCGAGACCGATGCCGACTAACTGCGGCCACAGAGACGCCAGGAAGCCAAAGGCGGTGCATTGATCAGAAACCAGGACATTCTGGGCAGCGCCTGACCGCTCGCAGAACGTCATGAGTCCGGGGATCCGGAGCGCGATGCCGAGCGCGATGTAGCCGAGCGCGATCGCGAGGGCGGCAGCGCCACCGGCGCCGAGTGCGACGACCGCCAACGCTGCGCTTCCCGTGATCGTCGCCAGGGGAAACAGCGCGAACGGCAGCTCACTCCTGGCGGCGAGAAACGCCTGATTCACCAGACCAACGACGGCCTGCGAGACATGGCTGACGACGAAACCCGCACCGATGCCGGAGATCGCCGCCCACACAACAGGTTCGGTCCACGGACCGATGCGAGCGCGGGTCCATGCCACAGCCCGTCCGGCTTCGGGGAACTCGCGTGCGAGGCCATCACGCATACGCCCGTATTGTGACGATGTGAGCGAAGCGCAGATCGAGGACGCGAAGGCCGAACGCGACGTTCTCGCGATCGCGAAGACGATCGCGGCGAACGAGTTTCCGGTCGAGCGCGCATCGGTGATCGGCGTCGATCGAGAGAGCGGTCGCCTGCTTCGGCTATCGCCGTTTCCATGGAAAGGGAACGACACGGACCCGCCGCTGCTCCGCTGGTCGTGGATCCACGCGCGCACTCTCAAGGACGAGCGCGACGTGCGACCCGAGACGGTGAACGTCGAAGGTGAGGTGACCGCGACGGCGTACGTCGACGCGAAGGACGCGTGGCGCCTGCGCTGGCCATTCGTGCGGCCGAATCTTCACCCCTCGCTCGAGTCGCTTCAGTCCCTGGCGCGCGATCGCGCCGCGACGATCGGATTCGTGCGCCCCGAGCCGGACGGCGACGTCCTTCACCTGCCGCTGCGGCTGCGCTTCCGCTGCGCGAGCGAGGACTGCGTCGAAACGCATGAGCTCCCCGTACTGGACTGGGAGCTCCACGAGATGGCGCGGCTCAGTCGCGAGCGGTACGGACCGCAGTGGGCGACGCGCTTCCGCGCGACGTGGGGCACAGCGCTGTTCGCGAAGTACGACGTGCATCTGCTGTTGTCGTCCTACGCACAGGCGCCATCTCGGTTCTACGTCGCCGGGCTCTTCTATCCGCCGAAGGAGAAGGAGGACGAGCACGCGCACCTTCATCACAAGGCGCACCGCGAGCACGCGAACGCGGAGAGCAGCTAGGCCGCGCTAGACCTTCCCCGCGAACTGCTTCGGGATGTCCTTCCGCTCGATTCCCGTCTCGCCTTCCTTGCCCTTGTACCCGTGGGGAAAGATGCGAAGCAGGAGATACGTGCCCGTCGCGGGGTCCTCCGCGCGCTCGATCACGATCGACGGGCCCCACGGTGAATCGAATTGATCGCCGACGTCGGGCTTTCGCTTCGCGTGGTCGAATCCGTGTTTGTCCCACTGCAGCACCGAGTAGCTGCGCACCACCCGCTCCTCGTCGCCGCCCTCATCGGGCCGCCAGCGATGCGCCTCAGGATGCTCGCGCTGGCAGACGGCCGGCGAGCCCGAGTGCATCGTGACCCACTTGTACACGTCGGCGTCCTTGCTCTGGGCGCCTGTGGGATACGCCGCGCGATACCGCTCCTCACCGAGCGTGCATAGGTAGTAGAAGAGCATCGAGCGCAGTATATGGACGTGATCCGTTCGAAGATGGTGAGTGTGATGGGGCTGCGCACACGCGTCCTCGAAGAGGGCGACGCGGGCAGCGGCGATCCGGTCGTGATGATCCACGGCGTCGGCGGCTGGGCCGAGAACTGGCGCGAGGTGATGGCACCGATCGCACGAACGGGTCGCCGGACCATCGCGTTCGACCTTCCGGGTTTTGGTGAGAGCGACGCGCCCGGCGACGTCGAGCACTTCGGCCCACGCGATCCGTTCTATCCGCGGTTCGTCGGCGCGCTGCTCGACGAGCTCGGCATCGGATCCGCGCATCTGGTCGGGAACTCGATGGGTGGCGCGGTCGCGTTCACCGCCGCGGTGAGCCAGCCGGAGCGTACGCGGTCGCTCGCGCTCGTTGCGGGCGGCGGCGTTGGCACCGAGGTGGCGCTGTTTCTGCGGCTTTGCACGCTCCCTGGCGTGCCCACGCTCTCGCGGGTGTTCGGGCGGCCCGAGCAAGCACGCGACGTGCTGCGTACCTGCTTCTATGACTCCCGTCGGATCCCGGCATCGCTCTTCGACGAGGCGGAGCGATACGGTTTTCCTTCGTTCGGCGAATTCGTGCACGCGCTCCGTTCGGGAGTGACGATCTTCGGCGTCCGTCAGTCGCTGCGTGAGCATTGGGTCAAGCTCGCGTCGCGATTCGCCGGGCCGGTCCTCGTGATCTGGGGCAGGCAGGACAGGGTGCTGCCGGTCGAGCATGTCGCGGAAGCCGAGAATGTGATGCCCCAAGCGCACGTCGAGCTCATCGACGACTGCGGTCACCTTCCACAGGTCGAGCGCACCGATGCGTTCCTCGCGGCGCTTCTGCCATTCCTCGACCGTGCCGAAGCGGCCGCCGCTGCGTGAAGGAAACTGGCAACATTGAGCGTGGCGTGAAGACCCGTTCGCGGCCCTCGATAACCACGCCACGCGCGAAGCTCACCCTCAGCGCCGAACAGATCATCGCCGACTATCGCCTCGCCGTGCGAAGTCGTGCCGCGAGCGAGCTTGGCCGGCGCGAGGTGCTGGCGGGACGGGCGCCGTTCGGGATCTTCGGCGACGGCAAAGAGGTCGCGCAGCTCGCGATGGCGCACGTCATGCGCCCTGGCGACTGGCGCAGCGGCTACTACCGCGATCAAACCGTGATGCTCGCGCTCGGCACGACGACGCTCGAGCAGTACTTCGCGCAGCTTTACGCCGATGCGGACGTGGCGCGCGATCCGTTCTCCGGCGGGCGCCAGATGTCGAATCACTACGCGACGCGCATCGTCGACGAGCAGGGCCATTGGCGCGATCTTCTAGGCGCGGTGCAGGTCGGGTCGGACTTCTCACCCGTTGCCGGACACATGCCGCGATCGGTCGGCCTGGCATGGGCGTCGAAGTTGTACCGCGAGTCCGCGGTGCTCCGCGACGTCGCGAAGGGCTTCTCGCGTAACGGGAACGAGGTCTGCTTCACGACCATCGGGAACGCCGCGGCGGCCGAGGGCTTGTTCTGGGAATCCGTGAACGCGGTCGGCGTCCTCCAGGTCCCGCTCCTCATCAGCGTCTGGGACGACGGCTATGGCATCTCGGTCCCCAACGAGCTCCAGATGACGAAGAGCTCCGTGTCCGCGGCGCTTGCGGGCATGCGTCGCGACGGCGGTCCGGGATTCGAGATCGAGGTCGTGAAGGGCTGGGACTACGTGGCGCTCTGCGACACCTACGCGATCGTCGCCGAGCGCGTGCGACGCGAGCATGTGCCGGCGATCGTGCACGTCGTCGAGATGACACAGCCACAGGGGCACTCGACCAGCGGCAGTCACGAGCGCTACAAGACCAAGGAGCGTCTGACCTTCGAGGTCGAGGCCGACCCGATCCGCCGCATGCGCGAGTGGATGATCCGCGAGGACATCGCAGACGCGGCGACGCTCGACGAGTTCGAGAAGCACGATCGCTCCGAGGTCGAGCACATCCGCGAGAAGGCGTACGTGACGTTCCAGGAGCCGATCCTCCGTCGTCGAGACGAGGCGCTCACGCTCATCACGGCTGCTGCCACGGAGTCGGGTGTCGCTCTGGATGCCGAGGCGAATGGGCTGCGCGAGGCGGGCGATCCGCTGAACCACCGCGCCGTCTATGTCGCATCGTTCCGTGCGCTCGCCGCGCTGCGTGGCCGTGAAGGTCCGGCGCGCGGCGAGCTCGCTCGGTTCGTGCGCACCTACCGTGAAGAGAACGAGGCTCGCTACAACTCGCACCTTCTGAGCGAATCCGACCGGTCGCCCCTGCGCCTCCGTCCGGTCGCGCCCGAGTTCCCCGCGAAGCCGGAGATGATCGACGGCCGCCTCGTGCTCCTGCGCTGCTTCGACGCGAACCTCACACGCGACCCTCGCATCGTCATCATCGGTGAGGACGTCGGGCGGCTCGGGGACGTGAACCTCGTGTACGAGGGACTGCAGGAGAAGCACGGCGCGCTACGCGTCACCGATACCGGGATCCGCGAGGCGACGATCCTCGGCCAGGGCATCGGCGCCGCCCTGCGTGGGCTGCGGCCCATCGTCGACATCCAGTACGTCGATTACCTCTTGTTCGCGCTGCAGCTCGCGTCGGACGATCTCGCTACGCTGCGCCACCGCACCGCGGGCGGTCAGATGGCCCCCGTCGTCATCCGCACGAAGGGGCACCGCCTTCAGGGGATCTGGCACACCGGGTCGCCGATGCAGATGCTCCTCGGCACGCTCCGCGGCATGCACGTATGTGTGCCGCGCGACATGACCCAGGCCGCGGGCTTCTACAACACGCTGCTCCGCAGCGACGACCCCGCGCTGGTCATCGAGGTGCTCTCGGGGTACCGACTCAAGGAGCGCGTTCCCTCGAACATCGGCGAATACACGCTGCCGCTTGGCGTTCCCGAGCTGCTGCGCGAAGGCTCGGACGTGACGATCGTCACGTATGGAGCGCTGTGCAGGATCGCGCTCGAGGCGGCGCAGGACCTGGCGGCCGCGGACATCGATGTCGAGATCGTCGACGTCCGCACGCTGCTGCCCTTCGACGTTGGTCACACGATCGTCGGATCGGTGAAGAAGACGGGTGCGCTGCTCGTCGTGGACGAGGATCTTCCCGGCGGCGCGTCCGCCTACATCCTCCAGCAGATCATCGAACTGCAGGGCGGCATCGACCATCTCGATGTCGGGCCACGCACGCTCACCGCCCGCGCGAACCGCACGCCGGTCGGCGTCGATGGCGACTACTTCTCGAAGCCGAGCCGCGAAGACATCTTCGTGGCCGCGTACGCGATCCAGCGCGAGCGGCAGCCCGATCGCTTCCCGTCGCTGGACATAGAGTTGGACCGATGACCGAGAAGAGCAACGTTCAGGCGGTGCACGACACGCTGCTCGCCGAATTCCGGCGCGACGAGCGCTACATCCTGATGGGGGAGGACGTTGGTGTCCGCGGCGGCGTGTTCCGCGTCTCCGATGGCTTCATCGAGGAGTTCGGCAAACACCGCATCATCGACACACCTGTGGCGGAGTCATCGATCGTGGGTATCGCGATCGGTGCGGCGCTCGGCGGCCTGCTGCCCGTCGCCGAGATGCAGTTCGCGGATTTCAGCGCGCCGGCGTTCGAGCAGATCGTCGACGAGGCCGCGCGCATCCGATATCGCTCGAACGGCGCATACGGCGTGCCGATCGTGATCCGCATGCCGTGGGGCGGCGGCATCCACGGCGCGCTGTACCACTCTCAGTCCGTCGAAGCGTTCTACGCGCACGTCCCCGGGCTCAAGGTCGTGGTGCCGAGCACGCCGCGTGACATCACCGGAATGCTGCGAGCGGCGCTGCGCGACCCCGATCCGGTGATCTTCCTCGAGCACAAAGCGACCTACCGCGCAATTCGCGGCGACGCTCCCGACGACCCGGAGTTCACTATCCCGCTCGGGCCGGCCGACGTGAAGCGCGAGGGAACGGACATCACCGTCTTCGCGTACGGGCTCATGCTCCACCACAGCCTGAAGGCTGCCGAGGCGCTGGCGACGGAGGGCATCTCGGTGGACGTCGTCGACGTGCGAAGCCTGCGGCCGCTTGATGCCGCGACGATCCTCCGGGAAGCGCGAAAGACCGGGAAGTGTTTGATCGTTTATGAGGACAATCGGCTGTTCGGCGCTGGTGCCGAGATCGCGGCGCTCATCGCCGAAGAGGCGTTCGATTCCCTCGACGCGCCAGTGATGCGTCTCGGCGGACCCGAGGTGCCGGCGATGCCGTACAACAAACCGCAAGAGGACTGGTTCATGCCGGATCCTGAGAAGATCGCGACAAAGATGCGCGAGCTGGCGGCGTATTGATGATCGCCGCTCGTGCGGAGGTGCTCCGTGTCGGTTTTTGAGCTGAAGATGCCCAAGCTCGGTGAGTCGGTCACCGAAGGCACGATCGGTAAGTGGCTGAAGCAGCCTGGCGAGAAGGTGAACAAGTACGACCTCCTCGTCGAGGTGCAGACGGACAAGGTGAACACCGAGATCCCGTCGCCCGTCGCCGGGACGCTCAAGGAGGTCCGGGTCGAAGAAGGGCAGACCGTTCCGATCGGCACGCTTCTCGCGACGTTCGACATGGCGGACGGCGACGCGGCCGCCGCGTCTCCTGCGGCCTCTCAGGCGACAGCGTCCGCGACGCCAGCGGCTCCGTCGCGGCCGCAGCCGACGCCTCCTCAGGGGGCGCCTCAGGCATCGACTCCTCCGGCAAACTCGCCGGCTTCCGCTCCCTCGGCGCAACGGACGCAACCGGCGCCGGCTCAACTGCCGTCGGAGCCGACGCCCTCGGCGCCTTCGCAACGGCCGCCTTCCATTTCTGAGTCCGTTCCGCCCCAGCCTCGAGCCGCGTCGTCCGCCGCAGCGTCCTCAACGTCGTCCTCGTCTCCGCAGCCGTCTGCCTCAGCGACTGCGACGGCGGAGCGTCCCGATCTCTCTGAGGTGAGGGCGACGCCGGCGGTGCGCAAGCTGGCGGCCGAGAACGGCATCGACATCTCGCAGATCGAGGGCACGGGTCTTGGCGGCCGCGTGTCGAAGAAGGACATCGAGGACTACATCGCGAGCGCGCAGGGTGCGCCCGCACCGGCCGCGTCCACGCAAGAGGAGCCGCCGGCGGCCCGACCCGCGGCGGCCTCGCAGGTCGTCGCCGGCGGACCTGCAAGGACGCCTGCGCGCCCCGCGGCGCCGACGTCGCTCGCGGGCGACGAGCTCGTTCCGCTCTCACAGATGCGGCGCGCGATCGCCAACAACATGGTCCAGGCATGGAGCGCGCCGCACGCGCATGCGGTCATGGAGATCGACATGACCGCGCTCATGAAGTACCGCGACAAGGTGAAAGGCGACTTCCAGGCGCGCGAAGGCTTCGATCTGTCGCCCGCGGCGTTCATTTGCAAAGCAGCGGTCGAGGCGCTCCGCACCGTTCCGCTCGTGAACTCGAGCTTCACCGATCAGGGCGTCATTGCGCATCGGGAGATCAACCTTGGCTATGCGGTCGCGCTTGGCGACGACGGTCTCGTCGTGCCGGTCATCCGCGACGCCGACGGAAAGAGCCTGGCCGGTCTGATGCGGTCGATCCGCGACGTCGTCGATCGCGCCAAGGCGCGCAAGCTCACCTTCGACGACTTCTACGGCGGAACGTTCACCGTGAACAACACGGGTCCGCTGGGGACGATCATCTCCAGCCCGATCGTGCCACCCGGGCAAGCAGCGATCATCTCGTCCGAGGCGATCGTGAAGAAGCTGATCGTGACCGACGATGACGCCATCGCGATCCGGCAGCGCATGAACCTCGTGATCGGCTTCGACCACCGCGTCATCGACGGCGCGACGGCCGCGAAGTTCCTGCAGACGATGCGGAACTGGTTGCAGGAGGTCGGTCCCACGGTGCCGGTGTACTAGTGGCGGAGCTCGCGCCGATCGTCTTCGAGATGCCCGGCGACGTGGAGCGACCCCGCTCGCGCGGGCGCGGCGCATCGAACACCGCCGTACCGATCGATCGCGCACGCCCGGACTGGCTCAAGGTCCGCCTGCCTACGGGACCGACGTACGAGAACCTGCGGCGCCTCATGCGCAGCAAGGAGCTGCACACGGTCTGCGAGGAAGCGCACTGCCCCAACATGTCCGAGTGCTGGGGCGCCGGCACCGCGACCTTCATGATCCTGGGCGATACCTGCACTCGGTCATGCGGCTTCTGCGCCGTGAAGACCGGGCGGCCCGACGTCGTCGACGCTGAAGAGCCGCGGCGCGTCGGCGAGGCCGTGGCACAGATGGCCCTCGGACACGCGGTCGTGACGAGCGTGAACCGCGACGAGCTCGCGGATGGCGGTGCCGAGATCTTCGCCGAGACGATCCGCGAGATCCGCCGTCAGTCCCCGAACACGACGGTCGAGGTGCTGATCCCGGACTTCGTGGGCCGTCCCGAGTCCCTCGATGCCGTCCTCGCCGCGCGGCCCGAGATCCTGAATCACAACGTCGAGACCGTTCCGCGCCTCTACCCACGCGTTCGTCCACAGGCGCGCTACGAGCGCTCGCTGGAAGTGCTTCACCGGACCAAAGAGCGCGCGCCCGATCTCGTGTGCAAGAGCGGGATCATGGTCGGCCTCGGCGAGACGCACGACGAGGTGATCGCGACGATGCGCGACATCGCATCGCAGGGAACGGACATCCTCACGGTCGGTCAGTACCTGCGGCCGTCGCCGGTCCACCTGCCGATCGAGCGCTACTGGGCACCGTCCGAGTTCGACGAGCTTCGCGACACCGGGATGACGATGGGATTCCGTCACGTTGAAGCCGGTCCGTTGGTGCGCTCGTCATATCACGCGGAGCGTCATGTCCGGCGCTGATGTGCTGCGGTCCGCGTGGCTCGGACGAGTCGCTTATCTCGAGGCGTGGCGTCTGCAGAATGCGGTCGCAACGCGCGTCCGCGCTGGCGACGATGAGCGACTTTTGCTGCTCGAGCACGATCCCGTGTACACGATCGGACGCCGCGGAACGACCGAGCATCTGCTTGCGGCACCCGATGAGCTGCGTCTTGCCGGCGCATCGGTGTACCGCGTCGATCGCGGCGGCGACATCACCTATCACGGACCCGGTCAGCTCGTGGGCTATCCGGTGATGCGTCTCGGCGACGCGCCCGACCTGACGGGTTACGTGCGCGCTCTCGAGAGCGCGCTCGTAGATGCGCTGGCTTCGTACGGCGTCGAGGCGCACACCGAGCGCGGCAAGACCGGCGTATGGGTCGAGCTGCCGGAGTCGGGCGCGCAGGCCAAGATCGCGGCGATCGGGGTCCGTGTCTCGCGTGGCGTGACGACCCACGGCTTCGCGCTGAACGTGACTACCGACATCGCGGCGTTCGATCGGATGATCCCCTGCGGCTTCGCCCACGAGGTCGCCTCGCTCGAGCGGCTGGGTGTGACCGCGAACATTCGCGACGTCGCCGACCGAGCGGCTGCCGCTTTGGCGGAGCGCCTTGGCCGGAGTCTCGCGTGGTCCGACGTCGAGCCCGCTAGGGACGACGAGATCGCCACCGACGCGCCGGTGCGGTCGGCCGTCGACCTGATGGCGGAGGCGGTGGCGGTAGCGGTCTAGCTCGCGCTGCGGCCCTTGCCCTTCGTACTCAGTCCGCGGATGAACGTCTCGACCGGGATGGCGGTCAGGGTCTCGATCTGGACCGTTCCACGGGCGCCGAGCGCGACGGAGAGGCGCGCGATCGTCTCGTTGTCCTTCGCTTCGACGATGTTCACGAAGTCGTAACGGCCGAGCGTCGCGTACTGCGCGACCACGCGGGCGCCGAGCGCCTCGACATCCTTGTTGACTTCCTTGATGCGGCGCGGGTTCGACTGGAGCGTCTTGACCCCGGCTGCGGTGACCTTCGTGAGGAGAACGTACGTCGCCATCGCGTCCCTCCTGGGCGATACTCGGCGAGAGCATATGCCGACGTACACCCGCAGCCAGGCTGAGGCGCTGCTGCCCAAGGTCCGACCCCTGCTCGAGGATCTGCAGCGGCGCGTCGCCGCGTACCGGCGGCGCCCGTCCGACCCGGTCGCGCAGGAGATGAACGCGCTGCTCAAGGACATCGCCGAGCTCGGCGTCGAGGTGAAGGATCCCGACCGCGGCCTGGTCGACTTCCGCACGAAGTTCCGCGGACGCGAGGTCTATCTCTGCTGGCAGCTGGGCGAGGGGAGCCACATCAGCTACTGGCATGACCTCGAGTCGGGCTTCGCCGGACGGAAGCTGATCGAGGACTAAACGCGGTACCGCGAAATAGCGAGCCGCGTCACACAAACGTGCGACGGGCGAGGGACAGACAAGAGCACCCCTGATGTGGTCTTTACTCGTGCATGGATCGGCACGAGCTTGCGTGGGCTGCGGGATTTTTCGACGGCGAGGGATGGGCTGCCAAGAAGAAGCGCGGCGTGCAGGCGCGCATCAACCAGGCCGATCCCAACGGTATTCCAGCGGTCCTACTTCGGTTTCAGTCGGCGCTTGGCGGACTTGGCAGGATCGGCGGTCCGACACAGAAGCCAGACCGCAAGGACCTCTATCGCTGGAGCGTCTCGAGCCGCGCCGATGTCGAGCTCGTTTTTCAGCTACTCAGGCCGTGGCTTGGTCCCGTGAAACTGCTGCAACTTTCGCGTGCAACGGGACGGGCGGTTTCGTCGGCGGCGGCAGCGGCCCGTGACGACCATTGGCGAGCATGGGCCGCCGGTCTATTCGACGGAGAAGGATGCAGTTCGCTGCTCAATCATCGTTCGCACGCTGGCTACATGACCGCTGAGCTTTCCGTAACCCAGTCGTCACTTGTGGGCTCTCCCGAAGTCTTACGCCGATTCGGCGTTGTCGTAGGGGTCGGGCATATCTCCGGACCTTATTCGCAGCGGAATGCCACGATGGACGTCTACCGCTGGAAGGCCGGGGCGCTCGATGATGTCGAACGCGTCATCGCAGAGCTCTGGCCCTGGTTGGGCGACGTAAAGCGTGCGCAGGCTCAGCGTGTGCTCGACGTACTGCATTCGCAGCCGGAGCTTCCACGAGGGAATCCGGCGTGGGGCAATCGAAAGACCCATTGCATCAACGGGCACGAGTACGCGACTGCGCGATTGCGCCCGTATGTGTCGCACGGGGTTGGCACCCCGCGTCGCGAGAATCAACAGTGTCTTGTGTGCCTCAGGGACTATGCGCGAAAACAACGCGACAAAAAGAAATCGGCGGCCGATGACGACCGCCGGTCCATCTCAGAGTACGCGCAACGCTACTTGTTGAAGTAGACCTTGTTCATCTCGATGTAGTTCTTCCATTTGTCCGGAACGGCGTCCTCGGGAAAGATCGCGCTCACTGGACAAACGGATTCGCAGGCGCCGCAGTCGATGCACTCATCAGGATGGATGAAGTACATGTTGTCTGCGTCCGTGGTGTAAATACAGTCCACGGGACAGACGTCTACACAGCTTGCGTCCTTTAGATTCACGCACGGCTCGGTGATCACATACGCCATTTCGAGTCAGTTCCTCCACAGCAGCGCTCGCCTGGGCAACACGAAATGTATCATCGCCAACGCCTATGAGCGAAATCGCCGAGTTCCCACTTCCCGCTGACGTGACCGATGAAGAGCGCGCCACCGCGAAACGCGAGATCAGCAGGTACACCAAGATCGTGGGCGAGACGCCGCGCATCATCCGCTTTGACGGCGAGCTCATCGGCCAAACCGGTCCGGTCTGGCACTTCCAATACACGCGTATGTACAAGCTGCCCAAGGGCTATCTCGCCGCGGCGCACGACCTTCATGAAGGCATCAAGGTCGCGTACGCGGATCAACCGGACGGTCTACCGAAAGCGTTCGAGAACCCGCTCGTCCGCGAGTTCCTCGAAGACGAGCTGCGCTTCCGGAAGGTCGTCGGCGCCGAGCACGCCCGCACCTAGCAGCCGCGACCGTAAATCGGCGCGGCCGCCCAAGCGCGTCCCCGGTGGTCCGATCGATGAGCCCGCGCGCGCACGCTGCGACGACCCAGCACCGCCAGAGCTGGTCCACGGCATCGAGCAGTTCAACGCCGGTGAGTTCTTCGAGCAGCACGAGACGCTGGAGCTCCTGTGGCGCGACACGCGCACGCCGGCGCGCGGCCTGTACCACGGCATCCTCCAAGTCGGCGTCGGCTTCCATCACTGGCGCAATGGCAACTTCCACGGAGCGTCGACGCTCCTCGAAGAGGGGATCGAGCGCCTGCGCCCGTTCGCGCCGGATTGTCAGAGCGTCGACGTCAACGCGCTCATCGCCGACGCGATCGTGGCACGCGACCGGCTGATCGCCGCCGGCGCCGAAGGCATGCGCAGCGTGGACATCACCGCGGTCGCGCCGCGCATACGCTTCACGCCGAAGTGACGACCGTTCGAGCCACAGCGCCAACAGTCCGACGCGGGCCATGACCGACCACGACCAGGCGCGCACGTGGGCCAAGCGTCTGGGCGAGATCGGCGCGTGGACCTTCGACATCGAGCGACTCAGCGCCACCGCGGCGCACGAGTACGTGCGCGAGCTCGAGAGTCTCGGAGTCCGCGCCCTCTGGATCCCGGAGTCGCTGGGGAGCAAGGAGGTCTTCGCGCACGCGGGCCTGCTCCTCGCGGCGAGCGACCGACTCGTGATCGCGACCGGCATCGCGAACATGTGGGCGCGCGACGCGACCGCGATGGCGAATGGCCAGCGGACGCTGTCCGAGGCGTACCCGAGCCGGTTCCTCCTCGGAGTCGGCGTGAGCCACGCTCCTGTCGTGAAGATGCGCGGCGCGTCGTACTACAAGCCAGTCGAGAGCATGGCGCGCTACCTCGAAGCGATGGATAAGGCGCCGTTCACCGGTGTCGCTCCGACCGAGCCACCAAGTCGCGTTCTCGCGGCACTCGGTCCGCGCATGCTCCGTCTCGCGGCAGAACGGTCTATCGGCGCGCATCCGTATTTCGTTCCCGTCGAGCACACAACAATCGCGCGCAAGGAGCTTGGAGCCGGTCCGCTGCTCGCCGTGGAGCAGGCCGCCGTCCTGTCGACGGACCCGACCGTCGCGCGCTCGACTGCGCGCAAGCACATGAAGCGCTACCTCGGGCTCGACAACTACGCGAACAACCTGAAGCGGATCGGGTGGAGCGACGCGGATCTCGCGAACGACGGCAGCGACAAGCTTGTCGACGCGATCGTCGCGTGGGGCGATGCTCGCGCGATCCGTGCGCGGGTGGACACGCATCTGGCGAACGGCGCCGACCACGTCTGCCTGCAGGTTCTCCGCGCCGATCTTGCTGCGCACCCGCTCACGGAATGGCGCGCCCTCGCGCCCGCCTTGCTCTAGCGGTCCCCGTCGTGGTCCGACGGCAGCGGCAGGTCCGTCGGACGGAAATCCGTCTGGTCCCACCCGAGCTCGCTGTACGGCGGCAGGTTCACGGCCTCGACGCCGCGCAGCTCGGGGATATCGCTGCGCAGCGCCCGCTCGACTCCGCTCTTCAGTTGTAGCGATGCGACCAGGCGGCTCGGCCCGGGTCGCGTGAGCTCCACGCGCAGCTTCGCGATGCCGTCCTCGACCTCGACCAGATCGACCTTGCCGCCGCTCCGTTCGAGGTAGGGACGCATTTCGGCGATCTTCGCGGCGACGCGGTCTTTGAGGTCAGGCATCCGCGCGAGCATACGGGGTCCTCTGGTGGCAGCATTAGGGTTCCATGTGTTATCTGCCGGGCGCTCGTCCGCCCGATGTACCCAGCGACCTGCTGCCGATCTCGGGTGGCGCGGCGGGCGAGGACGTCATCCTCACAAGCGAGGACGCCACGCGCTTCCGCGCGCATCTTGCGAAGGCGGGTGACGGCGACGGCGGAGTCGTGATCGCACCCGACGTCCGCGGACTGCATCCGTTCTACGAAGAGCTCGCCGAGCGCTTCGCCTCGGCCGGAGTACATGCGATCGCGATCGACTACTTCGGCCGCACCGCGGGTACCACGCGCCGCGGCGACGACTTCGAGTTCCGCGAGCACGTGGCCAAGACGAAGACCACGACGATCCAGGCGGATATCGCAAGCGCGATAGGCCATCTTCGCGGCGCGACCGACGCGCGCCGCATCTTCGTCGTCGGCTTCTGCATGGGCGGCCGGCAGGCGTTCTTCGCCTCGGCCGAACACGCCGAGCTCGCCGGTGTGGTCGGTTTCTATGGCCGCCTCTCCACCCGGGAGGGAGAAGACGGCACGGCGCCGAAGGACCGCGCGCAGCGGATGCGCGCTCCGGTCCTCGGGCTATTCGGCGGCGCCGACCCCGGCATCCCCGCGAGCGAGATCTCGGAGTTCGACAGGGCTCTGAAGGATGCGCGAGTCCAGCACCATGTCGTTACGTATCCCGGAGCGCCGCACTCGTTCTTCGATCGAACCTTCGCCGAACACAAAGAGGCATGCGAGGACGCGTGGCGGCGCACCCTCGGCTTCATGAAGAACAGCGACCCGGCGGCGCGAGCGTGACGCGTGATACGGAAGACAACGCGTCGGATTCGGTAGGGTAGGGACGTGCGCGGTCTCTGGTACCTGACGCTCGGGTGCATCGCGTTCGTCGCGATCACGTTCTTCGAGCAGCTGCCCGTCGTCGGCTGGCTCGGCGGCGTCCTGTCGGTCGCGGCCTGGGTCGTCATCGCACGCGCGCTCGTGGGCGAGAACGGTTTCGACTTCGAGACGCCGTTCGGCATCGGGTGGGCCGCCGTCATTGGGGCGGTGACCGGCTTCATCGGCGCGTTCACGTCGTGGCTCGCTCAGACCGGCAACCTCATCGGCCTGACCACACCGCCGGGCGATCGCTTCGGCGCGGCGTTCGGGTTCGTCGGCGCCAGCCTGGGGATCCTCCTGTGGCCGCTCTTCGGCGCGGCTGTCTGCGTCATCGCGGCGCTGCTGTCGTTCCGCCGGCGGAGGGCGGTCTAGCGCCTCAGGCGTCTCGCGTCAGGCGACCCGCCGGCGCTTGTGCGTCACGTAATCGACGAGCACGTACTCCCCGAGACGCTCCGGCTCGACGTAGAACGCGCGTCCCGTGTTGATCTTCGACATCTGATTCACGAAGTCGACGAGGTAGTGTCCGCGCGCCAGCATGAACGTGTTGATCGTGATGCCCTCACGCGTGCAGCGGAGGACCTCCCGTAGGGTCATCTCGCGCGTGCGCTGCGTCGGCGGGTACGCGAACTGCGGGTCAGGGTTCCCCGGCTCGAAGTGCGCCGTCGGCTCGCCGTCGGTGATGAGGATGATCTGCTTGTTCTTCCCGCGCGACCGCGCGAGCAGCGTGCGCGCGGTCTCGAAGGCGTGTTGCATGTTCGTTCCGTAGATGTACTCGTTCCATGTGAGTCGCGGCAGGTCCTGCGGCTTGAGCTGGCTCGCGAGCGCCGAGAAGCCGACGATGTAGAGGTCGTCCTTCGGGAAGGTCGAGCGGATCAGCGAGTCGAGCGCGAGCGTGACCTTCTTCGCTGCGAGGAAGCAGCCGCGGAACAACATCGAGCGCGACACGTCCACCAGGATCGCCGTCGCCGACTGTGTCATGAGCTCGGTGCGGTACACGGAAAAGTCCTCGGCCGCGAGCTTCACCGGCACGTGGGCGCCGTCGCGGTACACCGCGTTCTTCACGGTGTCCGGCAGATCGAGAAGGAACGGGTCGCCGAACTCGTAGGTCTTGAGCTCGTCCGTCGGATCGCCACCGCGGCCGCGCGTTCGCGCGCGGTGGCTTCCGAACGCGTCGCGCTTGAGCGTCGCGAAGATGTCCTCGAGCGAGCGCTGGCCGATCTTGCGGATGCCACGCGGCGTCAGCTCGTAGCGCTCGCCGTCCTTGCGGATCAGGCCGGCTTCTTCGAGGAGCTCGGTCATCTTCCGGAGCTGCTCGAGAGACTGCCGTGCGCCCGGACCGGCGAGGCGCTCGACATCGTCCGCATTAAGCGACTCGAGATCCTCCGCCGCGCGCGCCGACCGCACGGTGTCCTCCATATCGGAGAGCTGATTCATCTGGTCCATCAGGCCGAGAGCCTCCGCCAGGGTCATCGGCTCATCGCCTGACATCGCGTGGTCGTAGCTCTCCATCGGCATGAGCTGCGAGAGCGTCTCGGCCAGGTCATTCATCGCCGACTGCAGGCCGGGGTCGTTGAACGCTGCGCCGAGCATCCCCTCGAGCTGATCGCGCATCTCGGGCGACATGCTCTGCCAGAGCGAACGCATCGCGGACATGCCCTGCGCGAGCTGGCGGAGGAGGTCGTCCCAGTCCTTGGCGCCGCCCGCAAGCTCCGGGTACTGCCGCTGGAACGCCTCGAAGTCCGGCTCGCCCCCCTCCATGCGCTCCTTCAGCGCTCGGTTCAGGTCGCGGATCATCTGCCGCGTGCGCTCGAGCTGTTCGGGCGTGAGGTTGCGCAGCGACTCGCGCATGTTCTTGAAGTAGGAGCCGAGCACCTGCTCCTGCAGGTCCTTGAGCAGCTCCTGGTATTTCTCCGCGGCCTTGGGCTCGACGAACTCGTAATCCTTCAATGCGCGTACCGCGCGACCGAAGTCATCCGGGAGGGCGTCGAGCTGCGCGAGGCGCTCCTGCGCGATCTTCTGCATGCCCTGGCGAAGCTGCTCGTTGGGCGCCTCCGCGTTGCGGCGCCGCTCGAGGCCCTCGCGCTCGAGGCGCTTCACTTCCTCGAGCTTCTCCTTGAGCTCGTCGAAAACCTTCGAGAGATCGTGCCGCTCGGCGCGCTTCTGCTTTGCGTTACGCAGACGCTCAAGCAGATCTTTCATGCCCTCCATGCGACCGGGCATACCCCAGCGCGAGAGCCGAGCTAGCGCGTCCTCCAGATCGCCACCAGCAAGAAGCTCGTCGGACATGGCGCCAAGAAGCTCGTCGGCCTCGAGCGCATCGAGCCGCTGCGTGCCATCCCACCGCGAGTATTTGATCTCGTGGCCGAAGTCGTCGAGGCGGGGGAGCTCGCTCATGCGCTCGTCCTCCGCGCGTGTTGTCGCGGCGCGTTCGAGCGCGCGCGAGCGGCGCGGCGCACCCTCTCCTCGCTGCTGGCTACGCGCGCCCGCTCACCACGGCGCGCGTCGTGTTCGGGCGCGCTGGGCGCAGACGCTCGTCGAGGGTGCGCCGCACCGCTCACGCCCGCCTCCCAGGGACGCTCGACCCGTTCACGCGCGGAAGGTCGAGCGCGTGTCGCCGCGCTCCTTGTTGAGCTTGCGATTCAGATGCAATCCCTCGAGGACGAACTCCACGGCTGCCGCGACGGCCGCCGGATTCCCTGATGCTCCAAGCTTCGCCACAGCGCCTTTCATTCCGGGGATCTGCAGCGCCTGCTTCACGTACTCGCCGGACGCCTGTGTCGATGAGACGTGCATCGTTGCTCCCCGGCCGAAGGCCGCGAGGAGCGAGTCGAATTCGGCGAGCGAGAAGGTGCGGTTGAAGACGTTGAGCACGGAACGCTGCACGAGCCGCTCGATGACGCGCTCC
>Ga0207653_10000322_pt1 | contig 25866 bp, 26 predicted proteins | sample KBSK5251metaG_FD_184341 | JGI IMG/M metagenome (GOLD analysis project Ga0207653, IMG submission 184341) | Corn, switchgrass and miscanthus rhizosphere microbial communities from Kellogg Biological Station, Michigan, USA - KBS K5-25-1 metaG... | ecosystem: Host-associated > Plants > Roots >...
ACGAGCACCGCGCCGCGGGCCGCGAGGACGTTGCGACACCAATCGGTCTCGGCGCCGTAGATGAGACCGACGATGAAACCCTCGCTCGTCTGTTCCGCGAACACCGGCGTCTGGTAGGAGCGGCCGGTCCGGCGGCCGATGTGTTGCACGACAGAGATGGCAAGCGGTCCGGCGATGCGAAGGACGATCGGATTGAGGATGTTGCGATTGATCCAGGCCACGAGCCGGCCACCACGGCGGCCCGCGCGGCCCGCGAGGAAGTACGCGGCCAGCGTGGCCGCGAGCATCGTGATGGCGCGAGCCGCGAGGATCGGCACAGCTCCTAGGCTAAGCGACGGCTCGGCGCGCCCGTATTACGCGGCCGGGCGCGCCGCGATGTCCTCCTCCGCGTCGGCCGGACCGGATCGTGTCGCGACGTAGGCGGGACCGAAGCCGTCCTCGAGATCGAGGAGCCGCGCCTGCTCTGCGATCCAGTTCTCATTCGAATTCATACGACACGCTCCTCCGCAAGCTTCTCTTGGAACTTCGAGCCGAGGCGCGATCCGCCGAGGGACTCGCCCACGAGCTGGTGATACGGAACGCCCGAGAAGAAATGGTGGCTCTTCGTCGGCACGTCCTGGCCCGCTGCCCACTCCTGACGCTGCAGGTCGATGTACGCCTGCTCTTGCGTCTGCTGCATGCCTTGCAGCAGGTTCGCGAGACCGAGCGCCGACGCGTGCTGCGCGCCGAGTGTGATGAACACGAACTTGTAGCCAAGCTCGCCGAGCTGGGCGAAGGTGATCGGGTCGGGGTCGTTGAACCATTTGAACGAGCTCGACCAGTTGAACGCGAACCGAGCATCCGGGAAACGGCGCCGGACCTGGTCGGCGAAGCGCTCGACCGGCTCGCGCTCTGACGTCGGGAACTCGCACCACACGAGATCGGGGATCCCGGTGTCGAAGTACCGCAGCGCGCGCTCGATCGAGAGGTCGAGGCCGCGTGTCGACTCGGGCGCGTCGATGGCCGAGAGGCCGTCGGTGCGCGCGATGATGACGAAGTCTCCGTGGCCGAGATCATCGGCAACCGCGCGGGCCATGCGCAGCTTGCCGCTCATCTCGTCCGCGGAGATGAGCGCCTTGCCGCCGATGTGGCCGCAGCGCTTGGGCAGTACCTGATCTTCGATGTGCGCGGCCGCGACGCCGGCGTTCACGTAGAGCTCCGTCGTGCGCTGCACGTTGAAGAGGTTGCCGTAGCCGCCGTCCATGTCGACGACGACCGGCGGGATCTCGAGGTGCTTGGGCTTGATGCCCTTCTCCGGGTCGCCGACGGCCATTGTGAGCTGGAACTTCCGGAGCGCCGAGACCGTGCGTCGAGCGCCGTCGGCGATCTCCGGGCCGGTGTACAGATCCATATCGGTCGTGCCGAGATGTCCGATCGCGAACGAGTAGCCGCTGAAGTACACGGCCTTGAATCCGTAGTACATCGCGAGCTCGGCGCCGTGCGGGTCGTACACGCCGGGGCCGAAGAGGAACGGTTCGGTGTCGAGGAGCTCGCGCATCCTCGTGCTCGGGTCGATAGAGCGCGAGGCGGGGACGACGTAACCCTCTGGTAACAGCGCCGAGGGCACGAGGTCGACCTTGTCGGGCCTGCGGTCAGTGGTGCGGGCCCGTGTCTCAGTTGTCATGGTCGATGTCACACCGATCGGGGCAACCGCACGCCATCTGCTTCTTGAGCAGCTCGGCGCGCTCGCGTTCGACGACGATGCGCTCCTCGAGCTGGGTCACGTGTGACTCCTGTTGCTGGAGCATGTGGACCTCCTAACGCTGGAGCTCTCGCGGATGAGGGGGCATCTTTCATGCCCGGGTAGCCATCAGTCCAATTGCTAGTTCTGATGTGGGCTATAAACTTGGTTGATATGCCGGAGTCGATGCTCCTCACCCACCTCGAGTCATTCATCGAGGTGGCGCGCACCGGGAACGTGAGCCGCGCCGCGCAGGCTCTTTTCCTCACACAGCCGGCGCTGACCGCGCGGCTTAAGTCCCTGGAGAGCGACCTGGGAATCGAGCTCTTCGTGCGCAGCGCTCGCGGGATGAAGCTCACCGACGCGGGGCGCGCCTTCCTGCCGTATGCACAGCGCACGCTCGGCCTCGTCACCGAGGGCCGGCAGGTGATCGCGGATCTGCGCGAGGGCGCGACCGGGGACCTCGTCATCGGCGCGGCGCCCGCCGTCAGCACGTATCTGCTCCCGACGATCCTCAAGACCTTCCGGACCGCGTATCCGAACGTGCGGCTCGGCGTGAGAACGGGCCACACCGAGGAGGTACTCGAGATGGTCCTCCGGCAAGAGGTGAACGTCGGCCTCGGAAGACCCGTCCGCCATCCCGAGGTGGAACTCATTCCTGTTTTCGATGACGAGCTGCTGCTCGTGGTGAGCCGCCGGCATCCGTTCGCGGCCCGCACGCGAGTACGCATGGACGAGCTCGCGACGGAGAGGCTGATCCTCTTCGATCGAGCGTCCAGCTATCACGAGCTCACGAGCACCCTCTTCCGCGAGGCGGGCGTGGTGCCCGCAAGCGTGATGGAGCTCGACAACGTCGAGGCCGCGAAGAAGATGGTGCAGCAGGGACTTGGTGTCGCCCTTCTTCCACGCATGGCGCTGGGGGCCGAGCTGCGTTCGCGCTCGCTGCGCCCGGTGCGACTCATCGGCGCGCAGCCCGTTCGCCGTCCGATCGTCGCGCTCCGCCGAAAAGACGCCGGCGCGCCGATCGGCCCGGTCGCCGGATTCCTCGCGACGCTGCGCGAGGCGAAGCTCTAGGTCGGGAGGTTCGCCCGCTCGCGCCGCGCAAGGGCGCCGCCGATCGACTCGGGTGATCGCTCGACCGCGGCGCTGAATTCTCGGCGCGCCTCGTCGACGTCCCCGACATCGCGCAGCGCCACCCCGGCGAGATAGCCCAGGAAGGCGGCATCGCTCTGGGTCGGCGTCGCGCGACGCATCGCTTCGAGCTTCGCCTGCATCCCGGTGCGGTCCCCACGCTGCGCGTCCGCGATCGCGGCGACGGCCCCGGTCATCGCGGCGATCGTCGCGTTGGGAGACTGCTCCACGTCGCGCATGAGCTCGGCGGCGAGGCTGGCGCCATGCTCGCGATCGCCACCGGTCGCGGCGAGCTCGCTCCACGCCAGCGCGAGATCCGCGAGCGGCTCCTGCGGCACGAGCGCTGCAACGCGGCGCGCGTCGCCGCCGCGATTGAGCGCCGCGTAGGCCGCGACGAGACGCGGCGCCACGCGCGTCGCGCCGAGCTTCTTCATCGCCGATTCCCAGAGCGAAGCGGCGGAGAGCGGATCGCCCGCCGCATAGAGGACATCGGCGGCGACCTCCTGCACCAGCGGGAAGGTGTGGAAGCGCGCCAGCAGCGGCGCCATGAGCTCACGCGCACGTCGCACGTCGTCGGCATCGAGCGCCTCCTCGACCGCAACGAGCGTCGCGCTGAAGCGGCGCAGTCGCTGCTGGAAGGCGATCGATCCGGCGACGAATGCGATGAGGGCCACGAGCGACAACACCACGGCCATCGCGCCGCCGCCGAGGATCGCGGCGGCGAACGCGAGCACCGCGGCGACGACACCGAGCATCCAGAGCGCGGTGATGAGCGGGTGGCCGCCGGGCGTGACCGGTCTCAGCTGTCCGCCAGGAGCGCGCCAGCGATGACGACGCGCTGGATCTCGCTCGTCCCCTCGTAGATGCGTGTGATGCGGGCATCGCGGTACGCGCGCTCGATCCACAGCTCGCGCATGTAGCCCATGCCGCCGTGGATCTGGACCGCCGCGTCCGCCACACGACCGAGCATCTCGGTCGCGAAGAGCTTGGCCATCGACGCTCGATCGGAGATGCGCTCGCCCCGGTCGGCGCGGGACGCCGCGTCATACACCATGAGCCGCGCGGCGTGGATCTCAGTGGCGGCGTCCGCCAGCATCCACTGGATCGCCTGGTTCGCGCCGATCGGCTTGCCGAACTGCGCGCGCGTCTTCGCGTACTCCACGGAGGCTTCGAGCAGTCGCTGCGCCGCGCCGACCGAGTGCGCGGCCAGGCCGAGCCGGCCGAAGTCGAGCGTGCGCAGCGCCACCTTGAAGCCATCACCCTCGTCGCCGACGCGCTGCGATACGGGAACGCGCAGACCGCTGAAGTACAGCTGCGCGGTGGTCGACCCGTGCAAGCCCATCTTCTCGTCGTTCGGGCCGATCTCGAGACCCTTCGCGTCGCGCTCGACGGCGAAGGCGGTGATGCCCTTCGAGCCGGTGGCTGGTGCCGCGTTCGCGAAGATCACGAACACATCGGCGATCGGTGCATTGGTGATGAAGGTCTTGGCGCCGTCGATGACATACGCGTCGCCATCCCGGCGCGCGACCGTCTTGAGGCTCCCCGCGTCGCTGCCCGCTCCGGGCTCGGACAGCGCGTACGCGCCGACTTTTCGACCGCTGAAGAGGTCGGGAAGATAGCGCCGGCGCACCTCGTCCGGTCCGCCGACCGAGATCGCGGTGCCACAGAGACCCGCCGATGCACCGACGATGTTCCACAGCGATGCGTTGACGCGCGCGAGTTGCTCCACCGCGACGCAGTACCCGAGCTTGCCGAATCCCTGGCCACCCAGCTCTTCGGCGTGGCCGATCCCGAAGAGACCCGCCTCGCCCATCTTCGTGATCAGGGCGCGCGGGATCTCATCCTTCTCTTCGATCTCCTTCGCACATGGCGCGAGGACCTCGTCGACGAAGCCACGAACGGTGCGCTGCATGAGACCGATGTCTTCCGGAAGCGCCGTGTCCATCTATCCGACCTTCGACGAGTCCTTCGCCGTCTCCAACGTCCGGCGAAGATCCTCAGGGATACGCGTCGCGCGAAGGGTCGAGCGGTCGATCATGACCTGCACCGTCGTCATCTCCGCGCAGTGCAGCCCATCGGCGCGATCGACGGCATATTCGAACGCCCACGAGGAGTGCCGGATCTCACCGACGCGCACCTTGATGTCGAACTCTTCGTCGAACCGCAGCGGCGCGCGATAGCGCACGCTCGCTTCACCGATCGTGAAGTCGAGTCCCTTCGCGGTCATGTCGCTGTACAGCAGGCCCATTTCGCGCAGGTATGCGACACGTCCGACCTCCGCGTAGAGGAGATAGTTCGCGTAGTACACGACGTTCTGCATATCGGTTTCACCGAACCGTACGCGTTGCCGGTGCTGGAAAGGGAATGCCTCCACGGTCGGCAGGTTAGCCGCTTGGCATGGTCCCTGCTGCCTCCCGCGGCATGACAACCACACAACACGACGACCATCCCACCGAACGCGTCGAGCGTGTCGAGCGGTACGAGCAGGTGCGCGAGGTACCGGTCGCTACGACGTCCTCTGCGTCGAACGTCAACGTCGGGTCGACCGGCGCGACATCTATCTGGACCGCCACGAACGTCGTGACGCTGATCTTCACCGTCCTCGAGGTCCTGCTCCTGCTCCGCATCGTTTTCAAGCTCACCGGAGCGAATTCGAACCAGGCCCTCATCCGCGCGCTGTATGGGGCGACCGAGCCGCTGGTGCGACCGTTCCAGGGCATCTTCCCAGAGCCGCAGGGCCCACCGGTACTCGACATCGCGGCGCTGCTTTCGATCGTGTTCCTGTTCCTCGTCGCGCTCCTCATCGTCGCGCTCGTGCGCGCGATCACGAACCCGAAACGCGTCTAAGCACCTGTCGCGCGCGATGTCAGCCCGAGCTGCGGACGTCGCGCGCGACATCGCGCGCGTGACGCGAGATCGCGAAGAGGAAGCGGCCGCGAACGAAGTGAAGGCCCGGCACCGGCGTGCGGCCATGACGACCGATAGGGATCACGCCGTCTTCCTTCGGCGCGTCGATCCACCCATGGTCAGCGCGATATCCCGTGGCCCAGACGACGGTCCGCGCCGCCACATCGCTGCCGTCGACGAAGCGCAGCCTGTCAGGGGCGGCATCGACGACGCGAGGCGCGAGCCGTAGTCCATGCGCGACCCAGGCCGCATCGAGATCGGCACCGAGGTAACCACCGGCGCGAAGCGGCCACGGGAGCCACGCGATGTAGGCGGTGCGCTCGTGGAAGACACGGTCGCGCAGGAGCGCGAGCTTCCACCAGGTCGACGAGCGAAAACGCTTTGGCGCCAGCGGCTTGCGCGTTCCGATGGCGATCGTCGTCGGGCGCTCGCGGGCCACCTCGACCGCGATCTCACTCCCCGAGTTCGCCGCGCCGACAACGACGACCGGCCCCTCGGGCAGATCGCGTGCCCTCCGGTAGTCGCTGCTGTGGAGCTGCAGCACCGCCGGATCGAGCCGGGACGCGAAATCGGGGATGCGCGGGGCATGGAAGTGGCCGCCCGCGATGACGACCGAGCGCGCGCGGATCACATCGGCACCGGCGGTCGCTTCGAGGAGATCGCCCATCCGGCGCAGCGCTCGCACTTCGGCACCGAGACGAAGCGGGAATCGCATCTCCTGCGCGTAGCGCTCCTGGTAGTCGGCGACCTCGTCCTTGTTCGGGAACGGGTCGTCGCCCCGAGGGAACGGGATCCCCGGCAGGCCGTCGAGGTCGCGAGGCGTGAAGAGGCGCAGCGAGTCCCAGCGCGTGCGCCAGGCATCGCCCACCCGCGTGTGCGCATCGACCAGGAGCACCTCCCGCCCGGCGCGGACGAGGTCGTGCGCGACGGCCAGACCGCCGTGGCCTGCGCCAACGATGAGCACGTCCGTGTCCGGCGACTGCGTTAACGCTGCTCCTCGGGATCGATGAGCCAGTCGAGGTGTAGCCACAGCACGCGGGAGTACCGGAAGATGAAAGGCACGAGGACGAGGTACGCGGTGTTGCCGATGATGAGCGCGACGACGGTGTCGAGCCCGACGATCTTGATGAGCGCGAGGACGATCGCCGCGAGGATCGGCACGGCGAGCGCGTAGCTCACGACCATCGCGCCCGCGAAGTACCCGGACTCGCGATCGAACACGAGGCCGCACACCGGGCAGGCAACGTTCATCGTGATGAGTCCCCGCCAGATGGAGCCGGAGAGGCAACGCGGACACCGCAGGAGCAGGACCGCGGCGAGACGGCGCACTAGAAGTAGCCGAGCATGACGGCGGCGATGATGATCGCGACGGCCGCGCCGACGATCACGATGAGCGGCACGAGGTAGAACAGCACGAGCGCCACGACGAGGATCCGCGTCGCGTTGGACTGATCGACCGCGTAATACGCACGCACGCCGCGGTACGCGATGACACCGAGCCAGACCAGGCACGCGAGGCCGATGAGCTGCGCGACCTGGGCGCCGACCGTCGCGCCGGTCCCGAACGCGAGGGAGGCGGCGTTCGCCGGAATGAGCGTGAGCGCCGCGGCATACCCGAAGAACACCAGCATCGGAAGGTACGGGCGACGGATGCCGGCGAGACGCGCAGAGGCCTGAACGGCGCTCGATCCGAGGAGCCAGACGAAGATCGGCGTGACGGCGGTGGCGACGATGATCGCGTCGAACGAGCGCTGCACCAGGTAGATCACCACAGCGGTTCGCTCGGTGCCGAGCGTCTGCAGCATCGCCGTGACGAGAGGATGGCGTGTCGCACCGAGGAACAGGTCGTCGACGAACGTCTCGTTGTAGACGCGGACGGCGCCGAGGCCGGAGATCAGCGTGGCGGCGAGAACGAGCAGCACCGCCGATAGGAGACGACCGCGTGCGAGGACGACCGGCGCGCCCGCGCTCGGCGAACGCGCCAGCGCAAGGATCGGCTCCTGGCTCAGGTCCATGCAGCACCGAGGGCACCTTTGATGGCGGCGTCGACCGCCGCATCCACCTGAGCGCGCTGATCGCCGGTCCACTCCGGCGGATCCGCGTCGTGGAGCTCGGTTGGGACGGGCGCGCCGAGCATGATGAGGTACTCCATCGACCATACCCGGCGCACCGCGTCCATCGAATACCCGCCACCGCCCATCGCGATCCACGGCCACGCCGACGCCGCGAACTGCCGCACGACGTGCTCGCGCGCTTGCGACGAGACCATGAGGTGCGTCAAAGGATCGTCGTAGTGCGAGTCGATGCCCTGTTGGGTGACGAGCACGTCAGGACGGTAGCGCTCGAGAAGGGGCGGCACGACCGCATCGAACGCGCGCTCGTACGCGGCACCGTCGGTGTACGGCGGTAGGGCGACGTTGATGCTGTATCCGGCGCCCTCTCCGCGGCCGCGCTCGTCAGGGAAACCGGTCCCAGGGAAGAGAGCGCGCCCCGTCTCGTGCAGCGAGATCGTGAGGACCTGGTCGGTCTCATAGAAAGCAGCCTGAACCCCGTCGCCGTGATGCGCGTCGATGTCGACGTAGGCGACCTTCATCGCGCGATCGGCGAGGAGACCGCACACGATCGCCGGGTCGTTGTAGATGCAGAACCCCGACGCGCGCCTGCGCATCGCGTGGTGCAGGCCGCCCGAGCCGTTGAACGCCACGCGCTGACGCCCGGCCAGGACCTCCTCCATCGCGGTGAGTGTTCCGCCGGTGGTGAGGAGCGAGACCTCGTGCATCCCTCCGAATGGCGGCGTGTCACCCCAGGCGGAAAGGCCCCACTGGGTGTAGTCGTCCTCCGGATCGCGCGATGCCTGGATGACGGCTTCGACGTAATCGGCGTCGTGGATCCGTTCGATCTCGTCGCGCGTCGCGACGCGTGGCGTCAGCACACGCGCCTCGGGACGCGCGAACGCGCCGAGCCGCTCGAGCGTGTCGTGAACGCCGATCAGTCGCTTCGGTTTCAGCGGGTGGTCGTCGCGATACACGTGCGTCGCGACGCGCGGGTCCCAGACGAAGCCGGCCGCGGTCACTTCCGCTTGCGATCGAGAGTGAGGAAGCTGAAGTCGTACGGGTGGCGCTCATCGGCGGGATGCTCGACCGCCTCGATCACTTCCCAGTCGCTCGGGTCGAGCGGCGGGAAGAAGGTGTCGCCGCCGACATCGGCGTCGACCTCGGTGAGATAGATACGGTCGGCGCGCGGCAGGAAATCCTCGAACACACGTGAGCCGCCGAAGATGATGATCTCCGGCACGTCGCCGGCCAGCTTCATCGCTTCATCCGGTGTGCGCGCGATGAGGCAACCGTCGCACGTGAATCCCCGGTCGCGCGTCAGCACGATGCTGGTGCGCTTCGGAAGAGGCCGCCCGATCGACTCCCAGGTGCGCCGTCCCATGATGAGCGGCTTCCCGACGGTGAGGTCTCGGACGTGCTTCATGTCGTCCGGCAGCCGCCACGGGATCTTGTTGTCCTTCCCGATCGCGCGATTGCGGTCGTACGCGACGACGAAGGAGATGATCGCTACACCGCCATCTTCGCTTCGATCGGCGGATGGAACTGGTACTGCTCGAGACGCGCGATGGAATCGAGCAGCGGCCCGGGCTTCTCGCCGGCACGGGCGCGGCCGACGATGTCGCGATAGCGCGCGACGACGTCGTCGAGGGTCCGCAGGCTCGGGTCGAGCGCCAGACGGGGTGACGGATACGGATGGCGCTCGAGCTGCTGCCTCGCGGCGTCGACGTGATCGCGGTAGACGTGCGCATCGGCGAGCACGTGGATGAACTCGTCGGGCACCAGCCCGGTGAACTGCGCGACGAGATGCAGCAGCACCGCGTACTCGGCGATGTTGAACGGGACGCCGAGGAACAGGTCGCAGGAGCGCTGATACATCATCACGCTCAGCCGTCCCTCGGCCACGAAGAACTGGAAGAAGGCGTGGCACGCGGGCAGGCTGGTTTGATCGAGCTCGCCGGGGTTCCACGCTGTGACGATGTGGCGCCGGCTTGACGGATTCGTGCTGAGCGCATCGATCACACCCTGCAGCTGGTCGACATGCCGACCGTCGGCGACGATCCAATCGCGCCACTGCTGCCCGTAATTGCGCCCTGCGTCCCCCTCGAAGCGAGCGCGCTCGACCCAGTACGGCGCGTACGCGTTGCCGTCCCAGATGTGCGTGCCCAGCGCGTGTAGCTCGTTCACGTCGGAGCTTCCGGCGATGAACCAGAGCAGCTCGGCGAGAACGGAGCGGAACGCGAGCCGTTTCGTCGTCACCGCCGGGAAGCCGTCGCTCATGCGGAAGCGCATGACCTCGCCGAAGATCGCGCGCGTCCCGGTGCCAGTGCGGTCGTCGCGATCGACGCCGCTCTCGATCGCCTTGCGAAGGATGTCGAGGTACTGACGCACGGTCTAGGTCCGCGTGCGGCGGTAGACGCGACCGCCGACGCGCATGTAGCGGACGCGGCCATCGGGTCCGCGCAGGAACTCGCCGCGGGTGTCCTTGAGCGGACCATCGAGGAGCGTGAAGCGGGCGTCGCTCGTGAACGCGACGCGCGACGGCGGCGGGTCCGGTGGCTTCGGTTGCACGCCCAGCTTGTTGTGCGAGAACGTGCGATAGACGAGCCCGGTGTCCGACAGCTCGAGCTCCGCATCGGAGAGCTCGGCGAGATAACGGTCGGCGTATTCCGTGTAGCGCGTCTTGTCGAGCTCGATGTAGACGGGCTCCGGCACCTTGAGATTGAGGCGCTGCCGCTGCCACCACGTTGTCACGTCCTGATGGAGGAGCCCGCCTCGAGCGGAGTTCGTCTGCACCGTCACGGCCTCGCCGCGGTCGGGGGCGAGCATCAGGACGCCTTGCTGCCCGATCGCGACGCCGCCGTGGTACTGAAGGCGAACGCCGCCGACGGTCCGGACGAACCACGAGACGCCGACCTTGCGATCGAGATCTGCGTCGGCGAGCGGCGTGCGCATGAGATCCACAGACGCTCTCGACAGGAGACGCGCGCCGTCGGGCGCGGTGCCGTCGCCGAGGTGGAAGCGCGCATAGCGCATCAGGTCGTTCGCGGTCGAGACGATGCCGCCGACCGGTGTGGCCGCGCGCGGGAAGGCCCAGGGCCGTGCGACCTCCGGCTTCTCATCAACGATCACGTGACCGATCGCGACGCGGTGGGTGATGGCCTCGCCCGCAGAGAAGCACGAGCGCGTCATCCCGAGCGGGACGAACAGCAATTCGCGCGTGGCGTCCTCGTAGCTCTTGCCGGTCACGACCTCGATGAGCCGTCCGAGCAGCGCGAAGCTTGAGTTGGAGTAATGCCAGATCTCGCCCAGGGGCGTGATCTGCTCGAGCTCGGCCATCGCCGCGACGTATCGCTCGAGCGCGTCGTCGCCGTTGCCAAAGTCGGCGAAGCAGTCGCCCAGCCAGCCGCCGGTGTGTGTCACGAGGTGGCGGACCGTCGCGCGCTCCTGCGCGGCCGCGTCGCGGAGGCGGAATGCGGGAATGTAGCGGCGCACCGGCGCGTCGAGGTCGAGGGCGCCCCGCTCGACGAGCCGCATGATCACCGTCGCGGTCATCGTTTTGGTCACCGACGCGATCTGGAACAGCGTGTCGCCGTCGACCGGGAGCGGATGCTCGACGCTCGTCACACCGAACGCCTCCACCTCGACGGCGTCGGCGCGGAGCATGCCGATCGCCACGCCGGGCACGTGGTACCGCTCCATCGCATCGCGGACGAGGGTGCCGAGGGTGGGGTCCACCAGTCGCGATGCTAGGACGTGCGCGCGCGGTGCGTTAGGGCGTCGTCCCCATCACGCTGAGGCAGCCCTGGCGCATCAATACCTGGCGCACGACGAACGGGAATCCATTCGAGAAATCATCGAAGCCACGCTCGAGAACGGCGCGGATCGGGTCGAGAACGCCGGCCGGTAACGGGCTCGCGGTCAGGCTGCGGATGCGGATCACGAGCTTTCCGTCGACCGGGCCTGCGCTGACGTCGGTCGCCGCGTTGAGGGTGAGGATCGACGCGCTTGCCTGCGCGGAGAGATGCACGCCCGCGGAGTCGATCGTGGCGCGGACATCGTTGACGGTCGCCGGCACGTCCGTCGGCACGCTCGCGTTTGCCGCGGTCGCGAGATCCGATTCGACCACGACGAACGCGACCGGCTGATTCTTGTTCGTCTGCGCGTACGTGCGCAGCTGCGCGTAGCGGTCCTGCACCGCGCCCGTCGCGAAGACACGTCCGGTGGACAGCGCGCTGCAGGTGCTCGTGACCGCCTCGGTCGGCTCGAGCTCGGAGATCGTCTGCGGCGTTCCGGCCGCGTACGTGAATCCGGTGCGCAGGATCTCCCCGACGTTCGGGTTGCCGGCGAACGTCCGAGAAGCTTCACGCGTCGCGCCACGGAACGCCTCCACCAGGAAGCCCGTCGTGGGTGAGGCGACGGTCTTGGTGAGCATGACCGCGTAGTGACCGGCCGGCGGCTCTCGCAGCGCCACGGTGTTCCCGCTCGTGAAGCACCCGAAGATCTCCTGCTTGTTGCGTCCGTTCCCGCACGTCGCGCCGGTCGGCGCGGCGATCGCGAATTCGAGGCCGGCGGACGCGGTAATGACGAAGCGCGTCGTCGGTGCCTGCGCGGCGGCCGCGGCGGGCGCGGGCTGATTCCCGTTGATCGTGACCTGCTGTCCCGCGGCGACCGTGACGGTGCCGCCGCCGTTCGCGGTCACGAGGATCTGGCCGTCGTCCACCTTGTACGTCGCGGAGGTCGTGCCGTCCGCGTTCTGCGTGACGTTCGTCTCGAACGCGGTGCCGCGTACGGAGGCGATCGAGGATGGCGTCTTGATCTCGAACTTCGAGTCGGGCTTCAGCTTCGCGACCGCCGCCCACGAGCGTCCCAGCGTCTGCTCCAGCAGGAGCTCGATGCCGCCGCTCGGGAGGCGGTTGAGGGTCAGGACCTTGACCAGAGCGCCCGAGTCGACGCTGAGCGTCGAGCCGTCGAAGAACGTGAGTACCGCGCGTCCGTCCTTGCTCGAGCGGACGAAATCGCCGCTCGCGACGATGTCGCCATCGAGCGCCGGCGCGAAGTCGGCCGAGCCCTTCTGCGCGTCAACGGCGACATTCAGGACTCCCACCGTCGCCGCGTTGTCGGCCGTCGCGTTCGAGGTCGGGCGCAGGTACAGATAGACGCCCGCTCCCACCAGAAGCAGCACGATGAGAAAACATCCGAGACGCTTCAAAAGTCGGTCACCCGCTCGGTCGGAAGGCTAGCAGACGATCCCCGTGATGACCGGTCGCAGGGACGTGTCAGGCGGTCTGCGCGCGCTCCCAGTCCTCGCGCAGGACTTCGCCGAGCCAGATGTCGTGCCAGGCTCCGCGCGTGAAGAAGTGATCGCGGCTCGTGCCGACGGTCCGGTAGCCGTTCTTCTCGAGCGCGCGTCGACTCGCCTGGTTCCCGACGAAGACCTCGGTCATGATCTTGTGGAGGTTCAGCTCGCGGAATGCATAACGCGTCCGAAGCTGCATCGCCTCGGTCGCGTAGCCCTTGCCCCACTGCTCTTTGACGCCGATCACGATCCCGGTCGTGCCGTGCGCGTTCAGCCAGTCGATCTCGTGGATCCCGGTCGCGCCGATCGTCTCGCCGTGCGCCTCGATCATCCAGAACACGGTGTCCTCGGCCTCGCCGAACTTCTTCAGGATGTCCACTTCGTAGTAGAGCGCGACCGCCATGCGACGCCCGAGGTAGCGCGTCACTTCCATATCGGCGAACCAGGGCACCATGCGCGGCGGATCGCTGTCGTCCGCGGGACGCAGCGTGACGTGTTGACCGCGCAATACGGGTCCGAACATGGCCCCGCAGAATAGCCAAAGATGGAATTGCAGTTCCTTGGAGCGGCGACCACCGTAACGGGCTCGCAGTTCCTCCTCACCACATCGCGCGCGAAGGTGCTCATCGACTGCGGCATGTTCCAAGGCAATCCTCATGAGGCGATACGCAATCGCGTCCCGCTCGCGTACGACCCCGCGGAGATCGATGCGGTGTTGCTGACCCACGCACATCTCGACCACTGCGGTCTGCTCCCACATGTTGTCGCGAAAGGACTGCGCGCGCCGATCCTCGCCACCGCCGGTACGGTCGACCTCGCCGGACTGGTCCTCCTCGACTCGGCGAAGCTGCAGGACGAGGCCGCGCGACGCGACGCGCGCTGGGAGCGAAAGCATCCCGACCGCGCGGCGAAAGAAGATTCCAAGGACGAGGCCAACCTGCGCGGGGCCACGGCTGAGGCCGCTGCGGCAGACGACGAGGAGAGCGCAGCGGAGAGACGAGACCCTGAGGTCACGCTGCGGAATCAGCCGCCGGTCGTGGAGACGAGCATCGACGAGCCGCTGTACACGATGGCCGACACGCAGGCGACGCTGCGGCTCTTCAAGGCCGTCGGGTACGACCGCGAGATCGACGTCGCGCCCGGCATCCACGCGACCTTCCTCGATGCCGGGCACATCCTCGGCTCCGCGATCATCCGCGTGCGCATCACCGACGGCAACGCTCCCGAGAAGATCATCGTGTTCTCCGGCGACCTCGGCCGGCACGACACGCCGATCATCCGTGACCCGACCACGGTGAGCGACGCCGACTACCTCCTCGTCGAGTCCACGTACGGTGGACGCGAGCACGAGCCGCAGGCGGAGGCCGTTCGCATCCTCGCGGAGACCGTGCAGCTCGTCGCGCGATCGAACGGCGTGCTCCTCGTGCCGTCATTCGCGATCGGGCGCACACAGGAAGTGGTGTGGCAGCTCGATCGGCTGCTCGATGAGAAGAAGATCCCGAGCCTTCCGCTCTACCTCGACTCCCCGATGGCCTCGAAGGCCACCGAGATCTATCGGCGGCACGGCGAGTACTACGACGAGCCCATGCGTGCGCTGCTGGCGAAGCGCGAGGACCCGCTCGACTATCCGAAGCAGCAGATCACGAACGACATCGAGAGCTCACGGGCGATCAGCAAGGCGCCACGCCCGTACATGATCGTCGCGTCCAACGGGATGCTCACCGGCGGCCGCGTAGTGGGCCATCTGAGCGAGCTCATCGACGACCCGAGCGCGACGCTGCTCTTCGTCGGCTATCAGGGACAGGGGACGCTTGGCGCGCAGCTCCAGGCGGGCGTGAAGACCGTGCGCATCGACGGCGCGATGCGCGACGTGCGCTGCCAGATCCGGTCGATCAGCGGCTTCTCCGCTCATGCCGACGAATCGGAGCTGCTCGACTGGATCCGCGCCTTCAAGAAGCCACGGCTGCGCCGCGTGTTCATCGTCCACGGCGATCCGGACGCACAGGCCGCGATCGAGCCGAAGATCCGCGCGCTCGGATTCGACACGCACATTCCGAAGTGGCACGAGCGAGTGACTCTCGATTAGTGTCGGTCAGACTCGAGGAGCCGTGACGCCAGAGATGACGACCAACAAAGACCTGGTTCATGGCCGCGACCTGTATTCCAAGCGGGCGTGGGGCGACGCCTACGCGCAGCTCGCCAGCGCGGATCGCACCCAACCGCTCGCCGAGGAGGACCTCGCGCGCCTCGCAACTACTGCGTTCCTCATCGGCAAGGATGTCGAAAGCGCGCAGGCGTGGACCCGCGCGCACGAGGATGCGCTCCGGCGAAACGACGCGGCGGCAGCGGCGCGCTACGCGTTCCACGTCGGATTCCAGAGCCTCGGCATCGGCGAGTTCGCGCAGGGCATGGGCTGGCTCGCACGTGCCGGACGCGTTCTGGACGACGCCGCACTCGACTGCGTCGAGCGCGGCTGGCTCCTCATCCCGCAAGCGATCCGAGCGGCCGACGAGGGCGACTTCGGTGGTGCACACGCCTTGTTCACGCAAGCAAGCGAGGTAGCAGCGCGTTTCGGCGATCGGGAGCTGACGAACATGGCGCGCTACGGTCGCGGAGAAACGCTCATCCGATCCGGGCGCGTCGCCGATGGCCTGGCACTCGTCGACGAAACGATGATCGCGATCACCGCGGGCGAGATCTACCCCAGCGTCGTCGGCACGCTGTACTGCAGCGCCATCGAGATGTTCAAAGGCATCTTCGATCTCCGACGCGCGCAGGAATGGACGGCGGCGCTAAGTCGCTGGTGCGAGGCGCAGCCCGATCTCGTCCCCTTTCGGGGGCCCTGCCTGCTGTTCCGAGCCGAGCTGATGCAGCTGCACGGCGCCTGGTCAGACGCGATGGAAGAGTCCGTGCGGGCCGGCGAATGGCTGGCGCGGCAACCTGGCCATCCCATCGCCGCCGAGGTGTTCTATCGACAGGCCGAGATCCATAGGCTGCGCGGCGACCTCACGAAGGCCGACGAGATGTACCGCGAGGCAAGCCGTCGCGGCAAAACATCGCTGCCTGGGCTCGCGCTGTTGCGGCTCGCGCAGGGCCAGATCGATGCCGCGCTCGCGTCGCTGCGTCGCGCCATCGAGGAGACGCACGACCGCGCGGCTCGCGGGGCGCTCCTCGCCGCGTACGTGGAAACGCTCCTCTCGGCGAAGGATCTGCGCGCCGCGCGCGCGGCCGCCGTCGAGCTGTCGGAGCTCGGCTCCGGTCCACCTGCTCGTCTTCTCGACGCGATCGCGGCACAGGCGATGGGCTCGGTGCAGCTGGCGGAGGGCGACGCCCGCGGCGCCATCCCGAAGCTCCGTTCCTCGTGGAGCGCGTGGCGCGACCTCGACGCGCCGTACGAAGCGGCGCGGTTGCGCGTCCTCATCGGCCTCGCGTACCGGGCGGTGCACGACGAGGACGGCGCCGAGATGGAACTCGACGCCGCGCGCGGTGTGTTCCAAGAGCTCGGCGCGGCCGTGGATCTGGCCCGTATGGATTCGCTATCGGCCCCCAGTGGAGCCACGGCCGGAGGACTGACGGCACGTGAGATCGAGGTCCTGCGCCTCATCGCGACCGGACGGACGAATCACGCCATCGCGATCGACCTGGTGATCAGCGACAAGACCGTGGCGCGCCACGTGAGCAACATCTTCGACAAGCTGGGCGTGTCGTCTCGGGCGGCCGCGACCGCGTACGCCTACGAGCACCGGCTCGTCTGAGCCGAATACACAGAAACACCCATACGCGCTCCTTTCGAATTGGGCAGTTCGCCCGATGCGCCTCCGCGCCGCAGAAGCGATCGTGATCGCACGCGCGGCGAGACCGCGCAGGAGGCGAAGCGATGCAGAGCAACGAGCGCGTCGAGACTGTGATCGTCGGGGGCGGCCAGGCGGGTCTCGCGATCGGGTACGAGCTCAAGAAGGCCGGGCGACGCTTCGTCATCGTCGATGCGCACGCGCGCGTCGGTGACGCGTGGCGGACGCGCTGGGACTCGCTGCGAGCGTTTACGCCCGCGATCATCAGCGGCCTCCGCGGCATGCCGATACCGGGACCGCGCTGGGCCTTTCCGACAAAGGACGACCTCGCCGACTACTTCGAGGCGTACGCGGCTCACTTCGAGCTGCCGGTTCGGACCGGCGTCACGGTGACGCGCGTCTCGCGGGACGATCACCGGTTCATCGTCGAGTCGTCGGGCGGCCGCTTCGAGGCGGACAACGTCGTCATCGCGTCCGGTCACGAACACACGCCGAACATCCCATCGTTCGCGCAGGACCTGGCTCCAACGGTCCTCCAGATGCACTCGAAGGACTACCGGCGCCCATCTCAGCTCCGACCTGGACCGGCGCTCGTGGTCGGTGCAGGCAACTCGGGCGTGGAGATCGCGCTCGACATCTCGCGCACACACCCAACGTTCCTGTCCGGCCGTTACCACCGCTCCCCGGTCGGACCGTCACGGCATCCGCTCATGACGCTCGCGCTCATGCCTTTCATCTTTCTCTTCACGATCGACACCCCCGTCGGCCGAAAGATCGCGCCCAAGCTGGTGAGGGGCAGCGCGCCGGTGGAGCGCGTGCGGAAGAGCTGGCTCGTCTCCGCGGGTGTGGAGATGGTGTCGCGCACCGCGGGGGTCCGCAACGGAACGCCGGTACTGGAAGATGGACGCGTACTCGACGTCGCGAACGTGATCTGGTGCACCGGCTACCGCAGCGACCTGGCATGGATCGATCTTCCGATCATCGCCGCCGACGGCGAGCCGCAGCAGCGGCGCGGCGTCGTCGCGTCCATCCCAGGGCTGTACTTCGTTGGCCGCTTCTTCCAATACCGGTTCATCTCGTCGCTGCTCGGCGGTGTGACCTTCGACGCGGCGTACATCGCGCGCCAGATCGTGGCACGTGCGTCCACGCTGCGGCCCTCAACTGCAACGGACGCTGTGCGAGAAGGCGCATGACCGCGCCGTCATCGACGCTCACGACGACGGCGGGGCCGACCAGCGCCGAACGCTACCTCGATGCGGAGCGCACGCTGTGGACACGGTACGGACTCGCGCCGGCCGAGCGCTTCGTCGAGCTGAGGGAGCCGCGCGCACGCCTCCGCGTGCTCGACATCGGGTTCGGCGAGCCAGTGCTCTTCGTGCACGGCCTTCTCGGGCCTGACGCGTTCGCGCCGCTGGTGCGGGAGCTCCGTGACTTTCGTTGCCTGGTGCTCGATCGGCCCGGCTGGGGACGGAGCACGCGTGTCGACTACGCGAGCTCGCGACACGGACCGCTCGTCGCGAATCTACTGAGCGGTGTCCTGGTCGGACTCGGCCTCGACCGCGCGCATGTCGTCGGTGCCTCCGTCGGGACGCTATGGGCGCTGCGGTTCGCCGAGGCACATCCCGAGAGCGTCGATCGAGTTGTGCTCATCGGAGCCGGCCCGATGCTCGACGAGCTACGTGTCCCGCCCTGGCTTCGCCTGATGGCGTCGCCGCTCGGCGCGCTCATGAGCCGGCACACGAGCCTCGGGACCTTGCGCGCCATCCTCCGGCAGGCCGGTCACGCGGAGAGTCTCGACGACGGGCGCATACCCGACGAGCTGCTCGCGTGGCGGCTGGCCGCGGCACGCGACACCGAGGCCATGCGCAGCGAGCGCGACATGCTGCGCGACTCGCTCGTGAGCTGGCCGACGGGGCGCTGGAGGGCAGGTGCCCTCTTCGCCCCTCCGGACCTGCGCGCGATCCCGCAGCATGCGCTCTACCTGCACGCGTCGGCGGATCCCGCCGGCCGGATCGAGATCGCGCGACGCATCACGGACCTGCTGCCCCACGGCGAGTTGGACATCATCGATGGCCACAGCCACGAGCCATGGCTGGAGGATCCGCGCGGAGTCGCGACTCGCGTGTCGAGTTTCCTACAGGCAGACCAGGGACTTAGAGCGGCCGCTGCGAGAGCGCGGCCGTGAGCAGCACCTCGTCGCCGCGCTTGTCCGCGACGTCGAGCTTCGCGCGGATGCGCGTGAGATGCACCCGCAACGTGTTCGGCGAGACCTTGAGCCGCGCAGCGAGAGCGGCGCGATCCATACGCTTTCCCTCGCGTGAGAGCTGTTCCATCTCGCGGAGGATGCCGATCTCGCGCCACGTGAGCCCCATGCTTCGAAGACCGAACGTCGCCTCGTCGAGCGCCGATGCGCCGACGGCCACACCGGCATCGGTCGCCGCGCGTTTCTGTGCCGACTCGGCGCGCGCGCGGATGGTGCGCGCGAGTGCCGACGCCTGACCGTCGCGCTCCGCTGCGCGGCCGAACCACTCCGCGACGTCCGGCAGGTAGTACGCGAAACCTTCGCCTCCACGCGTGCCGATGTCGCGCACGAGGTGTCCGACACGTGACGTTCCGCCGCCGCGCACGACGGTCTCGCGGAAATAAGCGGCATGCACGGCGGCGCCGATCGCCCAGTGGTCCATACCGCGCGACTCGAACTCGCGCGCTGTGTCATCGAGCATGCGGACCGCGGTGCGCGGATCGCCGCGCCGCCCGCGAACGATCGCGCGGACGAAGTCCCGGAACTGCTCGTCCTCCGGAAAGCCCTTCGGGGCGCGCGCGAGGATCAGCTCGGCGACCTCGGCCTCGCCACGCAGCAGCGCGATGTGGCCGTGGTCTTCGGTCGCACCCGTCGCGCTCTGACGCGCGAGACGTTCGCCCTCGCTCAGCTCGCCGCGTTCGAGCTTCGCCCGCGCGAGGCAGAGCAGTGTGTGGCGCCACACCGACGAGCCGTACTGGCGAAGGCCGAGCTCGGCGCGGGTGAACTCATCGACCGCGGCATCGAGCCGGCCGGCGAACCAGTCGACGAAGCCCGCGGTGTACGTCGCCCACGCGACCTCGGCAGGATCGCCCACGCGAGCGGCATTCCGCGCGGTCGCCTCGGCCGCGGCAGCCGCGCCGACATAGTCGCCGCTGTGGGACAGAAGGTGCGCGAGCTGACGCTGTACGCGCGTCATCACGAGATCGCGCGAGCGGCCGCGCGGCGCGACGGCGAGCGCGTCGTCGGCGCGACGTGCGTACACGAGCGCATCGCGCACCTGGTTCGACGCGGTCTGCACGATGGAGGAACCGAGCCGAAGCTCGGCGAGGAGGAGGGGGTCGCCGGCCGCCGATCTCTCCGCCAACGCTGCGAAGCGGACGGAGTCCTCGCGGCGCACCAGGTAATAGGAGAGGTGGAGCAGGTCGACAGCGACGCGGGCCTCGAGCAGCGGGTCCTTGATGAGCGGCAGCACCACGTTTAGTTCGGCCCACGCGAGATCGAACGATTCGAGGTATTTGAGGCACCTGGCGCGGAGCACGCGACGCTCGAGCGTTTGACGACCCGTCGACAGCCCCGGAAGGAGACGCTCCGCGTCGACGCGCGACAGCGGAGCGAGCGCGGCCTCGCGTGGAGAGGTCACGCCACGTATTACGCCATGCCTAGCAGTTAGGGTCTATTTCGTCGGCGGGAAGGCGGCCGCGAGCTCGGCGGCGTGCTCGTGGGCGTGCCGCGCCTGATACGCCCCGAAATGCCCGGCATCGAGCTCGCCGTACTCGGAGTGGATCCCAGGCCGTGACCGGGCCGGCTCGTCCATGAGCTGCCGAACGATCTCCGCGTGCGCGGCGCCCAGCCGGCGCGAGAGCTCCATCGGATCGCGTTCGGCGTTGCGACGCTCCGCGGCGAGCGCGTCCTGATCGAACGACGCCAGCGCGGGTCGGTCCTCTTCGATGCAGCGTCGCACGCGCTCCGCGAAGATCTCGCCCGCGTCTGCGAGGTGCCCGATGACCTCGACCGCGGTCCAGTCGCCGAACTTCACGGCTCGCAGGCGGTCGGCGCTGACGGTCCGGACGATGCGCGCGATCGTCGCGGCGTCGTCGGCGAGGGTGAACGCGCTGTCCTCATCGAAGCGGAGCTTGTCCATGGTCTTCACCTTCCCAGTGTCGTTCTGATCGGGTCAGTCCCGGCCGGCGACCCAGTCCTTGAACGCGCGCAGGTCGTACGGCCGTCCGAGGAAGTCACGCACGAGCTCCGCGGCCGGTTTGGTACCGCCCGGCGCGAGGATCTTGTCGCGGTAGCGACGCGAGACCGTGGTATCCATGAGATCGCCATCGAACGCGGTATGCAGATCCTCGGCGATCGTCTGCGACCAGATGTACGTGTAGTACGCCGCGGAGTACGCGTCGCCGTTCATGTGCTCCCAGCTCGCGGGTGATGCCGTGTCGGGGATCCGCTCGAACAGGCCGTAGCGCTCGTTGATCTCACGCTCGAGGACCCGAGGGTCGGCGCCCGGTCGCGTGCCGTCGTGTAGCGCGAGCGAAAGACGCGAGCGGGCGAGCATCTGACGCGTGCGGATCGCGCGGCCGAAGTTGCGCGCCGCGCGCAAGCGCTGCACCAGCTCCTCAGGGATCGGAGCGCCGGTGTCGACGTGCTTCGCGAAGCGCGTGAGCACCTTGAAGTCAAAGATCCAGTCTTCGAGGAACGTCGAGGGCGCCTCCATGAAGTCGCCCTCCGTCCGGGAGATGCGGACGAATGGGACGCTCTTGCGGGCGAGGCCGTGCACGAGATGGCCGAACTCGTGGAAGTAGGTCACGACCTGCCCGTGCTCCATGAGCGCGGGACCTGACAGCGTCGTTGGGTCCGGGAAGTTGCAGCAGAGCACCCCGTGGCCGGACTGCTTGCCGCCCACGCCGAGCCGCAGCGGCGCGTTGAAGAACCACTTGTTCTTTCCCTCGCGCGGATGCATGTCGAGCGAGATGCGACCCGCGGACTCGCCGTCGATCGTGACGTCGAAGCTCTCGACGGTCGGATGCCAGCGCTCCTCGTGCACGACGGACGTGAAGGTCATGCCGAAGAGCTCGCTGTTCAGGTCGAGGATCGCCTGCCGGACGCGGCCGTACTCGAGGTAGGGACGGACCTCCTGCGCGTCGAAGTGGAAGCGCTTCGCCTTCACGCGGTTGAGGTAATACGCCCACTCCCAGTCGCCGACCGTCGTGGCCTCGGGATGATCGATGCGCTTTTCCTCGAGCAGGACCCGTAGCTCCGCTTTGGCCGCATCAGCCGAGGCGTCGTCGAGCTCGGCGAAGAAGCGCTCGAGCGCTTCCGGCGTCCCAACCATGCGGTCCTCGACGTTGTAATGCGCCCAGGTCGGATAGCCGAGCAGACGCGCGAGCTCGTGCCGGGTGCGCGTGAGCGCGGCCAGCACCTCGATGTTCTGAGGTGCGCGCTCGAGGTAGGCGGTCTGCAGCGCCTTGCGCGCGCGGCCGCTGTGCGCGTAGGCCATGAACGGCTGGTGGTCCGGTGGGTTGGTGCTGATGCGGATGGCGCCGTCATTTCCGGGCTGATGCGTTGCGATGAAGTCGTCGGGCAGGCCGTCGAGCTCGTGCGGCCCCTCGAGCGTGACGTGGCGCGTGTCGTCACGGATGTTGCGCGCGTGGTCCTGCCCGAGCTTGGTGAGCTCCGCGCGCAGCGCGCGGGCACGGTCGCGCTCCGCTGGGCCGAGCAGGGCGCCGGCTCGCCGCATGTCCATGAGCGCGATGTCGACGAAGCGGCGCTCCACCGGCCCGAGCGACGAAGGATCGATCGCGCCGAGCGCGTTGTACGTCGCACGGCTCTGCAGCTGCCGCTGACCGAGCTCGTTCCCTTCGCGCTGGAGCTTCTCCGCATGCCGCTGCACGTCGCGGTCGGGATGCATCGCGACGTAGATGCCGCACTCAGCCATGAGGTTGTGCAGCTCCACCTGGAGATCGTTGAGCGGTGCGACGACGGAGTCCTTGGTGAACGGCGCGGTCGTGCTCTCCAGCTGCCGCAGGAGCGACTCCGCGCGCGCGAGCCGCTCGCGGCTGCGTGTCTCGAGATGCTCGACGCTGACGGGAGTCGGCGCGGTGATCGTCATGCCGCGGAGTTTAGGAGGGCGTCCCCTGCGACGGGTCACGGACGATCACGCGGCCCTGACCCGGCCGCGCGAGGATCTCGCCGTCCGCGTACGCGACCTCGCCGCGCAGCAGCGTTACCGCTGGCCAGCCCGTGACCTCCCAACCCTCATAGGGGTCGTAGTCACATGCGCTGTGCATCTCGCTCGCTCGAATGGTGCGCGTGTGCTCCGGATCGAAGATCACGACGTCGGCATCGTTGCCGAGTGCGATCTCTCCCTTGCCGCGCAGACCCGCGATGCGCGCCGGTGACGTCGCGAGCACGTCGACCATGCGCTCGACTGTGAGCCGTCCGCGGCGCACACCCTCTGAATAGAGCATCGGCAGGAGCGTCTCGAGATTAGCGACTCCCGGCGGAACGCGATCGAACGCGAGATCCGGCGCGAGCTTCGCCGCGCGCCGGTGCGGATAGTGATCGGTGCCGACCGTGTCGAGCAGGCCATCGCGGAGCGCGTCCCAGATCGCGTCGACATCCTCGCGCTCCCGCAGCGGCGGCTGCCCCACCCAGAGCGCTGCGTCCGGACGCTCGAATCGCTCGCGCGTGAGATACAGGTACAGCGGCCGCGTCTCTCCGTACACGCGGAGTCCGCGCGCCTTCGCGTCCGCGAGCGCCGCGAGAGCGACGCGGGACGAGAGGTGCACGAAGTACATCGCGGCGCCGGTCTTCGTCGCGAGCTGCGCGGCTGCGCGGATCGCAACGTCCTCCGCGGCCGCCGGACGGCTCTCGGGGAAGTACCGCACGGCGTCGCGACCGGCGGCGTGCAGTAGCGTCGTGGCGCGCACGACGATCTCGTGGTCCTCAGCGTGGACCGCTGTGAGCATCCCCGCCTCGGCCGCAGCGCGCAGAAGCCTGACGTAGTCCGTGATCCGGTCACCGAAACGCGGCGTGACCATGAACACCTTGAGCCCGGTGTGCCCGTCGCGCACGAGCGACGGAAGCTCCGCGATCGCCGCATCGCTTGGATCAGTGACGACGACGTGGAACGCAAAGTCCGCGAGCGACCGCTCGGCATCGCGCAGTCCGCGCTCGATCCCGGCTCGCAGGGTTCCCTCCTGATAGACCATCGAGCACACGGTCGTCACTCCGCCAGCGATCGCCGCGCGCGTGCCGTGCTCGAAGTCATCGAGCGGCGTGAAGGTCGGCGTGCTCGCGAGATGCGTGTGGAGGTCGACGCAGCCCGGGAGGACGAGCTTCCCCGCCGCGTCGAGCTCGCGTGACGCCTGCCCAACATCGCCGACCGCGACGATGCGACCGTCCTGGATGCCGACGTCCGCTCGGGCGGTGTCCCGCGCGGTCACGACGATGCCGCCGCGGATCGCTAGGTCGATCGCCGTGCCTTCGTGGCCGAGCGACGCGGCCCACTCAGCCTCGCCATCACCACGCCATGCGCGGCCGTGATCACTCCGGCGATCTCGTTCCAGCTGAGATCGCGATCGAGACGGACGCCGACCCAGCCCAGATGCCCAACGTACGGCGGTACGAAGAACTGCTCCGACCGGCTCGTGGCGAGCATCTGTTGCACGTCCGACGAAGACGCGCACCAGAGGGCGAGACGGCCGTCGTCGTGGTGGTTGTCCATGTACGACACGAATGAGCGCTTGTCGCGGATGAAGAACGTCGGGGCACCGTGGCTCTCGCGTTCGTTCGTATCCGGCAGCGCGAGGCATATCCGGCGCACCTGCTCGAGCGGCGACGAGCGCGCCATCCTCTAGTCCGTATCGTCCTCGAGGCTCGAGAGGCGCTCGGCCTCATCCTGCTGCGCGAGCGCATCGATCATGTCGTCGATGTCGCCGTCCATGCGCCGCTCGAGGTTCGACAGGTTGTAGCCGAGCCGCTTGTCGGTGAGTCGGTCCTGCGGGAAGTTGTACGTGCGCATCTTTTCGGAGCGCTCGCCGCGGCCGATCTGCGCGCGACGGGCGGTCCCGGTCTCGAGGTCGCGGCGCTCCTGCTCTCGCACCAAAAGGCGCGCACGCAGCACGGCCATCGCCTTCGCCCTGTTCTTCAGCTGCGAGCGCTCGTCCTGGCAGGTCACCACCTCGCCGGTGGGGATGTGGGTGATCCGTACCGCGGAGTCGGTCGTGTTCACACCCTGGCCGCCCTTTCCGCCGGCGCGGTACACGTCGATCTTGAGGTCGCTCTCGGGGATCTGGATATCGATCTCCTCTGCCTCGGGAAGGACGGCCACCGTCGCGGTCGAGGTATGGATGCGGCCCTGCGCCTCGGTCGCGGGCACGCGCTGAACGCGATGCACTCCGGACTCGAACTTGAGCTTGCTGTACGCGCCCTTGCCCGCGATCCGGAAGATGATCTCCTTGAAGCCGCCCTTCTCCGCGTCGCTCTGCGAGAGGACCTCGACCTTCCAGCGATGACGCTCGGCGTACCGCGCGAACATCCGGTAGAGATCGGCCGCGAAGAGCGCGGCCTCTTCCCCACCCTCGCCGGCGCGGATCTCGACGATGACGTTCTTCTCGTCGAGTGGATCGCGCGGGACGAGCTGGCTGCGCAGCTTGACGAGCGACTCCTCGAGCTGGCGCGACGCGGTCGCGAGGTCCTCGCGCGCGATGTCGCGCAGATCGCCGTCGTCGGAGTCGATGAGCTGCCGGGCTTCCTCCAGTCGCTTCTCGGCATCGCGCAGCGCACGGACGGTGTCGACGACCGGCGTCAGCTGCGAGAGCTCTTGTCCGACTTCGCGGATGCGCTCGTGGCTGCCGGTGACCTCGGGGTCGGCCATGAGCCGCGTGAGCTCGTCGTATCGAGCCTCGACCTTCGCGAGGCGCCGGCGCAGGCCAGGGGTG
>Ga0207653_10000323_pt1 | contig 25772 bp, 28 predicted proteins | sample KBSK5251metaG_FD_184341 | JGI IMG/M metagenome (GOLD analysis project Ga0207653, IMG submission 184341) | Corn, switchgrass and miscanthus rhizosphere microbial communities from Kellogg Biological Station, Michigan, USA - KBS K5-25-1 metaG... | ecosystem: Host-associated > Plants > Roots >...
ACGGAAAGCGCCGTCGAGACCAAAGCCGCGCGTCAGCGCGGCGAAGCGGGCTGCTCGGCCTTCGGGGGCGGGGCGTCCTCGGCAGGCCACACCACGATCTCGTCGATGACCGTGCCGAAGGCGTCGACCAGCCGCGCGTAGTCGCCACGGGTCCAGAGGAGACGTGCCGCGGCGACCGGACCGGCCACGTACACATGCTTGCGCCCACCAGCGAGATCGTCCGCGAGCGGATGCGTCGCGGCGCGTACGCGCGAGCCCGAGTGGATGCGGTAGATCTCACCGGCGCGCACGAACGACGGCGATCCCCACGTGTAGACCCACTCCCACTCCACCGGCTTTGAGACGGTCTCACGCCAGAGTGCGCGCAGGTGCTGCAGCCGCCAGTTCGCTACGTCGCTGTCGAGGGTCACCTGGACCTCGATCCACTCCGCGTTCGCGTCCTCAGCGCTCGTCGCGGCCGGCGCGGGCCGGATGCTGAGGATGCGCGCCTTGGCTGCCTCGACGGGACGAAAATCGGCCACGCGTGGACAATACCCGACTGAGTTGGGAGGGAACGCGATGAGCGAGCACAACCGCGCCCTGCTGGCCGAGGCCGCCGGGACGTTCTGGTTCTTCTTCATCGGGGCTGGCGCCATCATCGCCGACGCGAACGGAAGCGGTGGCGGTCTCGGCGCGATCGCGCTCGCACATGGCGTCACGCTCGCCGTGGCGGTGTCGGCGTTCGGCGCGATATCCGGCGGGCACTTCAACCCGGCGGTGACGTTCGCCCTCGCGATCGCGGGACGGCACCCGTGGTCACGCGTGCCCACGTACTGGATCGCGCAGCTGGCCGGTGGCCTGCTCGCGGGGTTCGCGCTCCGCAGCGTCTTTGATTTCGCGCTCGCGGCCATCGACAAGACGCACCTCGGGACGCCGGCGCTCGCCAACGGCGTGAGCGTGCCGGTCGGCATCGGCGTCGAAGCGCTGCTCACGATCTTCCTGGTGTGGGCGGTCTATGGGACCGCGGTCTCGCCATTCGCGCCGCGCATCGCGGGCTTCGGGATCGGGCTCACCGTCGCGACCGACATCCTGATGGGCGGACCGCTCACGGGTGCGGCGATGAATCCCGCTCGCCACGTGGCGACCGCGATCCCCGCCGTGTTCTTCGACAACTGGTATGTCTACTGGATCGGCCCGCTCCTCGGCGCCGCGATCGGGGGCCTGTCGATCCGCTATCTCTTCGCGCCGGCGACTCCGCCTAAGCCCTAGCCTCGTTCGCGACCAGCGCGAATTCCATCCGGATCTCGTCGACGATCGACAGGACGGAGAACGAGCTGGGCGGACGCATGCCGAAGTCGCCGAACTTCCAGCTCGGATTGGCCGTCGCCGTCGCGGTGAGCTTCCCGTTGGTGCGCGTCGCCTTGACGTCGAAGGTCACCGATTTGGTCACGCCGTGCAGCGTGAGGTCGCCGGTGAGCTGGAACGTGAAGTCACCTGCCCGTGCCAAAGGCAGCGTCAGCCCGGTCGCCTTCTTCGGCACGAGCTCCGACGTCCTGAAACGAGTGACTTCGAGCGGATCGCGCCGGATGCTGTCGGTGCGCTGACGATCGTCGGTCGTGATCGTGTTCATGTCGACGCTGATCTTCGAGCCCGTCGCGAACGTGCCGTCCGGGTTGAGCGTGAAGGTCCCCTGCGCACCGGTGATCGTGATGATCGCGTCATTCGGCGCGGGCAAACGCGCGAGCTGCTCGCGCACACGGATCGTCGCCTTCGATGCGGCGTCGACGGTCCAGGTGATGGCGTTCGCCTGCGGTGCCGATGTGACCGCCACCGTTGGGGTCGGCGTGGCGGTAGGCGGATCGGTCTGGACCGTCGGCGCGGGTGACGGGGTCGCCGCGCCGCCGCACGCGCTCAGAAGGAGCAGCGCGACCGCGGCGACTCGACTAGCTACAGGCACCGTCACAAACACGCACGACCCCCGTCATCTGCGGATGGACGCCGCAGTGATATGCGTACACGCCCACCTTATCGAATGTGACGGTCGCGCTCTTGCCGCTGTCGAGCCCGACATCGAACGGCCGGCCCTCATCGCTCGAGGTCACGGTGTGGAATTCCTTGCCCATGTTCACGAACTTGACCGTGGTGCCAGCGGAAACGCGCAGCTCCTGCGGCGCGTAGGTCCACGCGGCTTCCCTGCCCACGGGCTCGATGACCTGGACCTCGTTCGGACGAACAGGTGGCGCGGCGGTCGCGCCACTGCACGCGGCGAGCGCGAGCAGGAGAACACACGCGGCGGCACGAAAGGTCCAACGCAGGGTCACGACGATCGTACGTTCGAGCGGCCAGCTCGGATGAAGGCCCGCTCCACATCGCGGCCTAGCATCGACGTGCGACGGGGAGGGACCAATGGAGCGCGAGCAGATGGAGAGCTTGATCGAACGGCACATCACGGCTGAGCGGGAGCGCGATATCGCGGCGATCCTCGCGACGTGCACCCCGGATATCGAGCAGGATGCCATCGGGCGCGAACCGAGCGTGATCCAAGGACGCGACGCGCTTGAGGCGTTCTATCGGGAGTTCATGGCCGACCTCGAATACGCGACCGTGACCAGCGTCCGGCGGCTCTACGGCGACGACTTCATCGTGGACGAATCGATGATCGAGGCCGTGGCTCACGGGCGGCCCTTCGACATGGAGGGATACGGCCGGCCGATCCGCTTCCGGACGCTACGGATCTTCGAGATCGGTGGGGAACTCATCCGGCGCGTCAGCGTGTGGGCCGATCTGAGTACGATCCACGCGCAGCTCGCTCCGCCGAAACACGCGTAGCGCGCAGGCTGCTCGATCCGAGCGACCATGAATAGGAAAGGGCGCCGAGGCCGATCCTCGACGCCCTTACGCGTATTGCCAGGGGAATGTGACGTCCTATCTCACCTTGTGTTCACGACGAGCTGGCCGCGAGCACCAGTCAGCACGCCGGAGTCAAAGCCGTCGGACGTCCGAAGCCGAAGCGTGTCAGCATCGCCTGACCCGCCGTCATGGATGTCGAGACGGAACGTGACCGATCCAAAAGCGCCGAAGATCGTCGCGTCGGTGCCGGCAGCGACGATGGAGTCGATTCGCGTCGATTCGTAGCTGCGGCTGTCACTCTCGAAGAGGACTCGGCCCTTGGCGTCGCCGCTCATTCCATTGACGTTGACCTTCGTCCTGATGCCGCCAGGCCACGCCGGAGCGCCTTCGGCGTTCGCGAATGTTCCGGCCGTCGTTGCGAGGTGCAAGCCGATGATCACAGGATCGTGATCGGATGATCGGTACGGACCGGGGCTATAGAAAGTATTCACCTGATTGGCGGTCTTGAAGTTGGTGTTGTAGTCCAAGACCGTCGGTTCGTCGGGGTTGATGTGCCAGTCGGCAACATCGTTGACCTGTGACACGAGCGACTGGCTAGCGAGAGCGTGGTCCAAGTAGCCCGACTCGCCATTGAACACGTAGGAGTACGCCACGAGACCATCGAAGTGGCGCACAAGATTCGTATACCCACTCGTCGTGAGCGTGGTGACTGGATCCTCGAACGTGTACGAGTTGAGGTCGCCGATGATCAGAAAGTCGGGATCTCCACTGCCGGTCGGGTCGGTTGCGAGCCACGACGCGAGAGCGGCGGCCGCCGCGGTCCTGGTCTGGTTGCAGTTCCCCTGACCATCGCCGGTGTCCGGATCGCCAGTGCAGGCCGAGCCCTTTGACTTCAAGTGATTGACGACGACCGTGAGCTTCTGGCCGGTGAAGACATCCTCGAACGTCTGGGCGAGCGACGGCCGGTTGAGCGTGTCGATGAAGCGCGGATCGACCGCGCTGGTGAGCGTCCTGTAGGCGCCCACCGGTGTCACGGCTCCGGGCTTGTAGATCAAAGCGACTTTGATCTCATCCGTGCCGATCACGCCTGTATTGATGAACGAGTACGTAGGGGCGCCCATCGCCGCGTTGAGTCCGGCGACGAGATCCTCGATCGCACTATGTGGCGGAGCATCGTTCTCGATCTCCATGAGGCCCACGATGTCAGCGTCGATCGCCATGAGCGCACTGACTTCCTTCGCGAGCTGACGCTGCAGCTCGAACGGCGTTTCGGCGCCGCGCGACGTTGGAAAGCCACCACCCATTCCATTCCCGTTGAAGAAGTTGAGCACGTTGAATGACGCAACCCTGAGGTTCCCACCAACGTCCGGCGGTGTCGCCGTGCGCGGATTGCTGTGGATCCACGAGATGGGACCGATCGGTTGGACGCGATAAGCACTGAAGCGGAAGTCCATGATGCCGATGAGGCTCGACAGCGTGTCGCCGACCCGTAGCGTGTTGCTGGCCGAGAGGCCGCCCTGCGGGTACAGAGTCGGATCGATGTTCTGCAGATTGTTCCCGTCATCGAGGATGATCCGGCTGCGATTGTTCTGGGCCAGAACAGCCTGCGCCGCAGCGCCCGGCGCCGCGACGGCCGTCGGCGTGTACAGACGACCGGCACCCGACAGGCTCACCTCGCCGAATCGACCGAGGTTGAAGACCTCGGTCGCCGTCAGCGTCTGATCGAAGCTCACGAGCATCCCCTCGAAGCGCTCCAGATCGGCGACGTTCGCCACCGGGAGACTGACCGGCGTCGCCGGGACGGTTGCGCCCGTCGCACAGAGCAGGAAGGCGTTCACCGATGTGAGCTCGGTCAGTCCCTGAAACTCGGTCACGCGGCCGCGCACGCGAACGAGATCACCGGGCGCAGCCGCAAAACTCGTGTTGAAAACAAAGATCCCCTCTGATGTCAGAGGATCCGCGTCCGCGTCTGCGGCTTCCTCCTGAACATAGAAGCCACTGAACCCACCTGGCTGCTGGAAGTCGCCGACGACGATGCCCTCGATCGCGACCGACGCATCGTTCATCGGAGTCGCCAGGCCGCTGCCCTGAACGGCGTGGATCGGCGTGGCGGCGTCTCCGCAGTTGAATGGATCGGCGGTCTGGAATCCGAAGAGGTAATTCGCCGTCATTGTGTTCGGCGGATCGTTCGTATCCTGATCCGCGACGCTCGCGGCGAACACGGTGACCGTGCAGGACTCGTTGGACGCGAAGTTCGCGTCCGGATCGATGGTGAACGTCGTTGGACCACCGGATGCGAGCGCGCTATGTCCGTGAGACGTCGCACAATCGATCGAGAACCAGCCTGCCGAGACATCCACAGCCTCGGAGAACGTCACCGTGATGTTCGAGTCCAACGCAACGCCACTTGCACCGTCAACCGGGCTCGTTGCCGTAATGGCGGGCGCAACGTCGAGGTCGCATGCATTTGTCGGCGAAAGACGATTGCGCGGCGTTGGCGCTCCGGCGACGAAATCAGCGGAGTTCGAGTCCGTGTCGATGCAACCGCCGACTTTGCGCAGATCCGCCGTAGTGTTCGAAAGCGTGGGTGCCGCGGCTGCGCCTTCGAACATGTTCGCGCCGTCGTACCCGACGATATCGACGATTGTTGCCAGGGCTGCCGGCCCGCAAGGCGTCGCCGCCGCGCCGCAATTGAGCCCGACGCTGGAGTTCAAAAGGGCCACCTTGCCGCCGGTTGCGGACAGCGCGATCGGGGTCGCGTCGATGATATCGGGGCTGAGCGGCACCGTACCTCCGGCACCGGCAGCCTCTTGGACCAGCACGTACTGGCCGGGAGCGACGGAGCCTGTCAGTTCCGTGATCTGCGCGCTGTTCGGCCCAAGATTTCCCGTGGTTGATCCGTACTGGATCGACCATCCCGACAGATCAACCACTGCCGTTCCGCGGTTGAACAGCTCGACGAAGTCATTCGTGTAGGTCGCACCGCTGTTCCCGCCGCCTCCGTAAACCTGACTTATGACGATCGACGCGGATATGGCGGCTGCCGGCTGGGCGCCGATTGGCATCCCGACGAGCACGAACGCAAACGCGACGAGCGCGGTCAACGCACGACGGATCATTCCCCACCCCTCAACTCAAACGTCCGAGTGACACGCGAACCGAAGCAGGCGTCAGCCTAGCGCAGACATGGAACACTTCGCGACGATGAGTCTCTGGCTCGACGGAGTTTCGCGCTCCTATCCACCACTCGATGGCGATGTAACGGCAGACGTCGCCGTCGTGGGCGCTGGCATCGCGGGCGTCGCGACCGCGTACTTCCTCGCATCGACCGGCGCGAAGGTCGTGGTGCTCGAAGCGCGCGGTGTGGCCGAGGCCGCGAGCGGGCGTAACGCCGGATTTCTGCTCGCAGGAGTCGCGGAGAACTTCATCGCCGCCTCACGCCGTTACGGAGACGGCAACGCCCTCCGGATCTGGCGGTTCACGAAACGAACACAGGCGCTGGTGCGCGAACTGGTCGCCGAGCACGGCATCAAGTGCCGGCTCAGCTGGAACGGATCGGACCAGATCGCGGGCGACGAGGACGAGTGGCGCGAGATCGAGGAGAGCGCGCGCCGGCTCGCGTCCGAGGGCGTCGCAGTGAAGGTCGATGCGTCCGAACGTCGCGCGACCTACGCCGATGACGGGGAATTTCACCCGGTCCGATGGGTCCGCGGGCTCGCCGCTGCTGCGGCTGCGAAGGGCGCGAAGTTCCACGAGTCGACACGCGTCGGTGCGATCGTGGCGGGTAAGGCGGTCACGCCCAGCGGCAGCGTACGCGCAGGCTCGATCGTGCTTTGCACGAACGCGTACACGACGCATCTCGTGAGTTCACGGGTGCGCCCGGTGAGGGGACAGATGCTCGCGACCGCGCCCACGACGCCGTTCTTCGCCCGACCGGCATACGCGAACCGTGGCTACCGCTACTGGCGGCAGAGAGCGGACGGGCGGGTCCTCGTGGGCGGGTGGCGCGACACCGCCGTTGAGGATGAGGTCGGCGAGGACGAACGCACGACGGACGCGATCCAGCGGCAGCTTGACGCCTTCCTACGCGAGCACGACATCACCGCTAAGGTCACGCACCGCTGGGCCGGAACGATGGGCTTCTCGCACGACGCACTCCCGTATGTCGGCGCCGTCGCGCCGGGCGTGTTCGTGTGCGGCGGCTTCACGGGACACGGGATGGCGTTCGGCCCGGCATCGGCCGAGCTCGTCGCGACGCTCGTGCGTGGCGCCACACATCCAGACGCCGATCTGTTTGATCCGATGCGCTGAAACTCGTTCGTTGCGCTGATCCTCGTCGTACACACGCGCCGCGTGATGTTCGTGACGGTCCGTAGTTATCCGGTTAAGGGGCCGAGCGCACTCGGCACAAGGTGGAAGGGGACCCGTGCACGCTTCGGCTCTCCCGACGATCGGCGACATCGGCGGGCTGCTCGCGTACGTGTTCGGAAATCCGTACCTCTTCATCAGCTCGACGACGGCGATGACCAGTGGTCTGCTGCTCGGTGCCGTGCTTGTGAGTGTTCTGCCTCGGCGCACACACACCCTTCGTCGGGTCGCGCCGACGCTGGCTGTGATCCTCACCTACTTCGGTCTCGGCAGCATCGTCCTCTCGACGGAGATCCTCCTTCGCTTTCACGACACGATCCCGAACGAGACCGAGATCCAGTTCGTCAGCGGGCTAGGCCATCTCGTCGAGGCGGCGATCGGGATCGCGCTGCTCAGTGCGTACCTGCGCGGGCACACGCGCGTTCAGTGGCTCTGGGCGCATACCCTCGCGCTCGCGTACTGGACCTTCCAGGTCGCGGTCCTGACACCGCCGTGGTTCGCGTTCCAGGGTCAGCGCGACGCGGTGTTGCAGGTCGTGCTGATCATGCTTCTGGTCGCGGCGACGCTGAATGTCGTGCTGTGGAGGGCTACCGCTCGCCGGTGAGCCCGCCGGGATTCGAACCCGGAACCAAGGGATTAAAAGTCCCCTGCTCTACCGTTGAGCTACGGGCCCAGCATTCCGGCCATTTTCTCATCAATGGCCTCTGCTGGGTGCTCCTCGCGCCACGCGGCCGCAGCTGCTGGCCGGCCCATGAAGTATCCCTGGCCCGTGGTGACCCCTAGCGAGATCAGCGTGGCGAGCTCCGCTTCCGTCTCGATCCCTTCGGCCACGACCGTGATCCCGCTCTTAGCGGCGAATGAGACCAGCGCTGTTGCCATCGCCTGGCGCGCGACGTCCGTGTCGATGTCGCGTACCAGGCTCAGGTCCAGCTTCACAAAGTCCGGAGCCAGGCTGACGACGTGCCGGAGGCTGGCATATCCCGCACCGGCGTCATCGATCGCGAGGCGAACGCCACGACGGCGCCACCCTTCGATCGCGGTCCGCAGTGCCGGGTAGTCCTCCACCACGACGTGCTCCGTGATCTCGAACACGACTCCGGCGAGGTCGCGATCGGCAAGTGCCCACGCCAACCGCTCGTGAGCCAGCGTCGCCGGGGACATGTTGATCGAGATGAATGCCGGACCGGCGAGGGGGGTCGCGGCTATGAGCGCGCGCTCGATCGCCGCGATCTCGATCTCCACGCCGCGGCCGAGCTGTGTGGCGTCAGTGAACCATGCATCGACGGGACGCGAGGGCTCCGCAGCGAAGCGTGCGAGCGCCTCATAACCAAGGCTCACCCGCGACGCGAGATCCACGATCGGCTGAAAGACGATCGACGGGTCCCCGAGTGCCAGTGCCGCGTCGAGGCGGGCGGCCATCGCGTGCTCGGCGCGATCTCGCGCTCGCTCACCCTCGAGACGCCGGCTGAGTATCGCCGCGAGGAGGCGCATGACGCGGGCGTCCTGCTCCTGAAGGCGGGGTTCCAGCGCGCTGCGATAGCAGGAGAAGGTGCCGTACAGCGCGCCGTCCGCCTCGTAGATCGGCACGCCGATGTATGCGCCGATGCGCAGCTCGCGCGTGACCGCTAAGGCCTGCGCGGCTGCGACCGCGGAGACATCCGGCATGAGCTCGGGCATCTCGCCGGCGACGATGCGGCGGCAGTACGTTTCTTCCAGCAGCGTCTCGCTTTCGTCGGCCATGGGCGGCTCGCCAACGCACTCGATAAAGCGGTTGATCCGAACGCCCTCGCGGAACTCGCCGATGAACGCGATGTCCATCTCAAGATGCTCGCGCGCAGCGCGAACGATCGCGCGCACCTCGCTCGCGTCGGCAAGGAGCACCGATGGCGTGGGGTCAGGGCGCGAAGGCACCAAGGTCACCTGTGTTGATTGCTCCACTTCGTCCCGCAGCTCTCCACCTTGAGCGGCGGATACGCAATGAATGCTGATACCGCGTCCAGCCGGCGACATGACCGTTCGGTCATGTCTGAGCCTCGGAGCGCCCTTGCTACGTCCCTGCTACAGGCCTGCTACGACGCCGGGCGCCTGTCACTGCTGTGGCGGAGGCACATCCGAGCCAACCAGCTTCCGACGCGCGACCGCGATCGCAGCGGCAATGAAGCCGGTGAGCAGTGCCATCGCGATCGCCTGTGGAGTGGCGATGTCGAGCTGAAGCGCGATGACCGCGGCGATCGCGCCTGCAATGCCGCCCTCGATGATGTCGCGGATCACCTGTCCTACGGGCGAGTTCAGCCATCCGAGCTGCCTCATGCGCCGCAGATGGTACGGCGTGGCGCCAACTACGAGTCTTCGCCCGCCTTAGCCACGTCCGCAGACGGCAGCGTGAAATAGAAGGTCGTCCCCTTGCCAACGACGCTCTCCGCCCACACCCGGCCACCGTGACGGTGAACGATCCGCTGGACGGTAGCAAGACCGATACCGGTCCCCTCGAACTCCGTCGGGCTGTGCAGGCGCTGGAACGCGCCGAACAGCTTGTCGGCATAACGCATGTCGAATCCGACGCCGTCGTCCTTGACGAAGAACACCGACTCGCCGTCGCGCGTCTCGCCACCGAAGCTGATGTGCGCGGGCGTCCGCACACGGGTGAACTTCCACGAGTTGCCGAGAAGATTCGTGAGCGCGATGCGCACGAGACGCGCGTCGCCCTTCGCCGGTGTGGCGCCGTTGCTCTCGAACTCGACGTTCCGCTGCGGCTCGCGCGCGCGCAGCTCGTCGACGACGCCACGTGCGAGCGCGGTCACATCCACGTTCTCGACCTTCATCTCGTCGCGCGTGAGTCGCGACAGCAGCAGCATGTCGTCGATGAGAGCTCCCATCCGCGTCGCGGCGGCGCGCACGCGCCCGAGATGATCGCGTCCGTCGTCGCCGAGCACAGGCCCTTTGTCCTCGAGCAGGATCTGGCTGAAGCCGTCGATGCTGCGAAGCGGCGCCCGAAGGTCGTGCGAGACCGAGTAGGCGAACGCGCCGAGCTCGTCGTTGAGCGCGCGCAGCTCGGCGACGCTGTGCTCCAGCGCCGTGTTGAGTCCGCGAACTTCTGCGTTGAGCTCGCGTTGCTGGACATTCGCAGCGGCGAGTCGTTGACGGCCGCGGGTGAGGAGCAGCCAAGCGCTCGCGAGGAGCGCGGCGAGTAGGCCTGCGACAACGATCGATACGGCGAGCGGGCCTCCAAGCTGCGTGAGCAGGGTGCGCTGCGCCGCGTAGATGCGTGCGGGGTCGTCAAGCACGTATAGCGTCCACTCGGCTCCTCCGATCGGAGCACCAACGAACGCGCGCGACTGGCCGTCGAAGGACGCGATCCCTTGTCCGGTGCCCGCCCGAATGTTGACCGGGCTGAGCATCGGGACCTGCGCGGTGCTCGCGATCGTGGCGGATCGGTGATCAACGAGGAGGAGCTCACGACCAGGTGCAGTGAGCGCTGCCTGGAGGTCAGCGATCAACGTCGTTGGCCGTATGGAGAGGATCGCGATGCCCCGGACGACGCTGCCCTCGCGCACGGCATACGAGAGCGTGACGAGCGAAAGCGCCGGGTCGGCCCGCGACGTGACCGCGTCGCCGATGAAGACACCATCGCTCCGAATCGCGCCGGCATAGAAGTCCCGATCGGCCAGAGCCAGACCGACCGCCGCCGCATCGAACGGGAAGCGCGCCATGACGTTTCCCGCAGGATCGAGCACGCCTGCGGTCGCGACATCCGGCACGCCGATGACGATCGACGCGAAGATGTCGGAAAGGCGGGCGCCATCTCCACGGGCCAGCGCGTCACGAAAGTCGACACGGCCACCGAGCGCACGCAGCTGCTCTCCGCGCGCTGTGATCGTCCGTCCGACCAACGTGGCAGCGAGAGCCGCGGTGCTCTGGCGCTCGCTATCGCTGCGCTCGTTCAGATCCTCGAGCGACGTGCGCAAGGTGAATCCGCCGAAGAGGGCCACCGGTCCCATGAGCAGGGCACACGCCGCAAGAGCGATAACGGGAGTCGTCAGCCAGCGCGGCAGCCTCCCGAGGGCGAGGCGCGTCATGACGCCACCACTGCGCGCCACACCTTCACCCACACCGGCATGTCGGCTCCGGGCATCGGGCGACCGATGTGGTACCCCTGCGCGAAGTCGCACGACAGGGACCGCACCCGGGCCCACGCGAGCTCATCTTCGACACCCTCGGCAACCACTTCGAGGCCGAGCGCGTGGCCGAGGTCGGCGGTCGCGCGAACGATCGACGCGCTGTTCTCGTCGGTCGTGATGCGGGACACGAACGAGCGGTCGATCTTCACGGCGTGAACAGCCAGACGATGCAGGTAGGCGAGCGACGAGTAGCCGGTACCGAAGTCGTCGATCGCGATCTTCACGCCGAGCTCGCGTAGCGCCTGCAGACCGCGCATCGCGGTTTCGGCATCCGCCATGACGTCGGTCTCCGTGATCTCGAAGGCGACGAGCGCCGGAGGAATGCCGGCGCGCTCGATGAGGTCGTGGACCAGCTGTGGCAGCTCCGGGTCGTGCAGCGTGCGGGTTGAGAGGTTCACCGCCACGGACAGCTCCAGGCCCTGATCGCGCCACCGGCGCAGCTGCTCCAGAGCCTCGCGCAGGACCCAGACCGTGAGCGGCTTCGTGAGGCCGGCACGTTCTGCGAGCGGGATGAACTCCATCGGCGGCACCATGCCGCGCTTCGGGTGCTGCCATCGGATCAGGGCTTCCACGCCGCGCATCTCACGTGTCGCGAGATGGACGATCGGTTGGTAATGGAGCAGCAGCTCGTCTCCCGCAATGGCCCGGCGTAGCTCGGACATCAGCGCGAGACGCTCGGGAGCGTATTCGTCGTGCTCCTGGGCATACGCAGCCCAACCGCCGCCGCGCTTAGCGATCTGTACCGCCACCTCGGCTCGCCGCATCAGCGTGTCGGCGTCGTCGCCGTCGCGGGGATGGGTCACGACCCCGACGCTGACTCTGGTCTGCAGCACCTGGTCATCGATACGCAGCGGCTGCGCGAAGGCCTCGTGCGACGCACGCGCGAGCGCCAGGGCCGCATCGCCGCTGGCGACCGACGCGAGCACGCCGAACTCGTCGCCCGAGACACGCGCGACGAGCGCGACGTCGCCGATCGACTCGCGCAGCCTTGGCCCGATCGCCTTTAGCACGGCGTCTCCGACCCGCGGGCCGAGCGAGTTGTTCAGATCCTTGAAATGGTCGATGTCGACGTAGAGAACGGCGAGCCGCTCGCCTTTCGCCCCGGCTCGCGCCAGCTCGTCGCGCACGCTGTCGCGGAAGAGGGCGCGGTTCGGCAGCTCGGTCAGGGTATCGAAGTGGGCGAGCCGCTCGAGATCGCCTGCGCGTTCGTCGGACTCCGCCTGGAGGCGCATGTTCTCGAGCGCCATCGCGACGAGCGATGCGAAGCGCCTGAGCAGGTCGACGTCGCGCGCCGTGATCCGCTCGTCAGCGGCCAGGCCGAGCACGCCGATCGTCGTCTCGTTCCTCGTGATCGGCACGGCCAGCGCGATCGGCCCGCCGAGCGCGATCTGTGTCTCCTCCGGGGCCTCACCTTCGGCACGGATCTGTACCGCGCTTGAGCGGAGAGCGCGGCCAACGATCGAGGAGGTCGTCGAAAAGGTGCGGCCCTTCGCGTCTCGGAAGCTGCCGACCGCCGCGACGAGCTGCATGCGGTCGCCGCTGATCGGCACGAAGAGGCCGGCCGCGGAGGTCGAGACGACCCGCTGCGCCGCGGTCAGGATCGAGGCGAGCCCATCGTGCGCCAGCGCGCCGGCGGCAACGATGCGCGCGGCCTCCGTGAGTGCCTCGGCCTCGACGCGTTGCCGCTCCGACTCGCTGAAGAGGCGACCGACCTCGAGCGTTGGCGCGACCTCGGAAGCGAGCAACCAAAGCAGCTGCCGCTGTTCCTCTGAGAACGTGCGCGGCGTGCTGCTAAAAACGACGACACCGCCGATGGCGCGGTCCCCGACGAGCATCGGCGCGGCCATCGCGCTCTTGACGAAGCTTCGCGAGATGGCCGCCGCGCTGGGCCAGCGGGTGTAGTCGTCCACGACGACGATCTCGTGTCGGGCGAACGCGCTCCCAACGGCACCCTCACCACTGCGCAACACGTACGCGCGCTGGCCGTCGGGGATCCCTTCGATCGAGAGCGCGCGCAGCAGCTGCGATCCCGCGTCCCAGGCGTACACGGCGCTGCCGTCGGCCTGTGCGAACTCACGAGCGTGTCTCGCTGCGAGCTCGGCCACCGCGCTCGGCTCGGGCAGGCCGCCGATCGCGCTCGCAACTTCCCGCAGCGCCGCGAACGCGCGATCGAGGGAACGGCGCGCCGTCCGAGCTGCGGTCTGACGGAGCTCACGATCGACGACCGCGGGGAGACGGGCGAGCCGGCCCTTCACGAGATAGTCGTTCGCCCCGGCGCGCATCGCGTCGACGGCAACGTCCTCGCCCATCGTGCCCGACACGATCACGAACGGAACGTCGGCGTCGCGGCCACGCACCATCTGGAGAGCCGCTCCGGACCCGAACGTGGGCATGCTGTGATCGGAGAACACGATGTCCCACGGCCCGGCCGTGAGGGCGTGGTCGAGTGAGTCGCTGTCGAAGGCGCGCTCGTAGGTGAGGTCGTAACCGGAGCGACGCAGCTCGCGAGCCAGTAGCTCCGCGTCATCGGCCGAGTCCTCGACGATCAATGCGCGGAGCGGCGTGCTCAACGCTTTCCTGGCGGTGGCTCGTTGAGGACGAGCCAGTACATCCCTATCTCCCGTACTGACTCGACGAACCGCGCGAAGTCGACTGGCTTGCGGATGTAGCTGTTCGCGCGAAGCTCGTAGCCGCGCAGGAGGTCGGACTCCTCCTTGGACGAGGTGAGGATCACGACGGGCAGGAGCTTCGTCTTGGGGTCCGCACGGAGCTGCCGAAGCACTTCGAGCCCGTCGACCTTCGGCAGCTTCAGGTCGAGTAGAACGACCTGTGGGTCGGGCTCGCTCCGCTCGGCGTGCGTGCCGCGCCTGAACAGCCAGTCAAGGGCCTCCGCGCCATCGTGAACGACGATGATGCGATTACCCATGTTGTTCTTCGCAAAGGCACGTAGGGTGAGAGCCTCATCGTCGGGGTTGTCCTCGACGAGGAGGATCACCTTCGATTCGTCGAGCACCGCTCACACCACCACCGGCCGGATTTCGCGCGGGGCCACGAGCTACGCGAGGGACCATGATTTATAGGCGTGCTTACCATCTGCCGAAAAGCCATACTTACGTATAGTTGAAAGGCAACCGAGCGGACGTCTCAGAGCACGAGCAGCCCGAGCGCCGCCGCGTCCGGGGCAGGCGACTCACCGACAAGCAGGCTCTGGTGCTGGAACTCGTGTCTGAGGGTCTCGAGAACAAAGAGATCGGCCACCGTATGGGCCTCTCGGAGCAGGCCGTCAAGGAACACGTGTCGACGCTTCTTCACCGACTCGCCGTTCGCAACCGCGCGGCACTCGCGGAGATCGCGACCGAGCTCAAGATCATCGGTACCAGCGACCTCGACCCCGAGTGGCTGAGCTACATCTTCAAGCGGTCGCCGGTGATGACGGCGATCGTGCGCGGGCCCGACCACGTCTTCGTCGCGGTGAACGCGGCGTACGCCGATGTGGCGGGCGCCAGCGAAGGGCTCATCGGTCGATCGTTCCGCGAGGTCTTTCCGGCCGGCGCCATCAAGGTCCTCGATGAGGTCTATAGGACAGGCAAGCCACAGCTGCTCCATAACTTCCGGGGCCGATGGGGACGGCAGCCCGAAGAGGAAGATGGCTACGCTGAAGTCACGCTGCAGCCGCTGCCGGGTCCCGAGGGCGTCGCCGGCATCAGCATCCTCGCCGTCGACGTGACCGACGCCGTGCGCGCGCGCCAGCAGCTCGTCGAGCTGTCCGAGGAGGAGCTCGCCCTCCTCGACCTCATTCCCAGCGCGATCATCGTGCTCGATCGGCGCGGTTCCATCGTCAAGGTGAATCGCGCCGCAAAGACGCTGCTGGGCGACGGACCGTTCGCCGCGGTCAGCTCGGAATCAGCGAAGCGGTACCAACTCCGCGACGCGACGACCGGTGGCGAGCTTCCGTCGGTCGACGAGGCACTGGTGCGGGCGCTCTCGGGCGAAACGTTCCGTGACCTCCGCATTCGGATGTTCCTCCCCGCGCGCGGACGCGAGACGTCATTACGGATCGACGCAGAGCCGCTGCGCGCGCCGGACGGTGCGGTACGCGCTGTGGTCGCCGCGCTCACGGAGCTCGAGCACTCGGCGTCGGCCTAGGGCGGACGACCGAGCGAGCGCCATCTGGGCCGTCGCTCGCGTCATGCGAAGCGCACCCGTAAAGTGACGCGTCATGGAAGCTGTCACGGCGCAACCACCGAGCGATAAGCCCGCCTCGGGCGAAGGCATCTACGTCTACTGCATCATCGAATCGGCGGACCCGAGAGCCTTCGGGAAGATCGGTATCGGCGGCCGGGGCGACGAGGTCTACACCGTGCACCACCAGGACCTCGCGGCGGTCGTGAGTCGCAGCCCGCTCATGGTGTACGACCCGACACGCGAGAACGCGCTCACTCACGAGCACGTGAACGAGGTCGTGATGATCGACAACAACTTCACGCCCGTTCCCATGAGCTTCGGAACGCTCTTCAAGACCGAGGACGACACCAAGGAGTTCCTCAAGGACACGTACAAAGAGCTCCGCGACGTGCTGGGCAAGATGAAGGACAAGCTGGAGTTCGGCCTCAAGGTGAACTGGGACCGCGAATCGGTGCTCACCGAAGTGGAGCGTGACTACGAGGAGATCCGCCGCCTCAAGGCCCAGATCGAGACCAACCAGCAGTCGTCAACGTACTTCGCGCGGATGCAGCTGGGCCGTCTGGTCGAGCAGGCGCTGGCCGAGAAGTCCGAGGCGTATGTCCGCGAGATCTATGAGGAGCTGGCGGAGTCGGTCATCGCATCGCGCTCGAACAAGGTGATCGGCGACCGCATGATCATGAACGGCGCGTTCCTCGTGGCGCGCGATCGGGCGGGCCTGTTCGACAAGAAGGTGCAGGAGATCGGGAAGCGCTTCGAGGGAAAGCTCTCCTTCAAATACACCGGCCCGTGGCCCCCGTACAACTTCGTCACGATCCGTTTGAAGTTGGAGCGCGCCGCCGGGTCAGGCGCGTGATCCTCTTCAAGCTCCTGGCGCTGCCTGTGACCGCGCCTGCGGCCGGCATCCGGTACTGCCTCGAAAAGGTCCTCGAGGTCGCGGAGCACCAGATGTGGGACGAGGATCCGGTCCGCGAGCAGCTCATCCTCGTGAACGAGGCCTACGAAGAGGGCCGGATGCCAGAAGCAGAGTTCCGCGAACGTGAGGCCGAGCTGCTCGCGCGACTGCGCGAGATCCGCGAGCACAAGAAGGCGGTCGCGCAGGCGCAGCTGTCCGCGCTACCGGACGACGGCGCGCGCCAGGTCGTCATCGAGCTGCCCGACGAGATCCGATGAGCTGGCTTCGGTACGTCTACGGGATCGCGCGAGCGCGTGATGCCGCGCGGGTCGCGTCCGCCGGACTGACCGGCATCGACGAGAAGCCGGTCGGCTGCGTTGTCGAGGGCGCACTGCTCGCCGCGACCAGCGATGTCGACGAAGCGGAGTACGGCGAGGCGGCGCTGAACGAGCACGTGCGCGATCTCGATTGGCTCGCGGCACGCGCCGCGCAACACCAGGCCGTGAACGGACATCTGCTCGAGCTGCTCGGGACAGTCTTGCCGCTCTCATTCGGTGCGATCTACCGGGACGACGAGCGCGTGCGACAGATGCTGAGCGCGGACGCCGAGGAGCGCAGCGCCCAGCTCACCTCGCTTGCGGGCCACGCCGAGTGGGTGGTCACTGTCTCGCGCGATGCGAATGCTCCGGCCGACGATGCCGATGTCCGTGCGCTCGATGCGCAGATCGCCGCGAGCCCACCCGGCCGCGCGTTCCTGTTGGACAAGCAGCGCGGCACGACGCTCTCCCGCTCCATCGAGAGACGTGACAGCGACGCGGCCAGCACCGCACTCTCCGCGCTCGAGCGGGTCGCAGCGCGGACCTACCAAGAGTCCGTCGTGGCCGGGGGATCGGACGCGGTGGCGCTGCGCGCATCGATCCTCGTCGCACGTGAACGCGAGTCAGCTCTAACGAAAGCGATCGGCGAGCTCGAGCGTCAACTCGGCGCGCGCGGCTATCACGTACGCGCGAGCGGACCATGGCCCGCATACCGCTTCGGCGCGATGCCATGACACGCGAAGGGGCGACCCTCGATGTGCCGCTGGTGGAGCTGGTGGATCGCCTGCTCAATCGCGGCGTCGTCCTCACCGGCGAGCTCACGATCTCGGTCGCTGGCGTCGACCTCATCTATCTCGGACTCAGCGTGGTCGTGTCGTCCGTCGACACGATCCGTCGCGCCGGTGCCGAGGTATGACGCTCCTCCTTCGCGCGATCGTCGCACCGGATGACGCCGCCGCCGGGGACGACCTCGGCCTGGCCACGGTGTCCGCAGTGGCGGTGGCGGCGCTGGCTTCGCCATGGGACAAAGCTCGCATCGCTGGAGAACCGGAGCTGCTCGATCACCATCGCATCATCCAGTCGGTCTTCGAGCGCGTGCCGTGCCTCCCGGCGCGGTTCGGCAGCGTGTTTCCCGACGAAGACGCGCTGCACAGCCGTCTCGCGGAGCGCGAGGTCGACTTCGCGTCACAGCTCGCGCGGCTCGGGCATCGCTGCGAGCTCGCGATCACGTGCGCCTGGCGTGATAAAGGAGTGAACTCGCCGGTCTCGATCGTCCCTGCCAGCAGCGGACGCGCCTACCTCGAGCGCGGGCTGCAGCGCACCCGGAGCGACCGGGAGCGGGAAGTCCGCGCCGAAGCCATTGTTGCCCGTCTTCTCAGTGAGCTGGCGACCGAGCCGAGCTTCGTGCGCCATCGGACTTGCCCTCGACCGGCGGTGGCCGTTTCAATGTCCGCCTTGGTGACGCGCGACGAGATCGGTGGGATCAGTTCGCGCCTCGAACGACTCGGCGCACAGCTTCCCGACGTCACGATCGTCGTGCAGGGACCCTGGGCTCCGTATACGTTCGCGGTGAGCGAATGACCGAATCCGAAACGACGAAGATCGAGCTTGAGCTCCGCGAGGAGATCGCGCGCCTGCGCTCGCTCCTTCCGGAGCGCATCGACCTCGACCCGGACGACATCGAGCGTGGCCTCGCGGGTCTGGTACTGACACTGGTGGAGTTCCTTCGGCAGGTGCTCGAGCGCCAGGCGATTCGGCGTATGGAGGGCGGCACGTTGAGCGACGACGAGGTGGAGCGTGTTGGGCTCGCGCTCATGCGACTCGAGCAGAAGGTCGGTGAGATCGCCGCGCAGTTCGGCCTCGACCAGGATGACATCCAGCTGCGGATCGGAGCCGCATCGTGAGCATGGGTCGTCTTCCCGCAGGGGCGCAGCACGAGTCTGCAACGCTCGTCGATCTTCTCGACCGCGTCCTCGACAAGGGCCTGGTCGTCGCCGGTGACGTCAGCGTGTCGCTCGCGAACGTCGAGCTGCTCACGATCCGCATCCGGCTCCTGGTGTGCTCGATCGACAAGGCCGAACAGATCGGACTCAACTGGTGGCGGAATGAGCCAGCGTTCGGCGGCACGCGCAAGACTGACGGGATCGGCGCCGGCGAGGTGGCGCGCCTCGAGGCACGCATCGCGCAGCTCGAGCGACAGCTCAAGACAAAAGGGGGCTAACAGATGGCCGTCGTAGAACGCAGTCCAGGTGGCTCGAGCCTCATCGATGTGCTCGACCGCATCCTGGATAAAGGAATCGTCATCGACGCTTGGGTCCGCGTGTCGCTCGTCGGCATCGACCTGATCACCGTCGAAGCCCGCGTCGTCGTCGCCTCCATCGACACCTACCTGCGGTACGCGGACGCGCTTGGCCTTTCGCCGCGCCAGGCGACCGGAACGCTCGGTGCTGGCGCGGGCTCCGTGGACGCCGCGACGAGCCGAGCACGTACGACGCAGGAGCGGTAAACCCGAGACCCGACATGCGAGACGTGGTCGAGAACCAGGGGCAGCCGACCACCGGGCGTGACCCGCGCGAGACGCTCGAGCCGATGCTCGACGACCTCGTCCGCGGACTTGGGTACGACAAGGCCGTCGTCCTCGTCTACGACGAGCCGAGCGCATCGCTGCGCGGACTGTTCGGCTGGAACGTCACTGACGACCAGGCGCGGCGCCTCGCCATCGGCGTCGCCGGATCCGACAACCCGCTTGTCGTCGCCCTGCGCACCGGAGCGCCACAGAGAGTCGAGTTGAACGACGGTGTGAAGCTGGACGAGAACACCGGCACCGCGCTCGCCGAGATGGGCATCGGCGGCTTCGTCGCGGCACCGCTTCGCTCCGCAGCTGGTGGGACGAATGGACCGCGAGCGGTCGTTCTGCTCTCGCGCAAGGACGGATCGCGCGAGGGGGACCTGGAGCGCCTCGGTCCGTTCGCGCGGCAGGCGAGTGCCGCGCTCATGCGCGAGCAGGACGTCCAGGTGCTGCGTCAGGCGAGCGAGTCGCATGCCGTCGAAAAGGAATGGCTCTGGTGGATGGTGAACTCGGTCGCTGACCCGGTCCTCGTGACCGACGCTCAGAACGACATCCTCCACCTGAATCGTCGCGCTGAGCACCTCTTCCGCTCGAGCGATGAAGACTCAGCGGGCAAGCGGCGCGCGGTATGGATGAACAACTTCCTGTTCACCGCGGCGCTCTCGGCCTGGAATCTCGACACCGCGAGCCGCGCGACGAACCGTGAGGTGACGCTCGTCGATCCCGTGGAGGGCACAGAGCTCATCTACGAGGTCATCACGATGCTCGCCACCAACCACCGCATCGGCGAGCGCGGCGTCGTCTCGGTCCTGAAGGACGTCACCGATATCCGGCACATGACCGAAGAGCTCGCGCGCAGCGCCGAGCGGATCCAGACGGCCGACCTCCAGATCCGCGCCGAGCGCGACCGCCTCGACCTCGTTCTCCGCAGCGTGCCGAACCCGATCATCGTCGTGGACAACACCAACGAGATCATCACGCTCAACGCCGCGGCGCAGCGTCTCTTCGCGCCCACGCAGTACAGCGCCCGCCACGATCAGATCGCCCTCGCGAATGACGCGCGCTTCACCTCGTTCCTCTCGCAGCTGCGTCTCGAGCCCTCCTCCACGAGACGCGGAGAGGTCATGCTCACCGACCCGGAGACCGAGGAACACCTCGAGATGGAGGTGACCGCCGCCGATGTGCGCGGGCCGCACGGCTCCGTCGTCGCGACCGTCTCCGCGATGCAGGACGTCGGCCGTCTTCGCGAGCTGGAGCGCCGACGGCTCGAGCAGGTGCTGTTCGACACCGAGAAGCTCGCTGCGACGGGCCGTCTCGCAGCATCGATCGCGCATGAGATAAACAATCCGCTCGAGGCCGTGCAGAACTCGCTCTATCTACTTTCCCGCGCCGTGCCGGAGGAAGCGCCCGAGCGCTCGTTCCTCGACATCGCGACGCGCGAGACCCAGCGGATGTCGCGCATTCTCCGCCAGATGCTCGGCTTCTACCGCCCGACGACCTCGATGGGACCCACGGATGTCAACGCCCTGGTGCTGGAAGCGGAGACGCTCGTGGCAAAGCGCTTGCGCGAGAACAACGTCCGGATCGAGAAGGAGCTCCTGCCCACATTGCCGCTCATCCGCGCGTCGGCGGACCAGCTGAAGCAGGTGCTCCTGAACCTGTTCCTGAACGCGACGGAGGCGATGCCAACGGGCGGACGACTGATCGTCGCCACGCAGACCGGCGCCGGCGGCGAGTTGGACGCGTATTCGGCCGATGCGATCCGGATCGACGTGCGCGACACCGGCACGGGGATCAGCGAGGAGGCGGTCGCGCGGATCTTCGAGCCGTTCTTCTCGACGAAGATGGAGAAGGGCACCGGCCTCGGCCTGTGGGTCTCGCACGGCATCGTGCAGGCACACGGCGGAACGCTGAAGGTGCGGAGCCGCTCAGGCCACGGAACGACCTTCACCATCACGCTTCCGATCGCGGGTCCGCAGGACGATGACGCAAAGTAAGATCCTCGTCGTCGACGACGAGCAGAGCGTCGCGACGACGATCAAGGCCATCCTGCAGCTCGACGGCAACGAGGTCACCGCCGTCACGAGCGGCAAGGAAGCATTGGACCTGCTCGGACGGCAGGAATTCGACGTCGTGCTCACCGACCTGCGGCTCGACGATCTGGATGGCATCGAGATCCTTCGCGAGACGCAGAAGCTCTGGCCCGACACGGTGTCGATCATGCTCACCGGATACGCGTCGCTCGAATCTGCGGTCACTGCGCTGCGCAGCGGCGCGTACGACTACCTCATCAAGCCTTCGGACGTCGACGAGCTGCGCGCGACGGTCGGCCGCGGGCTCGAGCGGCGCCGGTTGCGACAGCGCTTGGTCGAGCTGGAGCAGCTCGACAAGCTCAAGACGCAGTTCCTCTCGATGGCGTCGCACGAGCTGCGTACGCCGCTGACCGCCGTGAGCGGCTTCATGCAGATCGCGCGGCGTCGCATGGGACGCCTCGGTGCCGCCACGGAGGTCCCGCAGCCATGGCGCCAGGAGGCGCAGAAGGCGGACGAGACGCTCGAGATGGCGAACCGCCAGGCGAAGAAGCTCGCGCGGTTGATCGATGAGCTCCTCGACGTCTCCCGCCTCCAGCAAGGTCGGGTCGAGATGCGGCTCGCGGAGATCGACCTCGGTGAAGTCGTTCGTGAAGTTGGGGAGCGGATGAAACTCCTCAGCAAAGGCCACGAGATCGAGACGAAGGTCGCGGGCATCGCACCCATCGTCGGGGACCGCGATCGGATCGAGCAGGTCTTCGAGAACCTCGTCGGCAACGCGATCAAGTACTCGCCGGAGGACAGTCGCATCGAGATGTCCTTGCGCGTGAACGGCGCGAACGCGGTCGTATCGGTGCGCGACCACGGCATCGGCGTCGCGCCGGCCGAAGTCGAGAAGATCTTCGGCCTCTTCTACCGTTCGCCGGATCCACGTGCCGATCACGTCGGCGGCCTCGGGCTCGGGCTCTACATCAGTCGCGAGATCGTGTCGCGGCATCACGGAAGGCTCTGGGCCGAGCGCAATCCAGACGCCGGCACGACCTTCCACGTGACGCTGCCCCTCGCGCATGTCAGATCCCGCGAAGAGGCGCGGACAGCCTGACGCGGCCGACCTCGCCGGCCGACTATCCGCGCATTCACGCCAAGACGGTCGCCGAGTGGCGTCGGTGGCTGCGCGACCACCATGACAGGGCGCGGGGCGTTTGGCTCGTCGCGTACAAGGCCGCCACCGGCAAGGCTCGGCTCACGTACGAGGACTCCATCCCGGACGCGCTCTGCTACGGCTGGATCGATAGCTTGAACAAGCCGCTCGACGACGAGCGCACCGGTCTGCTCTTCACGCCCCGGAAGCCCGGGAGCGGGTGGTCGCGCACGAACAAGGTCCGCATCGCGCGCCTCTTGAAGGAAGGGCGGATGCAGCCTGAGGGGCTGGCCAAGATCGCGGCCGCGAAGCGGGACGGGTCGTGGACGCTTCTGGACAGCGTCGAGGCGATGCAGGTCCCCGACGATCTGCGACGCGCGCTTGGTGCGGCGGGGATGCGGAAGTTCGACGGGTTGACCCCCGGGCGCAAGAAGGAACATCTGCGGATGCTCGTCACGGCGAAGAGGCCGGAGACACGCGCGAAGCGCATCGCGGACATCGTGCGCGTGGTGAACAGGGCCGCAGCTCCGTAGTTCGTACGAAGCCCGTAATACATCGCGACGGTGACGCTGACGCGCGGACCCACCGCGAGATCCACGATTGTCGACGTGCTGAGAATCGCGCTGGCGCTCTGCCTTGTACTGGTGCTCCTGCTTGCGCATCCTCTCTCGGCGGCCGCTTGCAGCGCGGGACCGGATTTCGACCCGCGCGATCGCACGGAGCTGCTCGTGTTGGGGCGTGCGCGTTCGATCGAGCTCGGCGCGCGCACGACCGCGGGCTTTGTCGAAGCCACTTTGACTCTGGAGATCATCCGTACCATTCGCGGCACGGCGTCGTCGCCGCTGCGCTTCGTGGATAGCAGCAGCGTGTCCGTGTATCGGGACCCGTACACCGGGAAGGACACGATCGAGTTCGCCGGCGGCAGCGGCGCGTGCGGCACGATCGACGAAGACCCGGTCGGCAGGTACGTGCTCATCGCCTTGGCCAGGGGCGAGGACTCACGATGGCATGCCAATCGCCTGAGCGGCGCGATCTACACCGATCAGCCGGATTACGCGATGTACCGCTGGCTGCTGCAGCGCCATGGCGTGCCGGTTCCGTTCCTGATCATTGGACTCGTTCCAGACGCCGGCGTCTTCGGGATCGCCCTCGCACCCTGAAAGCGCATCAGATCCCGCGAAGCAGCTCCGAGAGTGTGACGTCGAGGCGGCGCGCGAAGTGCGCGAGCGCGGCGAGAGAAGGCGCGACGCGGCCGGTCTCCATCTTCCACACGTACTGCCGCTCGAAGTAGACGCGGCCGCGCTTGTCGGAGCCAAGCTGCGCCATCGTGAGCCCGCGTTTCCGACGCAGGACGCGCAGGCGCTTACCGGTGCGCTTCAGCAGCTGTGGCTCGCCGGGCACGTCGGGATTGACGCGAGCCGGCATCAGATCCCTTGCGCCACGAAGTCGATGATCGCCTCGATCGCTTCCGCGCCGTAGGGCGCCGCGAAGATGCCACGGGCGTGCTCGCTGCCGCCGAACATGAGCAACGTCTTCGGTCGATCCACCACGTCGAAGCACCGGAGAACGTGCGGCGCGACCGGGCGGTCGCCGCGGAGCGCGTCGCGGTCGGCACACACGAACAGCTTTCGCCCGGTGATCTTCCGCGATAGCTCGTCGGGGACCGCGGTGACCGGCGCGGACACCGAGACGATGCACTCGACGTCGGCCTCGAAGCTTGAGGCGAGGATCGCGTGACCACCCATCGATGCGCCGACCAGCGCGATCTCGCGGACGCCACGCTCGCGCAACAGCGACTTTGCCGAGCGCAGGTCGGTGACCGGCGACCACGGAGCGGGCGGCGCGTAGTCGTTCGTCTTCCCGCTCGATCCGTCGTATCCACGGAGATTGAGCGCGAGCGCCGGGATGCCGCGCGAAACGAAACGAGGAGCGATGTCACGCCATCCGCTCGCATCCCAGCTCTGGCCGTGCACAAGGATCGCCGCGCGCCGTGACGGAAGACCGCCGTAGAGATCGCCGAGGAGCGTCTCACCCTCGCTGGCGATGCGCACTGTCTCGGGCGCTGCGTGCGCGCTGCCGCTCACGACGCGAATGGTGCTACAAAAAGGCCTGTGGCTCGCACCGTCGCCTCCGAGGTCGAGCGTCTCCTCAGCGATTCCGCGAAGGCCTTCCCCCTCTGGGAGGTCACGAAGGACGTCGTCGACGAGTTCATCGACCTCTCACTGAACTACCGGCAGAGCGGACATCCGGGTGGCTCGCGTTCGAAGGTCCATCTTCTGCTGGCCCTGCTGCTCTCCGGAGCGATGCGCCACGACCTGCTGCGGCCCTGGCGCCGCTTCGGCGATCGCTTCATCCTGTCGGCGGGCCACACCGTGCCGCTCATCTACGCGACGCTTGCGACGCTCAACGAGGCGATGCGCGCACAGCACGAGCGCACGAACGACGAGCGCTTCGCGTTCCCCTTCGACGGCAAGTTCGCGCTCACCTGGGAGGACCTCTTGGGGCTGCGCCGCCACGGCGGCCTTCCCGGTCACGCCGAGATGGCGGGCAAGACGCTCTTCCTCAAGTGGAACACCGGACCGTCCGGCCACGGCATGCCGCCGACGGTGGGACAGGCGGTCGGCCTCAAGATCGCAGGCGCCGAAGAGGTCAAGGTGTTCGCCGTCGAAGGCGAGGGCGGGCTGACACCGGGCGCGAGCCACGAGACGCGCAACTCGGCCTGGGGCCTGGGGCTTTCCAACCTCGTCTTCCTCCTCGACTGGAACGACTTCGGCATCGACGTGAACGCGGTGTCGAGCGTCGTCCACGGCGGTCCGCGCGATTGGTTCGAGCCCTACGGCTGGCGCGTCGTCGGCACGGACAAGGGCAGCGAGTGGGACGACGTCACGAAGGTCGTCCTCGAGGCCGCGCGCGGTGAGAACCCGGAGAAGGTCCCGAGCATCGGTTGGTTCCGCACGCGCAAGGGCCGCGGTTACCTCAAGTACGACTACGCGTCGCACGGGACGGCGCACACCATGAACCACGAGCTCTTCTGGCAGCTGCGGAAGGAGTTCCAGAAGAAATACGGCGTCGAGTACGAGGGCGTTGATCAGCCCGCGCCGAAGGACGGCGCCGCTATCGCAGCGCAGGCGCGCCGGAATCTCGAGGTCGCCGCCTCGGTGCTTCGCTCGCGGCGCGATGTGTCCGACTACCTCTCGGATCGCTTGACCGAGATCGCGGGCACCGTGCCGGACGAGATACCGACCTTCTTCCTCGGCGGCAAG
>Ga0207653_10000324_pt1 | contig 25743 bp, 25 predicted proteins | sample KBSK5251metaG_FD_184341 | JGI IMG/M metagenome (GOLD analysis project Ga0207653, IMG submission 184341) | Corn, switchgrass and miscanthus rhizosphere microbial communities from Kellogg Biological Station, Michigan, USA - KBS K5-25-1 metaG... | ecosystem: Host-associated > Plants > Roots >...
GCGATGTTCCTCATGCCGAAGATCGGTTCGCCGGGTCCGACGATCGGTGGCCCGCTCACGGTGTGGCACGCGCACCAGCACGTCTGCTTCTCGTTGACGCCACCGGCACTGGCCGGACTGCTGAGCCCGCTCGGTGCATGCCCGATCGGTACGATCGACGTCCCGCTGACGCCAGAGATGATCCACATCTGGATCGTGCCCGGCGCACCCGAGCCGTTCGGTGACCTTGACGAGGCGTGGAAGCGCGCGTATCTGCAGGCGATAGCCAGGCGACCCTGACGGCTAGGGTACCGTCGCGCTTCCCACCATCCCTTGGATCGCGTGGTTCGTGATGGGACAGGTCACGCGGTACGTTCCTGCTGGCAGGTTCTCGATCGTAAAGATGGCGGAGTGGCCCGCCTCGACGTCCGCGCTCGAAGCGACCACCGCAGTGACGGACACCGACGGGTTGCGTAGCTGCATCGAGTGGACTTCGTTCGAGGGATTCACGAGATAGAGCACGACCTTGGCCCTGGCCAGCGAGAGATCGGATGGCTTGAATGCGTAGTTGGTCATCTCGACGAGGATCGAACCTGCCGGCTGCACGGTTGATTCGACGGTCGTGAATTTGGTGGCTGGGGTCGTGGTAGCGGGCGGTGCCGTTGCGGATGGTGCGGGGGCTGCGGACGGGGAACAGGCCACCACCAACGCGACGCCCAGACGCATGATTGTTTCGAATGTCCGCGATAGGGTCAGATGCGCATCATAGGCGCACAAGATTGCCACCAAACGCATGACCGATCCGTCATGCGCCATGCCCGGCCCGGCTGTCACGATCGGGTCGCGATCGAACCACATTGGCCTCGCGATTCAGGACCTTCGGCACCATCCACGCGACGCCGCGAGGGTCAACGTCTTTCGGATGAGGCCGACGACCGATGTGGCTGCGGCCGGGAGGCGTTCAGTGACTGCGCACGCACATGAAACGAGATCCGAGACATTCGCCAACGCCGCACTCGGCGCCGTACTTGGCGCGGTCGGCATGGCAATGGCGGCCGCGCTTGTCGTCGCCGTCGTCGGTGCGACCGGCAACATCCGCTCGGTGACCGTCGCGGCTCCCGCCGAGAGCGCGCCGGCGAGCGCGGTGACGCTCGCTGCGCCAGCCGGGAACGTCGCGCATGCATCGCTCGCTCCGGCGAAGGCAGTCACCGCAAAGGCGATCTCCCGACCGGCGACCGCCGTGGCGGCACCGCTCGGCCGAGCAGCCCCCGCGACGGTGCGCGTCGATCTCGAGACCGTCGAGGTCGTGGCCGAGATCGAGAAGGGCGAGACCTTCACCTACTGGACGTTCGGCGGCACCGTTCCCGGTCCGATGATCCGAGTGCGGGTCGGCGACACCGTCGAGCTGCATGTGAAGAACTCCGCGAGCAGCGTGCTCGTGCATTCGATAGACCTCCACGCGGTGAACGGACCGGGTGGTGGCGCCACGGCGACCCAGACCAATCCGGGCAAGGAATCGATCGTCACATTCAAGGCGCTCAATCCGGGTCTGTACGTCTATCACTGCGCGACCGCGCCGATCCCGATGCACATCGCGAACGGCATGTACGGCCTGATCCTGGTCGAGCCCGAAGGCGGCCTGCCGCCGGTCGACCACGAGTTCTACGTCATGCAGGCCGAGCTCTACACGACCGGAGTCCTTGGGGCCCAGGGCCACCACGATGTCGACATGACCAAGATGGGCAACGAGGAGCCTGATTACGTCGTCTTCAACGGCGCGGTCGGATCCCTAACGGGTGAGGGCGCGATGACCGCCAAGGTCGGCGAGACGGTGCGGATCTTCTTCGGTGTGGGCGGCTTCCTGCCCTCGTCGCTGCATCTCATCGGCGAGATCTTCGACCGTGTCTACCCAGAGGGCGCGATGGGTAGCGCGGTCAATACGAATGTGCAGACGACGCTCGTCCCAGCGGGTGGAGCGACCATCGTCGAGTTCAAGATCCAGGTGCCGGGGTCCTACACGCTGGTCGATCACGCGCTCGGCCGGGCGCTCGCGAAGGGCACGGCCGGACAGCTGATCGTCACGGGTGACCACGACACTTCGATCTACAGCGGACCGTTAGGCGGCGCCGGCCATTAGGACAGCCTGCCCGATGACGGCAGCATGAGTCAGACCATCCCGCCCGCCGAAGTGCATTCCCTGCGGTCGCTCATCACTCCGACGGAGCAGGGGATCGCAAGTCGCGTCCTGGCGAAGGCCTCTGGAGGAAGTATCACGCTCTTCGCGTTCGATCGCGGACAGGGACTGACCGAACACACCTCGCCGTTCGATGCGCTGGTTCTGGTCCTCGAAGGAACGCTGATGCTCACGATCGAAGGCACAGCCGTCCGTGCGATGCCGGGGACCATCGTCCGCATGCCGGCCGACATACCGCATTCACTCGATGCGCCCGAAGCCTGCCGCATGCTCCTTGTCATGCTGCGTGATCTCAGCGGGAAGTGATGCGACGCAGCCTGAAGATGTGACGCGGTGAAGGCGGCCCTTCGGGACCGATATGGCTCGCCCGACGTGGTGGAACTCAGGGACGTCGAGCGTCCGGTGCCCGCGGACGGCCAGGTGCTCGTCCGCGTTCGAGCCGCGTCCGTCAACCGGGCCGACCTCGACGGCCTGAAACCGCGACCGGCTCTCGCTCGTGCCTTCCTGGGACTGCGCGCACCCCGGAACCATCGCGTCGGGATCGACGTGGCCGGCATCGTCGAGTCCGTTGGTGCCGGCGTCACGCGATTCCGGCCAGGCGCGGAGGTCTTCGGTGATCTCTTCGCCCACGGGCAGGGCGCCTTCGCCGAGTACGTGTGCGCGCGGGAGAGGGCCTTCGAGACGATGCCGGCCGGCATGACGTTCGAAGCGGCCGCCACGCTGCCGCACTCCGCGATCCTGGCGCTGCAGGGGCTTCGCCTTCCGCGTGGCCGTTCGATCAAATCGGGCGACCGGGTCCTCATCGTCGGCGCGTCGGGCAACGTTGGTCCGTTCGCCGTGCAGATCGCGAAGTCGCTGGGCGCGGAAGTGACGGGTGTCTGCAGCACCGGCAAGGTGGACTTCGTGCGCTCGCTCGGCGCGGACCACGTGATCGACTACACGAAGGTGGATTACACGAGCACCGGCGAGCGCTACGACTGGATCCTCGATACCGACTCGCATCACTCGATCTTCCGCGTCCGGAACGCGCTAGGACCGGACGGCGTCTACATCACGCTCGGCGGTGAAGTGGGGAGGCTGTTCCAGGGGCTGATCCTGGGACCGCTGACCTCGATGCGTAGCGACCGATGGACCGGTCTGATGCTGTGGTGGAAGCCGTTCAATGCGGCCGACGTGGCGACGTTGAAGGATCTCATCGCGGCCGGCAAGCTCGCGCCAGCCATCGATCGCCAGTACCCGCTGAGCGGAGTTGTCGAGGCGCTTCGCTATGTCGACGAGGGGCACGCTAAGGGCAAGGTCGTCATCACGATCACGACTGAGCACCAGCCAATGGACCTTAGCCACGCGAGGAAGTCTTCAGGATGAAGGAGCTGATCGAGTCGGAGGGCTAGAGGGAAGGCTGAGCGGCGGACACGCGATCGCGCCGCGTACGTACGATGTTGTGGCATGACGGACCAGTTCTATTTCACGGCTCTCGCTGGCATCGCCTTGAGCGTCGCTGGTTTCGCCGGACTTGTGACTGCACTCCGTCAAGACGGCAGGTGGTCGCGAGCCGACCTGTGGCGGTTACGCAACATCGTCCAAGTTTCGCTCATCATTGTTGTCCTCGGGTTGATCCCGCAGCCGATCTATCGCGCGGTCGGCGGCGATGAACAGCTGACGATCCGCATCGTCAGCGCGCTGCTGGCCGTCGTGTTCGCCGACGGTATCCGGCGCGTGGTCGGAGAACGTAGCGAATGGGGGGCGGCCTGGGCGAGGAGAACCGTCATGATCGTTGGCGCGCAGCTCGTCGCTCAGCTAGCCAATGTTTTCGTCGCTTCGCTGCCGCTGCTCTTGTTCGGTCTCCTGCTGGGGCTGATCTTTCCGATGCAGCTTTTCCTTCGCGTGATCCAGGACTTTCAGCCACCCACCGATGACGGAGGGTGATACGCGCGACTCTCAGCCCGACAGCATGCGTGCGTCGGCTCGATAGACGAGAACCTTCCTCGTGAGTGAGCGGAGCATCACGGGATCGTTGCTCATCCTGGCCAGCTTCATCGGTTTCGTTGGAGTCGTTCTCTACGCGGTCAACGGCTATGGCTCACCACGCTCGAGCGAGCTGTTCGATATGACGAGGACGGTGATCCTCACGGCAGCGATAACGACCGCGCTCGGCCTCGCTCTACTTGAGGGCCTGCTGCGGGATGTCGGTGAGCGCGTCCTGTCGCGACTTGGTTCATTCGGGTTCGCGCTTGCCGCCACTTTGATCGTTGTGGCAGAAGCAACACTGATCGACGACGGGGTTTACTTTGCGTCGCTGGCGCGCATCTACGTCGCGCTGGCGTTCCTAGCCCAAGCGGCCTTCGGTGGCGCTTTGCTCCGTGCCCGCCTGTTGTCCAACTGGGTCGCATGGGCGACCATCGCCTGGAACCTCGTGTGGCTGGCGTTTCTACTTGCGATCGACCTTGGCGGCGGCCCGGGCTACTACCCTGTGCTCCACTACATCATGCCGCTGCTCATCGGTGTCGCGCTCATCCGTCACCGTTCTCGCAAGATTTGACACGGCCTCTCCCGTCACCCGACGTGTCGGTCAACACGGTCGCTAGGGCGCTCGACGCGTGACTCATGGCGACCCTCTAGCGTGAGGGATACCGCCCGGTATGTGGTTCATTCGCGCGAGGCGCTTCGCCATGTCGATGAGGGGCATGCGAAGGGCAAGGTCGTCATCACCATGTGAGGACCCTCGTTAGTTAGTAAAGGCGAGGCTCGCGAAGATCTGCTCGACCTTGGCGATCGTGGCCCCGGAGGGCGCATCGGCGATGTGGAAGAACTCGTAGGCGAGGTGGAACATCCGGCCCTTTCCGTCGGCGACGACGTACATGACGTTGTACTTGCCAGACGGTTCGATCTTCAGTGCGGGCCGGCCCCCGATCGTCACATCGCTGAGTTGCCCGGGTGAGCCGGGCGTGTTCCCAGCCTCGTGCCACTGTCGCGGGGTCATCGAGCCAGCATCGGTATAGATGAGGATGACCGCCGCACCGTTCAAGGCGGCGCATCCGATCTCGCAGTCCTGGCCTTGCATCGCCCTGTTCTCTTCCGCTGCCGTCAGGACCGTGAAGACATCTCGGGCCGCTGGATGCCGACTGCCTGCGAACTCGCGAGTGAGCACCTCTGAGGCGTGGTATGGATCGGGCAGGACCACTGTGTACCCATACTTCGTGTTGGCCCACTGCCCCTTCGGCGTCGCCGAAGGTGTGTTCGTCGGAGCCGCACTTGGTGGCCGAGACGAGGGCGACGCTGCGATGACCGCGGGAATGGTCGCAGTGGGGTCGCCTCTCGCGGACGGCGTGCTTTGCGGCTCGCGGAGCAGCGCGAACGCAATGATGGCGACGACCGTGACGGCAACGGCTGCCAGAACCGCCGTGCCTCCGTTGACTTGTGACGTGTTAGTGAGCATGTCACTAAGACGCTCCAAGTGCCTGACTTGTTCGCGCGCCGGCAAGCCCTACGAGATACCGTTGGCGGATCGTTACAGGATCGCCTGTGACGGCTCGGTCTAGGCGACTTCCCGGCGGATCGACGCGACGGCGCCGATGGCCATGACGAGGCCGAAGATGGCGAGGACGCCGATGTCGCGCAGCACCAGTGGGTCCGAGAGCTCGAAGCCCTTGATCATCACGGCGCGTAGCGCCTCGTTCGCGTAGGTGAGTGGCAGCACTGCGGACAGCGGGCGCAGGTAGTCGGGCAGCTGGTCCAAGGGAATGAGCAATCCCGAAAGAAATACCTGCGGTAGCAGGACCAGTGGCACGAACTGCACCGCCTGCAGCTCGTTGCGCGCCGCGGCCGACACGAGGAGGCCGAGCGACACCGCGCCGAGGACGAGTACCGCTTCGACGATGAAGATCGTGGCGAGGTTGCCGCGATACCGGACCTGCAGCACGAAGACACTGAAGAGCAAGATCACGATCGCCTGCAGCAACGCGAAGAACCCGAACCCCGCGAGATAACCGAGGACCAGCTCGCCTCGGCGGAGCGGCGTGGCCATGAGGCGCTCGAGCGTCCCCGTCGTGCGCTCGCGCAGGAACGACACCGCAGAGAGCAGGAAGATGAAGAAGAACGCGAAGAACGCGATCAGAACGGGCGCGAGGTAGTCAAGGATCGAGTAGTCGGGCCCGCCGTACAGCTGCTCGATCTCCACGCGGGGGCCGGCGAGCGCAGGATTGCCGCGCACCGTGTCGAGCAGGGCTTCCTGTATCGGTCCACCGATCGATCCGCTCTGCAGCGGGTCGTCGCCTTGCATGAGGACGTGGAGCGTCGTGCCTTCGAGCCACACGACAGCGTCGATCTCACCCTCCCGTAGCTGGCGCATCCCCTCCTCGAAGGTCGCGCGGCGGCCGTGTATCCGGCTCGAGCCGATGAACGCATCGAGCGTCGACGCCGGCAGCGTGAACCGGTCGGTCGCGACGACCACCGTGGGGGCGCGTTCCGTCGCCGAGCCCCAGACCGCGCCGACGAGCGAGAGCACGACGATCGGCGCAGCGAAGAGCAGCCCGAGTGAGCGTCGGTCGCGGCGGAATCCGAGGACGATGCGCTTGGCGACCGCGCGTACGCGCCGCACGTCCATCAGCGCGCCGCCGCGAACGCGAGGAACGCGCTCTCGAGATCGCGAGTACCCGCCCGCGACACGAGGTCCTGCGTGCTCCCCTCGGCGAGAACGACCCCATCGCGGATGAGGCCCAGCCGATCGCAGCGCGATGCCTCATCCATCACGTGGCTCGAGACGAGGATCGTGATGCCGGCCGCCGCGAGCCTTCGGAAGCGCGACCAGAGCTCCTGGCGGAGGACGGGATCCACGCCGACGGTCGGCTCGTCGAGGAGCAGTAGAAGCGGGTGGTGAAGGAACGTCGCCGCGATCGAGACGCGCGTCCGCATCCCGCCGGATAGCGTGTTCACCACTGACTTGCGGCGGTCCAGAAGGTCCACGGCGCGGAGCGCCTCTTCGATCCGCTGCTCCGCCTTCGGCACGCGCTCGAGCGCCGCGAAGAAACGCAGGTTCTCCTGGACCGACAGCTCGCCGTACAGCGCTGGGGCTTGAGTCATGTAGCCCACGCGGCCGCTGTTCACCGCGGCGCGTGGCGTCTGGCCGAGGACCGTCAACGTGCCCTTCTCCGGACGCAACAGGCCGGCAACGCATCGGATGAACGTGGTCTTGCCAGAGCCGTTCGGGCCGAGCAGTCCGTAGATCTCGCCGGCGCGGATCGCGACATCGAGTCCGCGAAGCGCCTCGACGGCGCCGAAGCGCTTTCGGACACCCTGGGCGACGACCGCGACCTCAGCTGCCATTCGTTCTCTGGCGGAAACATACGCGAGATGATCTGTGGGCGATGCTGGATTCGAACCAGCGACCTCTGCGATGTGAACGCAGCGCTCTAACCAGCTGAGCCAATCGCCCGGTAGGAAAAGTGTACGACGCTAGCGAGCGAGGACGGCGCTCTCCACGAGACCAGCGGCGACGAGAAGCGCGAGAGAGATCGCAACGGTGATCGCGAGCCGGCGGAAGTCCTTCGCGACGAATGCACGCTCCAGGAGCGACGAACGCTCGAGCGCCGCGGACGGCGCGCCGGCCGCGCGCGAGTACCCGAGTCGTGTTACGGAGCCGCGTGCGCGGTAGCCGGTGGGACGCGCCGCGACGTCGCGCTCGACCGGACGTGGCGTTGTCGCACGCCGCGCTGCCGTGGCATCGCGCCGTGAGCGTGAGCGTGTGCGGTTCCGTCTCGCCATGGAGCGTCCAGCATATCGGAACGGGTATCGTCCGCGGCGATGATCCTCGACGAACGGACGCTCTCGCTGCTCGTCGTCGCCCTCGTCGCGGCCGTCGTCCTGCTCGGTGTTTGGGTCGCGTGGCTGCAGCGCTCGGAAGCGGTGCTGCGTCGCAGGCTGCGTCGCGTGCTCCCGCAGGGAGAGAGCGGCGGGATCGACGAGATCCTGGATCGCCAGCTGAAGAGCGTCGAGAGCCTCAGCGAACGCGTCGACGCGCTCAACAAGCTTCATCACGAGCTCGAGCACCTGAGTCAGCGGACGATCCAGAAGGTCGCGGTGATCCGGTACAACCCGTTCTCGGACACGGGCGGGGATCAATCATTCGCGATCGCGCTGCTCGACTCGCTCGGCAACGGCGTGGTCGTCTCCAGCCTGCACAGCCGCACGGATACGCGTGTCTTCGCGAAGCCCGTCCAGAGCGGGCGTTCGAAGTTCCAGTTGTCCGATGAAGAGCAGGACGCGATCAGGAAAGCGCTCGCGCCGACATCGTGATCAGCCTGCACTCCGAGCACACGCTCGCGATCGTGAATCCCGCCGCCGGCGACGGGGCCGGCGCGCGCGTGGGTCGCGATCTCGCGCGTGAGCTCGAGGGGTCCGGCTTCAAAGTCGAGATCATCCAGACGCCCGCACCGGGCGAGGCGGCGCGCATCGCGCGCGAGGCGTCGGTCGACGGCGTCCGCACCGTCATCGCCGTTGGTGGTGATGGCACGGCGAACGAGATCGCGAACGGCCTCGTCGATACGACCACAGCGATGGCGCTGTACCCGATCGGATCCGGCAACGACTTCGCGCGCTCGCTCGGATATCCGCGCAAGCGACGGGACATCGCACGCTTTCTCGCGGGCGCGCGTCGCCGCGTCATCGACGTGGGCGAGGTCAACGGCAGGATCTTCGTGAACGCCGCGGGCGTCGGCATCGACGGCCACGTCGCCGAACGCATCGAGGCGAGCGCGCGCATCGTCGGTCCCGCGCTGGGCTACTTCGTGGGCGCACTCGTGTCGATCGCGACGTACCGTCCGCAACCGATGCGCCTGGTGATCGACGACCAGACGATCGAAGGAAAGCATCTTGTCGTCGTCGCCGCGAACGGCACGCATTTCGGGAGCGGCATGCATGTCGCTCCGAAGGCGAGGATCGACGACGGCCTCTTCGACATCCTCGTCGCGGGCGACCTCGGCCGATGGTCGTCGCTCGTCGCGCTCGCCAAGCTCTATCGAGGCACGCATGTGAACGGACGCGACGTCCGCATGTTCCGTGGGCGCTCGCTCGACGTCGAGCTCGAGCGTGAGCTCCCGACACAAGCCGACGGCGAGCCGGTCCGCGCCCGCAGGCTCGTGGTGCGCATGCGCCCCGGCGCGCTCACGGTGCTGGGGCGGTGACGACGGACGCGCGTCGACGCCTTCCGTCGGTCGATGCCGTCGTGCGCGCGGCGGGCGATGTCGATCTGCCGCGCGATCGATTCGTGCGCGCCGTGCGGGACGTCCTCGCGGAAGCGCGCGCCGCCGGGGCGACGCTGGACGAATCAGGCGCGGCCGATGCGGCGCGCCGTCGGCTGCGCGACCGTGACACGCGTTCGCTCCGTCGCGTCCTGAACGCCACCGGCGTCGTGCTTCAGACCAACCTCGGCCGCGCACCTCTTGCTCCGGCCGCGCTCGCGGCGATCGTGGAAGCGGCCGGCGCGGTGAGCGTCGAATACGACCTCGATGCGGGTCGCCGCGGCGAACGGCACGGCCACGCGTCGCGCTTGCTGGCCGAGCTCGCTGGCGCGGAGGACGGCGTCGTCACGAACAACAACGCCGCCGCGGTCCTGCTGGCGCTCGCCGCGCTGGCCGCGCGCAAAGAGGTCATCGTCGCGCGCGGCGAGCTGGTCGAGATCGGCGGTGGCTTCCGCATCCCGGATGTGCTCCGCCGTTCCGGTGCGAAGCTCGTCGAGGTCGGGACCACCAATCGCACCTACGTTCGTGACTACGCGGCCGCGATCACCGAACGGACCGGTGCGATCCTCCGCGTGCACGCGAGCAACTTCAAGGTCACGGGATTCGTCGCGCGGCCCGAGGACCGGTCGCTGGGGTCCCTGGCTCACGAGCGCGGCATCGCGTTCATCCACGATCTCGGCAGCGGCACATTCATCGACACGTCGCGCTTCGGTCTCGCGCGTGAAGAGACGGTGGGTGAGGCGATCGCCGCGGGCGCCGATGTCGTCAGCTTCAGCGGCGACAAGCTCCTTGGCGGTCCGCAGGCCGGGCTCGCTGTTGGTCGCGCGGCGGCGATCGGCGCGCTGCGCTCTCATCCGCTCATGCGCGCCGTGCGTCCGGACAAGCTCACCCTTGCGGCGCTCGTCGCGACGCTCGAGCTCTATCGCGATGGCCGCGCCGAGGCGGAGCTGCCGGTGTGGCGGATGATCGCCGCGAGCCCGACAGCTCTCGCGAAGCGCGCTCGCGCGGTCGCCGCTCAGCTCGCAACCGGCGGCGTCGAGAGCGACGTGATCGAGACACAGTCGACCGTCGGTGGCGGGTCGCTGCCCGAGGAGACGCAGCCGTCGCGCGCCGTCGCGATCGGTGCGCGTCATGGGCGGGCGAACGAGATCCTCGCGAGGCTGCGCGCCGCCGACCCGCCGATCGTCGCTCGCATCGTGGACGATCGAGCGGCCCTCGACCTCCGCAGCGTCGCGCCGGAGGATGATGGAGTGCTCGCGCGGGCGGTCATCGCCGCGCTCGCGAAGGGGGAGAAGTAGCGAATGGATCTGCGAAGTGTGTCCACCGACAAGGCGCCCAAGGCCATCGGCCCGTACAGCCAGGCGATCGCGACGGGTGATCTCATCTTCACCGCGGGCCAGGTCGCGCTTGACCCAGCCACGGGAGAGCTGGTGAGCGCCGACATCAAGATCCAGACCGCGCGGGTCCTCGACAACCTCGCGGCGGTCCTCGAGGCGGCTGGGAGTGGCCTCGACCGGGTCGTGAAGTGCACGGTCTTCCTCGCCGACTTCGCCGAATTCGCAGCGATGAACGAGGTGTATGCGCAGCGATTCGGCCAGCATCGGCCCGCGCGGTCCACGGTCGGCACGACCGCTCTGCCCAAAGGCGCACGCATCGAGATCGAATGCATCGCCGTCCGCCGGTAGCCGGCGACAAGGAACGCTCGCCGCTTCCGCCGGTCGCAACAGGCATCGCGCTCGGACTCTGGATCGCGCTGATGCTCGTGCTCGCCTTCGTGGTCGTGCCCGCGCTCTTCGGCATGTTCGCGCCGATGCCTGAGGCGACTCCGCTCCCGTGACGAGCGGATCGGCGGGCGAGCCTCTGACCAGTCAGGTCCGGGTGGTCGGGACGGCCGGCCACGTCGATCACGGGAAGTCGACCCTTCTCACCGCGCTCACCGGCATGGATCCCGACCGGCTGCGCGAGGAGCGCGAGCGAGGCATGACCATCGACCTCGGCTTCGCGTGGGTGACGCTCCCAGGCGGCGGGGACATCGGCTTCGTCGACGTGCCAGGTCACCAGGACTTCATCCGCAACATGCTCGCGGGGATCGGCAGCATCGACGCCGTCCTTCTGGTCATCGCGGCCGACGAGGGCGTCATGCCGCAGACGCGCGAGCACCTCGCGATCCTCGGGCTGCTCGGGATCGATCGTGGCGTGATCGCACTCACGAAACGCGATCTCGTCGATGACGAATGGGCGGAGCTCGCCGTCGCCGACGTTCGCGCGGCCTTGCGGGGCACCGCGCTTGCGGATGCGCCGCTCGTCCAGGTCTCGGCCACCGCGCGCCGCGGGCTCGACGACCTTCTCCTCGCGCTCGAGCGTGTGCTCGGCGAAGCGCCTGCGCGCCGGGATGTGGGCCGCCCGCGCCTCCCGGTCGATCGCTCGTTCACGATGTCCGGCTTCGGCACGGTCGTGACCGGCACGCTGCTCGACGGTTCCCTCGCGGTCGGAGACGAGATCGCGGCGGTCCCCGGCGACATCCGCGCGCGCGTTCGCGGTCTGCAAACACATCGCCGGTCGATCGACGTCGCGCGGCCCGGCAGCCGTGTCGCGGCGAACCTCTCCGGCATCGACAAGGAGGCCGTGTCGCGCGGGATGGTCGTCGCGCGGCCGGGTTCGCTCGAGACGACGACGCTCCTCGCGGTGCATCTCGAGCTGCTCGCAAGCGCGAGCGCGTCGCTCGCGCACGACGAGGAGGTCAAGGTCCACGTCGGCACGGCGGAGACGATGGCTCGCGTCGCGCTCCTCGAGGGTTCGGAGATCGCGCCCGGCGACACCGCCTGGGTGCAGCTGCGACTCGCGGCGCCGGTCGCGGCCGCGGTCGGTGACCGCCTCGTGGTCCGGCGACCGTCGCCGTCGGAAACGATCGGCGGCGGCGCCGTCGCGGATCTGGCGACGGTCCGGTTGCGTCGACGCGCTGAGACGGTCGCAGCGCTCGAGCGCCGCACCGCACCGTCGGCGGCGTCGCGGCTTCTCGCGTCGCTCGACGTCCCACGCACGCCGGCCGAGGCGGCCGAACGAAGCGGCCTTGCACCGAATGAGCGCGAAGCGGCGACCGATGAGGTCGTCGCCGACGGTCGTGCGGTGCGCCTCGGCGATGCCCTCCTCTCGCGCGACGCGTTCGAAGCGCTGGCAACGCACGTGGAACGTATCTGCGCAAAGGCGCATCGCACCACGCCGTTACGCGCTGGCGCATCCCGCGAAGAGGTCCGCTCGGCGCTCGGCCTGCCCGCCAAGCGCTTCAACGCTCTGGTGGAGCACCTCGTCGAGCAGAAACGACTTGCGGAACGGGGGAGCGCCCTCGCGCTGCCGTCCCACCGACCGCAGCTTTCCGAAGAGCAGGAGCGTCGCTGGCTGAGCGCTCGCACGGCACTGGCGAAGGAACCGCTCCAGCCGCCGAGCCCCTCGCAGCTCGAGGCGGAGCACGGCCTGGATCGCGAGCTCGTGGCAGCGCTCGCCGACCGCGGGGACGTGGTACGCATCGGCACCGAAGCGGTGTTCCTCCCCGCCGCGGTCACACGCTTCGCGAGCGTCGTTGTGGACGAGCTCGCCGCGAGCGGGACGATCACCGTCGCTCGCGCGCGCGACCTCTCCGGGTCGAGCCGCAAGCACGTTCTTCCGCTCCTACAATTCCTCGACGATCGTGGACTGACGCGCCGTCACGGCGACGATCGGATCCTCGTGCTGACGCCGGAAGCGGCTCGCGAACGCATCGCCACATTCACGCGCCAGGGGGAGGACCGTCCATGAAGTTCCGCGCAGTGCGCGCGTCCGCGCTCGGCCAGGTCGACGCGATCATCGTCCCGCTCAGCAGCGATGGCGGCGCGCCGCCTGGCCTGCCGCGCTCGATCAAGACGGTCGTCGACCGCATCGGGAAGAGCCAAGTCGGCGCCGGGCGGGCATACGGTGTGACCTCGCACCACGGCGAGCCGCTCATCGTCGTCGTCGGCGCGGGGCGGTCAGCTGACTATGACGCCGAGCGCGCCCGGAACATCGCCGCCGCCGGCGTGAAGTCCCTGTGGCGCTCGAACGTCAAGAAGCTCGCGCTTTTCATCGCGCCGAACGGCCTCGGTGAAGAGCGCGCCGTCCAGGCGGCCGTCGAAGGTGCCGTGTACGCGATGTGGCGGCCCGAGGCGCACCGGACGCGCGAGGAGGATCGCCGGCTTCCGCCGCTCGACAGCGTGCTCCTCGTTACCGAGAAGCCCGTGGCGAAGGCGATCGCTCGCGGAGAGGCCGTGGGTGACGCTGTGAATCTCCAGCGGCGGCTCGCGAACGAGCCGGCGAACAAGATGACGCCGACGCTTCTCGCGAACGAAGCTCGGGCAGCGGCGAAGGAGTCGGGTATCCAGTGCGAGGTCCTCGACGCTGCGAAGTGCCGCGCGCTCGGGATGGGTAGCTATCTGTCGGTCGCGCAGGGCAGCCACGAGGAGCCGCGCTTCATCGTCATGCGCTATCACGGCAGGCGCGGAAAGAACGGCGACGGCCGCGGCGTGTCGAAATACGACATCGCCTTCGTGGGGAAGGGGATCACCTTCGACTCCGGCGGCATCTCGATCAAGCCCGCGGACAACATGCACCACATGAAGGCCGATATGACCGGTGCCGCGAGCGTCATCGCCGCACTCGCGGCGATCGGCCGGCTCAAGCCGAACGTGAACGTGATCGGTGTCGCGCCGTGCACCGAGAACCTCCCCGGCGGAGGCGCGACGAAGCCCGGCGACGTCTTCACGAGCATGAGCGGCAAGACGGTCGAGGTGATCAACACCGACGCCGAGGGCCGGCTCGTGCTCATCGACGGGATCACGTACGCGCAGCGCGAGGGCGCGAAGCGCGTCGTCGACATCGCCACGCTGACCGGTGCCGTGAGCATCGCCCTCGGTCCGTACTTCATCGGCCTGTTCGGCAAGCCCGACTCGTTCGTCGAAACGGTCCGCGGCGTGGCAGGCTCGGCGGGGGATCGGATGTGGCCGATGCCGCTGACGGACGAATACAAGGACGAGATCAAGGGTGAGGTCGCCGACATCCGGAACAGCGCGGGCCGCGAGGGCGGCGCGATCAAGGCGGCTGCGTTCCTCTGGGCGGCGGTCGAAGACGGCACGGAGTGGGCGCATCTCGACATCGCGGGCGTGGACTGGTCCGACAAGGACCGCGCCTACGCGCCGCGCGGACCGCAGGGGCCGGCCGTCCGGACCCTGGTCGCCCTCGCCGAGAGTTTCGCGAGCAGTTGACCGGGGTGGAAGGGGGCAGAGGCCCCTGCGATGGCTAGAATAGAACAAATGAGCGAAGTGCTTCCGACTCCGGGGCCGTGACCTTCGGCGCGCGAGTCGGCGCGTGACCGAGCAGCTTGCCTTTGGCCTCGGCGAGCCGAAGCCGAACATCCTCGCGGGCCTCACCGACGAGCAGCGCCGGGCGGTCGAGCACGGCACCGGGCCGCTGCTCATCGTCGCCGGCGCCGGGACCGGGAAGACGCACGTCCTCACCGCGCGCGTCGTTCACCTCATCGAATCGCGCGCCGCGAAGCCGCACGAGATCCTCGCCGTCACCTTCACCGAGAAGGCCGCGGCGGCGATGCAGGAGCGCGTCGACATCAATACGCCGCTCGGGCTGAACGACGCGGCGATCAAGACCTTCCACGGCTTCGGCGACGAGGTGTTCCGTGAGTTCGCGCTCGAGCTCGGGCGCTCCGGCGAGCTGCGCGTTCTTTCCAGCGCAGAGCAGGTCATCTTCGTCCGGGAGCATCTCTACGACCTCCCCCTGCGTCGTTACCGACCGGCCGGAGATCCACTCGAGTACGTCCGCGCCCTTCTCGATCTGTTCGGCCGAGCGCGCGACGAGGACGTTTCACCCGAGGAGTACTCGGCGTACGCGAAGAAGCTGCGCGCGGCGGTGGACACGCTCGCTCCGCTCGCTGAACGGGGGCCCCTGCCCCCGGGGATCGATGCCGATGTGCGCGCCGACGAGGCCGATGCACAGGAGGAGCTTGCCGCGGTCTACCAGATGTACACGGAGCTGAAGGAGAAGGCAGGCGTCATCGACTTCGGCGATCAGATCGCCCTCTGCCTCCGGCTGCTTCGCGATCACCCGGCGGCGGCACGGCGGCTCCAGAACCGCTATCGCTTCGTGCTCGTCGACGAGTTCCAGGACACGAACGACGCGCAGTTCAAGCTGCTTCGCCTTCTGGTGGAGCCGCATCGCAACATCACTGCGGTCGGCGACGATGACCAATCCATCTTCGCCTGGCGGGGGGCGACGCTCGGGAACTTCGACGCCTTCACGCGCGCGTATCCCGAGGCCAGGGTCGTGACGCTCGTCCAGAACCGCCGCTCGTCGCAGGGTCTGCTCGACGCCGCCTACCGCCTCATCCAGCACAACCCCGAGCGGCTCGAGAAGACGCTTGGCATCGACAAGCACCTACTGGGTCGCGCCGAAGCAGCAGACGTCGAGGTCGACCACATCCAGAAGGTGAGCGGCGCCGACGAGGCGGAGCAGGTCGCCGACGTCATCGCCCGTGAGGCGCTCAGGCACCAGCGTCGCTACGGCGACTTCGCCATCCTCGTCCGGAACAACAGCGACGCGACGCCGTTCCTCAACGCTCTCGCGCGCCGGCAGATCCCCGCCCATTTCTCCGGCGGCGGGCAGCTGTACGAGCGGCCCGAGATCCGACTCCTTATCTCGTTCCTCTCGGCGGTCGCGCTGCCATCCGACTCGCGTCACGTCTACAACCTCGCGGTCTCCTCTCTCTACGCGTTCCCATCGGTGGAGCTCGCGCGCGCGGCGGAGGCGAGCGGCCGCCGGCAGCGCCCGCTGCGCGAGGTCTTCGAGGAGGTCGCACGTGCCGAGTCGGGCTTCTCGCCCGAAGCCGTCGCGGCCGCGAAGTCGCTCTGCGAGGACCTCGCTGGTTACGCTCAGCGCGCCACCGAGCTCACCACGGCCGAGCTCCTTTACGAGTTCCTCGAGCGCTCGAAGCTTCTCGCCCGCTACCTCGATCCGGACTCCGCGCTGGCCGAGGAGCAGGGTCAGAACGTTGCGAAGTTCTTCCGCCTCGTCCACTCCGCGGCCCGCACGCTGCCCACCGACCGGGCGTCGTTCTTCGTTCCGTACCTGGAGCTGCTGCGCGAGGCGGGGGATGACCCCGTGGCCGCGGACTTCGAAACATCGACCGAGCGCGTCAACGTGCTCTCGGTCCATAAGGCCAAGGGCCTCGAATTCTCCGTGGTCTTCTTGGTCCACTGCACCGACGAGCGGATCCCGGGCTCGATGCGTGCCGACGCGCTGCCCCTGCCGGAGGCCCTGGCGAAATCACCGCCGCCTTCGCGGGAGAACCACATCGCTGAGGAGCGCCGCTTGGCGTATGTCGCGATGACCCGCGCGAAGGACTCCTTCTACTTCACGAACGCGGTCGACTACGGCGGGACGCGTGCGTTCCGGCCGAGCCGGTTCATCGGAGAGGCTCTGGGACGTCAGCCGGAGCGGATCTCCGCCCGGCTCGCGGCATACGAAGAGCTGCAGCGATTCCAGGTCCCCGCTGAGGAGGCCGACGCGCCGCTGCCCGCCCTCGGGCCCGACGACGTCCTCACCGTGTCGTACAGCGACATCGACGACTACCGCCGCTGCCCGCTCCTCTATCGGTTCAAGCACGTGCTCCAGATCCCGGTGCTTCCGACGCCGCCGATGATCTACGGCCTCGCGCTGCACGAGGCCGTGAAGGACTACCTCCGACGGAAGCGCGAGGGGGAGGAGCCGAGCCTCGCCGACCTGCAGGCGACCTTCCGCGCGGCATGGCTCGCCGAAGGCTTCATCAGCCCGGAGCACGAGACCGAACGATTCACCGCGGGACTTGAAGCGCTACGTCGGTTCCACGAACAGGAGCGCTCGCAGCCGGCGCCGGATCTCGTCGAGCAGCGCTTCTCCTTCATGCTCGGCCGCGACCGGGTCGTCGGTCGATGGGACCGTGTCGACCAGACCGCCGACGGCGCGAGCGTCGTCGACTACAAGTCCACGGCGATCGACGAGGGAAGTGATCGGCCTCAGCAGGCGGCGAATCAGGATCTGCAGCTGCGGCTCTACGCCCTCGCGCACGAGAAGATGTATGGCACGCGTCCCGCGGAGGCGGTGCTCCATTTCCTCGAGACCGGCGAGCGCGGTGTCATCAAGCCGAGCGACACCGACATGAGCGTCGTGCGGACGCTTGTGACCAGCACAGCGGGGAAGATACGTGACCGCGCCTTCGCGGCGGCGCCGATCAAAGGTGTGAAGACCTGTCAGCAGTGCGCGTATCACCAGATCTGCCCGAGCTCTCTGACCGTTCGCTAACCACTCCGTCTCTGCGCAGAGACAGCATCCATATTTGGTATCAGCGGCTGGACGAGAGCAGGAACGCGGTGAGGGAGTCGATCTGTTCGTCCGTGAGGCCGAGGTCTGGCATCAGCGCGCTGTAGCCGGCGACGCGATATGCGCCCGGCTCACGCAGCGACTGACGGATGTAGGCACGAGCATCGAGACCGGTGACGCGCGTTCCCGCACGGTCCGCGACGGCGGTGAGATCGGGACCGACCTGCATACGGGCGTTGGGGAAGGAGGCGTGGGTGTGACAGCCGGTGCAGCCCTTCGTGGCGAAGAGGAGCGCACCGCGACCCGCGATCGCGACAGCTGGCTGAGGGGCGGTGGCCGTTGAAGGCGTGGAGCTGGTCGCAGTCGTCGCGGAGCTTGCCGCACTCCCCGCCTGGGGAGCCAGGCTCGCCGCTGTTAAGAGGACGGCGAAGATCCCGTAGGCGGCAAGCTCCGCGATCGACCTCAGCATCTAGGTCAGGCGGTCGCTCGAGTGCGACGCGCCGAACGCACCATCGTCACGAGTCGCCAGATGAACATCGCAGCGGCGGCCGCGGCGGCGAACGGAAGCGCGCTGCGCAGCGGGTCGTTGCTCTGCGCTGCCGGTGCCGTTGCCGGCGTTGTCAGGGTGCCGGCCTTTTCGGCGGAAGCGGCTTTCGCGGCAACAGCGGCTTTGTCCGATGCGGCTGCCTTGTCAGCAGCTGCCGCCTTATCGGCCGCGGCTGCCTTGTCTGCGGCGGCGGCCTTGTCGCCCGCTACCGCTTTGTCTGCCCCAGCCTTGTCTGTCGCGGCTTTGTCCTTGTCAGTGGTCGACGTGCCAGCGGCTGACAGGACGGTGAGCGTGCCCAGGTCCTGTGCCTCGAACATTCCTTGCGTGACCCGCCAGGTGTACGTGCCGCCGGCGGGGAAGTACACGGTGGCGATGTAATGACCAACGTCGCCCTGCGAGCTTCCAGGGAACGAAAGCGAGCGACCGGATGTCGCGACGGCGAGGATCTCCGTCTTGTCGACGTTGATCGCCGTCACGCCGTGCTGACGGATCGTGTATCCGAGCTTGAATTCTTGGCCGGCCACGAATTGTCCCGGCATCTCATCGAACGTCGTGACAGCCCAGCCTCCGGCGAGCGCCGGGAAAGCGAAGACTCCGAGCGATAGCGCGAGGACCGCGGCGAGCATCGTGATGGAGCGCATATGACCTCCGTCGTTTACGCGGATTGGCGACGCGGCCCACGCCACCTAGAGGCCATACAACCGGGCGGGCGTCAGGTTCCCGCGGGCTCATGCGCGCCGGGTTCCGTTGCTGGTTGCGCCAGTCGTGTCCGTGCGCAAAGACGATGCGAGCTAGACCGAGACCTCGGCTGCGCGTCTCGACGGATGAACGAACACGAGAAGGATGGCGAGCGCGATCAGCATGTTGATCGCGAGCATGAAGAAGATTCCCCGATAGCCCAGGTTGAGGGCGGCCGGGTTGAGGAAGAGTTCGGCGGCGACGAAGACAGACAGTGGGATCGCGATGGACTCGGCCGCCGCCTTCAGGCCGGCGAAGATCCCTGACTCATCCTGGTCGATCAAGGTGGTCAACAGCGGCCAGGCCACGGCGGTCTGTGCGCCGTTGCCGATACCGGCAACCACGACCACAACGATGGTCTCGGGCAGTTCGCGAATGATCGTGCCGCCGAACGCGGCAACGACCAGAAGAGCCCACCCGATCGCAAGGACCCGCTTAGGACTCCACCGGTCGGCGACGCGACCCCAGGCCACCGCGGTCCCCGCCGTGACCAAGAGAGTCAGCGCGGCGAGCGCGATGGCTACCTGGTCGGTCAGGTGGATGTCGGTGGTCAGGAACGGTGTGAGGAACGGGATCACCGCGGCGAAGCCAAAGTTGAAGGCGAAGAGCGCACCTAGGAAGCGCAGGGCCTGACCGTGACTGAGGGCGACTTTCAGGTACGTGCGGAGCGCGACATGCTCCGCGCGCTCTGCGACCTCGCGTCGCTCGTGGATCCCCGCGACCGTGATCGCGAACGTTCCGACGAGCAGGGCGGCGACCATCCAGTACGTCCACGGTGGCCCGGTCTTGTTATCGGTCAGCGCGACCAGGAGCAACAGGAAGCCGACCTGGCCCAGGAGCTGGATGCCCTGCGACAGACCCGATAGAAAGCTCCGCTGATGTACGGGAGTGATGTCCGCAAGGAGCGCCGCGTAAGGATCGATCGCGGCGTTGAAGAAGATCGAGAAGAGGAAGATCGAAACGGCGAGCGCGATAAGGGAAGTTGTCGAGGCTGAGCCAACGAGGAAGAAGAGCGCAGATAGCAGGATCCCGCCGGCGATGAATGGGCGACGCCTCCCGAAGCGAGTCCAGATGCGGTCGGAGAGCGCGCCGACAGTCGGTTGGATGACCACGCCTTCGATGCTGCGGGTGTTCGACAGGAGACCCAAGACGAGATCGGGAGCGCCCAGGCCTTTCAGGGCCAACGGCAAGATGAAGTTGTTGAACGCGAAGAACGCGCCTGAGCCGATCGATCCGGCGGAATAGACGAGCATCGTCCGGAGGCTGATGTCCACCGCGCAGGAGCCTAAGTGCTACTATAATTGGATTCAGACACAGCCCGGCGCGATAGAACAAATGTTTTACTGCGGCTCAAAAACGTGCGAGAATCCTAGCGAGGAGGGCCTGCAATGGACTTGGGCGTCTTGCTCGCTGGCGGTGCGCTCGTGGTCTCGCTCGCCGTGCTCGTCGCGGTGCTCGCGCGACGAGCTCCGGCGACGGACGCGAGCGCCGGTCCCGCGTACGAGCTCCTATCCGCGAGCATCGCCGAGCTTCGCGCGTCCAATACGAACGCGATGGGTGAGCTCCGGACCGAAATACAGCGGACGCTTGGCGCGACCGAGCAACAGGTCATGACGCAGACCGGCGCGACGCAACGGTCTCTCCACGATCTCTCGCGTCAGCTCGGCGTGATGACTGAGCAGAGCGCGCGTGTGAGCGAGCTCGCGAAGGACATCGGGTCCCTCCAAGATCTGCTGCGCGCGCCGAAGCCGCGCGGTGGGTTCGGGGAGCTGATGCTCGAGCGACTCCTCCAGGACTGCCTCCCAGTGAGCGCGTATGAGATCCAATACACGTATCGCGACGGTTCGCGCGTCGACGCGGTGGTGCGCTGCGCGAACCGCCTGGTAGCGATCGACGCGAAGTTCCCGAACGAGTCGTACACGCAGATCGCAGCGGCAACGGATGAGGCCGACCGGTCGAGACGTCGCCGCGTCTTCCTCCAGCAGGTGCGCCGTCACATCGACGCGGTCGCGCGGTATGTCTCGCCGCAAGACGGAACGATCGACTATGCCTTCATGTATCTGCCGTCCGAGGCGATCTACTACGAGGTGATGACCCGCGAGGGCGAGGGCGAGGCCGACCTCGGCACGTATTGCCAGGAGCGCCACGTGATCCCCGCGTCTCCGAACACGCTGCTCGCGTACCTGCAGGTCGTTGCGCTCGGGATCCGCGGTCTTGCGATGCAGGAGCGCACGCGCGAGCTGCAGCAGAGCATCGCGCAGGTGCGCCGCGAGTTCGAGCGATTCGTCGGACTGCACGACCAGCTGGGAACGCACCTCGATCACGCCATGAAGAAGTTCGACGAGACGGAGCGCGCGCTGGCGCGCGCTTCGGGCGCGATCGAGGGGCTTGCCCAGGTCCCGATCGCCGCGGGTGGGGAACAAGCTGTGTTGCCCCTCGGAGACGAGGACTAGTCATCCGGCGCAGCTTGGCACTCGTCGCTATCGCGAGCGCGCTCATCGCCGCCGGAGCCATCGTCGCCGTCGATCCGGACGTCCCGTTTGCGATCGGCGTCGTCATAGCCGCTGTCGCGGTGTGCGCCGGGGCGATCGCCGCAACCCTGATGCTCTCGATCCCGCTGGGCGCGTCCCGCCGGCGTCAGCGCCCAGCCGCGCCTGCGCTGCGGCGTGGCATCGAAGTCACCGCCATCGTCGGCCTGCTGCTGCTCCTGCGCGTCGTCGACGGGCTCACGGTGATCACCGGCGGCTTCATCGTTGCGGGCTTCCTCGTCGCCGAGGCGATCCTCTCAGCGCGTCCCAGCCGCGCTTCGCGCTAACCTCGCCTCACCGATGGACACCGCCGAGCTCAAGGCCCGCGTGGCCGAGCGCGTCGAGGCGCGCGCGGGTGCGCTCGACGAGCTCGCGCTCCGCATCCACGAACGCCCGGAGCTCGCGTACGAGGAACGATTCGCGTCGAGCGCGCTCGCCGACCAGCTGACGGGCGAGGGCGCGACCGTCACGCGCGGCGCGGGTGGCGTCGAGACCGCGTACGCCGCGGAGATTGGGAGCGGCGCGCCAGTGGTCGCGATCCTCGGCGAGTACGACGCTCTCCCGGGCGTTGGCCACGCGTGCGGTCATAACTTGATGGGGACCGCGGCGAACCTCGCGTTTCTCGCGCTCAGCGACATCACGCCCGATCTGCGCGGTCGCGTTCGGGTCGTCGGGTGCCCGGCCGAGGAGCGCGGCAACGGCAAGGTCAAGCTGATCCGCGCCGGCGTGTTCTCCGACGTTGACGCGGCGCTCATGTACCACCCCGGCGATCGCGACGAGCTCGACCCGCTGATGCTCGCGATGGTCACCTTGGAGATCGAATTCATCGGCAAGGCGGCGCACGCGGCCGCCGAGCCGGATCAGGGTCGGAACGCCCTGGACGCGGTGATGCTCGCGTGGACCGCGTTGTCCGCGCTGCGCCTCACGGTCCGCAGCGACTCGCGCTTTCACGGGATCATCACCGACGGCGGTAAGGCGGCGAACATCATTCCGGACCGCGCCGCGGCGACGTTCATGGTCCGCTCGCCGGACAACACCTATCTGCAGGACCTTCGCCGCCGCGTCCTCGCGTGCTTTGAGGGCGCGGCCGCCGCGACCGGCTGCGAGCTTCACGCGACGTGGAGCGACGTGTGCGAGACGGTGAGCACGAATCGTCCGCTCGCTGAGGCGTTCGCGGCGAACGCGAAGAGCCTGGGACGCCAGATGAAGCCGCGACGGCCCGGAGACACGCATGGGTCGACCGACATGGGGAACGTCACCAGCCTCGTGCCCGGCATCCATCCCTTTCTGTCGATCACAGACGGACCCGTCCCGGGGCATTCCATAGAGTTCGCGGCGGCCGCGCGCACGCCGCAGGCGCTCGAGACCATGCACGTCGCGGCGAAGGCGCTTGCGATGACCGCGATCGATGTGCTGCGTGACGACAAGCTGCGCATTCGCGCGAGGGAGGCGTTCGATGGGCATCAACAGCGCCGTTGACTGGTTCGGCGGCGAGGTCAACGCCGAGCAGGCCGAGCGCCTCGCCGCGCTCTACGACCTCGACGCTCCGCATGGTCCGGCCGCTGCGATCGATTGGTTCCGCGCGATCGCCCGTCGCACCGGCGGTCCGGTCCTCGAGCTCGGCTGCGGCACCGGACGCGTCGCGATACCGCTCGCGCAGGACGGTCACGACGTGGTCGGTCTGGACCGGTCGCCGGCGATGCTCGCGCGTGCCGAGCGGCATGCGCGGCGAGAAGGCGTGACGCTCCGGCTGGTCGAAGGTGATATGCGCTCGTTCTCGTTCTCCGAGGCGTTTCCGCTCATCGCGATCCCGTTCAACACGTTCCTGATGCTCGCGCCAAGCGACCGTTGGGCGTGTCTCGCGCGCGTGCGCGAGCATCTCGCGCCGACAGGTCTTCTTGCGGTGGACTGCTTCCAGCCCGACCCGGAGCGCATCGTCGGTCATGACGGCACGGTCCGAGAAGAATGGACACGGCACGATCCAGAGAGCGGTCGCGACGTGACGAAGTTCTCGAGCTCGCGCGCGAACGTGGACCAGCTTGATCTGCGGTGGTGGTTCGAAGAGCTCGATGACGACGGTCATCCCACGCGATGGCAGCGAGCTACCACGCTGCATTACATGTATCGACGCGAGGCCGAGCTGATGTTCTCGGCCGCGGGCTTCGAGCTCGAGGCGCTGCACGGCGATTACGACGGCTCGCCGGCGGGGAGCACATCGCCCAAGCTGCTCGTCGTCGCGCGCCGGCGCGAACGGGGCGCCGGTCGCGAGCGCCGAGGGTGACCGACCTCCTCATTCGCGGCGGCCTTGTGGTCGATGGGACCGGCGCGCCGGGAGTGCGCGCGGACGTGGCGGTCACCGATGGCCGCATCACCGACGTCGGCGACGTGGCCGGCCGGCGCGCCACGCGGATGATCGACGCGCGCGACCGCGTCGTCGCGCCAGGCTTCATCGACATCCACTCGCATTCGGACAACACGGTCTTCGTCAATGACGCGTTCGAGAGCGCTCTACATATGGGCGTGACCCTCGTCGTGTGCGGGAACTGCGGCGGCTCGTCGGCGCCCGTGAGCGGCCTTGCCGCCGAGGAGCTCGATCACGCGCTCGCCGCGCTGGAAGTGCGGCGGACCTGGTCGACCTTCGCCGAGTACGCAGAAGCCTGCGATGATGCGCGGCCGGCGATCAACCTCTGCTCATTCGTCGGCCACGGCACGCTGCGAAAGTGCGTGATGGGCGCCGCGGCGCGCGAGCCCAGCCATGGCGAGCTCGACGCGATGCGCTCCCTCCTCTCGCGGGCGATGGATGAAGGCGCCATCGGTCTCGCATCCGGCCTTATCTATCCACCGAGCGCGTACGGCACGACCGACGAGCTCGCGGCGCTCTGCGCCGTCGTTCAGGAGAAGGGCGGCCTCTACGCGAGCCACATCCGCAACGAGGGCGAACGCCTGCTCGAGGCGGTCGAGGAGAATCTCGAGATCGGACGGCGCTCGCGAGTGCGCGTGCAGCTGTCGCACCACAAGGCGTCTGGTCCGAAGAACTGGGGCTTGGTCAAGGAGTCGACAGCGAAGATCGAAGCGGCGCGCGGTACCGGGTTGGAGGTCCAGGCCGACCAGTACCCATACACCGCGTCATCGACCGGCCTCGCGGTCACGATCCCGAACTGGGCGCACGAGGGTGGACGTCTCGCGATGTGTGAGCGCCTCAAGGATCCGGCGGTCCGCGCGCGCATCCAGGGTGAGTACGTGGAGACGGGCCGCAACTGGGATCGCATCGTCATCGCGCGCGCACGCCGGCGCCCCGAGTGGAGCGGACGCACGGTCGCGGATCTCGCGCGCGAGGCGGGGAAGGACCCGCTCGAGTGGACATGCGACGCCCTCATCGAGCACGAAGGCGATGTCGCGATCGTGCACCACTCGATGAACGAGGACGACGTGCGCTATGTCATGGCGAAGCCCTACATCGCGATCGGGAGCGATTCGTCCGCGAACGCGCCGTACGGGCCGCTCTCATTCGGCAAGCCGCACCCACGCTCGTACGGCACCTTCCCACGCGTGCTCGGGCGGTACGCGCGCGACGAGCACGTCCTGACGCTCGAGGACGCCGTGCGCAAGATGACATCGCTCACGGCAACGCATCTTCGTCTCGCCGATCGCGGCGAGATCCGGATCGGCGCGTGGGCCGATCTCGTCGTGTTCGACCCGCAGCGCGTCACGGACACCGCGACCTACGACGACCCGCACCGCTATCCGGACGGCATCGAGCACGTCGTCGTGAACGGCGAAGTGGCTCTTGAAGCGGGCGAGACCGCGCCGGGTCGCAGCGGACGCTTCCTCCGGCTCGGCCGCGACCTGGGAGGCGCGTGAGCGGCACGCCGCGCGTCGCGATCCTCGCGGAGGGCCTCTTCACCCGGATGACGGCGAAGACGGCGATCGGCGTGCTGCGCTACGCGCGCTATCAGATCGTCGCAGTCGTTGACTCGACACGCGCGGGTACCGACGCTGCTGATCACGTCGGCGTCGGCCGCGGTGTGCCCGTCGTCGCCACGGTCGATGAGGCGATCGCGCGGGGCGCGGATGTGCTGCTCATCGGCACAGCGGCCGCGGGCGGACAGATCCCCGACACCTATCGACCATTCCTCTCTCGCGCGCTCG
>Ga0207653_10000327_pt1 | contig 25212 bp, 27 predicted proteins | sample KBSK5251metaG_FD_184341 | JGI IMG/M metagenome (GOLD analysis project Ga0207653, IMG submission 184341) | Corn, switchgrass and miscanthus rhizosphere microbial communities from Kellogg Biological Station, Michigan, USA - KBS K5-25-1 metaG... | ecosystem: Host-associated > Plants > Roots >...
TCGGCGAGATCGACACCGACGGCTACCTCAAGATCACCGACCGCAAGAAGGAGCTGCTGAAGACGGCGGGCGGCAAGTACATCGCGCCGCAGCCGATCGAGATGGCGGTCAAGCGCAACAAGTTCGTCGCCAACGCCATGCTGTACGGTGACCGTCGCAAGTTTCCGATCATTCTGATCGTGCCGAATTTCGACAACCTCGAGCGCTGGGCACAGGAGCGCAGTCTGACCTACGGCTCGCGGGCCGCGCTGATCGAGCTGGCGGACGTGCAGGCAAAGGTGGAGCGCGAGGTGATGGATATGCTGCGCGACCTGGCGAAGTTCGAGACGCCGAAGAAGGTACTGCTCCTGGAGAAGGACTTCACCATCGAGTCAGGGGAATTGACGCCGACGCTCAAGGTGAAGCGCCGGATCGTCGAGCAGCATTACAAGGACAAGATCGACGCCACGTACGCCGCGAGCGACGCCGTGGCAGCGTCGATCGAGACCTAGCGTTTTTCGCCCACCCAGAGTCCGTTTTCCGCCGCCAGCTTGAGGAGCCCGATCGGAAGTTCGGGCTCTTCGTTTTCCACAACGAACCGGCGACCGCGCAGGAGTGCGCGATGCGCTTCTACGAGCCAGGGCGACGTCGCGAGGTCGGCGCCGACGACGACGCCGCGCGCGACCGCCGTGCGGATGGGGATCTTCTCGTTTGCGTAGAGGAGCGATAACGCGGTCTGCTCCTCCATGTCCTGCGGCGGATTGATGCCGACGAAATGGATCCCCGCCATCAGGTTGGCGAGCCGAGGGGCCTGGCGTACCGCCGCGCCGACGAGCACGACGTAGCCACCAGGCCCGGAGAGCTCGAGTAATGCCTGCAGCTGCGCGGCGTCGGCAGACGGCAAGGGCGACGGCGGTGTGTACGCCGGCCGCGGGCCTGAAGAAGAATCCTTCGCCACGCGCTCTTTGGAGCGGCGGAAGTTCACGATGCCGCGCGAGATCGGATACTCGTTGTGACACACGGGGCAACCGAGGAGCCCCGAGCGTACCATCCGGTCCTTCATCTCACCTGTCGACAACACGAGCATCTCTTCGCGATGCGCTTCCGGACAGCGGAGCATTTCCGTCAGCTCGATATGCATTACGGCTTGAACTCCACCCAGGTGAGTTTCCCGGGTTCAACTCTCACGCGACGAAATATCCGTTTTCCACCGATGTCGGTGCCGAGGACGTATTCGCCGGGTGGCACGTCGGAGATGGCAAAGTGCTCGCGGTACACCGGATCGGAGTGGTTTTTTGGGCCGTAGGTCTCGACATAGGAGAACGGCGTTTCTTTCGGCTCCGGCTTTAGTAACCCGTAGATGCGCGTTTGAGAAACGGGCTGGCCCGCTGAATCCCAGGCCTGTCCCGCGATCACACCGGTCCCGGGCAATGGCTCGATCCACAGTTCCGGATTCGTGTTGTACGGCGGGTAGCGGACCGCCGAGTCGACGATCAGGCGTGTCGAGTCAAACGGCGAGGCGTGCACCTCGAGATGCAAATGATCGTTGGTCGCCCGCCCCGTATTGCCGACGAGAGCGATGACATCGCCAGCCTTGACCCGGTCGCCGACTTGGCGGAGCAGCTTCGAGTTGTGGTAGTAGACCGAGTAGAGGTAGTACGGGTCGTGAGCCCCGGGGCCACGCCCCGGGGCCACCGGAAGCCGTCGGTCGTGCTTGATCGCCACCGTGAGGGCGCCACGTTCGGCTGGGCCCGAATGCACGATGACCCCGTCACCGATCGCGTGCACCGGCGTTCCGTCCGGATTGTTGAATTCCACGCCCTGGTGCGGCTGGAAATTGCCCCCCATCGTCGAACCGAAACGATAGGTCTGGTCGATGAACGGCTGGTCGGTGAGTGCGATGGGGCGCTTGAACCATGTGTGCCGCAGCGACTCCGGCTGGGCTGCGGAGGTGACTGTCGCCGGCGCCCCGGGCAAACCAAGACAGCGACCCTTGGGGTGTCCATATACGATCCCCCACGGCGTACCCCGGGTGCTGTCATCGAACAGCAACACGATGGGAAAGATGTTCGAGTCAGCGCAGAATCCCAGCGCGGTGCCCTGCGCGCGCGCCAGCCGGAATTGTCGCATCAACAAGGTGTCAGCACCCGGACGCCAGTTGCGGGAGATCTTGACATACGTCCACTTGCGGCCGCCGTTATCGGACAAGGACAGCCCACCGAGGTTAGTGACGCTCAAGCCGTAAAACGACGGCGATAGGGAGATCACGTACTGATTCTTGAGCCGGCCCCAAACCGGATCCTTCGCCGTTGTTGCGCCAGCGGCGTCGGTAATCACGTGCCAGGTCGCGCCGTTGTCCCACGTCAGCTTGATGCCGTCGGCCGTGCCGATGTAGGTCGTGTCTCCGCGCGTGACTATTCCGTTTGGCGCGACGTATTGCCATTCGGGTCCAAGCTGTCCGAACTCCCAGTTCTTCCACGTCCTGCCGCCGTCGATCGACAATCCCCAGCCGTTGCCGACAGTGCCGTACCACACCTCGCCGTACAACCCGAACCCGAATGCATGCACGAAATCCCACGAGATCGCATGCGCGGCGGTGTCGGGCGAGGAATGAATCCGCTGCCAGCTCGTTGCGCCGGGTCGCAGCACAAAGATCCCCTGCCCGTATGTGCCGACCCAGATGGCCTCATCGGGCGCGCGCGCGACGGTGAGCACATGCACGCCCCAGCCCGACGAATCGGGCAGCTGGGGAATAGTCTGGAGTACCGCCAAGAGGAGGAGCAGCGCTACCCCCTCGGCGTGTAGATCGCGGGGAGCAACCGAATCTCGGTCACGGCAACGTGCTCCGGCTGTGTGACCGCATAGATCACGGCAGCCGCGACGTCCTCGGCCCGCATCATGTCTTTGCGCTTGGTGAACCCCGGCTTTGCATCGGGATTCACGGCGTTCCAGATGTCCGTGTCGACGGGCCCGGGGGACACGAGCGTGGTGCGCACGCCGCTTTTCGCCGTCTCCTGACGAATGACTTCGTGCATCCCGCGCAACCCGAATTTGCTGGCGGCGTAGGCCGTCGAGCCGGAGAAGCCGATGTAATCGGAGATCGATCCGATCGTCACGAGGTGCCCGCTGCCGCGCGCGACCATTTTCGGCACGACGGCGTGGGCGAGGAGAAACGCGGCTGAGAGATTCGTGGCCAGGGTCGCCGTGAAATCCTCGTAGGTCGTTTCGCCGAGCTGTTTGATGAAAAAGATGCCGGCGTTGTTGACCAGGACGTCCGGCACGCCGAGCTGCCTTTCGACCTGCGTCACGGCGCGGTCCACGTCGGCGGGGTTCGTGACGTCACACGCGATGTCGGTCTGCCGCTCGGCGGAGCGCGCGGTCAGGCTGCGGGCCAGGCGGACGACGTGCAATCCCGCAGCTCGCAGCCCGTCCGCGACGGCGAGCCCGATGCCCCGCGACGCGCCCGTCACGAGCGCGATCTTCAAGGCAGCCCGGCGCCTCCGTGGACAAGTCGCAGGAACTCATCGCGCGTCTTGGCGTCATCGCGGAACGCACCTCGCAGCGCGCTGGTCACTGTTTTGGAGTTCTGCTTTTCGACGCCGCGCATCATCATGCACAGGTGATACGCCTCGATCACGACGCCCACGCCCAGCGGCTTCAACACGCCGCACAGCGCGTCGGCGACCTGGTCGGTGAGGCGTTCCTGCACCTGGAGGCGGCGGGCGAACACCTCGACCACGCGCGGAATCTTCGACAGCCCGACGATGTGCCCGTTGGGGAGGTAGGCGACGTGCGCGCGGCCGAAGAACGGCAGCATGTGATGCTCGCACATCGAGTAGATCTCGATGTCGCGCACGCAGATCATGCTCTCGTGCTTCTCCTCGAACAGCGCATCGCCAATCACCTGATCGACGTCCATGCCGTAGCCGCGCGTCAGCCACTTGAGCGACGCCTCCACGCGCGCGGGCGTCTGGCGCAGCCCCTCGCGCTTCGGATCCTCGCCGAGCTGCTCGATCATCTCGTGCACGAGCGTCTGGAATGGAATGCGCTCCTCCGTCCGCTCGGCCTGCGATTCGTGGAATTTCACATGAGCCATGGTATCTTGGACCCCCGTGCGATTCATAAAGCTACTCGGCTCCGCGACGGAAGCGGGAGGCACGGCGCTGGCCGCGCTGTGGACGTTTCCCAGCATGTTGCTGTCGGCGTTTCTGGTCGCGTGGGGCGCGGAAGCGGCGCAATTCCTCATCTCTCAGGGCCTCGCGCTCGCCATCCTCGCGTGGCTGCAGACGCTGCCGGAATTCGCGGTCGAGGCGGTCATCGCCTGGGACGCGGGCCGCGACCCCGAGCGGGCGCACCTCGCTATCGCCAACCTGACGGGCGCGATCCGGCTGCTCCTGGGTCTGGGCTGGCCGATGATCTATTTCGTCTTTGCATTTTTCGGGCGGCGCCAGGGCGACCCACCCCTGCCGCCGATCAGGCTCCAGCCGGAGCACGCCGTCGAGGTGGTCGGGCTGGTGCCGCCGCTGCTGTACTTCATCGTGATCGTCTGGAAGCAGTCGATCAGCTGGATCGACGCGGTCGTGTTGCTGCTGCTCTATGTCGCCTATCTCCTCGTCTTGCTGCGCCATCCGCCCCAGAGCGTCGAGAATCTGGACGACGCGTCTCGCGTGTCCCAATGGGCGTACCGGCAGCGGGGCTGGCGGCGCACCGCGGCGATCGGCGCCCTGTTTGGTGGCGGCGGATTCCTGTTGTACGTCACCGCGCATCCGTTCCTCGAATCGATGCTGGCGGTGGCAGCCACGCTGGGCATCAGCCAGTTCGTCCTCGTGCAGTGGGTCGCGCCGTTCCTGTCGGAATTCCCCGAGAAGGTGTCTGCGTTTCTCTGGGCGCGGCGCGTGACGCATGCACCGATGGCGCTGATGAACATGGTGTCGAGCAACATCAATCAATGGACGATTCTCGCGGCGATGATCCCGCTGGTGTTCGGATACTCGCACTACCAGCACACCGGCACCTGGGCCGATTTCCATTTCGACACCGCGCAGCGGGCCGAAATTATTCTCACCCTGCTGCAAACGGGACTGGGACTGGTGGTTTTGGCGAACATGAAATTCGACTGGTTCGACGCGGCTGCGCTGTTCGCGCTCTGGCTGGTGCAGTTCCTTGTGCCGCATCTGCGGTTGGCAGTGTCCATCGTCTATGCGCTTTGGATCGGGACGCTGCTGGTCGGCTTTGTGATCAGGAGAAAGCCGCTGCTCGCCGCCCGGTATTTCTGGCAATCGGTCACACAAAAACGAACGGCCGGGACCACATAACATGGACCGGCCGATCGTTTGCAACAGGAACGGAGAGGGTTATTGAAGCCCGAAAGTAATGACGGGTCCCTCACCACGAATTCTGTCTTCCCCAGCGAGGGGGCATGACATGGGCCGCGGTATCCGGGTCCACAATCGAGCTTGTTGGCTCAATAGTTTGATCTCCCCGCCCCTGGGTACTACAATACTTTCTGCACCCTAAAGGTCAATCACCGTGAATCTCACATTGCTCGCCGCTGTCGTGATGCTGATCACGTGGTTCCTCTTGCTTTTCGTGGCCCAGGTGCCCAGCGGCACCATTCATCTGCTCTACGCCGCCGGCATTGTCCTGATTGCCCGGCGCATTCTCGTCGGCGCGCCGCGCTTCGTGTCGTGACGCTGGCGCGACGGCCCTGGGATCCGCGGCTCGGGCCCCTGCAGGTGGCCACGCTGCGTCGCGTGCTGGAGCGCGAAGGGATGGTCACAGCGTGGTGGTCGGATCTCCCGGGCACGCGGATGGCCGAGCACGAGCACGCGTTTCCCGAGACGCGCTGGGTCGTCGAGGGTTATCTGCGGATCACCGCCGGCGCCGAGGCGGTCGATCTCGGGCCTGGGGACCGGCTCGACCTGCCGCCGAATCTGCCGCATACGATCGAAGTGCTCGGATTAGCGCAGGTGATCTATGTGAGCGGAACGTTGGATAAACAGGCGGTTGAGCGGGTAAGCCAGCGGCCTGTTTGACATCAGAAAGCGCTAGATGCTCGTCAGGCGTTGGTGATCCGCGCCCCTGAGTAACACTACGTGGTCTTGTACAGATACCAGCCATCTGCGAGCGGCTCAACAAGAATGAAGCGCTCTGGTGTGATCGGAGGCGGAGCAATGCCCGACGCACACCGCATGAAACCGACCTCGTTATCTATCATCCCGCCAATTTCCACGAACACACAACCGACAATGTCCGGATCCCTCCACGCGCCGCGGAGATGGAGCAACGCCAGCTGTCGTGCTAACGCCTGCAAGGATGCAGTCGGAGCTTGCAAGCCAGCGGGAGCTGCTGAAATGGATCGTGCCGTTTCCCGACTAAATCCGTCCGCGATTCGTTGCAGCTCTGGGCGGTGGCTGCGAAAGAACTCGCTCAGCGCAGAATCGGAACTGGCAGTCAGCCGCATGTTCGCCAAGAACTCCGCCATCGAGTCGGGTAGCGACTGCGCCATCGAGAGAGAATCCATGGCCATGAAAAAGAGCGGAGGGAGAGCCAGCGTCCGAACAGCGGTAAGGCGCCAGCCGGACGGGCCTCGCACGACATAGGCATACCAATCCTCGATCCGTTGCCCACTCCCTACCTGAACAGTGTACACCGCCTGCGAATCCGAGACGTGGACAAGGCGTACACTGCCCCGGCGGGCAGGTGCGCCGGCCTCCCCCAACGTCTTCGCGGTCGCGTAGTACGTGGTCATCTCGCCCACGTAGTACTCAGCCTTGGCGGGCCACGCATCGGCAAAGAAGAATTGCTCGACGATCCAGCGATGGTTGGGAGGAGAAGCCTGCTGGCTGATCAACGACCCTGGTAGAAGGGCTGTGGCCAGGAGCAATCGATAGTGCATGAGCTATCGGGGCTGCCTACGAATCGCGCCAAGCGCACGAACGGTGTCCTGCTCCAAGAACGAGCGAATGACTGCCAGAAGCACAAACGCCTGAGCGAGTCCCCATGCGTACACGAGGAGGAACGAAATTGCCATTGCGGCACTGCCCCAAGGGATCTGCGGGAATCCCGCCCGGACAATGCCGATGAGAATGTCAGCGATCACGAGAACGGCCCAGACACCAGCGCACACCCACGAAGCGCGGCTTCCTCGTTTCAACCAGATGAAGAACGTGATGCCGAGGACAGCGGATACCGTCATGAGCACCCAGTTCCAGAGGACCTCTGCGGTGGGAGGTAGCGGCATGGCCGTCCAGAGGAACAGGCTGATGAGGGCAAACACGAACTCGGACCACCGCGCCAAAGTTCTCATTTTAGGCGCCGCCTCGCTTTGCGAGCCGCGACCGCGATGGCCTTCTCTGCCCAGGGGCGCAGCGCCTCGAGATCCTCTAAAAGATCGGTGGGCACCTGGTAGTACTGCATGATTTCGCCGCCCTCCCCATAGGGTTGGAAGGGCTTCATTCCCAATCGCTCAAAATCTGGTCGATTGGAATCGTCCACTTTGAAGTAGAGTGTATCGTCGTCAATGAGCGCGAAGAACAGCTGGTCGGCGTAGATGCCCACGCCGCCGAACATGCTCCGTGCCCGGACATGCGCCACAACGCGACCGAGTTGATCCACGATGAACGTGCGGAAGCTCGCGCTGACCGTCACATCGTACTCCGATTGGAGGCGGGCGCCGGCAGCTTCAAGCGTCTGTTCACACCGCTCTCACCCGATCAAGAGGTTGCCGCAGTAAATGAGCAGCAAGATGGCCGCGACGAGAAGGATGACGCTCAATAACCGGCGACGGCTAGGTGGTGGGGCGCTTGAGGATGCCGGGCCGGGCATGAAATCCCTCACAATCTCTCGCGCCCGGTCAGTGTCGGCACTAGAGACGAGGACCTTCACCGGAACAAACGGGAGGGCGGCGCCTGACTCGTCATTGAGCACGACCTCGATGCCCTCACCTACGAGCGCGACCCGAACACTTTCGATGAGCACGCGATCCGTACTCTGAAGCACGAGATTCATTGCGGTGTCTAACGAATCGCGCCTACGCTGCAGCGCCGTGGATTGGGGTCTAGGGCCGCCACGTTGGCGAATCGTCCTCTGCCGGGTTGTTGGTGAGACGGGTCTGGGCGCTCCCGTCGGCGTTCATCACGTAGATCTCCCGATTCCCATTCCGGTAGGACATGAACACGATTTTGCGGCCGTCGTGCGACCACGCGGGGCTCTGATCCAGCGCGGGGTTGTTCGTTAACCGCATCGGCGCGCTGCCGTCCGGATTCATGACGTAGATTTCCCCGTTACCACCGTCCCTGGTGGACGTGAACGCGATCGTTCGGCCGTCTGGTGACCAGGCCGGAGTGTTATCGCTCGCGGTATTGTTCGTCAGCCTCGTCTGACCGGTCCCGTCGGCATTCATCACGTAGATCTCCCTGTCGTTGCCATCCCGGTCGGACGCGAAGGCAATCTTCGATCCGTCCGGCGACCAACCTGGAGAGTCGTCGTTGGCTCCATTCTTGGTGAGGTTGGTCTGGCCGGAGCCATCGGCATTCATGACGTAGACCTCGTAGAGTCCGTCGCGATCGCTGGTGAACGCAATGTGCGACCCATCGGGCGACCACGCCGGACCAAAGTCGACGGCGAAGTTGTTTGTCAATCTCGTTTGGCCACTGCCATCGGCATTCATGACATAGATTTCCGGAGCGCCATCCCGATACGTCGCGAATGCGATCCTGTTCCCCTCGGGCGACCACGCGGGGCTAAAATCCCCCCCAGTGTGCTTCGTCAAGTTCGTTACCTGACCGCCCCTGCTGTCCATGACGTAGATGTCGAAGTCGCCCGAGGTATCGCGATTGCTGAGGAATGCGATCGCGGCGGGCTGCACTCCCGGCCCGGTCCCATTCGAACCGCACGCCGCGCCGGAGAGGGCGACCAACACGAACGTCGTACGCAGCACGCCGTCAGGCCGCATGATCATGTTCCTTTGCTACCGGGGGCGCCCCGTCGCAGACCCCACAGTCCGCGCGCCGCGAGAACCAGCGAAAAGGCCGCGCCTGCGCCGAGCGCCAGGAGCGTCCAGACAAAGAAGAAGCCTCCATCGGACCGTGCCAGTGCGGCACCGACTCCGGCTCCCTTCATATGGACGACTGGGATCACCAGTCCAAGCACTGAACCCAGGATCATGATGACATACCCAGATCGTCGTCCCGGCAGCATCAGCGTGCCGTAGAGCCAGAGGGTCACGACCAGCACTGATACTACAAGGTTAGGGAGGTTACCCGGTTCCATCTGCCGGGCGATGTCGTCGGCAAGGTGAAACGTTACTAAGAGGATTGTGATCAGAGATGACGTTGTGAGAATGACGTTGGGCTTCATCATGCCGCCTAAGGAAATGCGCGTAAGCTGCGGCGCTGACACTAGTGTCTGCAATCCTGTTGGTCGAATCGAATCACCGTTCCAGTGATCGCGTCACTGTCGTCGAAGGCAACCTTTACCACCGCGTCCCCACCAAGTTGTCTGGCCTTGCTCCGTAGCGCGTCGAGCGCCGCGTCGTGCGAAACCATCCAGGTTTCGCGTCGCGCTTTCACGATCGCGATCTCTGTAAAGGCGCAGGTGGGCTGCTCGGAGCTATAAACCGAAATCGAGGTCTGGGCAGGTTTTGCCTCGAACTTCGTAGACGACAAACGCGCGACGCTTGTCGTCACACAACCGAGGCCGAGCAGGGCCACAAGGGCGACGCCACGCATGGTAGGCCTCCTCAGAGAACGACGCTCGCTTCTGGTGAGTACGGCACCCGAGTACGCTGTGAGATCTATACCCCTGTAAACAACGGTTGGCAGTGCGCGCCGCCGCCTATGCCAGCCGCGTATTGACGATCTCCGTAATGAGCCCGGGCGGGATGATCACCGTTCCGATCATGTTGTTCGCAAGCCGCGCCTCAGGCGGCCCAGAATCCCTGAGGGTAAGCGTGGCGGGCCCGACGCAACGCAGGCTAATGACGCCTTCTCGCGTACGGAGCTGCAGGGTGAGCGGAGTCGGCGTCTCGATGTCGACCAACTCATCACCGTCCCATCGGGCGCCAACCTCTTCTTCTGGGGTCAGTAGCTCGACTGGTGCGACAGTAAGGACTGCAGGCACGAAAGGGATGCGCCAAACCGTGACGAAGAGCACTTGGCGTTTGACGCGAAACTCGTAGCCGATGCGCAAGATGGGTAGGCGGAACGTCTGACTCGGTGCGTCGTAGCTTGCCGGGTCAGGAATGGATGCGTCGTGGAGGAACGCGGCAATCTTGGCAATCCACTCGGCCTTCGCGCCAATATCGCGAATGCTTATTTCCATCTCGTGCGGGTCGCCTAACGAGATGCGCTCAAGCGGCGGCGCCGAACGAGAAGATTCACAAACGGAAGCCTATGACCACAGAACCCGAGGTTGCAACAGGTCTCGTTGGGCACGCGCGCGCCGCCAGCTTCAAGCGCGTGTTAGGCCGCTCCGCGCCTTCCCTCACGTAGGGAGCCAATAACGCATTTCGAAGAGCGCAGACTTGGGGATATGCGCGAGGACAAAACGCACAACTGCTTCGGTGTCAGCGAAATTGGCGAGGTGGGCCGCTCCGAAGGTCGACCTGAGAGTGACGGTGGATAGCTCGATGCGAGTCGATCGCCGGGAAGACTGAATTGTTATCCCATTGACATCGTCGAACACGCGGACGACGTCGGTCCACGGAATGTAAACAGGGCCGAGAAACCCCGGCCCCGTGACGCCCGCTTCCGTCAGGCGAACGCTACTGATCAGCGAACGGGCGACTGCAGGGGCAAGTGCGATGACAGCAACGCCGCCCAGCGCCATCAGCCCCCGAACGAGCGGGCTTTGATCGGGGGTTCTCCACGCAAATAGCAGCACCCCGCATCCGAGAAGCGTTACTGCCCACCGGAGAGAGGCCGGACGCGCGCCAATTGAGCCCTCTTCATCCGCCGGTGCGGGGCCCATGAGCGGCCTAACGGATCGCGCTTAAGCTGCGGCGCGCTGAAGAAAGATTCATTCCACAATCTACGCGCGCCGACAGCTTCTAGCGCATGTTAGGCGGCAGCGCGATCAGGATCCAATGAAGCCAACACGGAGAAGCAGGAAGCGCAGTCCAAGCCCAAGGAACGCAGCAAAGACGACCGGCACTATCCAGGAGGTCCAGTGCACTCCCGGCTCAAGCACGGCGACATCTGGATCGGTCGGACAGTATCGCACCCGAACGGCCTTGAGGTTGCGGTACCGTGCAACGATCCCCTGAGCCCAGGCACGCCACGACATTGATATCACGCCACCAAATGAAATACGATCACTTACATACTGCACCTCGCCAACCCGGTAGTGGTAGCGGACCTCCGGTCTGTACAAGGTGCCCCCGCGCTCGCCGGCTTCGGTCAAGACACCAGTCTCCTCAATTTCCCCATCCACCGTTGGCCACTCCGTACTGTCGGCGGCCCGCGCGAGCTCGCGCAGGCCCACGGCGACTCCATACCCTCCAATCGCGGTAGCACCTACACCGAACAGAAGGTCGGATTCTATCCCGATCATGAGCTGCCGCCTAACGAATCGCGCTTACGCTGCGGCGCAGGGTGTGGCTGTTCACAAACAGATGACTTCCTCTAGTAGTAGGCGCCGGCAGCTTCAGGCGCATGTTTGGCAGCACGCGCGGTCACTCGGGGAAGAGTGGGTTCCAACACCCGCTCCGAGCGATTGGCATGGCTTCCGGCGTCCCACCCCGAGCGACAGGCATCGGGTCTTCGTGCGCGCTGTTCATGCGAGCGACCGGCATAGGACACGTGGTCGCTGGCCTGGCTTCCGGCGAAGACGCGGGTTCGAAGACATACGTTCGAATGCTGAGGCCTGGCTGACCACGCGAAAGCGACAGCTGGCTGAGCGGATTCCTCTGCGCAAGCTGGCCCCGCGAGAACGACAGCTGGCTGAGCGGATTGGTCTGAGCGACGAGACTTGGCCCAGCGAAGGGGAGTGCTAGGACGAGAAGCCATAGTACGAGTCGCATAACTGCCCCTTTTCTGAACGTGCTGCCTAACGAATCGTTAGGCCGCAGCACCTTCGTCATGGTCTAAACGGGCGTCCGCTCCGGCTCGTTCGGCAACCGAAGTGGCGGTTGCTCCCGAACGAAGCGCCGCTCCACGAAATCAACCCGTTCCTCCAGTTCTGCTATGCGGGTGCGCAGCTCAGAGTTCTCTTCACGGAGGGCCTCGATCCCAGCGCCGTCCAGCTCCGGCCGTCGTTGAGCGCGGTGACGTAGCCATAGCGAGACACCGTGCTCAACGGTGCCCGCAATGACGATAAACGCGACGACGCCCTCGAGAAAAGGAACGAGACCAATCATTATGCCTCCAGTGCCCCGAGCTTGGGACAACGGGGTGCTGCGGCCTAACGAATCGCGCCTAAGCTGCGGCGCCCGCCCGCTTGGGTGCTCGAGCCCTACGGGATGGCACCGAAGCCTTGCAGCCAGGAAATCAACCCGGGGTCGGATCGACTTAAGTCTTTGACAATGTCGGCCGTCGTGACCGGCCCCTTGCGCCCCCACTGCTCTCGCAGGAGGGGCACCAGGCCGAGTCCCAGCCGCTCCTGGGAGCGGCCCGCGGACTCGCTCAGCAGCCTCTGATACCATGCGAAGTTAGCGACCCCGATCGGGGTCGAGAGGTAGGGAACCCCATCCGCGGTCACGGTCGTCAGGACCTCGCTGAACTGATCGAGCCGCGTGAAAGAAGGTCGTGGCAGCACTCGCACCGAGTCCGCTGTTCCGCGGAGCAGTCGGTAGTCCGCCGGTCGGCCGAAGACGCAGGACAACCCGAAGGAGGTTGCCGTCAATTCCAGGTACCAGGCGGGGAAATGCTTCTCATCCCATCCCGAGCGGCGATCCACGCCGATGGTCGCGAACATCAGGATGTGTCCCAATTCGTGCAGCGCCAGCAGGTGAAAGAAGCGATCCGGCTGGTCGGTTCCGATTCCGGTGAGGAACATCTTCGCGGCGGTGGCCGGGACCAACACGACGACGGGCACCTCGGCCGCATTATTGGTCGGGATACCGTAGGGCAACGCGGTCGCGCGCAGCCAGGCGGCGGAATCGAGGATGGCCAGTTCGATCTTCGGCAGCACCGGGATCGAATCGCGGTACTTCGCGACGCACCCCGTCATCAACGCCTGCAGTTCGACCGCTGCGGCTCTCGCGACGCCCGGACTGCGGTAGACGGGGATGACGCCACCGATGGAATCGAGAGGGAGCGCGCGAATGCTTTGCGGCGTGGGAAACTGGCCAACGGCGGCGCGGCTGAGGAGGGCCAGAATCGGGACAGTGAAGCGAATGGCGGTGTGCATTGACAACCTCCCGGACAGGATCTTCAGCGACCGCCTAACGACGTGCGGCTGAGCTGCGCCGCCAGAGTTTGGTTTTCACAAATGCAATTCTACTACGACGGGCGGCGTCAGCTCCAGCCGCATGTTAGGCCGCAGCGCGCCTTGGCATTACGGCGCGCGAACACTGCTCCGCTGCTGATACGCGACAATGATGACCAAGTCCTCCGAGCCCCGTTGCCGCAAACCGTGGGAACTGCCCGTCCGAGTCAGAATCGCCGTACCAGGCCCCACGACCAACTCGACACCGTTCAACGTGAGGACCCCGATTCCGCTCAAGACGTAATAGATCTCGTCCTCGTCCTGTTGGTGGTATCCGATCGCCGCCCCAGGATGCAGCGCCCGTTTGCGAAAGACTAGCCCGAGCTTCGGGGCATGGGCAAAGAACGAGTATGCGGTACTCTGGCCACCTCCATCGTGCGGCCCCGGTTCGGGCCTCGCGACTGTCGAATCGTGCTCGATAAGTGACGTGGCTTGGGACGACAAACGAGATGACGGGAGCAGCAGAGAAAGGCAAGCGCTCGCCGCGATTACCAGACGGAGCATCCGCCCTCCTAAGATTGATGAACTTCGCTGCGGCCTAACGAACCGCGCTTCAGCTGTGGGCGCGACGGTACTTGGCGCACCGTCTAGTGGTTTGCCTCATCGAAGACTCCTTGGCGCACAAACAGAACGTTGTCGCGGCGCCCGCCAGCTGCAAGCGCTAGTCAGGCGGTGCGTGCACTTTTTCGACTGCGTCGTGGCCTGTGAATGCGCTCTGTAGGCCTGGCATCTGCGCGATGGTCGATCGCCGACCACGAGTAGCTAAGCGTGTCTTCGCCGCGATAGATCACGCGGACACCATCGGCTCCGACGTACGCGATCCGCTCGGCAAAAGCGCGCGGCGACTCGTCGCAACGTCCGATGATACCGTAGGCGGCGAAAAGGCAGAACCACTCCTTCCCTTCTGCGGTAGCCCTTTGCTCGACAAAGACGATTCCAGCATGACGCTTACGCTGGTCGACGATCTCCTCAACGAACTCAGCGTCGCCAGTGACGAAGACCGCGTTCTGCTGGCGCAGATCATCGATGAAGTCGCGTTCGTCGCGACCGCGCAGGCCAGGGTGTTTGGATACCTCCAATACTCGGAAGCCTTCCTTGCGAAATACGTCGCCAAGCGCCGGCGACAGGTTCTCGTCGATACAGATGCGTGGCAGTCCCTTTGTCACAGATCTCTTCGCCATGACTAGTTGGGCATCCGCCTAACGAAGTGCGCTTGAGCTGCGGCGCGCTGAAAAAGGATTCATTCCTTAATCTACGCGCGCCGTCAGCTTCAAGCGCTTGTTAGGCAGCACCAGCACCCAGTGCTGCAGTTAGAGTATTCACCAATGATGAGCAAAACTCCTTGGCGTTAGCATGCAGGCCCGGGTCAAACGTACCAGGAGGGTCCCCCTGGCGACGGAACGGCTTCAATTGCGGACCAACGGGTCCGCCCAACGCAAGCGCCATGATTTTGACGCCCATCTTGCGAGTCGGGTGCTCGACTAGGTGGTTCCTTACGTCGCGGACCCCCGCCGCTTCAAAACCCCTGAGACCGGGCAAACCTCTGGATTCCCGGAATAGGTCCCGTACTCTGCTAGCGTTGTAGTAGAAACCCTCAAGGAAGATCCTGACTTCGTCGGCCTGGGTGAATGGCCGCAGAGGATCGTTAAGAGAATGGCATGGTGGCCGCGCCACATCGTGCAGAATGACCTTGACGGCGTCTGGGTCGGCGGGGGGCGGCGTTGCCCTCAAGTCAGTCTCGAGCAACTGCTTCTCGAGCGCCAAGACTCGCTTGTAGAGCTCGTGCGTTTGGCAGAGACGCACGCGTGTCTCTTGGGCTAGGTGCTCATCAAACCCGGACGTGCCTGCAAAAACGTGCTTGCAATAGTACTGGTCGAAGAGCCTTCGGGGTTTTTCGAACAAGGCGCGATGTCGATGTGCTGCCTAACGAATCGCGCCTAAGCTGCGGCGCCTAGCTGTAAAGATCACAAACGCAATTCTACACTCGAGGACGGGCGCCGGCAGCTTCAGGCGCACTTTAGACGGCCCCGTAACCTCATCTAGCATTAGCGCACCTTGCCCAGCTTCCTGAGGTCTCCGCAGGTAGGAATCGGCGCCGTGTATTCGCCACCACCTCGCTGCAGGGGCGGGAGCTTCAAGTCCACTATGGAGCTCTCCGCTACGGTGCGGGCTGACTTATACCAGTGAACGCACTGATGACCCTCAAGTGGATCTCGCCACCATCTTTGATAAGCCAGTATCCCGCCGCCAAGCGCGAGGACCAGCAGACCGAACCAGAACCGGGTTCTCGACATGAATATCAACGAACGGTGCGGGCCGTCTAACGAAACGCGCTTAAGCTGCGGCGCGCTGAAGAAAGATTCATTCCACAATCTACGCTGCCATCACGCAGTCACGACGTCAAAATGCCCGGTTACCAATCGCGAATGCTCGCTCACTGAGGGAAAGTGCTCGCTCACTGAGGGAAAATGCTCCCTCTCTGAGGGGCAATGCTCTCTCACTGACGCGAAATGCTCGCTCACCGAGGCGCAATCCTCCCTCACTAAGGCTCAATCCTCCCTCACTAAGGCTCAATCCTCGCTCACTGAGGCAGAATGCTCGCTCGCTGAGGGAAAATGCTCTCCCACTGAAGGAAAATGCTCGCTCACTGACTGGAAATGCTCGCTCACTCGGTGGGTGTCCTCACTCACTACGGGAAAACCTTCGCTCGCGGAGGAGTTGAGCCCGCTCCGGCAGTGATTATCCGCTTTCGGTGAGACGAAATGCTCGCGCCCGACGTGGGAGAAGACGTGCGGTGGAGATCGAAACACACGCATTGGCGATCGATGGGCGCGCGTCGGAGGTTGACGGATGCGCATTGATCATCGAAGGCCCAGCAGCGAAGGACCTCGGCTCAGATCTCCCAATTCGAGAACAGCACCCCCTGCGCGGCGTCCCGTTCGGGGTACCCCTCATACGTCATCCGCAAATCGGTCCACCGCACGCGATACCCGCGCGCGATGAGACGCCGGAACGCCTCCGCATAGCGGCTCTGGCACCGAACGGCGATGCGGCGAATCCCCGACTTCGCGGCGGCCGCTTCAACGGCGGCGATCGCCGCGTCGAACGCGGCATCATTACGCGCAGCCAGCTTCAGCACACGGACTTCGTCGCGCGTGCGGCTGTCGGCGAGCGGCACCGAGTGCCACACCGCCATCGCGTCCAGCCCCGTATCGCCCTCGACCAGCGACGTATCGCCGAGCCCCAGCTCGGCGGTGAGCATGATCTCGCGCGAGAAATCGACGCCCGGGACGAGATCGTGAACGAGCCGGCGACCCGCCGCCATCGCCGCTTCCTTATCATCAGCCGACCGGCGCGACAACAATACCGGTGACCCCGGGTGCCCTCGCGTCGTGATCTCGCTCGTGAGCGTCACCGTCAGAAAACCGGGAATGAAGCCGAGCCGAGCGTAGAAGCCGATGTTCTCCGGCGTGCGCGGCATCGTCTCGAGCCCAAGCGTGGTGACGCCGCGATCGATGAGCCAGTCGAGAGCGGTACCGACGATCGTCTTGCCGACGCCGGTGCCCTGCCGGTCGGGACGCACGGCCAGCGGCCCCATCCAGCCCTCGGCGCCCGCCTGATGCGCGACGTTGAAGGCCGCGATGTCGCCCTGCTCGTCGCGCCAGACCATCGCGCCCTCGCCGGCATCGAGAATCGCGTACCGCCAGACCAGCGGATTGAGCTGCGGGACACGCACGCCGATCAGGCCGTCGCGCCGATAGCGGTCGGTGAATGCCTCCGCAAAGACGCGATTCAGCCCCTCGATGTCGCGCTCGCTGGCGGGCTCGGGGCCCGTTACGCGCGCTTCAGGCAGCCACGCTCGCATCGGACGGTCCCAGGGTTGCGGTGTCGTCGCGAACGACACTCGCGCCGGTCGTGGCGTCGTACGAAACGCGAATGACGCGGTCGAGCCCGTCGCGCACCTGCTCGATGTGCGTGATGAGAATGACCTGCGGAAAGCGGTCGCCCAGACGGCGCAGCAGCGCGAGCACATGCTGGCGCCGCGATTCGTCGAGTGAGCCGAAGATTTCGTCGAGCACGAGTAGCGAGAGCGGCTGACCCGCCCGCTCGGCGATCATTTGGGAGATCGCGAGACGCAGCACGAGGTTCGCCACGTCCTCTTCCCCGCCCGAGATCACCGGCTTCGGCACGCCTTCGTCGAGCACGACGACGCGATAGTCCTCGTCGAGATCGACCTCGTCGTAGCGCGCGTCGGTGAGATCGGACAGAAAGCCGGACGCGAGCGTACTGATCTCCGGCCGCATCGCCGCATTCAACTCGGCACGCAAATCGGAGAACGCGCGGTCCAGCTCGTTATGGAGGCGCAGCTCGATCTTGCGCTCGGCGATGGTGCGCTCGCGGGCGGCCCGTTCCGCGGCGCGGCGCTCGGTTTCGCGCACCGCGCCCTCGGCCGCGACCAGCTCGCCCCGCGTCTCCGCCACGGCCAGCTCGGCCGCGCGCAGCGCGTGGGCCGCGCGGTCGTGCCGCTCGCGCGCCGCCTGAAACTTCGGCTCGGAGAACCCCTCCGCCTTCACCGCATCCGCGAGCTGCTTGACGTGCTCCTCCCGCGCTGAGAGCGACTTCTCCGCGAGCTCCGCCTCACCCACCAACGCTTCGGCGCGGTCGGCGCGCGCCGCCAACCCGGCCGCCGCAATCGCTACGGGCTCCAGACGCGCCAGCTCCGTGCGGACCTCGTTGTGCCGGTCGGCGTTGTAGCCCGCGTCGCGCGCGGCCACGCGCCGCTCGATCTCCTGCGTCCGCTTTGCCAGGCCGGCCCGCTCCTTCTGCGCCCGCGACCGCTCACTCGTTTGCGCCCGCAAGTTACCCTCGCGCTCGCTCACCTGCCGCGCCTCTTCGCGCACCGCATCGCGCGCGGCCTCGGCCTGGGTGACGGCGGGCGGAGCCACGCTCAGCTGCTCGATACGCTGCTTGAAGTACGTGCCGTCGGTGACGATTACCTCGAGCTGGTTGTTCAGGACGTCGAGGACCGCGCGATGCTCCGCGCCGAGCGGCCGCAGGCACGTGGGGCACTGCCCCTCGGGACCGAGGCGTTCGATCTTGTCGCGCTGGTCCTTCACTTCCTCATGCTGCTTGAGCAGCTCCTGGCGTCGCGTGTTCGCGTATTCCTTCTCGCGCACCCAGGCGCCCTGCTCTTCCCGCGCGACCTTGTCCGCCGCTTCGACCCGCTCGGCGAGCACGCCCGCTTCCTCGGTCGCGCGCGCGAGCGCTGCGTCGGCGTCAGCCAGCTCTTCGATGCGGCGATCCAGGACATTCAGATTGCGCTGCAGCTCGCTGAGCTTTGCCTGCTCCTCGCGCCGCGCCGCGTCTTCGCGGTGCAGCCGCTCGAGCTCGGCCAGCTCCGCTTTGAGCTTGGAGATCGGCGCGACGTCGGCGTCGAGCTTGCGCAGCTCCTCGCGCGCGGACAGGGCCTCGGCCAGCTCCTTGTCGAGCCGCTGGAACTCCTGCCGCGCCACCACGACCCCCTGCTCCGCGACGCGCAGATCGCCGCCCAACGAGAGGGTGCGTTCGCGCCGCTCCACCCACTGCTGCCAGCGCGGCTCCTCCTCAGCCAGCGCCTGCTGCGCTTTGGTGCGGTCGGTCGCCGCCGCCGTCGCGGCTTTCCGCGCCTCCGTCAGTCGCGCCTCGGCGCCTTTGCGCTCCTTTTCGAGCTCGGCCTGCGGCGGCAGACCCGTCTCGAGGCCGTCCACCTCGTGCCCTAACGCGTTGCGGCGCTCCCGCACGCGTTCCTGCGCGACCGTGAGCTGCTCGTGCCGCAACACTCGCGAGAGAAACGCGGCGCGCTCAGGACGAGTGGCGTCCGCCAGCACCGCCAGCTCTTTCTGGCCCGTGAAGTAGGTGTTGAAGAACTCGTCGTGCGTCATCCCCAGCACGCGCTGCAGCCGGCCCGTGACCTCTTTCAGCGAATTGGCGACGACGACGCCGTCCTGATACAGCTCGGCGTTGTTCAGCCCCCGTTCCACGCGGAACGAGTGGCTGCCCAGCGCGAACTCCAGCTCCACGCGCACCGACGCACGGGCCTTGGCGCGCATGTTGCGGATCGACTCCTTGTCGCCGCGCGCCGCCGGATTGCCGTAGATCGCCCAGGCGATGGCCTCGAGCAACGACGTCTTGCCCGAGCCGTTGGGGCCGATGATACCGGTGATGCCGTCGCCGAACACGATCTCGGTATCGGCATGCTGGCGGAAGTTGACGAGCCGCAGCCGATGCAGCTTCACGTCGCGCCGTCCGCGCTGGCGGCAGACTCGAGATATTCGACGCCGAGTTTCACGAACGTCTCACGATTCAGCTCGGCATCGAGCGGCCGCCGGCCGAGGAAATCCTTGACCGTCTCCGGAAGCGTCTGGCGACGCGCGCCGGTACCAGATACGGTGGCAACCCGCTGGGATTCCGGCCGGCGCAGGTCGAGCTGAAAGTTGAGCGCGCGGGCCTTGTAGCCGCGGATCGCCGCATGATCGAGGTCGCGCGCGACGGCGCGCTCGACGTCCCAGACGAGCAGTCGCACGATCTGATCGTCGATCTTTGCGGCCGCCACGCGCTCGGCGATCTGGGCATCCACCTCTTTTGCGTTCAACCCGCCGCCCTGAATCGGGGGCAAGTCGATATGCCGCCGCGCCGGCGCGATGGGACGGAAGGTGACGCGCGCGCCTGGAAGCTCGACGAGCAGATAACCCTTGCCGTTGCGTTTCGACTTCTTCTGGTCGGCCTCGTCCTGGAGCTGGCCCCACGGGTTCGGAGGCAGATACTCGAGACTGCCGGAATACCACGCGTTGGTCGCGACCGACTGCGCGGTGTGATAGTGGCCCAACGCGATGTAGTCCCATTTCTCCGGCGCGAGCAGCTCGCGTGACAACGCCGCCCCACCGTACTCGACGGTACCGCGCTCCTCTCCCAGGCCGCCGTACACACCGTGGGTGACGAGGACATTGAGCGTCGGCCCGCCCGCTTCCGGTCGCAATGCGGGCCGGTCCGCCTTGGCCAGCGCCTGCTGGGGCACCGCCAGAACCGCGCAGTCGAGTGTGGGAAGCACAATGCGGCGGGCGTCCTCGACGGCGATCTCGACGCCCAGCGCTTCGTAGAGCCGCAGGATGGTGCCAGTCTCACTCGAGCGCGGTGTATCGTGCTCGCCCGCGACCACGACGATCGGGGTCGCCGGCAGGCCGGTCCGCAGTCGCTGGAGCTGGCGGAAACAGTACAGAATGGCGGCATTCGTCGGCCGGACCGAGTGGAACAGATCGCCCGCGATGACGATCAGATCGGGTTTCTGCTCCAGCAGATCGTCGACCGCGCGCTTGAAGACCTCGGCGACGTCGACCTCACGCTGGTTCGCGCCCTTCGCCGTCTGCCGGTCGAATTGGCGGAACCCCAGGTGCAGATCGGCGAGGTGCGCGAGTTTCATTGCAAGCGGATCGTCGTCTGAGTCACGAGCCGAGACAACAGCGTGTCTCTGCCCACCATCGGATGGGCGGTCACGAGGCTCAGTGTCACGGACCGCTCTGCGAGAATCATGACGCCCCGTGGCAGCGAAAACTTGTACCGGCCGGTCATGGTCCCGGACGATCGCGCCGCCAATATGCCCAGGCTCGTCGTCACGCGCGTCTCGACAGCCGGGAGCTGACCATCGATCCCGACGTCCGCGATCCGATCGTTCACTAATTCTTGAAGCGCGGTGAGCGTGGCGCGCAGTTGCAGCGTCGCGGAATCCTGCCCGCTCATTTCCAACACCTCCGGAGGGGCCGGTGTCGTCATCGTCCACCCGTCGCCAGGCTCGACCGGCTCCTCAGGAAACGACGGGGCCACGGCCGCCGCGATAGCCCGAAGACGCGGAGAGGTGTCGGGCTCCGTGCGCTGCAACTGCCCGCGGCCGTCGAGGAAGGCCAGAATCGTCGCGCCATTCATTGAGGACAGATCGGGACGTGCAGAATCGATTTGGAGCGAGATCTCGCTCCCCGCGCCACGCCGGTCGGCGAAGCGCCCGAACTGCGTGTAGTAGATGGTCCACACCTGAACGGTCCGAGGGACTGCGGCCACGATCGGCGCATCCTCTCTGCTGTAGCGCAGCGTCAGCACATAGTGCTGGATCGCGTCGCGACGCGGGTGATAGCGCAGCGCGACTTTGCCGCTACAGGCCGCAATTGCGGCAAACAGGACAGCGACGGCGAGGTGCGCGAGCTTCATCAGTCCGGGAGCAGGGCGATCGAGTTCTCGGTCTCGGTCTGCATGGTCATCCCTGCCGGTCCGAGCCCTGACCCACTCAGGTGTACTTTCATCGTGCCTTTGATCGTGCCGTCGACAAGGGCGCCGCGAGATAGCGAGAACACCTGATGGCCCGCCGTGCCTCCCTCGAGTTTCATTGTGCCGGACTCAGTGGCAGTTGTGATGTGGATTGGCTCCGACGGGAACTCCGTCTTGACGTCCAACACCACCGAGGTATCGGATCCCTCCACCCGGATTTCACGAACGGTCAGCGTCGTCCGCGCAACTTCACTGCTCGAGGCGCTCATGCCCGGGATCTGGTCGAGTGGTAGCTCCGCCTTGATGGTCCACGAATCGCCGCGGCCCACTTGCCGTTCCGGGAATCCGAATGCCATCGAGTTGACTCCCCCGGCGAGGCGTTTCGCGATGTCAGGAGACAGGCCGGGAGTCGGGGCGAAGTCACTCCGAAAGACCGCGCCGCGCTCGTCGATCACCAAGGTCCCACGCAGCCCTTGCAAGCCTGCCAGGGCGTTTCCCATGAGGCTCGAGGGCACGCCGGGGATCTCCATCGTGATCGTCTCGAACAGCACATCGACTTCGGTGCCGCCACTCACCGGTCCCTTCACCGTCTGCGTGAAATACAAACGCATGAGTATTTGTCGGCGGCCCATCTTCGCAAGCGGGCCGGAGTCGGCGCTTACCGTCGTGCGTTGCTCGACGCCGAAGTGATAGACCGCGCCGGCCGGTGGGTGGTAACGAAGCGCGATCTTGGGACCACCTCCACCACAAGCGCCCACCGCCAGCAAAAGCGGGACAGCGGCGTGGTGTCTCATATCAATAGGGCTCCTCGGAAATGGGGTTGAGGGGCGGCACCACGTGGCGCTCTCGCGCCAGACTCGACTCGGAGTCCACGCGCGCACCCAACACCTTCCGGAAGTAGGCGAACACATCGTCGGGCCGGGTGCGCCGCGCCGCGGCCAGCGCGCGCCGCACATCGTCCTGCTCGCGGTCGGCAATGAGATCCTTCACCTGGTTCGGCCGGACTCGGCGGTCGAGCCGCACGAGCTGGCGCACGACCGCCTCGTCGAACGGGACATCGGCCGCGGGCGGAAAGCGCTCGACGCCATCCCGGCCGCGCAGCACTGGCGGCTTGGGGAAGCGGATGAAGATCGGCTGCGTAAAATGCGGATGCCGTACCATCAGCTCACCGATGGGCATCGTGGCCAGCTTGCTCTTAGTCGCGGGCGTCAGAACCTGATAGCCCGGCGTTGCCAGCTCATCCATGTCCATGCGGCCAAACAGCTGCGTCCCGGCATTCCCCACCACGCGCCGATGCACCTGGGACCGGAATTGCTCGGCGCCGAACAGGACCAGGCCGAGGTAGCGGCCGCGCTCCGAGATGTCGAGCAGCATTTTCTTGACGTAGGTGTCCGGTCCGTCTCCCGGCGCATACTTGTTCAGCTCGTCGACGAAGACCACGACCGCGTCCACACCCAACTCCCGCCGCTCGAGCTGCTCGCGCAGCTTCGACACGACACGCGCGAAGACGAGATCCTGGCCGAGCGGATCGACATTCGCGATGTCGATGACGTAGACCGTGCGATCCTCGAACCCGTTCCAGGGGAGGTCGCTCGACGGACCGTCGTCGGTCACGAGTCCTTTGCAGCGGGTCGAAATGTTCAGCAGCCGGTTGCGCACCTTCCGCATCGTGGCGATGTGATGCGTCCGCCACGTGTCGCTGCGGCCGCCCGACGCGATCTCCAGGCCGTCGAAGATCGAGCGGAACAGGCGATCAAGATCGGCAAAGGTCTGCACGCGGTGCGTGGTGCCAAATCCGTCGTCGAACGCTCTTCCCAAAACCCTGTCTCTCAGAAAATCAATAAACGCGTCGGCCTTGGCGTCGATGTCGTCGCGGTTGAGCAGCACCTCGGCGTAATCGACGACCTCCTGCAGTCCCCACGTCAGCGGCTCGACGTCGTCGACGAGATCGGGATGCGTCCGGAGCGTATTGAGATTGACGCCGTCCGCCTTGAGCGGCGCGTAGAGCTGCACGCGCTTGAACGGCTCGGCCGGCACGCGAAGCCGCTCGTAGCGCCGCCGGTCTTCATCGCTCAGATCGCCGGGTTGATCGAGAAAGCAGAGGTCGGGGCCTTTGACGTTGAAGCACAGTGCCGCCACGCGGCCTTTGTGCGCCGGGAAATGCGCGAAGATCGACGCGAGCAGGAACTCGACGGCGCTGGTTTTGGTCGCGAGCCCCGAGACGCCGGAGATGTTGAGATGCGCCGCCTCGGGGCCGAGCAGGAAGTCGGCATCGAGATAGACCGGCGAATCGCGACCGGCGGACGTGTACAGGCCGACGGGAATGGCGGTCGGTGTCGCGGAGTGGAGAAAACCGTCCATGCGCAGCGCGAGCGCGACGTCCGTATCATCGGCCACGTAGACCTGGCCGAGCGGCACGGGCTGGAGCGGTTCTTCCGGTGTCTGGCGCAATACCGCGGCCGTCCAATAGCGGATCTGCTGGCGCGTGGTGGGTGCGTCCTCAGCGCGCGTGGGATCCCCTTCGGCTCCAACCACATCATGCAGCGGCGTCGCGAGATCGGAGTACGCGAATCCCTCGGTTACGACTCCATAGACGACGCGCTCTGCTCCCGGCTCCCCGCTCCCTGCTCCCACTTTGACGATCGCCCCAATCCCAATCGAGGTATCCGTCGCTGTCCAGAAATAGAATTGGTGCGGGGTCGCGGGTTTCAGCTCGGTTGCGACAACCCGGCCGATGACGATTGGGGTCGCTTTGTCGATCATGCGGCCGGCAAGCGAGAACGGACCGCCGGAAAGCGCGGCGCGCGAGCCTTCAGGTATTCTTCCACGTGATGTAAAGGATACAACAGGCGATCCCAGCGTGTCGCGGGCGTCGCAAGCGGCGCGCGCTCCGCCCACAGCCAGGCGCTCAGCTCTGATGCTCGTCTCACCGTCTCCGCATCGGCCCGCGCTTCGACCCGCACCAGTCCATACAGCAGATCGTTGCCCTCCCAGGGCCACAAGCGCAGGTACCAGGAGTAGACCTCGGTGCGCGTATGCCCGCCGCGTACGGCGAAGACACTCGTACGATGACCGGCGGGGAGCGTCAACGCGCGTTCAAGTCCTCTCCCTTCCAAAAACTGCGCGCCGTGGCTTTTTATTGCGCCGAGGGTGCGGGGGTGCCGGGCGACGGCCGGCGAGCGTGAGAGCAGCCCGTCCAGCACCAGCCACTCGTCGGCGCCGAGATTCGCGAGCGACTGTTCGGCCAGCTCGCGCTCGAGGTGTGCGCGCGTGCGGCGTACCGTGGCCTCGACCATCTCGAGGTAGCGCGCCGGCTGTTCGACCAGGTCGCCGTCGACTCGCTCCACGTCGGGCGCCGACTGCTCCAGCGCCTGCCGCAGCGGCGCGCTCATGCGCTCGAGCGGGGCAATCGCGAACGCGCGCGAGCGCTCGCACGTCGTGTGGAGCACGCCTCCGGCGTCGCGGCGCCGGACCGCAGCGGCGATGTAGGCATTCACGACCTGCACCACGCCG
>Ga0207653_10000328_pt1 | contig 25114 bp, 25 predicted proteins | sample KBSK5251metaG_FD_184341 | JGI IMG/M metagenome (GOLD analysis project Ga0207653, IMG submission 184341) | Corn, switchgrass and miscanthus rhizosphere microbial communities from Kellogg Biological Station, Michigan, USA - KBS K5-25-1 metaG... | ecosystem: Host-associated > Plants > Roots >...
GAAGAACTACGCTGCGGGTAAGGGCAAGTTGGCGCCGAGGTCGGAACACTTTCACACGGCAGCGTGGACGCCGAGCGCGAAGTCATAAGCGGCAAGAAAAGTTGCAAGACGCCAAGTTGCGAAGTGGCTTCAAGCTGCAAGCTACGAGTTGATAGGAATGCCAAGCTTTCGAATCAAGCCAAATACCGTGCGGGCACACTCGTCCCGCACAGCCGTCACTTTACTCACTTCCTCTCGCCGCAAGTAATCGAGCCCGACAGCGAGATCGATGATCGCTTCGATCTCGTCCAAAGATGCGCGGGCGATGTCGAGATGTTTGCGGAACTCCTTCGCACCCCGTCGACTGGCGCCCTCGGCGATGTTCAAGACCACACTTGATGCGGCGCGCCGCCATTGATCTGCCAGCCCACTTCGTTCGTTCGTCGGCAGTCGGTCGATCAAAGGCTTCGAGATGACCGCGAGAGCGCGCGCGTGTTCCCATGCTTTCAGGTTCTTGAAGTGCCCCATGGATATCAGAATGCCGACGAACCAGGTGTTCGCCGGCACCAAATTGCCGCACTGCACAGCCTTTCCTTGCACTATCAGCTTGAAGCTTGAAGCCACTTCGCAACTTGGCGTCTCTGCAACTTCTCTTGCCTCTTACAATCTGATTTCAACTTGGGACGATAGTCTACATGGTGTGCACGCTGCGTGTTGTTCTGGTGACGTGCCCGTCAGAGCCTCGTCCAACAAGCCGATCGATGATTGTGGTCTCGGTGCCGCGGGCGGAAGGTGGACGCGTTCACGCGTTTTCCTTCCACCCGGAGGCAACATGAGAACCGCATGGTTGACTCTTCCCGCCCTCCTCGCTCTCGGCTGTAGCGAGCCCACCACGTCCGCCGGCGGCATCATGGCCAGCGCGCAGGGCGCCACCGCCGTCATTCACCGCGTCTCGGTGGGTGGCAGCGATCAGGACGCGACGCTAAACACGGATGCGAACTTCTCGCTCGTCGCGGTCCAGAAAGCCGATGGATCGGTGCAGGGCGAATGGTCGGATCAGTTCGGGCAGGGCCAGGGCGGCGTGCATGTCGACGTGAACTGTCTGGTCGTCGTCGGGAATCAGGCCTGGATCGGTGGAACCATCCGGTCCGGGAGCACGGGCGTTGGTGGCGTGGACTTGAGCGGGTTGCCCGCGCTGACGCGCGTCGCCGACAACGGGGCATCCGCGAACGACCCACCGGATGCGATCAGCTTCACGTTCATCGGGCGCCCGGCGCTGTGCACGGCGCAGCCCAACCTGCCACTCCTGGCAATGACCGGCGGCCAGGTAACAGTTAACTAGCCGCAACAGGAGTTGCAGAGTTGCGCAGACGGCAAAGTGGCTCCAAGCTGGGAGCTCCGAGCTTGAAGCCACTTCGCCGTCTGGGCAACTTCGCAACTACTCTTGAAACTTAGAGGCGTCCCGGTGGGGTGAGTGGAGTAGCTGCCACTCCCGACTCTGGTTCCGGTGTGAAGTCTTCACCAGGGTTGATGAACCTGTCCCGCTCGAAATTGTACTGCTTATCGTAGAGTTGTTTGTAGCGGCCGTTCGCAACGAGCAGCTCCTCGTGTGTACCTCGCTCAACGATCTGCCCACCCTCCAAGACGAGAATCTGGTCTGCGCTCCGGATGGTCGACAGCCGGTGTGCGATCACAAACGTCGTCCGCCCCCGCCGCAGCGCGCGCAAGCCGTCCTGGATCTTGGCTTCGCTCTCGGAGTCGAGGCTCGACGTCGCTTCATCGAGCACGAGGATCCGGGGATCGGCGAGAATCGCGCGCGCGATCGAAATGCGCTGCCGCTGGCCGCCCGAGAGCTTGACGCCGCGTTCGCCCACGACGGTGTCGTACTTCTCGTCGAACTGATCGACGAATTCGTCGCAGTGCGCGATCCGCGCCACGGCCTGAATCTGGCCCCGAGTCGCATGTGGCCGCGCGAACGCGATGTTCTCGGCGATCGTCCCGTCGAACAGGAAGTTGTCCTGGAGCACCACGCCGAGCTGGGTGCGGTAGTCGGCCAGGGGCACGCTCGCGAGATCGCGGCCGTCGACGAGCACCCTGCCCTTTTCGGGTCGGTTGAACGCAAGCACCAGTCCGATGAGCGTGCTCTTGCCCGACCCGGAGGAGCCGACCAGCGCCGTCGTGGACCCTGCGCGCGCCTGGAACGACACGTCCTTGAGGACCGGCACGCCCGGTTTGTAGGCGAACGTCACATGCTCGAAGCCGACGTCGCCGCGCACCGCGCCGAGCGGCGCCTTTTGGGCATCTTCCGCATCCTCCGTCGTCATGCGCTTCAGCTCGTAAATGCGGTCGAGGCCGGCGAACGCCTCGGTGATCTGCGTACCGATCGACGCAATGCCGATGAGTGGCGCCGCCACGAGCCCGACGAAGAAGATGTACATGACGAAATCGCCGAGCGTCATCGTGCCGGCCAGAATCGCGCGCCCGCCGACGAGAATCATCAGCACGCCGATCGCCCCGATGACGAGTTGGGCGAACGCGCCGAGCCCCGAAATACCGGTCATCGTCGTCCGGACGTTCCGGAAAATGCTGTGCGCCCCGCGGGCGAAGACGAGCCGCTCACCGCGCTCGGAGCGATAGGCCTTCACGATCCGGATCCCGCCCAGGGTCTCGCCGAGCCGGCCGGTCACGTCGGCGTTCAGCTTGCCGCGCTCGCGAAACAGCGGCCTGAGCTTGGCGAACGCGAAGGCCATGCCCCCGCCGAACAGCATCAGGATCACGATCGAGACCGAGGTGAGCTTCCAGTTGAGCCAGAACAGCACGCCGAGCGCGATGCTGGCGGTCACCAGCCCGCCGACCAGCTGCACGAGGCCCGTGCCCACGAGGTTCCTGATGCCTTCGGCATCGGTCATGATGCGCGAGATCAGGATGCCGGTCTTGGTCGAGTCGAAGTATCCAATCGGGAGGCGCAGCACGAACGCCTGCACCGATTTCCGCATGTCGGTAATGGCGCGCTGCGCCGCGACCCCAAGGATCTGCGACAGCCCATACGAGGTGATCGCCTGCACGATCGTCGCGGCGCCGGCCGCGAGCGCGATCGTGCCCAGCATGTCGATGCGCTTTTCGCCGATGACGTGATCGATCAGGTACTTCGAGGATGCCGGCAGGACGAGCCCCGCCAGCCGGTTGACCATCATCAGCGCCAGACCGACGCCCAGCCGCCGGCGGTGCTGCCAGATCAACGCCCGCGCTTCCCGCCAGGCGTTGGAGTAATTGGGCTTGGGTTTCTTGTCCGCCACGACGAGAAGCTTACCTGGTCCGGGAAGGCCTTACCAGCAATCCCGTGGTCGAGACGCGGATCTCGTACGTTGCGCCGCCCGGCGCTGTTGCGCCGATGAACGTCGCCGAGCCGTACTCCGCATCGACGAGCGGCCGGAGCACCCAATAGCGCTTGGCCAGGTCGAAGGCATCGAAGGGCTTGGCGTGGGCAAGCGAATAGACCGTCCGCTCGCGCGTCTGCTCGTCGCCGAGGGTTTGATAACGGCCGGCGATCCGGTCCAGCTCATAAACCGTCTGCAATCCCAGGAACGTGCCGATGGGGCGCCACTTCAACACGTGCGCATCCACATAGACCGCGTCACCCGCGAGATCGAACATGTGCAGGCTGCTGTCGGGCAGCGTGACCGTGGCGCGAAAGTGGTGCGGCCCGATGGGATCGGTCTTGATCGTCGCGGCGAGCGCTTCCGCCGTGAACGCGCGATAACCGCGGATCCCCAGCGTGATCGCGCCACACAGCGCGGCCAGCGATACAAACAGCGCTGCCGTGAGGAAGGCCACGAAGGAGCTCACGCGACTTCGCCTGCGCCACGCGGACGTCGCGAGGTAGATGAACGCCACGGCCAGCAGGCCGAACGCAATCATGACGAACCGCAAAATGCCAGTCATTCCCTACACGTTACGCGCTGCCTGCCTCTGGCGCGAATTCGGCCTCCACGCCACCTTGTCGGCTCACCGAACAAAACGGCATATGAAACGCTCCCGAGTGATTACGTTGGCGATCGTGGTGGCGGTAATCGCCCTGTTCTTTTACATGTCGACCGCCCGGGCGAACCAGGAATGCACGGTTTGCGTCGAGTTCCAGGGTCAGTCCAATTGCGCGACCGCGGCGGGGAGCACGGCCGCCGAGGCCACCCAGACGGCACAGAGCACCGCATGTGGGCCGGTGGCGCATGGCATGAACGAGACCATCGCCTGCGGGAACCGGGCTCCGGTCTCGGTACAGTGCAGGGTCCGGAGAGGCTAGGTGGCCGGTTTTTCCATTCCGAGCGCCGCGATTCCCGCTATCCTGCTTCAGACGGCGGGCGGAAAACGCGAGGGCCAGATCTACGTGATGGAGCGGGTACCGCAGCATGCCGGTCCTGAAACGCCTCTCGACATGCTGAATCGCGCCGAGGGATTCTTTGCGTTTCGCCCGAAGGACAACGGCGCCAGCGTGCTGCTGGTGGCCAAGGCCCGCACCGTCTCGTTAACGGTTCCCGCCACCGCGCCGGAAGACACCGCGCGCCTCTCGGCGGCGAAGCGGGCGCACCTCGAGCTCACGCTGGCGGATGGCTCGCAGCTCAGCGGCTGGGCCACGCTCGAGCTGCCCGAGCACCACTCGCGGCTGCTCGACTATCTGAATGCCACCGCCACGCCGTTCTTCGCCGTCGCCGCCGACGACGGTGTGCATCTCGTCAATCGCGCGCATGTGCTGTACGCGCGCCCCGAGGACTGATTCATGGCCGCACGGCTCGATCCCTTCGTCGACGTCATGCTGCGCGAGCGCGCGGACCAGCTGTACCTGCTGCCCGACGAGCCTGTCACGCTGATCAAGGACGGCAAGCCGCGCAAAGTCTCCAAGCAGCCGCTGACCGACCAGCACATCTACGCGCTGATGGTCGAAGTCGCCCCGCCCGAAGCGGCGGACCGGATCGACCAGCAGTCGGAGACCGAGTTCGACTACGCGGGCGCGAACGGCCTCGTGCGCGTGAGAATCGTGCCGGAGGGTGGGCGGCTGACAGCGGTCATATCCGCCATCCGTCGCGGGTCGCAAGAACACGAGATGCCTGTAGTTACTCACCCGACCGCCGCCGCGTCGCCCCCCGGTGCCGACGTCACGGCCAAGCGGCCGGCCGCCACGCCGTCGGCTCCGGCGACGAAGGCAGCCGCACCGGGGAAACCGCCGCGGGCGTCCGTCATCGCGGCGGCACCGATGGTCGAGTCACCCACCCCGGTCCCCGAGTTGCCGGCCGCCGCGCCCAGAGCCCTTCCGGGCGAATTTGCGTCATCGGAATTTCAGGCTGCCGAGCAAAAGCTCGGCAAGCTGCTCCGCGCGCTGGTCCAGTCGCAAAGCTCCGATTTGCACCTGCGCGTCGGCGAGCCCGCCATGTTCCGGACGCACGGCGAAATCAAGCGGCAGTCAGGCACGCCCCTCAGCGTCAACGATCTCGAGCTGCTGGTGCTGTCGATCATGCCGGAGCGGAACCGCGGCGAATGGAAGGAGACGGGCGATACCGACTTCGCCTACGAGATCGCCGGACTGGCGCGCTTCCGTGTCAACGCGGCGCGCGACCGCAAAGGCCCCGTCGCGGTCTTCCGCGTCATCCCGGCCAAGGTGGTCACGGTCGAGGAGATGGGGATTACCGACGAGGTCCAGAAGCTCTGCTATCTCAAGAAGGGGCTGGTGCTGATCACCGGGCCGACGGGCTCGGGGAAGTCGACGACGCTGTGCGCGCTGATCGATCTCATCAACCGCACGCGCACCGACCACATCATCACGATCGAAGATCCGATCGAGTTCGTGCACGACAACAAGAAGTGCCTCATCACGCAGCGCCAGGTCCACGTGCACACCGACAGCTTCAAATCGGCGCTGCGCGCGGCCCTGCGTGAGGATCCCGACATCGTGCTGGTCGGCGAGCTGCGCGACCTCGAAACGATCGCCATCGCGATCGAAACGGCGGAGACGGGGCATCTCGTCTTCGGGACGCTGCACACCACCACCGCCTCGTCGACCGTGGACCGGATCATCGATCAGTTCCCGGCGGACCGGCAGGCGCAGATCCGCGTCATGCTGTCCGAGTCGCTGAAGGGCGTGATCTCGCAGACGCTGTGCAAGAAGGCGGGCGGCGGCCGGGTGGCGGCACGCGAAATCCTGCTCACCACCCCGGCCATTTCCAACCTGATCCGCGAGGGGAAGACATTCCAAATCCCCTCGATCATTCAAACCAGCAAGAAACTCGGCATGCTGACGTTGAACGACGCGCTGCTCGAGCTTGCCGAGAAAAAGCTCATCGACCCCGACGAAGCCTACGTCCGCTCGGTCGAGAAGTCCGGCCTCGCGGCCAGCCTCAAGGCCAAGGGGTTCAAGGTCACGCTCACGAGCGAATAGTCTTCGTCGCCTCGTCCCAGTTGACGGTGGTGCGCCGGAAGTAGGCCTCGTTCGCCATGTGACACGCCAGCGCCGCGTTGTGCCCGAACACCACATCCTCGACCACCGGCTTCCGCGTCCGTACCGCCTCGAAGTAGTTCCACAGATGCGGGCGCGTATCGTCGAAGTCCGGCGTCGAGAACGTCATCGCTTCGCTGAAGGGCGGCTGCTCGCCAGGTTTGAGATCGTGCTCGCGATGCCACTGCTCGTCGTACGCCTGGCGCAGCTTGCTCGGGTAGCTGCCCGTGTAGTAGCTCGGCCAGTGGTCTTTGCCGTCCTGCGGCGTAAATGTGAGCGTGTTCCCGGACACCTCGAGCACACCCTTCGATCCCTGGATGCGATACTGCTCGGGCATCTCGGTGCCGAGATTGAGCCGCATGTAGACGGGGAGGTCGCCGTAGTAGTAGATCGTCGCGTGCACGTCCGGCATGTTGCGCCCGTCCTTCCAGCGCCGGATCCCGCCGACCGCGGCCGCCTGCTTCGGCGGCTCGTTGATGCCGAGCATGAACTGCATCCCGCTGATCAGGTGGACGAGGAGATCGCCGGCCACGCCCGTGCCGTATTCCTTCCAGCAGCGCCAGCGCGCGAAGATGTTCGGATCGAGCGCGCGCTTGGGCACGTCGTTCTGCCAGGTGTCCCAGTCGAGCGTCTGGAGCGAGAGGTCGGGCGGCGGCGGATACTCCCACGCGCCGGTCGGATCGTTGCGGCCAAGCCAGCCCTCGACCAGCGTCAGGTCGCCGAGCGTTCCGGCGGCGATGATCTCCTTCGCCTTCGCGCAAATCGCCGAGCTCACGCGCTGCGAGCCGACCTGGAGGATGCGGCCGCTCTTCTTCACGGCGTCCACCATCGCCACGCCGTCGGCCGCGGTGTGGGACATCGGCTTCTCGATGTAGATGTCTTTCCCCGCGCTCACCGCTTCGACGACCATGCGCCGATGCCAGTGATCGGGCACCGCCGCCACGATGCAGTCGATGTTCTTGTCGTCGAGCAGCCGGCGATACTCACGGGTGGTCGGCGTATTGGCGCCCGCGATCTCTTTGGCGAGCGTGTGGCGGCCGTCGTAAAGGTCCGCGGCCGCCGCGCACGTCACCCCCGGCAGCGAAATCGCGGTCCCGAGGAGGCCGGAGCCCTGCATCCCGATGCCCACCATCCCGAAGCGGACGGTGTCGCTCGGCGCGACGCGGCGGGTGCGAAAGGGCTTGGCGACAAACGATACCCCGGCTGCGGCGGCGCTTGTCTCGAGGAATTCACGGCGGGACCAGGTGGATTTCTTCATGGCGGTTCTCCCTGGAATGGCGGGTTAGGCAGCCAATTATGGCGCCGTACGGGGATGCCGCAACTGCACCCCTCGATGCCGCAAAAACGCCCTAACCCGGGGGGCGATCGTACATAAGTTGTGCGGCGATGCTAGGCGAAGGCGGGCGAGAGCCGAAGGGCGGTCCCGGCGCGCAGGAGCGTGAGGTGCTGCGGCAGGCGGGCATTGCCCTGCACAACCGCGTCGTCACGCTCTGGGAGATCTCGTCCGGACCCGAGGCCGTGGCGCTCGTGAGTGGGCAGGAGAACCCCTCGCCGCAGGACCTCCGGCTCAACCTGGATCTCACGCTCCGTCAGTGGGGAGCGCCGATCATCCAGCACAGTCGCTGGGTCGGCTGCCGGCTCGATGAGGACGATCACTGGTGTATCGCCCCTGTCCGGACTCGTCCCGCCGCTCCTCCGCCGCGTGGCATCGAGCGCCGCAGCCGCGAGCGCCTCGTGCTCGAGCTCGCGGGATTGAGCCTCGGCGCGCTCGGGGCGGCAGCGGCATCCGCGCGGGCCCGTCTCCCGCCCGCCGATGCGCTGTGGGATCTCGCCCGCCAGCCGAGCGTCATCGCGCATGAAGTGGGCAACCCTCTCACCGTGGCGCTTGGCCATCTCGATCTCAGCGTCGAAGCGATTCGCGACGCAGGCGCGCTGGACCGGCCCTTCCGCGCTCAGCTGCTCGACGATCTGGGGCATGTCGCCCAAGGCATCGAGCAGGCGGCGGACTATCTCCGTTCGATTCAGGACCGACCCTTCGGCAGCGTGGCGCAGCTCGTCCGGTTCGACGTCATGCCAGTCGTCCGCTCCTGCGTCACGCTCGAACGGCCCCTCGCGCGCAAGCGCGAGATCACGCTCGAGCGGCAGTGGTCGGTTGATTCGCTGTATCTCTTCGGAGACTCAGGCGCGCTGTATCAGGTGATCACGAACCTCATTCGTAATGCCGTCGATGCGAGTCCACCGCGCACCGTCGTCTCGATCACTGTGGAACGCGCGGGCGAGACGCTGCGGCTCGCGGTACGTGATCGGGGTGCCGGCATCGCGCCGGAACACCGGGAACGTATTTTCGATTCGGGATTCACCACCAAGCCGCCCGGGAAGGGGTCGGGCATCGGACTCGCGGTTGTCCGAGAGATTACGCAGAACATGTTCGGCGGAACGATTATCGTGGAATCCGCCGTCGGCAACGGCAGCACATTCACGTTAGCGTTGCCGATTCCGCCGCAACGGCACTAATCCTTCGCAAACTCCCGCGCTGGATAGGTGCCGAGGACACGAATTCCCGAGGTGAAGGCCCGCAGCTCCTCCAACGCGGCACTGATGCCCTGGCCGCTATCCACGACATCGACATAGAAGAGATACTCCCAGGGTCGTCCGGGAAGCGGCCGCGACTCGATCTTCGTCAGGTTCAGGCCGTGGGCCGCAAACACCCCCAACGCCCGATACAGCGAGCCCGGCGTGTTGCCCAGCGAGAGGATCAACGAAGTCTTGTTCGATTCCGGCGCGCGCGGCGCCGGCTCTCGCGCCACCACCAGAAACCGCGTGTAGTTCTCGGCGTGATCCTCCAGCCCTTCCGCGATCACGTCGGCCCCATAGAGCTCGGCCGCCAGTTTCGAGGCGATGGCGGCGTCTGCGGCCGCGGTGCCTGCCATCACGTCGCGCACACTTCCCGCCGTGTCGTAGGCCGGTACCGCGACGACATCGGGGTGCGTCAGAAAGAAGTGACGGCACTGCGCCAGCGCCACGGGATGCGATGCGACGCGACGGATCTGCGGCAGCGTGGTGCGCGGTGGGGCGATCAGGCAGTGGCGGATGCGCAGCTCGGTTTCGGCGACGACGTGCAGCGCGTGCGCGCTGAGCAGGTCGTAGTTCTCGTGCACCGATCCCGCGAGCGTGTTCTCGATCGGTACCAGACCACTCGCAGCCTCGCCTGTTGCGACCGCCCGGAACAGCTCCACGAACGTCGGACACGGTACGAGCCGCAACCCGGGGCCACGGGTCTCGAGCGCCGCGGCGTGACTGAACGATCCGGCCTCGCCCTGAATGGCGACGGCTTCAGGCATCGGTTACCGCGCCCTGACTGCTGCTCGAGACGAGCCGCGCATATTTCGCCAGCACGCCCGATGTGTAGCGCGGCGCCGGCGCCTTCCACCGCGCGCGCCGCGCCGCAAGCTCTTTATCCGGGACATCGATCCGCAGCGCGCCCGCCGCGGCGTCGATCGTGATAGCATCACGCTCCTGTACCAGCGCCAGCGCGCCGCCCAGCGCCGCCTCCGGCGCGACGTGGCCCACCACGAGCCCGTGCGTTCCGCCGGAGAAGCGTCCGTCCGTCACGAGGCCGACCGAGTCGCCGAGGCCCGCGCCGACCAGCGCCGCCGTCGGCGCCAGCATCTCCCGCATCCCGGGGCCCCCCTTCGGCCCTTCGTAGCGAATCACGATCACGTCGCCCGCCTGAATACTCCCAGCCAGAATGGCGGCGAGACACGCCTCCTCGGAATCGAACACGCGGGCAGGACCCGTGATGCGATGCTGCCCGCTCCCACTCACCTTGGCGACCGCGCCTTCGGTCGCGAGGTTGCCGCGCAGAATCACGATGTGCCCCTCGCGCGCGAGCGGACGATCCCACGGACGAATGACGTCCTGGCCAAGCGACGGGCGCGCCGGGACGTCCTCCAACACCTCGGCGACCGTCCGGCCGTCGATCGTCAGTGCATCCCCGTGCAGCACGCCGTTTGCCAGTAGGATGCGCATCACCTGCGGGATCCCGCCGGCGCGATGCAAATCGGTCGCGACGTACCGCCCCGACGGCTTGAGATCGCACAGTACCGGCACCCGTTTGCGCACCGTTTCGAAGTCGTCGAGCGTCAGCGGCACGCCGGCGGCGCGCGCGATCGCCAGGAGATGGAGCACGGCGTTCGTGGAGCCGCCGATCGCCATCACCACGGCGATCGCGTTGTCGAACGCCTTCCGCGTGAGGATCTGGCGCGGCAGGCGGCGCGCCCGCACCGCCCCGGCCAGCACTTCGGCCGCCCGCGCCGCGCCATCCGCCGTCTCCTGATCGACGGCCGCCATCGTGGACGAGCCCGGCAGGCTCATCCCCATCGCCTCGATGGCGGCGGACATCGTGTTCGCGGTGAACATGCCGCCACAGGAGCCCGCACCCGGACACGCCCGGCGCTCGATCTCGAGCAGCTCGCCCGCCGGCATGCGCCCCGCGCCGGCTGCGCCGACCGCTTCGAACACGCTCACCACCGTGAGGTCGCGCCCCGCGTGGTGGCCCGGCTTGATCGTTCCGCCATAGACGAAGATCGCGGGAATGTCGAGCCGCGCGATCGCGATCATCGCGCCGGGCATGTTCTTGTCGCACCCGCCGATCGCGACCAACCCGTCCATCCGCTGCGCGCCGCACGCCGTCTCGATCGAATCGGCGATCACCTCGCGCGACACGAGCGAGTAGCGCATTCCCTCGGTGCCCATCGAGATGCCGTCGCTGACGGTGATCGTCCCGAACGTCTGCGGCATCGCGCCCGCCTGGCGCAGCGCCGCTTCGGCGCGGCGCGCCAGCCGGTCGAGCCCGGCGTTGCACGGCGTGATCGTGCTGTGCGCACTCGCGACCCCGACGATCGGCTTCGAAAAGTCGCCGTCCGTGAATCCTACCGCGCGGAGCATCGCGCGGTTGGGCGCGCGCTCGAGTCCTTCGGTGATCGCCCGGCTGCGGAAATTGTCGCTCATGACCGACCCTCGAGTGCTTCCGCGAGAATCAGCTCCGCGACGCGCGCACCCATGGCGGCAGTCCCGATGCTCGACTCGCCGGGTCGCGCCAGGTCTTGCGTCCGGGCACCGGCGTCGAGTGTCGCCGCGATCGCGCCGTCCACGGCATCGGCGGCCTCCCGGAGCTTGAGCCCATGACGCAACAGCAGCGCCACCGACGCGATCGCGCCAATCGGATTGGCGACGTCCTTGCCCGCGAGCGGCGGAGCGGAACCGTGCACCGGCTCGAACAGGCCGGGCCCATCCCCCAGCGACGCGGATGGGAGCAGGCCGAGTGAGCCGGCGAGGACCGCCGCTTCATCGCTGAGGATATCGCCGAACATGTTCTCCGTGAGGATGACGTCGAACGTGGCCGGGTCGGTGATCAGACGCATCGCCGCCGTGTCCACGTATACGTGTTCCAGCCGCACCGTCGGATAGTCGCGGGCGACGCGTGTGACGATTTCCCGCCAGAGCTGCGACACCTCGAGGACGTTGGCCTTGTCCACCGACGTCACGAGCCGCCGCCGCCCGCGGGCGGCCTCGAATGCCATCCGTGCGACGCGCTCGATCTCGGCGGCCGTGTATGTGAGTGTGTTGGTCGCGCTGGTCGCGGCGCGACGGCGCGGCTCGCCGTAGTAGAGTCCGCCCGTCAGCTCGCGCACGATCAGCACATCGACGCCGTGCAGCCGCTCCGGTTTCAGGGGCGAGCAATACAGCAGCGCCTGATGGACGGTCACCGGCCGCAGATTCGCATAGACATCCAACAACTTTCGCAGCGCCAGCAGGCCGGTTTCTGGACGCAACTCGCGCGGCGCATGATCGAGTGACGGATCGCCCACGGCACCGAGCAGCACCGCGGCGCTGCGCACCACCGCCGCGCGCGTCTCGGGCGGGAGCGGATCGCGGGCGGCCGCCACCCCCGCCGCCCCCACGGGAAGCGTCTCGAACGCGAACCGCAGCTCGAAGCGCTCCCCCACGGCCTCGAGCACGCGCACTGCTTGCGCGATGACCTCGGGCCCGATGCCGTCGCCCGGTAGCACCGCAATCGTGTACGTCTTCATGGGTGGCTTCGCTCGTAGGCCGCAATGCTCGGCTCCTCGAGCAGCGTGCGGCCGATCTCGTCGACACCGCGCAGTAGCAGATCGCGGCCGTACGCATCGGCCGTGAAACCCGCCGTGAAACCGCGGTCGTCCGAGATCACCTGCCGTTCCAGGTCCACGACGATTTCATGCAGCCCCTCCGTGCTCCGGATCAGCGCATCGACCTCGGAAGCCGCCAGCCGCACGGGCAGCAATCCGTTCCGATAACAGTTCGCGGTGAAGATATCCGCGAATGACGGCGCGACGATCGCGCGGAAGCCGTATTGCGCAAGCGCCCAGACGGCGTGCTCGCGGGACGATCCGCAGCCGAAGTTCGGACCCGTGATGAGGATCGTCGCGCCCTCCGCCCCCGGGCTGTTGAGCTCGAACGCCGGATCGGGCGAGCCGTCCGGCCGGTACCGCCAGTCGTAGAACAGCGCGGGCCCGTATCCCGTGCGCTCGACCCCTTTGAGAAACTGCTTTGGAATGATCTGATCGGTATCCACGTCGCGCCGCGGCAGCGTGACCGCCCGCCCCCGGTGACGCACGAAGGCGGTTACCATGCGCGCACATCCACGAGATGACCTTCGATCGCGGCCGCCGCGGCCATGGCCGGGCTCATGAGATGCGTTCGGCCGCCGCGCCCCTGCCGCCCTTCGAAGTTGCGGTTGGACGTCGCGGCGCACCGTTCCCCGGGACCCAGCACATCCGCGTTCATGCCGAGGCACATCGAGCAGCCGGCGTTGCGCCACTCGAACCCGGCATCCGTGAAGACGCGATCGAGTCCTTCCTGCTCCGCCTGCGCTTTCACACGCTGCGACCCGGGCACGACCAACGCGCGCACGCGCGCGGCGACGTGCCGGCCCCGCACGATCGCCGCCGCCGCGCGCAGGTCCTCGATGCGCGCGTTCGTGCACGATCCCAGAAACACGCGGTCGATCGGAATGCCCTGGAGCGGCGTGCCGGGGACGAGTCCCATGTATTCGAGCGCCCGCGCCGCGGCCTCGCGCTCGTGCGCCGTCGCGAGCTGCGCGGGATCGGGAATCCGCTCAGTGATGTCGGCGACCATGCCGGGCGTGGTGCCCCACGTGACCTGCGGTCCCACCGTCGCTGCATCGAGCCGCACCTGCGTGTCGTAGTGCGCGCCGGGGTCGGAGCGGAACATGGGCCAGTGCTCGAGCGACTTGGTCCACGCCGCTCCTTGGGGCGCGCGCGGCCGCCCTTCGAGATAGGCGTACGTGACCTCGTCGGGCGCGATCATCCCGGCACGGGCGCCGGCCTCGATCGACATGTTGCACACCGTCATCCGTTCTTCCATTGAAAGGGCGCGCACCGCATCGCCCGTGTATTCGATCACGTGACCGGTCGCGCCGGCCGTGCCGATCTTGCCGATCAGGGCCAGGATCAAGTCCTTTGCCGATACGCCCGGTCCGCGGCGCCCGGTGATCCGGGCTTCCAGATTCCGCGGCTTGTTCAGGACCAGGCACTGCGTCGCGAGTACGTGCTCGACCTCGCTGGTCCCAATACCGAGGGCGAATGCCCCGAACGCGCCGTGCGTGGCGGTATGCGAGTCACCGCACACGATGACCATCCCGGGCTGCGTGGCCCCGAGCTCCGGACCGATGACGTGGACGATGCCCTGCCCCGGCGAGCGCAAGTCGAAGAGCTCGATGCCAAACTCTCGCGCGTTCGTGCTGAGCGCTTCGACCTGACGCGCCGCGATGGGGTCGGCAATCGGGAGGGAGCGTTCACCGGTCGGGACGTTGTGATCGACCGTGGCCAGCGTGCGCTCTGGACGGCGCACGGTCCGTTTCTCGCGCTTGAGCCCCGCGAACGCCTGCGGCGACGTCACTTCGTGGACAAGGTGCAGATCCACGTACAGGAGGGCCACGCCATCCGCGAGCTCGCGGACGACGTGGGCGTCCCAAATCCGATCGAACAGCGTGCGGCTCATGCGCGCAGGGGTTCGGGCCTCGGGGTTCGGGGTTCGGGAACGGCACGAGCCTCTTTAGTCCCGAGCCCCGCGGCCTTTGCCCCTTCCACCGTCCAGGGCATCATGGCCCGAAGCGTCGCACCGACCTTCTCAATGGGGTGGTCCGCCGCCGCCCGCCGCAGCTCGGCAAAGCGTGGCGCACCGGCCCGAGACTCCGCGATCCACTCTTTCGCGAATGCGCCGCTCTGGATGTCGGCGAGGAGGCGTCGCATCTCTTCCCGTACCGCCGGGCTGATGACGCGAGCGCCACGGGTCAGGTCGCCGTACTCCGCAGTGTCGCTGATCGAACGCCGCATGAAGCCGAGGCCGCCGCGATAGATCAAGTCGACGATGAGCTTCAGCTCGTGCAGGCACTCGAAGTACGCCATCTCCGGCGCGTAGCCGGCTTCGGTGAGGGTTTCAAAACCCGCCTGCACCAGCGCGGTCACACCGCCGCACAGCACCGCCTGCTCACCGAACAGATCCGTTTCGGTTTCCTCGGCGAACGTCGTCGCAATGACGCCGGCGCGGGAGCAACCGATGCCCGTCGCGTAGGCGAGGGCGTTCGGAAGCGCCGAGCCGCTGGCGTCCTGATGGATCGCGACCAGCCCCGGCACGCCACGGCCTGCCTGGTATTCGCTGCGAACGAGACCACCGGGAGACTTGGGGGCGATCATCGAGACATCGACGCCGGCCGGTGGCTTGATCTCGCCGAAATGGATGTTGAAGCCGTGCGCGAACATCAGCGTCTTGCCCTCGAGCGCCGGCGCGACGGCGCTCTCGTAGACCGCGCGCTGCTCCTGATCCGGCACGAGCATCATGATGACGTCACCCGCGCGCGCCGCATCGGCCACGGGCCGCACGTCCAGGCCGTCCGCGGTCGCCTTCTGCCACGACGCACCGCCCGGCCGCAGCCCGACGATGACGCGCGCGCCGCTGTCGCGCAGGTTCTGCGCGTGCGCGCTTCCCTGACTGCCGTATCCGATGATGGCGAACACGCGATCGCGCAGACGCGCGCGGTCGCTGTCGGCCTCGTAATAGACGCGCACAGGTGAGGACATACCGTCTCCAGAAGATGAGGATGGGTGTAGGGGCGCAGCATGCTGCGCCCCTACCACAACGATCGTCGCCTTGCGGACGCCGATCACATTTTGGATGAGGAGCGTGAGACTGTGGGCTGTGGCGTCGTCGGTGTCGATCTCGCACGACAGACGCCAGCTGCCTGGCTGACTGTGCGAGTCGACGGTGAGCCCACGGACGGGGAGGTTGCCCCGCCGCAGCACGCCGCACGCGCGGCTCAGCGTGAGCAGGTCACTGCTCATCACGACCGTCACCGTGCGAGCGCTGTTCATACAGGCGCCGCTTCCAACGGTTCGGAGAGCGAGCCGCCCGGGACGATCATCGGGAAGACGTTGGCTTCCTGCTCGATGACGAGCTCGACCAGTGTTGGGCCGGGCGTTCGGTTGGCCTGACGCAGCACGTCTTCGATCTCGCTCGCCTGCTTCACGCGCCACCCGGGGATACCGTAGGCGGCCGCGAGCTTCACGTAGTCGGGACTCAAGATCGGCGTGTTCGAGTACCGGCCGCCGTGGAAGAACTGCTGCCACTGCCGCACCATGCCGAGATACCCGTTGTTGAAAATCGCGAGCTTCACCTCGATGCCTTCCTGCACCATCGTGGCGATCTCGGCCATGTTCATCTGGAATCCGCCGTCGCCGGAGATGGCCCACACCGGCTCGCCGGGACGAGCCATGCGCACACCCATCGCGGCTGGAACCGCGAATCCCATCGCCCCGAGGCCCCCGGAGGTGATGTGCGTGTTCGGCCGCTCGAACGGATAACGCTGCGCCACCCACATCTGATGCTGCCCCACGTCCGACACGATCGTGCCGCGCCCGCCCGTCACCTCCGCGAGCGTCGAGAGGATCACCTCAGGCGACAAGCCGCCGGCAAACACCTCTTCCCGCGGGTGCATGAGATTCCTGATCTCTGTCCGCCACGCCAGACAGTCGCGGGGCGCCACGGCCGTCACGAGCCGTTCGACGACGGCGCGCGCGTCCCCTGCGATGCCGACCGCGACCGGCACAGTGCGCCCGATCGCCGCGGCATCGATGTCGATGTGCACGATCTTGGCGCGCGGCGCGAACGTCGCCGTGTTTCCCGTGACCCGGTCGTCGAACCGCAGGCCGATGCCGACGATCAGGTCGGCCGCCTGGATCGCCTTGTTGATGTGGACTTCCCCGTGCATCCCCGGCATCCCGAGATGCAACTCGTGGGTCTGGGGAAACGCGCTGATGCCGAGCAATGTCGTGATCACCGGCATGCCGGTCCGCTCGGCGAGCGCCCGCACGGCGTCGTACGCACCGCTCACAATCACGCCGCGCCCGATCATCATGATGGGACGCTCCGCGGCGGCGATGAGGCGTGCCGCTTGTTGGATGGCGTCGTCGTCGAAAGGACGGGAGTTAGGAGTCGGGCGTCTGGGGTGCGCCGACTCCCGGCTCCCGGCTCCCGGCTCCCGGTATTCAGCTTTCTGGTTCTGCACGTCTTTCGGCACGTCGACCAGCACGGGACCGGGCCGTCCCTCCATGGCGATCGCCAGCGCCGTGCGCAGATCGTTGGCCAGGTCTTCGACGTCGCGGACGAGTACGTTGTGCTTCGTGACCGGCGCCGTGACGCCGACGACATCGGTCTCCTGAAACGCGTCGCGGCCGAGCATCGGCCGGCCGACCTGCCCGGTGATCGCGAGCACGGGCGAGCCGTCCATGTGCGCCGTCGCCAGCCCGGTGACGAGGTTCGTGGCGCCCGGCCCGGACGTCGCAACGCAAACGCCGACGCGATTCCCCGCCCGCGCGTAGCCGTCCGCGGCATGGGCGGCGGCCTGTTCGTGCCGCACCAGAATGTGACGCAGCGCCGCGTGGCCGTGGAGCGCGTCGTAGAACGGCATGATGGCGCCGCCAGGATAGCCGAACAGCACTTCCACTCCGGAGTCGACCAGCGTCCGGCAAATGATCTGTGCGCCCGTCAGGAGCTCGCTCATGCCTACACTCCCCAGAAGTAGCTGCTGCTCAAGGCGGCGGTCTCGAGACCGTCGGCGTGGTCGACTTTGTTCAGCGCATTGATCAGCGCGCGCGCGCCTGCCTCGACGATGTCGGTCGACGCCCCGTGCCCGCTGAGCGACTTCCCGTCGATGCGCACCTGGAGAATGACCCGGCCCAGGCTGTCACGGCCCGGCGTGACCGACTGCACCGACAGGTCCAGGACTTCGATCGAGCGACCGACCGCTTCGCCGATGGCTGCAAACGCCGCCGCGATGGGCCCGTTGCCGGCCCCGGTCGCGCTGCGTTCGCTGAATCCTGGACCCGCCACGCGCGCCTGCGCGGACGCGGTCTCGGTGCCGCAGGTGACCCGCAGCTCCAAGAGGTTGTAGACCTCGGGCGCACGACTGAAGCCTTCGTGCAGCAGCGTCAGCAGATCTTCGTCGAGGATCTGGCGCTTCTTGTCGGCCAGGGTCGTGAAGGCCTGATACAACTGCTCCAGCGTCTCGGCGTCGGGCTCGTAGCCCAGCTGGCGGTAGCGGCGCTCGAGCGCGTGGCGGCCCGAGTGCTTGCCGAGCACGATGCTCGAGCCGCCGGCGCCGACCGTTTCGGGCGCAATGATCTCGTAGGTCAGGCCGTTCTGGAGCATCCCGTGCTGATGGATCCCCGCTTCGTGCGCAAACGCATTGCGGCCAACGATCGCTTTATTCGGCTGCGGAAACACGCCGATCTCGTGTGACAATAGCCGGCTCGTGCGAACGATCTCGCGCGGATTGACGCCGCACTGGAACGCCACGACCTGCGGCCGTACGCGTGCCGCCATCACGATCTCTTCGAGCGCGGCATTGCCGGCCCGTTCCCCGATCCCGTTGATCGTGCACTCCACCTGACCGGCGCCCGCTTCGATCGCGGCAAGTGAGTTGGCGACCGCCAGGCCGAGGTCGTCATGGCAGTGAGCGCTCAACACGATCTTCTCCACTTCGGGCACGCGATCGCGGATCGTGCGGAACAGCGCGGCGTACTCGGCGGGCGTCGTGTAGCCGACCGTATCGGGAAGATTGATCGTCGTGGCGCCCTCCGTAACGGCCACCAGAACGACGCGACAAAGGAAATCGAAGTCGCTGCGCGTCGCGTCTTCGGCCGAGAATTCGACGTCGGGAGCGTAACCGCGGGCGCGCCGCACCGCGGTGCGGACCCGTTCGATACATTCCGCGCGATCGATGCGCAGCTTCTGTTCGAGGTGGAGATCTGACGTGGCGATGAAGACGTGGATCCGCTTGCGCTGCGCCGGTTGCAGCGCTTCGGCGGCGGCGTCGATGTCGCGCTCGTGACAGCGCGCCAGCGCCGCGATGATCGGGCGGCGTACGGTTTCCGCCACCTGCTGGACGCCGCGCAAATCGCCTTGTGAGGCCGCGGGGAAGCCCGCTTCGATGACGTCCACGCCGAGGGTGTCGAGTTGGCGCGCCAGTCGCAGTTTGGCCTCCGGTGACATCGCGTTCCCGGGTGCCTGCTCGCCGTCGCGCAGCGTGGTATCGAAGATGATGACATCCCTGGCCATGACACTCCTCCGCGGTTAGAAAACAAAAAGCCGCGAACCTGTTGGGTTCGCGGCGCCGGTGCTGCTTCGTCCTGCTTTCGAGCGACTTCTAGACTCTTACCTCCGCGCGCGCCGCGACCCCCCTGCTGAGTGTAAGGCTCAGCAGCAGGACCAGACTAAGCAGCAGGAACGCGAGTGAGGTCATAGGTACATGGCTAATCTCCACCGTTGGCAGCCGGTGTCAAGTAAGAACCTTGCCGGGGGCGTATCATGGAGGCATTCTGGTCTCAGAATCGATCCCGGAGGGCTATATGGGTCGCGCGTTCGTACTGCTCCTGGTCTTTGCGGCAGGACCTCCGCTTTGCGGTCAGACGCCTTCCAACGGCGGAAGGGATACGGCCGTGGCGGTGGCCGCGCTCGCCGACTCGGACGTGACAGCGGCTATCGAGTTGGGACAAACACGAAAAAACGGCAAGACGTTCGGGTTCTTGGGCCTGGCGGACTGCTCGAACATGATTGATGCCATGGCCGGAAATACGCGCGAGTACATCGTCCTCGCGCAGGGGCCGTACGGGCGCATCGTCGATGCGAGCGCTCAAGCAGCTCGGAAATACATGCCGTTCGGACCGAGCGATATCACGTCCGGCATGCGGGCTCCCACCCTGACCGTCGCTGTACAACAGAAGCTCTTCAATGCGAAGACCACACCCGTGCCCGTTGAGCATGTCGTGATTCGAAACGCGCCGCAGGACGGCGATTCGGTCCACATTGTTCAACCGACGCACATTGAGGAGCTGCCGGAGTCGTACTACAACCTCATGGGCGCGAAGATTGAGACGAAGGGTGTATGGGCGACGTTCGACCCCAGGGCGCTCCCGCCCGGGGATTTGCAGTTCGTCGTGATTCTGTCGAACAAGGAGTGCAACGCGAGACTGCGGGAGCGCGACCGAGACAAGATTCAGTAGGCTTGCTGCTGAGAGCCACCGGTCGGAATTGAACCGACGACCGCTCGATTACGAATCGAGAGCTCTACCGCTGAGCTACGGTGGCGCGAGCACCTAAGTTAGCGACGTCCCGCGCCACACGGTACTCCACCCACCTTACGCCGCCGGAACAGTGGACGGATTGCGAGGCCAGTAGAGGGCGATCAAGAGCGCGACCGGCAGCCCAAAGCCAACGAGCTGAGAGAAGATGGACATCCAGGGAAACAGCAGCCGAGCGGCCACCACCAAGGCGAGCGACGCGAACAGCGCCAGGCGCGCTGCCTGCCGATTCCGGAGCAGGATCGCGACACCAGCGCCGAGCAGCAGCGCACTCGCGAAGGCCCCCAGCACGACTGCAAGCGCGTAGCCTCCGCCCATCGCTCCTTTGGTCCCAGCAACCCACTCGCCCACGGCGCCCACGATACCAAACCCGGCGAGCAACACGGTCAGCATTGCGGCGATCTTCATAGTCACCTCGACAGTTCGAGTGTTCTCCATCCCACGGGCACGCCACGCTTCTACGCGCAGCGTTGGGGCACTGCGTGCGACGTCCCAGAAGACCCTTGCCCAAAAACCGAGGGTTCGCACGTCGCCGTCCCGGCACTGATCTCGAAACACCAACACCATCTCTCGTCCGTACTCAGCTCGAAACGCCTGCGGGTAGACACGCAGCAGCAGTCGGTAGATGCGCTCGGCCGCGGCGGGACTCATGCCGGCCGCACCCCGATCAACTTCTTGCGCCGCGCCGCTCGCACCAACGCGTCGAGCCGCCGCGCCTCAGCGCGCGCCACGGATAAGCCGACAGGCGTCAGCCGGTAGTAGCGCCGCCGCTCGTCGTCGCTCTCCCGGTCTGCGCGCTCGCCACATTCCTCCACCAGCCCGGTCTCCAGCAGGCGTTTGAGCGCGGTGTAGAGCGTTCCGGGCCCCAGACGTACCGTGCCCGCGGAGCGCGCCGCCACACCCTTCATGATCGCATAGCCGTGCAGCTCCCCGTCCGTAAGCGCCAGCAGGATATGGAACGTTGCGGGCGGCAAAGGCAGATATGCCTCTGGCAGGCGGCCGACGTGGCGTTTCTTGACTATGGCTTCCCCCTGTTGGCTGGCACGACTATATCGATGCTCGATATAGTACCTAATCTACCCACCACACCTGTCCTGGGTCCAGGGGCAACACCTACGAAAAGCTGTTCCATCAGTTGAGACGGTGATTCAGCCCTTCCGGCGCGGCGCCTCCAGGCGCCGCGGACGGTCGCCGACCACGTTGCCGGGCAGATACTGCGGAATGACCTCGCTGCCGTCGCGCCCGAAGTAGGAGTCATCCCCGCCCGCGCTGTCGATTGCCGCGGACGACGCAAACCCCAGCGCGATCGTCGCGGGGTACCCCCGCTCGCGCAGCAGACTGTTCAAGCGTTGATGGAGCCGCTCCCCGTAGAAGGAGTACGCCGGCCACGATTGCTTGGATGTCGGGGTGATCACCCCCCAGACCACCACGCGCGCCGGTTCGGTCGCAGGATCGCCGAGCACCACGAAGCGATCGACCGGGCGGTAGCTCTGCACGACCTCCCCTTTCACCTGCGCGAGCGTGGAGTCGAGTATCACGCGCCGCCGCTCGGGTGTCCGATCGAGCTCGCCACGCGTCCGCGGTATCTCGGCTTCCGCCTGGGCCGCCCGATCCAGAAATGCCTGCAGTCCGGCCTGCCGTTGGAGGTCCTGCACTTCTCCCGACGCTCGTGAAACGATTATCCCGACGAGTATCCAGACTCCCACGCCTACGGCAGTCCACTTTAGCCGCTCGGCGAACGATCCACTCATCCGCGAAAAAGTGGTCAGCAGTAGGGCCACGATCGCCACCATCACGACGATCCACATGATCAGGAGGCCTGCTAGACCGCTCCTCGAACCCGCCCCGGCACCGCCCAGTCCCATGGCACCGAGCGCACACACGATGAAGAGCGCCACGATGAGTGCACCCGTAAACACCGACCGCGGATTCCGCCTCGCCAGCAACCCGACGGGAACTGCCGAGATTGCCAGCGCGGTCACCCAGATCAAGACGACGTTCATAGGAGTACCAAGTATTTTGGCCAAGCGCTCAGTGAGCAAGCGCACTGCGGCGCCGTCACACGGGCTCGACTTCCCGCCAGAACGGGTCATGCACCTACCTGTCCGGACTGCTGTCCACCGCGCGCCCGCCCGCCGACAACGGGTCCGCCTATCTGTACAAGTTCACCTACGGTTATGTCGAGGCCCGCCTGAAATTGATCGGCACTCGCGGGTTCTTCACCGCGTTCTGGATGCTCCCCACCGACACGACCTACACCTACCGCACCGAGATCGACATCCTCGAGCATCTCGGGAATGACCCGCAGACGATGTTCATGACCTACCACTACAACGACCGGAGTACGTCGTTCGCGGTCAATAGCGGTGTCGGCAACAACGGCGCCTGCCCGGTGCAGGACTACACGACCGACTTCCATCGCTTTGGGATAGACTGGCAGGCCGACCATGTCGCGTGGTACATCGACGGCATCAAGTGCGCCCAGTTCGACGGCAACGCGTCCACCATCGACCACGGCCCGATGCAGATCATCCTCGACGTCATGGTCGACAACACGTGGCAGCGCTCGTGGAACGTCGGATTGGTCGATTCTACGCTCACCCGGCAGCTCGACGTCGACTACATCAGGGTCTTCCAGCAACACTGAGCGACGCGTACTATCTGGTTCCTTACCACAACGGGAGCGGACCAAATGGCGGGGGGCGCATCACTCACGAATCAGCGGCGCATCATCGCGAACCAGAAAGCGATCCTGCGCAATCAGAGCCGAATCCTGCGCGACCTGCAGGCAACCCTCAGGAATCAAAAGCGAATCCTCGCGAATCAGAGCAGGATCCTCGCGAAGTAGCCGCCTAACCCCCTAGCACCAGGTCCACGGCCCCGGCGAAATGGCGCCAGCGGGCGATCTCTTGCGCGATCGCCCGCTTTCCCGGCGCCGTGAGATCGTAGTACCTCGCCAAACGATTGTTCTCCGTGGCCCGCCAATACGAGGTCACCCAGCCCCGTCGCTCGCAGCGGCGGAGGGCGGGATACAACGAGCCCTGGCCTATCTGGAAGGTGTCCTGCGACATCTCCTGAATCCGGCTCGTGATGCCCCACCCGTGCATCGGCCGGAGCGCCAGCGCTTTGAGGATGAGCAGGTCCAGGGTCCCCGGCATGACGTCCGCAACGCTCTTCACTTCTCCGCTCCTGTCGGAGTGACCAGGAAGTATAGAATGCAACTCCTGTCGGAGCAACTAGGGAACGTTCAGGCGTGCCCCGCCCAGCTCGTCTCGCCCGGCGTGTACGGCACGCACGGATCGAACCGCCCGGGCGTCTCGCGATAGCGCATCGCCTGGCTGCAGCCGATTTCCGACGTGAAGTAGCCGAGCAGCGTCAGCTCTTTCATCAACCGGAAGAAGTGCGGCGGATCGGACTGCTTCTTCGCGTCCGTGTACGTCTTCTGCTCGCGGTCCAGCTGCTCGAGCTGCGCCAGCCGCTGCTCCGGCGTCGCAGCCATGAAGGTGCCCGCGTTCATCTTGCCCATGCCGTCGCGAAAGATTCCCTGATTCTGGTCGTCGTAGGTGTCGGTAACCATCAGCGCGATGAACGCGCCGACGTGCGCCGCCTTGGCTCCCGGCGTCTTGGTCTCCGGCAGAATCGTGTCCGCGACTTCGTCGAGAAAGGCGATGTCCTGCGCGGTGAACGTCCCTGCCTCGCGCGTGGCGGCGGCACGGTTCTGAGCCCGCTCACATGCGGCGACGAGCCCGCTGCTGCCCGCCAGCGCCACACCGCCCAGCAGGACCGTAACCCGCTTGATTGCTTCGCGCCGATCGATCACGTGCGCCTCGCGCGTTAGAGATTGTTGCGCTTGAGCTCGCTCACGGCGAAGTCCGCCGCGCGCGCGGTCAGCGCCATGTAGGTGAGTGACGGATTCGGACAGGCGGTCGAAACCATGCAGGACCCGTCCGTCACGAAGACGTTCGGGGCATCCCATACCTGGTTATGCGCGTTGAGCACTGAGGTCTTGGGATCGCGTCCCATGCGCGCCGTACCCATCTCGTGGATCCCCATCCCGGGGAAGTAGGTGTTGTCATACGTGTCCACGTCCTTCACGCCGGCGGCCTCGAGCGTCTCGGCCATGTCGTTCATCATATCCCGGCGCATCAGACGCTCGTTCTCACCCGTGGCGCAGTCGATCGCGAGGACGGGCAGCCCCCATTTGTCTTTCTTGATCGGATCGATCGTGACCTGGTTTTTGTGATTGGGGAGCATTTCCCCGAACGCGGTCGCGCCGATGGTCCAGTCACCGGGCTGCGCCATCGCGTCCTTGAACGCGCCGCCCACGCCCAGCTCCGCCACCGCGCGCGACCAGCCCTGCCGGCTCGCGCTCCCCTGGTATCCGAAGCCACGCAGGTACACCCGCTTGTCGCTGCCGACATTGCGGTAGCGTGGGATGTAGAACCCCGTCGGACGCCGGCCGTAGTAGTACTTCTTGTCGAGACCGGGCTCGTCGATCGTGCCCGAGGCACCGACCCGGAAATGGTGATCCATGAGGTTGTGCCCCAGCTCGCCCGAGCTGCTGCCGAGGCCACCGGGCCACAGCGCCGTCGCCGAGCGGAGCAGGAGCCACGTGGAATTCAGCGTGGAAGCGCACAGGAAGATGATGCGCGCGGTGTAGTCGGTCGTCTGCTCAGTGACCGCGTCGAGCACGCGCACGCCGGTTGCCTTCTTCTTGTCACGGTCGAACAGCACCTCGGTGGCAATCGCGAACGGCTTGAGCGTCAGCCGTCCCGTCGCAACCGCCGCCGGCAGCGTCGAGGACTGGCTGCTGAAATACGCGCCATAGGGACAGCCCAGCCAGCACGCGTTGCGGAACTGGCACGGAGAGCGTCCCGGCAACGCGCGCGTCAGGTTGGCGGTGCGGCCCGGGATGATGCGCCGCCGGCCGCCGAATTTCTGCCGCAGCCGT
>Ga0207653_10000333_pt1 | contig 24834 bp, 28 predicted proteins | sample KBSK5251metaG_FD_184341 | JGI IMG/M metagenome (GOLD analysis project Ga0207653, IMG submission 184341) | Corn, switchgrass and miscanthus rhizosphere microbial communities from Kellogg Biological Station, Michigan, USA - KBS K5-25-1 metaG... | ecosystem: Host-associated > Plants > Roots >...
AGCACGTCGGCGATGCTCGGACCGTGCTTCTGCTGCAGCCGGTAGAGTAGATCGCGCCGCTGCTCGACCGCGGTCAAACGCTCGGGGTCCGCTTCGATCTCGCTCGCGTAGGCACGCGCCGCCTGCGCCAGCTCGGCGGCGCTCGCAAATGCGGCGTCGAGCAGCTCCTGCCATTTCCCGAGTGAGGGGTCGACGCGCAGAAGACTCGCCAGAATCTTCTGTGCCTTGGTGAGCCCGGCGGCGTCCACCGTTTCTTCGAGCTCGCGCGCCAGGCGGCCGAGCTCCTCGGAGTGCGCAAGGCGTTTCGCCTCGACCTCGAGCGCCTCGTCCTCGCCCACTTTCGGCTTGGCACGCTCGATTTCGAGTAGAACGTGACGCAGGTAGTCGGCTTTGCGGCGGACCTCGTCCTGCCTGGCGGTCAATTCCGCTTCGCGTTCGCTCAGATCCTTGAGGCGCGCGTGCGCGTCCCGCACTGCGACGCGCTCGACGTCTGCATCGGCGTAAGCATCGAGCATGTCGCGCTGGGCGTCGGCGCGGAGCAGGCTTTGTGTTTCGTGCTGGCCATGCAGGTCGACCAGTAGACCACCGATCTCGCTCAGCACGCCGACCGTGACGGGCGATCCGTTCACCCAGGCGCGGGACTTCCCTTCCCGCAGCACTTCGCGCTTGAGGATGAGTCTGCCGTCTTCCAGCTCGACACCGAGGGCGGCGAAGGGCGGCAAAAGATGGCGGTGAAGGGCGGCAACAAACTCAAACGCCCCTTCCACTATCGCCTTGTCGGCACCGGGGCGGACGATGTCGGCCGAGGCACGCTCGCCGAGCAGCAACGAGAGCGCGTCGACCACCATGGACTTGCCGGCGCCCGTCTCACCCGTCAGCACATTAAGCCCTGGCTGGAAAGGGAGGGTGACGTCAGCAATGACAGCGAGATCGCGAACCCGAAGCTCGGTGAGCATCTACTTCCGCGTTCTATCGCTCAAGTCGCCCCAGTGCAGCTTCTTCCGCAGCCGTTTGAAGAAGCTTTCCGGGCCAAGGCGGATCAGATGAATAGGCCGCTCCGCCCGGCGCACCTCGAGCCGTTCGCCCGGCTGGATCGGCTGGCCCACCTGGCCGTCGAACGACACGAGCACCTCCTCGGTCCAGGGCGGGATGGGTTGAATCGTCACGACGGCGGTCGCCGGCAGGACGAGCGGCCGTACCGCGAGCGTATGCGGGCAGATCGCCGTCACGACGATCGCATCGACCGTCGGTACGACGATTGGTCCACCGGCCGACATGGAGTACGCCGTCGAGCCCGTCGGCGTGCTGACGATGATCCCGTCGGCAGAATACTGCGCGACCTCGTCCCCATCGACCGCCACTTTCAGCCGGACGACGCGCGCGACACCGCCCTTGTGCACGACAACGTCATTGAGGACGAGCGGCTCGACCCTGCCGCCCTTCGCGCCCTTGCCGGTAATGGATGACTGGAGCGCGAGCCGCTGCTCCGTGGTGTAGGCGCGCCGGGCAATCGAGTCGAGCGCCCAGTCGAGCGTCTCGGGACCGGCGGTCGTGAGGAATCCCACGCGGCCGAGATTGACGCCGAGGATCGGCGTATTGGCGCCATTGAGCAGCCGGGCGCCGCGGAGCAGCGTGCCGTCGCCGCCGAGCGTGATGAGACAGTCTAGGCGCGCGTCGCTCATCGCTGCGGGCGCATCGGGCCACAGCGATTGAATCCGGTCCTCGGTGAACAGCGTAAGCCCCGCGGTGCCTGCCTTCTGCTGCAGGGTCGCGAGGAAAGCGCCAAGATCCGGGTAGTTGGGGTTCCCGACGACCCCGACGTTCATCGCGGGGTGAGCGACTCTTCCGCGGCGAGCGCGCGGATGCGCGCGGCGATACCGTCGCCCGTCAGGCCGACGTCGGCCAGCTGCACGGCACGCGGCGCGTGCTCATAGGTGCGGTCGGGCACACCGAGGGCGACCACGCGAAGGTCGGGGGCCGTCGTCTGGACCAGCGCCGCCAGCGCCGCGCCAAAGCCGTTGACGACCGTGCCGTCCTCGACCGTGACGAGCAGCTTGTGATCCCGGGCCAGCGCGTCCAGCATCTCGCGATCCATCGGCTTGAGGAACCGCGCGTTGACGACCGAGACGTCGAGACCCTCGGCGGCGAGCAGCTCGGCGGCATCGCGCGCCGGCTTGCACATGACACCAACGGCGAGAATCGCGCAGTCCTTGCCTTTGCGCAGCAACTCCCAGGTCCCGTACGGCACCGGCGGCACTTCCGCCGCGGGCGGCGCCTCACCCGGCGCCTTGTCGCGCGGATAGCGCACCGAGAACGGGCCGTCGGTGTGCTTCAGCGCGCAGCGCAGCAGGCCGATCAGCTCGGCCGCATCCTTCGGGGCCGTCACGGTCATGTGCGGCACGGCGAGCATGTACGCGATGTCGTACAGCCCCATATGCGTCTGCCCGTCTTCACCGACCATCCCGGCGCGGTCGAGCGCAAAAATGACGGGCAGCTTCTGGATTGCGACGTCATGAATGATGCTGTCGTAGGCGCGCTGCAGGAACGTCGAGTAGATCGCCACGACCGGCCGCACGCCTTGGGTCGCGAGTCCCGCCGCGAACGTGGTCGCGTGCCCCTCGGCGATGCCGACGTCGAAGAACCGCGCCGGCCACTTCTTCTGGAAGATGTTCGTGCCCGTGCCCGACGGCATCGCCGCCGTGATCGCAACGAAGTTCGGATCCTCGGCGGCGAGCTGGGTGAGCGCGTCGCCGAACACCTTCGTCCACTGCGGGGGGCCGGGGTTCACCGGCTTCAGCCTGCCGGTGACGGGATCGTAGGGCGCGCGGGCGTGATACTTCTCGAGATCGGGCTCGGGGAGCGGGAACCCCTTCCCCTTCTCAGTGATGACGTGGACGACGCGCGGTCCCCCGAGCGTCTTCACAGTCGCGAAGGCGTGCAGCATCTGCGCGATGTTGTGCCCGTCGATCGGCCCGAAGTACCGGAAGCCCAGCTCTTCGAACAGCATCCCCGGCGACCACAGGTTCTTGATGCTCTCTTCGACGTTCTTGGCGAAGTCGACCAGCTTCTTGCCGCCGACGATGTGGGACGCCCGCTCGATCAGATGCTTCACGCGCTCGCGGATCCGCATCGTGATCGGACTCGCGACGATGGAGCCGAGGTATTTGTTGAGCGCGCCAACGTTGGGCGCGATCGACATGCCGTTGTCGTTGAGCACGACGATGATGTCGCGTCCCGAGTCGCCGGCGTTGTTCAAGGCTTCGTACGGGAGGCCGCAGGTCATCGCGCCGTCACCGACGATGGCGACCACCTGGAACTTCTCCCCCTTCAGGTCGCGCGCCGCCGCCATGCCGAACGCCGCGGACAACGCGGTTCCGGCGTGGCCCGCGCCGAACTGATCGTGCGGGCTCTCATCGCGGCGCAGGAAGCCGGAGAGGCCCCCCTGCTGGCGCAGCGTGTCGAGCCGGTCGTTCCGGCCGGTGAGAATCTTCCACGGATAGCCCTGATGGCCGACGTCCCAGACGATCTTGTCGCGCGGCGAGTCGAACGCGGCGCACAGCGCGACCGTCAGCTCGACCACGCCGAGCCCCGCGCCGATGTGGCCGCCGGTCTGGGAGACCACGTCGATCAGCCGCTGCCGCACTTCGTCCGCGAGCTGCTGCAGCTGCTCGGGCGGCAGGGCCTGGACGTCTGTGGGACCGTGAATCGATTCGAGAATCAATTAGACCTCGTCACGATGTAGTGGGCGAGCTCGACCAGTATGGGAGAAGCTAACCCGGCATCCCGCAGGTGGTCTACAGCCTTGGCCGCCAGCCGCTCCGCTTCGGCCCGTGCCGCGCCGACGCCCAAAAGCGTCACAAACGTCGCTTTAGCGTGCGCCGCGTCCTTTCCGGCCGTCTTTCCGAGCTGATCGGAGGTCGCAGTGGCGTCGAGCACGTCGTCGGCAATCTGAAAGGCGAGCCCGATTGCCTCTCCGTAGGAGCGCAAGGCATCGACGTGCCCCGTCGTTCCGTCGACAGAAAGTCCGCCGATGACGCACGACGCCGCGATCAACGCGCCCGTCTTGCGGCGATGCACCTCCTCGAGGGCATCGATCGGCAGCGCCTTCGCTTCGGCTTCGAGATCGAGCGCCTGGCCGCCGATCATGCCGCCGGCGCCGGCCGCGCGAAACAGCTCGAGCGAGATCTCCCGCCGCCGCGCGGGCGGCAGCTGCAGCGCCGCGAGTCCCTGCGCGAGCACCTTCGCGGCCAGCGTCACCATGTCGTAGCCGGCCCGGGTGGCGCGCGGCACATCGAACGCGCGGTGCGCCGTCGGGCGCCCGCGGCGCAAGTCGTCGTTGTCCATGCACGGGAGATCGTCGTGCACGAGCGAGTAGGCGTGCACCACTTCCACCGCGGCGGCCAGCTCGGCGACGCCCGCCGACGCCGGCCCGTTCAGCGCGTCGTGCGCGGCGAACACCAGCGTCGGCCGAAGCCGCTTGCCCTCGCCGAGCAGACTGTAGCGGACGACTTCGTCGCCCGCGGTCGAGGCCGCCAACACTCTGTCGACCCGCGCACGAGCGTCCGCGAGATATCTAGCTAGGGCTTTCAATCTCGAGAACTTTTTTGACCTTGAGCTCCGCCTGCGTGAGCTGTTCACGCGCGACCCGCAACCGTTCGACACCTTCCTCAAACAGCTTCAGCGCCTCGTCGAGGTCGAGATCCTCCGCTTCGAGCCGGCGCACGATGGCCTCGAGGCGCTCGAGCTGCTTACTGAACTCGGGCATCACGCTCTCCGTCCGTCACCCGCAAGCGAAACTCCTTGCCGGACGGCAGCTGGGCGACGCGCTTCAGCACGTTGCCGTCCGCATCCCGGGCCACCGCGTAGCCACGGGCGAGCACCTTGAGCGGGCTCAGTGCATCGAGGCGTGCGCTGTGCGCGGTGAGCAGTGCGCGGGATTTCTCCAGTCGATGGTCCATCGAGCGGATCAAGCGGTCGCCGGTGCGATCGAGCCGCTCGACCACATGGCGCGATGCCGTGCGCAGCGCGCGAGCCAGGCGCTGACCCAACACACCGAACTGCTGCAGCACCTCCGCGCGATCCGGCGTCGCGGCCTCGGCCGCGGCAGAGGGCGTGGGAGCGCGCAGGTCGGCGACCAGATCGCAGAGCGTCACGTCGGTTTCGTGGCCGATCGCGGAGATCACCGGCATCGGCATGCCCGCCACCGCGCGCGCGACCCGCTCGCTGTTGAAGGCCCAGAGGTCTTCGACCGAGCCACCGCCTCTGGCAACGATGAGGACATCAACCGGCAGGCGTGAGATGCGATTCAGTGCCGAACAGACCGACGCCTCGGCCTTGGCGCCCTGCACCTGCGCCGGCACCACGATCAGCTCGGCGATTGGCCAACGGCGGGCGACGACCGCCTGGATGTCGCGCAGCGCGGCGCCATCGGGACTCGTGACCACCGCAATGCGGCGCGGGAACAGCGGCAGACGGCGCTTCCGCGCCGGATCGAGGAGCCCGTCTTTGGTGAGCGACGCCTTGGCCTTCTCGAACGCCAGCTTCCACAGGCCGCCCTGGTCCGTGGACAGCAGTTCCATCACCGTGAGCTGGAATTCACCCTTCTCCTCGTACATCGACGGCCGAGCGAAGGCGAACACCTGCATCCCATCGGTGGGCGCCGGGAGCCTGAAGTTCTGTTTGGCGAACATGACGCAGCGGATTTGCGCGGACTTGTCGCGGAGCGAGAAGTACCAGTGACCACTCCGCCACGCCTTGAAGCCCGCGATCTCGCCGCGCACCCACAGCGGTGGCAAGCCGGCTTCGATGACGTTCTTCGCCCGCTTCGTCACCTCACTGACCGTCCACGCGCCCTCGGCGGACGCCGCGGCGAAGAGGTCTACGGACTGGCCCATTGCCGCGCGGCCTGGACGGTGTTGTAGAGGAGCATCGTGATCGTCATCGGGCCGACGCCGCCGGGCACAGGCGTGATTGCCGACGCCACCTGCTTTGCCTCCTGGAACTTCACATCCCCGACGAGGCGATAGCCCTGTTTGCGGGAGGGGTCATCCACGCGGTTTACGCCGACGTCGATGACCACCGCGCCCGGCTTGACCATATCGCCGCTGATGAATTCCGGCTTGCCGATCGCGACGATCAGGATATCCGCCTGGCGCGTGTGCTGCTCGATGTTCCGCGTCCGCGAGTGGCACACAGTGACCGTGGCATTGCCGCCAGGCCCGTCGTGCAGCAGCAGCGCCGCCATCGGGCGCCCGACGATGTTCGAGCGGCCCACGATGACCGCGTGAGCTCCTTTCGTCTCGACGCCAGTTCTCATCAGCAGCTGCTGGACGCCATACGGCGTCGCCGGGCGAAATCCCGATGGATCGCCCGCGACGACTTTCCCGACGTTCTCGGGATGAAATCCATCGACATCCTTGCGCGGATCGATGCGATGCAACGCGCGATTGGTATCGATCTGCTTCGGCAGCGGCAGCTGCACGAGGATCCCGTGGATCTTGGGGTTGGCGTTGAGCCGCTCCAAGAGCCCCATCAGGTCGGCTTCGCTCGTGTCTTTCGGAAGGTTGATCGTCTCGTGATACAGGCCCGCTTCTTCGCAGGCTTTCCCCTTCATGCGGACATAGACCTGCGAGGCCGGATTGTCGCCTACCAGAACCACCGCCAGTCCAGGTGTGACACCGGCTTTCTTGAGCTTCGTGATGTCGCCCGCCAGCTCCGCCCGCATGGTGGTGCCGATCGCATTCCCATCGATCAGATTAGCGGGCAACGCCCACCGCCCGCGTCTCGCGAATTACGACCACCTTGATCTGTCCCGGATACTGCAGGTCGTGCTCGATCTTGCGCGCGATTTCGTCCGTCAGTTTTACCGCGCCGGCGTCATCCACCGTTTCGGGCGTCACGACGACGCGGACTTCGCGTCCCGCCTGGATCGCAAACACCTTCTCCACGCCTTTGAACTCGGACGCGAGCTTCTCGAGGTCGCCGAGGCGCTTGACGTAGGTCTCGAACGCCTCGCGCCGCGCGCCGGGCCGCGACCCTGAGATGGCGTCGGCCGCCTGGACGATCACGCTGATCGAGGATTCGTGCGGCACGTCGTCGTGATGCGCGGCGATACAGTTGATCACCGTCGCATTCTCGCCGTACTTCGTCGCCACCTCGATGCCCAACTGGACGTGGGTGCCGTCGTGCTCGTGGGTGAGGACTTTGCCGACGTCGTGCAGCAGTGCGCCCCGCTTCGCGAGGTGGACGTCGAGCTTCAGCTCGGCAGCCATCATCCCGGCCAGGTAGGCGACTTCCTTGGAGTGCTCGAGGATGTTCTGCCCGTACGACGTGCGGTATTTCATCCGGCCGACCAGCTTGACCAGCTCGGCGTGCATGCCGCGGATGCCCGTGTCGTACACGGCCTGTTCCCCGGCCTCGACAATGCTGGTATCGACGTCGGCCTTGGCCTTCTTGACGATCTCCTCGATCCGGCCGGGATGGATGCGGCCGTCGGCGATCAGGCGCTCGAGCGCCAGGCGGCCGACCTCGCGCCGCACCGGCTCGAAGCAGGAGACGACGACCGTATCGGGGGTGTCGTCGATGATCACGTCGACGCCGGTCGCCGCCTCGAACGCGCGGATATTGCGTCCTTCGCGGCCGATGATCCGCCCCTTCATCTCGTCCGACGGCAGCACGACGGCCGACACGCTGGACTCGGCCGTCTGTTCCGCCGCGATCCGCTGGATCGCGATGGCGACGATCTTCTTCGCCTCGCGGTCGGCGTTCTTTTTGGCCTGTTCGGTGATGCTGCGTACGAGCGCGGCCGCTTCGTCCCGGGCGGCGCTTTCGATGCTGGCGATGAGCTCGAGCTTGGCCTCCTGCGCCGTCAGTCCCGCCACCTGCTCGAGCCGCGCGCTGATGTCCTGCTCGCGTTTGTTGAGCGCGCGGCCGCGATCCTGGATCTGCTGATCGAGCTTGCGCAGGTCCAGATCGCGGCGGTCGACGCCGGCCAGTTTCTGGTCGAGGCTTTTATGGAGGTTTTCGCGGACCGCCATGAGCTCTTCTTTGGCCGCCAGCACGAGGCGCTGGCTCTGGTCCGTCGCCCGGCGCTCGACGCGCCGTCCCCACACGTAGAAGGCCAGTGCCGCGACGAGCACGCCGCTGAGCACGGCCGCAACAATGCTCCACATCTCCGTCATGGATCTATCTCCACCTCTCCCCCTCCCCTGACTGTCTTGAAAGACAGGCCCGGAACGGGGGGTGAGGATGATTTTCAGCCGGCGGTTAACGCCTTCCGCTTTGCCGGCGGTAGCATTTTGGCGAGATCGTCCGCGACGGCCGCCAGGCGCGCCGAGACTTCCCGCTCCGTCTGCTTCGCCTGAAACAACTCGTTCGTGATGTCGAGCGCCGCCAGAATCGCGGCCTTGTGCGTCTCCACCAACGGCCCCTGACTCAACACTTTCTTCAACGCCTGATCGACATACGCGGCGACTTCGCGCGTGTACTCCGGCGTGAGGTCTGAGCGGACGGTGTACTCTTCGCCGCCGATCATCACGCGGACGGCGTGTTTCTTCGCCGTCACTTGTGCGTTCCTCCTCCACCGTTCTCGCGTGCCTGCTCTTCCAGGAACGTGAGTCGTTGCATCAAGTCCTGCACGCGCGTGCGCGCCCCCTCGACCCGCTGCCGCAACGATTTGTTCTCCGACTCGAGCTCGGTGTTCTTCACCGGGCTGCCGCCGCGGGATTTCAGCTCCGATTCGGCTTTCTGGGCGCGCGAACGCCAGCCCGCAAGCTCCTCCGCCACGTCGCGCAGGAGCGCCTCGAGCTGGTCAATAGCATCGCGGACATCAGGCCTGTCGCCGGCGTACGTCAAGACTTTCCTCCGCTGCTTTCAACATCTTTTCAAGCACTGCGACCGTTTGAGATTCCGTCAAAGTCCGATCGGGCGCGCGGAACGTGCAACGCCAGGTGACACCGCGCGTACCCTCCGGTAGCCCAGCACCTCGGTACTCATCCAGCACATCGAGCTGCTCGAGCATGGAACCGGCCGCTCGACGCAGCACCGCCTCTATCGCCGCCGCCGTCACACTCCCCGGCACAACCAGAGAGATGTCCCGTACGGCCGGCGGCTGGGTCGGCAGCGGCCGATACTTGGCGAGGGGCGCCGGCGTGACGGCAATGCGCACTTCGAGTCCGAACAGCGGCCCCGCCCACTTTGGTGCGTCAGCATCGAGTGGGGTGGCCGTGCCAGCCGGCTGCCCTCCGTCCCCGGTGACCGCGACCCAACCGGCCCCACTCGCGGCCGGTTGCACGTCGCAGGACGGGGCTGCGACCCCTACAGCTAACTCAAAGTGCTGCTTTAGGTCCCATATGTCCATATCAGGTAGTTTCACACGCTCCTGCGAAGCGGTCCAATGCGCCGGATGCCGGGCCCCGGTGAGCACGATGGCCAGATGCAGCTCTTCTTCCGGTCGCGGCCCCTTCCCGGCGCGAAAGACGGTTCCGACCTCGAAGAGCCGAATGTCCCGTTGGCCTTGGGCCCAGTTGTGGTGCACCCGTCGCACGAGTCCTGGGAGCAGCCGGCTCCGCAGGTGGGCCTCTTCGGCCGACAGAGGGTTCTTCAACTCCACCGCGTCGGGACCGTCCGCGGGACCGAGGGGAAGCGTCCGCGCCTCGAGCAAGCCGTTGCCACTCGCCACCAGCTGCTCGCGAATGCGCCGCAGCACCAACTCGGCTGGCGCGTCAGGCACGGTGCCGGGGCGATACGGCCGCACCTCGTCGGGGAACGAGTCGTAGCCGCGCAGCCGGGCGACTTCCTCGATCAGATCGACCTCGCGCGTCACGTCCGGCCGCCAGCCCGGGATTTGCACGGCCAGGCGGTCGTCTTTGGGGGCCGCCACAAAGCCGACGGCCGAGAGCAGCCGTTCGATCTCTTTGCGGGGCACGGTGACACCGAGGAGGTGGCTAACGCGCGCCTCGCGGAGGAAGACCGAACGCGGCTTTTGCGGCTCGGGCCAGAGATCGAGCGGCGGCTCGCGCACTTCCCCGCCGGCGATGGCGATGATCAGATCGATGGCGCGAGCGATCGCATCAGGCAGGCCGAGGATGTCGATCCCGCGCTCGAAGCGATAGCTCGATTCGCTGGAGAGGCCGAGGGCGCGCCGGGTGCGCCGAATGCGCGTCGGCTGGAAGTAGGCGGCTTCGAGGACGATGTCGGTGGTGCTCGCCGTGACTTCGGAGTCCGCGCTCCCCATCACGCCTGCCACGATCTGGGGTCGCTCCGCGTCGCAAATGGCGGTCATTTCAGCGGTCAGGCGTCTGCTCACTCCGTCGAGCGTGACGATCTGTTCGTTTGGCTTGGCCCGGCGCACAACCACTGCCGGCCCGCGCAGCTTTGCCAGGTCGAACGCGTGCATCGGCTGATTGATCTCGAACAGGATGTAGTTCGTCGCGTCAACGATGTTGTTGATGGAGCGTTGCCCGACGCTCTGGAGGCGCGCCGCCAACCATGAGGGACTCGGCTGAACCTTGACTCCGCGAATCACCGCGGTCATGTATCGCGGCGCACCTTCCGAATCCTCCAACCGGACTTCAACTCCGTCAACCTTGGCGGTTAAGCGGTTGGGCGGTTGGGCGGTTGGCTTCTTCAAACCGCCTAACCGCTGAACCGCCGAACCGCTGATCTCGGGCAGTTTCACCGTCGCTCCAAGACTCACCGCGAGCTCTCGCGCAACACCGCGATGACACAGCAAGTCCGGGCGATTCGCCGATACGTCGATGATGACTTGCTCGTCGGCGATCGGCACAGCGTCGAGAAAGGGCGTTCCGGGCGGGGCGTCCGTCTGCAGCTCCAGGATCCCCGCGTGATCCACACCGAGGCCGAGCTCCTTGGCGGAACAGAGCATGCCGTTGGACTCGATGCCGCGGATCTTGCGACGGTCGAGCTTCAGGCCGCCCGGCAGCGTCGCGCCGACGGGCGCAAACGGGTAGGTCTTGCCGGCCTGCACATTCGGGGCGCCACAGACGACCTCGAGCGGCTGGCCCCCACCCGCGTCCACCTGGCACAGCGACAGGCGATCCGCATTGGGGTGCTGCTTCACCTCGAGCACGCGCGCGATGAGGACGTCACGCAGGTCCTGATGGATCGGCACGACACCGTCGACGGGCGCCACCTGCCGCGCGAGCCGGTCGGCGATGTCTTTGCCTTCGAGCGGTTTCTGGAGTAGCGCCTCGAGCCAGCGACGGGAGACGATCATTTGGAGCTCGGCTCACCCCGGGGCGACGCCCCGGGGTCAGCCGACCCCACGAACTGTTCCAGGAATCTCACGTCGCTATCGAAGAAGAGCCGGATATCGGGGATGCCGTGGCGCAGCATCGCGATGCGCTCCGGTCCCATGCCCCACGCGAAGCCCGTGTACTTCTCGCTGTCCACGTTGCTGCTCTCGAGCACGGCCGGATGCACCATCCCCGAGCCGAGGATCTCCATCCAGCCGGTCTGTTTGCAGGCGCCGCAGCCCGTGCCGCCGCAGATCTGGCACTGCACGTCCATCTCCGCCGACGGCTCGGTGAACGGAAAGTAGGACGGCCGGAAGCGCACTTTGGTCGTCGGCGTGAAGATCCGCCGGGCAAACGTCGCGAGCGTTGCCTTGAAGTCGACGAACGTGATCCCCTCATCGACGGCGAAGCCTTCGATCTGCTCGAACACCGGCGAGTGCGAGGCGTCGAACGGATCGCGGCGGTAGCAGCGCCCCGGGACGACGATGCGAATCGGCGGCGGATAGCTCTCGAGGGTGCGGATCTGCACCGGCGAGGTATGCGTGCGCAGCACTACGTCGCCGCCCAGATAGAATGAGTCCTGGGCGTCGAGGGCCGGATGATCCTTCGGAAAGTTCAGCGCGTAGAAATTGTAGCGCTCGGTCTCGGCTTCGGGGCCGACCACGCGCGTGAACCCAAGCTCTTTGAAGACGTCGCAGATCTCGTCGATGACCTGGGTGACGATATGCGTCCCGCCACGCCACTGCGGCCGGCCCGGCATCGTGAAGTCCACGCCGGCGACATCGGTGGCCGAGCGCTTGAGACTCTGCTCGCGCGCTTCGATGGCCTGTTCGAGCTCACGCTTGAGCGCGTTCGCGGCGCCACCGATTTGCCGTCGCGCATCGGGATCGAGCGCCGGGAGGGCTTTGAGAATATCGGTAAGCGCGCCGGCCTTGCGACCCAGGAGCTCGGTCTTGAGCTCCTGGAGCCGGCGTTCATCCGCCTGCGGAATCTCTTTCAGACGCTCCCGCAGCGAGTCTAGGGCTGCCAGGAGGTCGCTCATGGATTACAGGGCCTTCTTCGCGACCTCCGCCAGCTGTTCAAACGCGGCAGGATCCCGCACTGCGAGATCGGCGAGGACTTTGCGGTTGACCTCGACGCCGGCCTTGCGCAGCCCGTTCATGAACTTGTTGTACGACAGCGCGTGCAGCCGGGCGGCGGCGTTGATGCGGGTGATCCAGAGGCGCCGGAATTCGACCTTCTTGGAGCGGCGGTCGCGATAGGCGTACTTCGCCGCCCGCTCGGTCGCTTCCTTGGCGGCCTTCCAGAGCTTGCTGCGCCCGCCCCAGTACCCCTTGGCGAGCTTCATCACTTTGTTCTTGCGCTTCAGGCGCGCGACGTTGCTTTTGACGCGAGGCATCGGGTCTCCTTAGGCCTGCAACAGGCGCTTGAGGCGGCGCTCGGCGTGCGACACCAGAGTGGCTTTGCGCAGGTGGCGCTTCCGCTTCGGATGCTTCGACGTCAGGATGTGGCGCTTGTAGGCGCGATAGCGGCGCAGCTTGCCGGTGCCCGTGAGCCTGATCCGTTTTCTCAGGGCGCGCTTGCTTTTCATCTTCGGCATTTCAGACTCCTATTTCGGCGCGAGGACCATCGACATATTCCGGCCCTCGAGCTTCGGTTCCTGTTCGATTTTCCCGATGTCCTTCAGCTCCTGTGCGACACGATCCAAGACTTCTCGACCGAGCTCGATGTGTGCCATCTGCCGGCCGCGATACATCATCGTCACCTTCACTTTGTTGCCATCCGCCAGGAACTCACGCGCGTGCCGGGTCTTGAAGTCGAAATCGTGATCGTCGATCCCGGGGCGGTACTTCACTTCCTTCAAGTGAATCACGTGCTGCTTTTTCTTTGCAGCGCGCGCCGCCTTCGCCTGCTCGAACTTGAATTTCCCATAGTCCATGATCTTGACGACGGGGGGCCGGGCGAGCGGTGCGACCTCCACGAGATCCAGGCCCCGTTCATGCGCGGCGGCGAGGGCTTCGTCGATCGTCAACACCCCCAGCTGGTCGCCGTTGTCCGCAATTACGCGCACAGGACTGATGCGAATTTGCCGATTGACGCGCGTGCGCGGTGCTTTGCTGTTGTTGTCTATTGGAGGCAGGTGTACTCCCCTAGTGACGGCGTAAAAAAACGGACCCGGGTTGCCCCAAGATCCGCAATTCCCCACCAGCGGTGAGGTATCGAAGAACCCTGGAGCACTCTCTCACGAGAGGCATGCGGGTGGGGCGCTACCGCCCACTTACCATATTGTCGACACCAAGCTAGCCGAGCACCATCTGGCCGACAAGCCCGACGCCCTTCCCTTCTTTCGCTAACCGCCCGCCGACGATCGTCGGGTCGTGTTCGAAGACGAGCAACCACTGCTCGGCCTCCGCCCGCTGGTAGATCCGCCGGCGGGTCTCGAGGGTTACGAGCGGCTCCAAGTCGTAGCCCATGATCCATGGCAGCGGCAGGTGGGCGGCAGTCGGCACCAGATCGGCGACGAAGCACGCCTTCTCGCCGCCGCTTTCGATCAGGATCGACTGGTGAAAGGGGACGTGCCCGGGTGTCGGCAGCCCGCGAATGCCGGGCAGGATTTCGGTCTCGCCATCGATCAGCTGGAACGGGATCTGCTCGAAGTTATGGGGCAAGTAACTGCCGGCGGTGCGCTCATTGGTGTGCCTGGCGAAGTCCAGCTCGCCTTTTTGCACGACGTAGCGGGCCTTGGGGAACGTCAGGCCGATCTTCCCTGCCGGGTCGATCCAGTTGTCGCCGCCGGCGTGATCGAAATGCAGATGGGTGTTGATCACCCAGCGGATGTCGTCCGGGCCGTGGCCCAGATCCCGCAGCGCGTCCTCCAACCTCGTGCGTCCGTTCTTCCCCGCATTCTCGACGCCGTAGATCTCGATGAACTTGCTGTTCTCCTTGTTGCCGATCCCTGTGTCGATGAGAACGAGGCCGTCGTCGTGCTCGATGAGCAGGCAGCGCAACGCCAACGGGATCCGGTTCCTGTCATCGGGGGGAGCTCGGCGCGCCCAAAGCGGTTTGGGGACGACGCCGAACATGGCTCCGCCGTCTAGATGCTGACGACCACCTTCCAGGGCGTGGCACGTGAGGCGACCGACTTTGAAGGTCGTGTGTGTCAATTGACCAAATCCGACAGCGTAGCGGCGCCGTTCCCTTGCGCCAGTTTCAACATTCTGGAGAGACACCTCGCCGCCGCAACCGCATCGCCCGTCGCCCGGTGGCGCCCTTCGATCTCGATCCCAAAGTGATAGCTCACCGTGTCGAGATTCCGCCGCGGGAGATCGGGAAGAAGTTTGCGCGCCAGGCGCACCGTGCACACGCGCGGGCCCTGCAGCAGCATGCCCGTCGCCCGCTCGATCTCCGTCGACACGAACGCCCAGTCGAACCGCGCGTTGTGCGCGACGAACACGCAGCCCTCGAAAACCTCGAGCAGCTTGCCGGCGATCATGTCGAACGTCGGGGCATCGCGCACCATCTTGGCGTCGATCCCGGTCAGACCGGCCACGAAATTGGGAATAGGGATGCCGGGATTGACGAGCGAGTGGAAGGCCACCGTGCCGTCCAGCCTGACGACGGCGATCTCCATGATGCGGTCGCCGCGAAACGCGCGGACGCCGGTCGTTTCGACATCCACGACCGCCCAGCGGCACGCCTCGAGCACCGGGCTCGCCTCGTTTGGGGGCGCGGCCACAGTCCAGCGGCCGTCGGTCGTGCGGCCAAACCGCGGATCGGGCGCGAGCAGCGCTGCCGCAATGCGGTCCGCGGTGTGACGGTTGGCCTGGGCGATGCCGAGCACGTCGCGTACGATGGCGAGACTCGCGGCCGGCCCGCTTTGGAGAAAAGCGATGGCGCGAGCGCTCAGCGACGACGCCGGGACGGCAGCCAGCCCGTTCAGAGATCGTCTCGTCGCAGGGGAAGTGTCATGCAGCGCGGGCCGCCGCCGCCGCGGACCAGCTCGCTGCCCTCGATGGCAATGACCACGCGCTCACCGTCTTTCACGGCCTCGTCCGCTTCGACCACACGAAAGCCGGCGCTGGACAGCTCTGCCAGTGTCGCGTCGTTGCGGTCATAGCTCAAGATCACGCCGGGCCGCACCGCGAACGAGTTGCAGGCCGAGGCCCACTGCTCGCGCTCCTGGGTTGTGCGCTGGTTGCCGCCGCAAAAGATCGGCTCGAGCGGCTGGTCGACCGCCTGCATCGCAGCAAAGAAATTCGGCACTTCTTTCACACCTTTGGACCGTTTCCGACGGTGGAGGACGGCGAGCCGTTCCGGTCCGACGAAGTGCGGCGGGTAGATGAGGCACTGCTCGCGATCGACCTGCGTGAAGATCATGTCCAGGTGGATCGCCGTCCGCTCGGCGGGCATGACGACGATGATCACGTCGGTCACGTTGCAGTGCGCGAAGGCGAGCTCGCAGAGCAGGTCGAGCGCCGCGGGGCTGGACCGTTCGCTGAAGCCGAGCACCAGGAGATCGGGGCGAATGGGATGCACGTCCCCGCCCTCCAGCGTGTAGTTGATCCGTTTTTCGTCGGATCCGTCGTAGAGGATACCGGCGTTGTCGAACTTCTGATCGTAGCGGAACAGCGTCTTGATCAACAGCTCTTCGGTCCAGCGCACGCCGTGCCGCATCGAGCCGATGATGGCGTGTTCGCCGATGACGATGCCGATATCGCGCGTGAAAAACAGGTTGGGGAGCGGTGGCAGCGCGTAGGCGACCTCGTTCAGCGCGCGCGCGATCGGGCCGCCCTCTTCCAGCGCACCCTCGACCATCAGCGCCACGAAGTCCTCGGAGGACAAGGCGGCGAGCTGCTTGCCGAGCGTGTCCGACGGGACGACCTCGAGCGCGCGGGTTGTGAGGAACTCCCGAACCTCCGGGCGTCCAGCCAGCTCGGTGATCGCGTCGCGCACTTCCACGACCTCGGCGAAGCGCTCCAGCACGGCGACCAGGCGGCGGTGCTCGCGCTGCGCGATTTCGAGGTCGATGATGTCGTCGTAGAGATAGTCTTCGCGCGTGCCGGGGGTGACGGCGACGAGCTCTTTGCCGGGCGTGTGCACCAGGACCGACCGGAGGGCGCCGATTTCGGAGGTGACGTGGACCCGGGGCATGGGGAGGAAAGCTAACGGTTGGCGAGCGAGTAGCTCAGAGTCTCCAATTCCAGCGCCATGTTGACGGTCTTGACTTCGACATCAGCAGGAACGTTGAGCGGAACGGGCGCAAAGTTGAGAATGGCCTTCACGCCGCTGCGCACCAGCCGGTCCACGACCTGCTGCGCCGACTCGGCGGGCGTCGCCACGATCGCGATGTCGCTCGGGTCTTTCTTCAAGTCGGACTCGAGATGTTTGACGTCGCGGACGACGAGGCCATTCCAGCGCGAGCCGATTTTGCGGGCATCGTGATCGTAGATCGCGGTGATATGAAAACCGCGCTGGCGAAAGCCGTGGTACTGCACCAGCGCGCCGCCCATACGCCCCGCCCCGACCAGTACGACCCGGTAGCCGCGCTCCAATCCCAGGATGTCGCGGATGCGGCGCGTCAGCTCGGGCACGGCATAGCCGAGGCCGCGTTTGCCGAAGGAACCGAAGAAGGAGAGGTCTTTGCGTACTTGCGCGGAAGTGGTGCCGCCGAGGCGCGCCAGCTCTCCTGAGGAGATGGTGGGCCGGGCCTGGGCGTTGGCCTGCTCGAGAAATCGGAGGTAAACGGACAGCCGCCGTACGGTGCTGTCGGAGATCTTCCGCATTGTGAACTATTTCACAATTGGCGACTCCGGCGCAAGGGAGCAGGGTTCGGCGCTACCACGTGTGCGAACGTCGTGCCCAACACGCCGCCCCCGGACCCCGCGGGCACCAGCATGATCTGCGCAACGCCGGGACCGACCCCCGTGAGGCGGCCCAGCGTGTCGTCGACGGCAACTATGGCAGAATCGCCAGAGATCCAGCGCAGGCCGGCCGCAGTGGTGTCGGGGGGGAGGCACTCCCGCGGCACGTTCGGATAAAACGCGGCATGCATGGTCACTGTGTCGCCGACGTTAAGACGCGGGTCGAGGGGAGTGACCTGGGCGACGAGCCTGAAGCAGCGGTCGGGGTTCACGAGGTGACTGTCGCAGGCCACGGCGGCCACGAGCGCGGCGAGGAGGAACCGATGCATACGCACTCTATACCCGCGTGGGACTGGTCGGGGTCACCCACGACTCCGGCGCAACAGCCGCACGAATGCCTCCGGGGGGAGGCGCTCGGGCCGCACGGTGGGATCAAAGCCCATCTCGCGCAGCTCGACTTCGGTGAGTCCAGGCACCGCATTCTTGAGCTGTTTGCGACGCTTGCTGAAGCACGCCGTCACGAACGCGCGCAGCGGAGCAACCTCGACGTCCATGACCAGCGGCTGAGCAAGCGGTGTCAGGCGAATCAATGCACTGCGGACCTTGGGAGGCGGCCGGAACGCGCCGGGCGCCACGGTGAAAAGCTTCTCCACTCGTGCGACCGCCTGCACGCCCACCGAGAGCGCCCCGTAGGTCTTCCCGCCCGGCGGCGCCGCCATGCGCTCGGCGACCTCGTCCTGCACGAGAAAGACGATGCGCTCGGGCAGCGGCGGCGTCAGGGCCTTATCGATCAACGGCGAGGTGATGTAATACGGGATGTTGCCGACGATCTTGGCGACGTGTGGCCACGCGATGTGCAGCGCGTCTCCTTCAATCACCTGCAGATTGGCGAGCTTGAGCGTCGCCGCCAGCCTGCCGTCCTTCTCGATCGCGATCACGTGCAACCCGCGGGCGAGCAGCTCCTGCGTCAGCGTCCCCTGCCCCGGTCCGATTTCCAGCACCTGCTCGCCCGGCGCGGGATCCAGGGCATCCACGATCCGCCGCAGAATCGCGGGATCGCTGAGAAAATGCTGGCCGAGTCGTCTCAGACTTTGAGCAACACGAGAGTGCGGTCGTCGTTGGCAGGCGCGCCGCCGGTAAACGCGGCGATATCGGTGAAGACGGCTTCGAGAATGTGCCGCGCGGGGCGGCTGCGCAGGTTGACGACGTGGCTCAGTACGCGCTGCTCGCCGAAGCGCTCGCCATCCGGACCACCGCCCCGTGCATCCGCGAGCCCGTCGGTGAACAAGCAGAGAATCGCCTTGCCGCGCGCGAACGGGAGGCTGCGCTCCTGGCCGCCTTCGCCCAGGCCGAGCGGCGGCCGGGTGGCTTCGAGCCTGGTGACGGCTCCGGCGTCGGTAGACACCAGAAAGGCGTGTGGGTGTCCGGCATTGGCGTACGTAAGCGTGCCCTGCGCCGGATCTACAACGGCGTAGCACAGCGTGAGAAACATCTCCGTCTCCTCGAGCTCCTCGGAGAGGGACATCTCGAGCCGGCGCAGCGCCTCGTAAGGTGACTCCGCGGTTTCGGCGTGGATACCGGAGGCGGCCATCGCCAGCGCCATGATGAGCGCCGCGCCGAAGCCGTGGCTCGAGACGTCGCCGATCATCACCCCGACGCGTTCCCCGTGCAGGCTCAGCAGGTTGTAGAAGTCGCCTCCCACGGACTCGGCCGGGCGGCAGCGCGCGGCCACGTCGGCCTTGGTCGCCACCACCGCGGGGGACGGGAGCAGTTTGAGCTGGAGGTCGTGCGCGAGCTCGAGCTCGCGGCGCACCCGCTGCTGGCCCAGGTCTCGCTCTACCAGGCGCGCATTCTCGATCGTCGCACCGATCTGGTTCGCGATGGCGGCGACGAGCTTGCGGTCGCCGGCGGTGAACGCGTCTTCACCCGTGCGGTCGGTCAGATTGATGACACCGATGGGCGTCGGCACGCGGCCCGGCGAAGCGTAGACCACCGGCACCGAGAGAAACGCATGGCCCTTGTAGCCGCGCTCGATCGGGTTCGGCGGCTTGTGGGCACGCGGGTCGGTAGGGTCGTAGCTGATGATCCGCATCTCGCGAAACACGCGCGCGGCAATCGATTTGGGATCGTCCACTTCGATCGGGTCCATCTCGCCCAGCTCCACACCGCGGGCCGCGATGAGGCGCAGAACGTGCGCCTGCGGGTCGTGCACCAGCAGCGTGGCGCGGCGCGCGCGGACGACGGCGGATACTTCCCGCAAAATCCTGTTCGCCGCTTCATCCAGCCGGATCGTGTGCCCGAGGATCTCGCTGATCGTGTAGATCAAGTCGATTTCCTCGTAGCGCCCCGACAGCTCGGCCGCGACCTGGGTTGTTTCCTCTTCCGCCTGCATCACCGCCCCGATGATCTCGGCGAGCCCGGCGGCGGCGCGCTCCCCGCCTCCTTTGACTTCCAACCACGCATCGGCGGCGGTGGGAATCGGCTGGTACACGGCGGGCCCGTCGGAGGACACTGGACGGGTCTTGGCACGCAATAGACGCAGAGTTGTCCCAGAAAGCGCGCCGAGCACAGGCAACAGGCGCTCGAGCCGTGTCACCCCGCCCGGAGCGTCAGGCAGATGCCGTTGCCTTTCTCGTTGAACGCCACGTCATCGACCAGGTGGCGGATGACGAACAGCCCGCGCCCGTACTCGCGCGGGAGGTTGTCGGGGTGCGTCGGATCGGGGATCTGGCTGGTGTCGAAGCCGTTGCCGTCATCGACGACGTAGATGCGGACGACGCCGTGCCCCAGCTCGACGCTGATACTCACGACCCGGTCGGGATCCTCGCCCGTGCCGTAGCGAATCGCGTTGCCGAGGGCTTCGGCGAGAGCGGTGCGGAGGTTGAAACTGATGCGGCGGGGCGAGAGGGTGCCGGGCGGCAGATGACTGGCGACCAGCTCGACGGCGTCCCCGACCATCCCGAGGTCGCTCGGGACGTCGAGCTGCATCGCATCGCGCGTGACGTGAAGTTGGAGGCTCACGTCAGAACGCGGCCAACGCCTCCTCGGCGGTGCGCGTGATGGCGAACAGGGTATCGAGCTTGGTCAGCTCGAACAGCGTCTGCAGGTCGGCGTTCAGCCCGGCGAGCCGCAGCTCCCCACCCTGCTCCCGGATTTTCTTGGACAGCGAGACCAGGACACCGAGCCCCGAGGAGTCGATGTAGCCGGTCTTGGAGAAGTCGATGACAAACTTGCGCGAACCGTCTTCGAGCGCGTCGAGAACCTTTTGCTTCAGCTCCTGGCGGTTGCCGACGATGAGCTGGCCTTCCACTCCCACGATCACGATGCCGCTCTTGTCCTTCTTCAGGGTGAACCGCATCCCGATTACCCCTTCCGCGATTGGAGAATGGCGATCGCCGCAGTGTTCACAATATCATCGGCGGTCGCGCCGCGCGACAGGTCCGCGATCGGTTTTGCCAGTCCCTGCAGGATCGGGCCGAGCGCGGTCCATCCACCCAGCCGCTGCACCAGCTTGTAGGCGATGTTGCCGGCATCGAGATCGGGGAAGACGAGGACGTTCGCCCGTCCGCCGACCGGCGATCCTTTGGCTTTGCGCGTCGCGACGTCGGCGACGATCGCTGCGTCGGCCTGCAGCTCGCCGTCGAACGTGAAGTCGGCCGCGGGCTGGCGTCCGCGCAGCTGCGTGATCGCCGCCTGCACGCGCTCGACGCGCGGGCCTTCGGCGCTGCCGCGCGTGCTGTAGGACAGGAACGCGACGACCGGCTCGTCCCCGACGATGCGACGCCGGTCCCGCGCCGACGCGATCGCGATGTCCGCGAGCTGGACGGACGTCGGCTCCGGTACGACCGCGCAGTCGGCGAAGGTCAGCACGACATCGTCCTTGACCATGTAGAACGCACCCGACACCGTCGCGATCGCCGGCGCCATGCCGACAGCCCACAGCGCGGCACGAATCGTGTCGGCGCTCGGATAGACCGCGCCGCCCACCATCACGTCGGCCGCGCCGATGCCGACCAGACAAGCGCCGCGCGTGAGCGGATGTTCGAGCGCCTCCGCGGCGGACGCATCGGTGGGAAACCGGTCGGGACGGCGGGAGCGCAGATGCTGGGCGAGAAACGGCCCGCGCGAGTCCGGGAAGCGGCGCAAGACCTCCACCGTCGCGAGGCCCATCTTTTCGACCCGGGCCGCCGCTTCCTGCACGCGCGGGTCGTCGCCTTCGGGGAAGACGACGCGCGTGCGCGCCTCTTTGGCCCGCTGGTAGACGCGGTCGAGGAAACTCATTTGCCGAACTTCCGCTTGAGCGCCTGCTGGACCATGGGATCGACCAGCGGCGACACGTCACCGCCGAAGCGCGCGACTTCACGCACGAGGCTCGAGCTGACGAACGTCAGATCGAACGCCGGCACGAGAAACACCGTTTCGATCTTCGGCGCGAGATTGCGGTTCATCAACGCCATCTGGAACTCATACTCGAAATCGGACACGGCGCGTAACCCACGAATAATTATTGATGCCCCGACTTTCTTGGCGAACTCGGCGAGCAATCCTTCGAACGATTGTACTGCCAAGCGCTTATCAGGCACTGCCTGTTTGATCAGCGCGACGCGCTCGTCCAGCGAAAAGAGCGGCTGCTTCGAGACATTGACCGCGACGGCGACGATGAGTTGATCCACAAACTCCAGGGAGCGGTGGATGAGATCTTCATGGCCCTTGGTGATTGGATCGAAGGAGCCGGGATAAACCGCGATGCGCTTCATAGAGGCGGCGGCGGAGGGCGGCGGAGGGCGGCGGAGGGCGGCGGAGGCGCGTAAAGGAACGTGATTGCGGTGTCCCCGTACCGCCTGGTTTCATCGCCGGCGATGGCGCGATCCGCACCGTGCTCAATCGAAAACACCTGCGCGAACGGAGTCGCCCGAAAAATCTCCACGAGCCGATCCGTGTCCTCATGGGCATAGGGCGGATCCGCAAAAGCGACGTCGTACAACGCGGGCTGGAGCCGCGTGGCGAAGCGCAGCGCATCACTCCGGTGAATCGTCACGCGATCCTCCACCTTCAGGGCCTCGGTATTGGCTTTGAGGGCCGTGAGTGACGCCCGATGAGTTTCCACGAAGTCGACGGAGACGGCACCCCGAGATAGCGCTTCGAAACCCAGTGCGCCAGAACCGGCGAACAGATCCAGCACCCGTGCTTCCGGAATCGACTGCTGAAGGATGCTGAACCACGCTTCCTTCACGCGGTCTCCCGTCGGCCGAACGGTCCGGCCGGCGGGCGCTTTCAGACGACGACCCTTGAACTCACCCGCTATGATGCGGAGCAAGACTCGCGACTCGCGCCTGAATCGATGACCTCCCCTGCCAGTCGTCCCGCTCGAGACGGAACGCTACGTCGAGCGGGTTGGTGAGCCAGTCCTGTGGCACTTCGTCGGCCCAGCGGAAGCCGATCGCGGGCAGCAGGCCGGAGCCGTCATCCAGCGTGAACCGCAGGTGATTCGTCCCCACCCGCCGCGCGCCGACCGCGCGCGCGTTGCGCACGCCGAACACGGGCGCCGGATTCCCCGCCCCGCACGGCTCCAGATGCCGAATGAGTCGTTCGAGATCCATGTTCACCTCGGCGAGCGGCAGCTCGAGGTCCACGCGCTGGCTCGGCGCCAGGTCGGCGGGGGTGAGAAGGTCGCCCGCGACGGCGAGGAACGCCGCGCGGAACGCCTCGAACTTGTCGCGCCGGACGGTGAAGCCGGCCGCCATGGTATGGCCGCCGTATTTCTCGAGGTGCATACCGACCTTGTGCAGCGCGCCGTGCAGGTCGAAGCCCGGAATGCTGCGCCCCGAGCCGCGCCCGAACTCTCCCGCCTCGTCCCAGCCGACCAGAAACGTCGGCCGGCCGTAGCGCTCCACGAGGCGCGAGGCGACGATGCCGATGACGCCGGGATGCCAGGTCTCGTTCCCGAGCACGATGGCGGCATCGCTCGGGTTCAGCGTTTTGTCGACCAGCTCGATCGCCTCGTCGAGAATCACCTGATCCATCTCCTGGCGGCGCGCATTGATCGTCTCGAGCTCGCGCGCCAGCGCCGCGGCCTCCTGGGGATTCTCGGTGAGCAACAAGCGCAAGCCGTCGTTCGCGTCGCCGATCCGGCCCGCGGCATTGAGCCGGGGCGCCAGGATGAATCCGACGTGCGCGCCGCGCAGCGGCTTGCCGCCGAGGCCCGCGGTCTCGATCAGAGCGCGGAGCCCGACCCAGCGCGAGTCGGCCAGCTTCTTCAGCCCATAGCGCACGAGGATCCGGTTCTCGCCGATGAGCGGGACGACGTCGGCGATGGTCGCCAGCGCGACGTAGTCGAGAAAGTGCAGCGGCAGATTGGCCGAGAGGCCGAGTGCGCCGACCAGCGCCTGCGCCAGCTTGAAGGCGACGCCGGTGCCGCAGAGGTTCTTGTCCTCCGACGGGCAGTCAGGACGGCGCGGATCGAGGACCGCGTTGGCAGGCGGCAGCACGTCGCCGGGCAAGTGGTGGTCGGTGACGATGACGTCGATCCCGGCGGCACGCGCGGCAGCGACCGCGGCGACCGCCGTAATGCCGCAGTCGCAGGTCACGATCAGGCCGGCCCCGACGCGCTGCGCTTCGGCGAGGCCCGCGGGCCCGAAGTCGTAGCCGTCGCGGATGCGATGGGGAACGAACGGATACACCGTCGCGCCGGCGCTCCGGAGAATGCGCGTCAGCATCGCCGAGGCGCATTGACCGTCCACGTCGTAGTCGCCGTGCACCAGGATCGCCCGCTTCTCACGGACCGCGCGCACCAGCAACCCCACGGCGATCGTCATGTCGGCCCAGCGATGCGGGTCGGACAGGCGCTCGAGGTCGGGCCGCAAGAACGCTTTCGCCGATTCGGGGGAGGCCAACCCGCGCTGCACGAGAATGGCCGCGAGCGCTTCGGGGATCTTGAGCTCCGCGGCGAGGACGCGGGTTGCGTCCGGATCCGCGTTCGCGGTGAGGACCCAGCGGGGAGGAATCATTCCTTGGCGTACAATAACACGCCGCAGGCTTCACACCCTTCGATGGTGGCGCCGCGCTGAATCAACGCCTTGCGCTGCGTCGGGACCGCCGTGAAGCAGTTCCCGCACGAGCTGCCGTGCAGTGGGAAAATCGCGAGCGGCGCCTTGCCGCGCCGGATGCGGTCGTAGCGCGCGAGCAACGCGGGATTCACCGCTTTACTCGCCTGATCGCGCTCGATCGTCGCGGACTCGCGCTCGGCGGCGATCTCCTGGCGCTTCCCGGCGATCGCTTCACGCTGCGCCGCCTGTGCATCGCGCACATTTTGGAGCGCGTTCTCCGCCTCGGCTGTCTTCCGTTCCGCTTCGCCGACGGCGTCGCCTGAGCGCATGAACTCCGCTTCCTCCTTGGCGAGCACGGTGCGGGCGAGATCGAGCTCGGCCATCAGTGTGGACGCCTCTTTGGCGCCACGGACCCACTCGAGCTTCTGGCGGCGCTGCTCCTGCATCGTGCGATAGCTTTGGATTTTTCCTTCCAAGCCGTCCCGGCGATCGAGCGCCGCCTGGATCCCGGCGCGCGCCTGCTCGACGACCCGTTCGGCCGCCGCGATCTGCTCGTCCAGCGTGCGCAGCTCGGGCTCGAGCGCCTTCAGCCGCGTGTTGCAGCTCGTGACCGCGACATCCTTCTCTTGCAACACCAACAACGCTTCAAGATCCGGGTGCACCCTTCCTCCT
>Ga0207653_10000335_pt1 | contig 24776 bp, 18 predicted proteins | sample KBSK5251metaG_FD_184341 | JGI IMG/M metagenome (GOLD analysis project Ga0207653, IMG submission 184341) | Corn, switchgrass and miscanthus rhizosphere microbial communities from Kellogg Biological Station, Michigan, USA - KBS K5-25-1 metaG... | ecosystem: Host-associated > Plants > Roots >...
CCAGTATGAGCCGCCGGCCGGCATGTCGCCCGGAGAAGCCGGCACGTTGCTCGACAACAACGTCGACATGCGCGACATCACCGCCACCCTGGTCGATCTCGCGGTCCGAGGGCTTTTGCGCATCGAGGAGCAGCAGAACCCGAAACTGTTTGGGCTGTTCGGCGGCGGCACCACATACACGCTTCACCGGCTGAAGCCGGCCGACGGACTCGCGGGCCACGAGCGGGTGGTGTTCGACGGCATCTTCTCCCATGGGGATCAGGTGCCGCTCGATGAGTTGAAAGATGAGTTCTACAAGCAGCTCAGTCCCATTCGCGATGCCATCTACAACCAGCTCAAGGGCAGCGGGTTCTATCAGAACCGGCCCGACAAGGTGAAGCAGGTCTGGCTGGGATGTGGAATCGGATTCGCGATTCTGATCGGCGTCGGCGGCGCCTTCATTGCCGCGGCGTTTCTCCTGACGCCGGTGTCCTTCGTGATCGCCGCCATCGTGTCCGGCATCATTCTCGTGATCTTCGCGCAGATCATGCCGGCGCGGACAGAGGCCGGCACACGGGCGCTGGAGCAGGTCCTGGGCTTCGAGGAATTCCTGCGGCGCGTCGAGTCCGACAACCTGAAGCGCGTGATCATCGGCCACCCGGAGCTGTTCGACAAGTACCTGCCCTACGCGATGGCGTTCGGCGTCGAGCGGCAATTCGCCCGCGCGTTCGAAGGGATCTACACGCAGGCGCCGCAATGGTACGTCGGGCCGAGCATGGTGAATTTCAACGTCGGCCATTTCTCGAGCAGCATGGCGCATCTGTCGACGGTGGCGAGCACGACGATGTCGTCCACACCGCGCAGCTCGAGCGGATCGGGGTTTGGCGGAGGCGGAAGTTCGGGCGGTGGTGGGGGCGGAGGCGGAGGCGGGGCGTTCTAACCTTGAGGAGAGTGTACGCATGAAGCGGTTTCGGTTCACCATGATCGCCGTCGCGCTGGTCAGCTTGGCAGCTCGTTCCCTGGAGGCGCAGACTCAGCCCGCGATCACCGCCACGGACTTGCGGCAGCGTCTGTATCTGATCGCGGACGATTCGATGATGGGTCGCGAAACCGGCAGCGAGGGGGCGTTCAAGGCCTCGGCATATGTCGCCGCCGAGTTCCGCCGCCTCGGTCTCGAGCCGGCGGGAGACAACGGCACGTACTTCCAGACGGTACCCTTCTGGGTCGTGGCCGCGGACCCGCAGTCACGGCTGGTCACGAGCGGCGGCGCCACATTGCAGCTCGTCACCGACTTCCTGCCCCTCAGTGCCGCCGTCCCACCAAAAGTGCTCACGCAGACGCCGATCGTGTTTGCGGGATCGGTCGCCGACACCGCGCATCTCGTGGCGCCCGCCGCAGTCCAGGGAAAATTCGTCGTCCTCGACGTGCCGCAGGGGTTCGACCGGCGTGCCATTGGGCCGCTGCTCGGCCGCTTCCGCGATGCCGCGACTGTCGGCATCGTGGCCCTCGATCAGCTCGGCGGCGAACAGATCGCGCGCATCCGCGAGGGGCGCCCGGTGTCCGATACGTCACGCAATCCCCGCGCGCTCCCGCTCGTCTGGCTCACCCGGCGGGCCGCCACCGCGGTGCTGGGCAGCGATCTTGCGACCGCGGTCCCGGGCGCGCCGTCGACCGTCACCATAAGCGGCCAGTACGACTTCACGCGAACGCCGGTGCGATTCCCGGCCCGGAACGTGGTGGGCATTCTGCGTGGGAGCGATCCGGCGCTTCGGACCGAATACGTGTCGCTGTCGGCGCATCACGACCACGTGGGCTTCGATCGCAGCCCTGTCGATCACGATTCGCTGCGCGCGTTCAACCGCGTGGTGCGGCCGATGGGCGCCGACTCGCCGATGCGCCCCGCGACGGACGAGGAGCGCGTCAAGATCCGGACGATTCTCGACAGCCTGCGCGCCGTGAACAAACCGCGCCCCGACTCGATCCGCAACGGGGCGGACGACGACGGCTCGGGCACGGTCGCGATTCTCGAGATCGCCGAAGCGTTCGCACGCGCGCGCGGGAACCAGCGGCCGCGGCGCTCGATCCTGTTCGTCAGTCACACCGGTGAGGAAGCGGGGTTGCTCGGCTCGCGCTGGTACTCCGATCACGCGACCGTGCCGATCGATTCCATCGTCGGCGAGATCGATCAGGACATGATCGGTCGCGGCACCGCGTCGGACTTTCCGCGCGGCGGCACTGGCGCCGGCAGCCCGACCTACCTCGAGGTCATCGGCGCCAAGCGCATTTCCCGGGAATTCGGCGAGATGCTGGAAGCGGCGAACGCCAGGCAGCCCGTGCCGTTCGTCTTCGACTACACGTATGACGCGCCCGGCCACCCGCTCCAGTACTACTGCCGCGCCGATCACTACAGCTACGCGCGCTACGGGATCCCGTCAGTCGCGTTCTCGCGCGGTGAGCATCTCGACTATCACCAGGTGACCGACGAAGCGCAGTACATCAGCTATCCGGATCTGGCGCGGGTGGCGCAGATGGTGCACGACGGCGCGTTGGCGGTCGCGAACGCACCGCAGCGCCCCAAGCGGGATGTTCCGAAGCCCGCCGATCCGCACGGGCCGTGTGTTCAATGAGGGAAGTCTAGAGGTACTTGAGCCACCAGTCGCTGCGTCGCGCCTTGAGGCCCGAGTACCAGCGGCTGGCGAAGTACAACAGCACGACCGCAATGGCCCAGACGAGATAGAGGAGCGCGAGGCTCCAGGTGTAGCCTTCGGGAGCGGGCGGGTTGCCCATCGGGTGGTTGGTGAAGAGCCAGGGGTCCACGCTCCCCGTCCGAACCTTCGAGACGACGAGCGCGAGCGCGTGAATGAGCGGGATGTGCAGCACGTAGTAGAAGAACGGCACTCGGCCGAAGACCGTGAGCCATTCTGCGACACGGCCGCGCGCGCGGTCCAGTAACGGCACCAGTGCGATGGTTGGGCCGAGCGTCATCAGCAAAAAGCTCAGGGACGCCGGGTACTTGGTGGTATTGAGGAAGGACAGCAGCGCCGGCATGCGGCCCGACGCACTCCAGGGTTGCGGATCTCCGTAAATGTTCAAGCCGCGCAGCAGCACAAACAACGCGGTGGCACCGAGGCCGACGCGCAGGCAAATGCGGTTGCGGCGCGCGGGCTCCAGCGTGAGGACGGTGCCGAACCAGTAGCCCGCCGCCATGACCCCGATCCACGGAATGATCGAGTAGAGCACGATCAGCGGCGTTCCGGCAACGGGCCCCTGGAAGAAGCCGATGTACAGAATCTTCCAGAGCTCGCCCAGAGCCTCGGTCCGATTGATCAGGGGCATCATGACAAGGTTGTGCAGCGCGATGATTGCGACTCCGATGATACCAGCGGTCCGGGGACGAAGTCGCACCAGTGCCGACATGAGAATCATGCACCAGCCGATCACCCAGATCACGCCTGCCAGCATGTAGTTCGCGAAGTCGAAGTTGAACGTCCAGCAGACGCGAATCACCGTCAGCTCGAGCAGCACCAGCCAGATCCCGCGCACACACAGAAAGCGCGAGAGATCGTTGTGCTTGCGTCCGTAGAAGAAGGCGCTCGTCCCCGCGAGGAAGATGAAAGCGGGAGCCACGAAGTGCGTGATCCAGCGCGTGAAGAAGATCCCGGGCGTGGGACCACCGGCCGGAAGCCCGGAATAGACCCGGACGTGATCGATCGCCATCAGGACCATGACGGCGCCGCGAATCAGATCGACCGAAGCGACGCGCGATGACGCAGCGGGGGGAGCGGTCATCGCCGCGAACATGGCGCCGCCCCGAATCCCCGGCAAGTCCGAAACCCGTTAAGTTGGCCGACGCATGCGCCGGCGTATCGCGAAACTCGCCCTCCTGTTGGTGCTGGCGCCGCCGGCGCTGGCCTTCCCCCAAGCGCTGCGTGTCGTGGTCACGAGGGCCAAGATCGGCCTCGACGGCCGGTTGGACGAATCCGCCTGGGGGCGTGCCGACTCGCTGACGGATTTCCGCCAGCGCGAGCCGCGGGCGGGTGAGCCCGCCAGCGAGCGGACCGTTGTGAAGGCGCTCCGCGACGCCGACGCTTTGTACATCGGCGTCCGCGCATACGACGGTGACGCCCGCCAGATCCGCGCGACGGAGCTGCGCCGCGACGCCGATCTGTCGAGCGACGACAACGTGCAGCTCCTCATCGACAGTTTTCACGACCGGCGCGGCGCGTTTGTCTTCGGCACCAACCCGAACGGCGCGCGCTGGGACGCGCAGCTGACCGATCTCGACAACCTCAATGAAGACTGGAACGGCATCTGGGACGTCGCGGTCTCGCGCGACGCCGTCGGGTGGACGGCGGAGTTCCGCATTCCGTTCGCGACGCTGCGGTTCCGCAAGCACGCCGACCTGCGGTTCGGCTTCAACGTGCGCCGTTTCATTCGCCGCAAAAACGAGCAGGATCTGTGGCAGGCCTGGGGCCGTGCCGAAGGGCTGTATCAGCTGTTGCGAGCCGGCGAGCTGACCGACGTCGGCGGCGCTGGACGCGGCCACGCCATCGAGCTGTATCCGTACGTGCTCGGGCGCGCCATCGAGCCCGCCCACGACAGCGGCGGCGTCCGGCTAGCGGACGGCTTCGTCGGTGCGAAGGCGGGACTCGATGCGAAATTGGCCGTCTCGCCGACGCTCACCGCCGACCTCACGGCCGGCACCGACTTCGCGCAGGTCGAAGCCGACCAGCAGGTCATCAACCTCACGCGCTTTCCGTTCTTCTTCCCCGAAAAGCGCCAGTTTTTCCTCGAGTCGAGCGGACTGTTCGACTTCGGCACGCCGGGCCGCACCCAGGTCTTCTACTCGCGGCGGATCGGATTGGACAGCAGTGGGAATGTCGTACCGATCGTCGCCGGTGGCCGCGCGTACGGTCGGGTGGGACCGTGGCGGGTCGGCGTGCTCGACGTCCAAACCGGCAGCGAGCGCGCCAATGATGCCGTGGTGCGCATCCAGCACGATCTGCTCGCGCGATCCTACGTCGGCATCATCGGCGCCCTTCGGACCACTTCAGGGTCGGGAGCCGAGGCCACCGGAGGGTTCGATGTGGACCTCCCCTTGATCGTCCACGGCCAGAATCTCGAGCCGAAATTCTGGATCGCCGGCAGCCGCACTCCCGGCACGCCGGGCACGCCCCTGGCCTGGCGGGTGTCTGCCGACAATCCCAACGACCTCTTCGACAACTTCATTTCCTTGTATCGCATCGACCCGGGATTCAATCCGACGCTCGGATTCGTGCGTCGCACCGGAATCTGGGAGACGACGGGACACATCGACTTCACGCCGCGGCCCCACGCGCTCGGCATTCGCCAGCTCGACTTCACGTTTCCCATTCCCAGCTGGGACATCATTGCCGATGCCGCGGGATCACTCGGACGGACCGGCGACTGGCAGACGGCGTGGTTCGAGTGGCGCCTGTTCGGCGGCGACCGCGAGAACGGCGACCATTTCGAGATCAATTATCAGCGCCAGCTCGATGCGCCGCGCGATACGTTCGAGCTGTTCCGCGGGGCGAGCGTCCCGCCCGGGCGATATTGGTGGTCCCGCTACGAGCTGCAGTATCAGATGTCTACGGCGCACCCCTTGAGCTTTGCGGGCTTTGTGAACTGGGGACCGTTCTACGGTGGCCGCAGCGCTGACGTGGAGCTCGCGGGCACCTGGCGCGGCGGTGGCCACGCGATCGTGGGGATCAGCGTGACGCGCACGGCGGCGCGTCTGCCGTCCGGGGGCTTCACGGCGCTCCAGACCTCCAGTCACCTGGAGTACGACTTCAATCCCCGTTCGAGCCTGCTGGGGTTCGTCCAGTACACCAACGAGGACCGGCGCGTCGATTTCAATATCCGCTTCCACTGGATTCCAGTCATTGGCGACGATGTGTTCGTCGTGTGGAACTCGGGGTACGGCACCAACCTTGCTTCCTCCCTCACAAGGCAATTGAACGGCGCCTTCGTCGTGAAAATCGTCCATCGCCTGACTCAATGAGCCCAGACGGCTGGTTGCTGCTGTGGACCCGTTTTACCCGGTTGTTCGCGTACGGGGCGTTGTCTGTCGTGCTGGTCCTGTACTTGACGTCCCTGGGGATGGGCACCGAGCAGATCGGTGTGTTGCTGACGCTCACGCTGATGGGAGACACGGTCGTCTCGCTCTGGCTCAGCACCCGCGCCGACCGGATCGGGCGCCGGCGCGTGCTCATGATCGGAGCCGCGCTGATGGTGGCCGCGGGACTGACCTTCGCGTTGACACGAAACTTCCTCGTCCTCCTCCTCGCTGCGACAATCGGCGTCATCAGCCCCAGCGGCAACGAGGTCGGGCCGTTCCTTCCGATCGAACAGGCCGCCCTCGCCCAGGTCGTGCCGAGTGACCGCCGGACCGGAGTGTTCGCCTGGTACACGTTGACCGGCGCGTTCGCGACCGCGCTCGGCTCGCTGGGCGCGGGGGCGCTGTCCGCGACCATTCACTACCGCGGCGTAGTCATCCTGTACGCGGCCCTCGGGATTGTGCTCGCCCTCGGCTTTACTCGCCTGTCGCCCGCCGCGGAGGTGTTCGAGCCGCACACCACCGCGCTCTTCGGGCTGGGCCGTTCCCGGACCGTGGTGCTGCGGCTCGCGGCATTGTTCGCGCTCGACTCGTTCGCGGGCGGGTTTGTCGTGCAGACCTTCGCCGCCTACTGGTTCTATCTCCGGTTTGGCGTCGATCCGGCGATGCTTGGGGCGATCTTCTTCGGTGCCAATCTCCTCGCGGGCCTGTCCGCCCTGGTGGCGTCCCGTCTCGCTGCGCGCTTCGGCCTCATTCGAACGATGGTATTCACGCACCTGCCGTCGAACCTGTTGCTCATTCTGGTTCCGCTCATGCCCAGCCTGCCGCTCGCGGTCATCGTGCTGTTCGCGCGATTCAGCATCAGTCAGATGGACGTACCGACCCGGCAGTCGTATCTCATGGCCGTGGTCGGTCCGGAGGAGCGGTCCGCGGCGGGAGGAATCACCGGAGTGGCGCGAACCATCGGTGCCGGGATCGCGCCCATACTTGCTGGATTGTTGTTCTCGCGGCCGTCGTTGATCAACGTGCCCTTCTTCATTGCGGGGACACTGAAGATCGTCTACGACCTTCTCCTCTATCGGGGCTTCGTCGCCTACAGCCCCGAGCCAACTAGTTCCGCTTGATATCCATCTGATCCAGCGCCGCGCGAAGCCCGCGCGCCACTTTGAGAGCGTCTCCCTCGCCCCAGAAGTGCATGAACAGGAGTCGCGGGCTCTCATTCAGCATGTGACTGTGCAGCGCCGTGACTGCGATCCCATTGGCGCGGAGCGCGCGAAGGACGGGGTTTACCTCGCTGGCGATCATCACGAAGTCCCCGGTCGCGACCGCCGTCGTCGCACCAGTCGCCTGGAAGTTGATAGCCGTCGCCACGCCCATCGGCGGCGGCACCACCACACCATCCAGCGTCACGTCGCCGGCCCGCGGGACACCAACCTGATAGACACCGCCGTTGGCTCGGCCGTGCGCGCCGAGAACCTGTGCAAGCTGCGCCGTATCGAGGTCTAGGGCAGGAGCAGCACCCACTGGTGGTGGGGGCGCGGGCGGCGTTTTGGTCTGTCCGAGCGCTTCGTGCACCGCCGTCGCGAGCGCGACCGGTCGTCCGCGACCGCCGATGTGAAGGTACACGACGTGCGGGCGTTCGTTGATGAGATGATTATGAAGGGCCGTCTGCTCGATCCCGCCGCGCTGCAGGGCGTCGATCACCGGTCCGACTTCGGACTCCACCAGAACGAGGTCACCCATTAACATTGCAGTGGTGTCGTCCGTCTGTTTGAACGCCACCCACGATCCTAACGCGAGTGCCGGCCGCACCGTGACCGCCCCAACTGTGACATGAAGATCATTGCGAGGGAACCCAACGCGGTACGTTTCGCCTTGCAGATTGCCCGGTCTTCCCAGCACACGTTCTACGGCCTTCCAATCGATCGGCGCTTGGGGGTTGGCCTGTAACAACAAGCCGAGCGTGCACAGACTCAAGACGGCGGTTGGCATGTGAACTCTCGTTGGAGGATGTACGTTCAGGTTAGAAGTTAGTGACCCGCCACTAGTGCCGAACCCGCTGTAGGGGGGTAATTCTAGGACATGAAAATCATCGTTCGCGTCACGCTGCTCCTCGGCGCCCTGATTCTCGTCGCGTCATCGGGCCAGGCACAGTACTTCGGCCGAAACGCGGTCCAGTACGAAAACTTCCACTTCAAAATCCTGAAAACCCAGCACTTCGACATCTACTACTATGATAAGGAAGCAGAGGCCGCGGCCCAGGCGGGCCGCATGGCCGAGCGCTGGTACGTCAGAATATCGTCCGTGCTGCGCCACCAGCTCAACGGCCGGCAGCCGCTGATCCTCTACTCCGATCATCCCGACTTCGAGCAGACCAACGTGCTGGGCGAGCAGCCCGGTGAAGGCACGGGCGGTGTCACCGAAAGTTTGAAGCGCCGCATCATTCTGCCGATGGGCGCCTCGCTCGCTGAGACCGACCACGTCATCGGTCACGAGTTGACGCACGCGTTCCAATACGACATCACGGGCGTCGGCCGAGGCAACCTGGCCACCGGCCTGAACCGTGTGCCGCTGTGGTTCATCGAGGGCATGGCGGAGTACGTATCGCTCGGCAACGTCGATCCCAACACCACGATGTGGATGCGCGATGCCGTGCGGCGTGGTGAGCTCCCCAACTTCCGGGATCTCGAGAATCCCCGCTGGTTCCCGTACCGCTGGGGCCAATCGTTCTGGTCGTATCTGGGCGGCACGTACGGCGATGACATCGTCGGTGCATTGCTCCGCTCCGCCGGACGCAGCGGTAACGTGCAGCTGGCCCTGGAGCAGATGACGCACCGGAACGCGGACAGCCTGATCGCCGATTGGCATCGGGCGCTGACGGAAGCGGCGCAGCCCGTGGCGCTGGCGACCGGCGTGACCCTGCCCGCCACGAAGGCCCTCGCACAGCAGATGCGCCTCACGCCGGTGACGACGACGGGCGCGCGCTCGCTCGTGGCCCCGGGGAAAGAGCAGCACTACAACATCGCGCCCGCGGTGAGCCCCGACGGCACGCGCATGGTCTACTTCTCGGATGCCGGGCTCTTCTCGATCGACATGTACCTCGCGAACGCGGACAACGGGAAGACGATCCGTAAACTCGTCTCCTCGACTCGCGATCCGCACCTCGAGAGCATGCAGTTTATCAACTCGGCCGGGGCGTGGGATGCCGACGGCAGCCGCTTCGTGTTCGGCGCCGTGGTCACCGGCGTGCCGGCTCTCCGCATCGTCAAAGGCAGCGACGGCGACCTGATCAAGGAAATCAAGTTCCCGACGCTCGGAGAGATCTTCAATCCAACGTGGTCGCCCGACGGCAAGATGATCGCATTCAGCGCTCAAGTGGGAGGAGTCACCGATCTCTTTACGTACGATATCGAGAGTGGCCAGCTGCAGCGTCTGACCGACGACTTGTATGCCGATCTCGAGCCGGCGTGGTCACCGGATGGCTCGCAGATCGCGTTCGTGACGGATCGCTTCACGACCTCGCTCGCGGAATTGTCCTACGGCGATTATCAGCTCGCGGTGATCGATGCGCGTCCCGGCGGCCAGATCCGGCAGCTCCCGCATCTGGACCATGCCAAGCACATCAATCCGCAGTGGAGTCCGGACGGGAAGAGCCTCTATTTCCTCGGGGATCCGGGCGGCATCACCAACGTGTTCCGCATGTCGATTCAGAGCGGCGCGATCACGCAGGTGACGAACGTCTTCACGGGCGTCAGCGGCATCACGTCGTTGAGCCCGGCGCTCAGTGTCGCGACGAAGGCGCCGCGCGCAGTGTTCACCGTGTATACGGGCGGCGGCTACGCCGTCCAGGCGATCGACGATTTGCGCGCGCTCGAAGGCGGCCCCGTCACGGCGCTGCCGAAGTCGGCGGCTGAGCTGCCGCCCCTCGACCGCGCCGAGATCGGGACCGGGATCTCATCCGTGATCAAGGATCCGGGGCCGGGGCTGCCGGCGGAGGGGGCAATCTCCCTCGCCGCGGCGACGAAGGAATACCATTCCAAGCTGTCGCTCGATTTCGTCTCCCAACCCAGTCTGGCGATCGCCGCGGACCGTTTCGGTACCTACGTCGGCGGGGGCATCACGCTCTACTGGAGCGACATGCTGGGCAACCACAACCTCGTGACGATGGCGCAGGTCCAGGGGCGGATCTCCGATTTTGCGGCCCTCGTCGCGTATGGCAATCGCACGTCGCGCCTCAACTGGATGGTCGGAGCCCAGCAGATCCCGTACATCTTTGGGCAATTCGCCCAGGGTTTCGACTCGGCGGGCAATTACGTCGAGCAGGTCAGGCGCTTCAAGCAGACCAACCGCGAGATCAGCGGCATCGTGGCATATCCGTTCAACCGCTCGGAGCGCATCGAGCTCTCGACCGGCGTTTCGCAAATCACGTACAACGACGAAGTTCGAACGACGGGTTACAATTCGGGCACCGGTCAAATCGTATACGATGTCAAACAGAATCTGCCCGTACCCCCGGGCGTGGTCCTCCAGTCAAGCACCGCCGCGCTCGTGCACGACAACTCCTTCTACGGCGCGACCGGCCCGATTCTCGGCGACCGCTGGCGGATCGAGGTCGATCAGACGTTCGGCGATCTCAAGTTCACCACGGGGCTCTTAGACTATCGCAAATACGTGATGCCGGCCCGGCCCTTCACGCTCGCGGCCCGCCTGCTGCACGCCGGACGCTACGGGCCTGATGCGGAAGACTTCCGCCTGTACCCGCTGTTCATCGGCTATTCCAGCCTGGTGCGCGGCTATGACCGGAACAGCTTCAACGCCAGCGAATGCGTCAACGCCGACAGCCTCCATCCCTGCCCCGTGTTCGATCAGCTCTGGGGCAGCCGCATGCTGGTCGGCAACATCGAGCTGCGGTTCCCACCGTTCGGGTTGATCGGTCTGGGCAACAGCTACTACGGGATCCTCCCGGTGGAGGCCGCGATCTTCTACGATGCCGGCGTCGCCTGGACGGCGACCGAAGGCGCGCAGCTGTTCGGCGCCAGCGGCCCGTTCGCGCGCAAGCTCGTGCGCAGCACGGGAGTCACGCTCCGCATGAATCTGCTGGGATACGCGATCGGTCAGATGGACATCGTGCGGCCATTCGACCGGCCGCAGAAGAACTGGATGGTGCGGTTCAGTCTCAGCGAAGGGTTCTAGGAAGAACGGTTGTACAGCCGGGTTGTACGCCGTAGGGGCGCAGCATGCTGCGCCCCTACATTTTTTCTAGGGCACGGGCAAACCGCTGGGAACGGTCGCGGGCACGAGCGCCGAAAGGTCGCGGGCGGCCGGATCGGTGAGCGACTTGAGGAACGCGACCAGCTCGCGCCGTTCGGTCTCCGTCAAATGCAGCGGCGTCCGCAGCTGGAAATCGAGTGTGCCGAGGACGGCGTCGATCGTCGCCTGGTCGCCGTGGTAGCTGCCCTGCACCGCCGCCGGCAGCGTCGCGGGGTCGAATGCCTGTAACGACGTCGGCACATCGTTGTAGTGCGCGACCACGGACTCGAGCGTCGGGAGCGTGCCGTCGTGAAAGTACGGCGCGGTGAGCTCGACGTTGCGCAGCGGCGGAACGCGAAACGCGAACTTGTAGAACTCGTTGTTCGGCAGCGCGCCGCGGCCGAGGTCGAGGGGCGCTGCCTGCCCCACGCCGGGCCCGAGCTGCGGCACCCCGCTGTTGGAGAACGACTGGCCGCCGAGGAACGGGCCGGTGTGGCACGACGCACAGCGCGCCGTCGTGAAGAACAAAATGCCGCCGCGCTTCTCTTCGATGCTCAGTGCAGCGTCGTCGTGTTGCAGATATCGATCGAACGGCGAATCCGTCTTTGTCAGCTCGGCCATCTGGAATGCGGCGATGGCCTTCGCGGCCTGGTTGAACGACAGCACTTCCGCCGGCACGCCCGGATAGGCCGCCTGGAACAGCGAGACGTACTCGGGGATGGCGACGAGCCGTTGCATCACGGCCTGCCAGATTTGCGCGGGCTGACTGTCGGAGATCTGCGCGAGCTCGTTCGGATTGCCAAAGACGTCCTTGTCGCCCACTTCGCCACGCATCTCACGCCGATTCAGCACCGGAAGCATCGCCTGCGCCGCCAGGACATCGGACTGATCCAGCGGCACGTTGAGGTCGGGCACCGGCGGGCCAAACCGGCTCAGCCGGCCGTCCCAAAACATGTACTGCAACCCGAGCCCGCTGTTGAGGAGCGTGGGCGCGTTGCGTGGCACAAAGCTGCGCCCCGCCCCGAGCGTCCGGGATGCTCCGGTGCCGGTCCCACCCGTGCCGATCGCGAGCGACAATCCATCCGTGGCGTGCAGCGCGGGTTCATGACAGGTGGCGCACGAGATATCGCGGTTGCCGCTCAGAATCTTGTCGAACATCAAGGCGCGGCCGAGCGCGACGAGGGCCGGGTTCTGCTGCGGCATCGGGGCGATCGGCACCACACCCCACGGGCCGATGCTGCGCCGTAGCTGCGCGTCGATCGATTCGGGAAACGTCGCGGTCGGCGGCGTCTCGTCGCATGCCGCGGCGAAGAGGAGCGCCACGACACAGAGCGGTCTCACACGGAAAGTCATGATGTCCCCCCCCCCGCTCCCCGCCGGCTCAATGGAGCGGCAGCGACAGCGAGATTTGATGAGTCCAGGTATTGACGTTGACGAGACTCAGCGGCCCACTGGGCGCCGCGAGGATCGTTCCGCTCGCCAGGGCCATGTCGCGCACGCCCACGGCGAACTGGGTACCGGGTCGGCCGTCACCTTCGGTCACTCGCCCGCGATAGCGGAGCTCGAGGTCCGGGAATCGAACCGTGATGCCCCAGGTCGGCGTCCATTCATTCCAGCTGGTGCGCAGCGCGCGTTGTGCGACCTCGACGTTGTCCGTTTGCTGCAGCCGGTAGTTGATGGAGCGCACCATCAGGCCGAGCTGGAGGGCGAGCGTATTGGGCGAGCCTTCGAGGTGGATGTCGCGTCCCACGCCGATGCGGACCACGCCGTTGGAGAACCGGAACCGGTTCTCGATCGTCTTGCCGCCAACGGCGATCGTGTCACCGCCGAGCGTGGCGGTCGGCTGGACGGCATCCGCCCACGTGTAGCTCTGAATCGGCTCGTACATCGCCTCGGCGCCGAACGTCGCGGGGCCGAGAACCTTCGACACGCCGACGCCGACCTGATAGGCGTAGGAGCGGCCGGGATCCCACGGAATCACGGCCACATTGCTGAGCACGTAGTTCGGCAGCTTGGGATGTGTCGCGCGGTTGGCCGTTAGGACCCAGCCGATGCGCCAGCCGAGGGTCGGGAGCGGAATCTGATACTCGAGCTGCGCACCCCAGGTGTTGGTGTGATCGTAGTTGCGGTCCGTGCGTTGCTGCGCGATGAACTGCTGGAGTCCGGGGTCCCAGAACTGGTCCACGTACACCACGTTGTGCGTCGCGGCAAAACGGTTGTGGACCACGATCGCCTCGAGCGAGCGTGCGCCGCGGTCACCCTCCCATTCCTTCAGTGCACCTATCCGCACATCGATGGCATGACCGGTCTGCACGACGCTCTGACTGCCGCTGTAGAGCAGGTCGACGCCATCGAGCGCGTGGAGGCCCGTCCAGAGCGCGCTCACGCCGATCGAGAGCTTGCTGGTGGGCCAGCTCCGCCCGATCATTCCGAACGCGTACTGGTTGCCATGCGCCCGCAAATCCTGACTGGGTAACACTCCGCCTGGCGGTGGCGGGAGAGCCACATTCGGTGTGGCGAAAACCACGTTACCCTGTCTCGGCGTTCGACTCGGGTCGACCTGTTGCACGACCAGCGCGAGGCCACCAAACCAGTCCGCCCGCCGCGCGAGCATCGCGACGGGGAGCGACCGGCCCCCGCCGGCGTTGCCCGAGAGATTGTAGACCGTCGGCGAGCTGTAGAAGCGCGACGCGCGGAGCCGCGCCGTCGTCGCCGGGTTGACGAACGGATCGCCCAGCGAATCGGGGAGCGCGATCGATACACCCCCGAGCCCCAGATTGTTGGACGGGAAGATCTGAAACTGATCTCCCTGGGCGATGGGGAGTGTCTTGATCGGGATCAGCTGCGCAGCGGCGGGACTGACGAAACACAGGAGTGAAGCGATGAGACGAACGGCCCGGAGGCCCGAGGGCGCCATAGACCACCTCGATGAGGAAAGGGTCCCTTCCGAGGGGTATACCACGCCAGCACCCCGTCGCGTCACCACGAGGATTAATCCATGAAAAAGCGTCAGCTAGGGAATCAGGGTCTGAAAGTCTCGGGCCTGGGCTTGGGCTGCATGGGGATGTCGGACTTCTACGGGACCCGGGATGATGCCGAGTCCATCGCGACGATTCACCGCGCCCTGGATCTCGGCATCGATTTCCTCGACACGGCCGACGTGTATGGGCCCTTCACGAACGAGGTCCTGGTCGGGAAGGCGCTCAAGGGCAAGCGCAGCCAGGTCGTCCTGGCCACGAAATTCGGCAACGTCCGGGCTCCGGACGGCAAGTTCATCGGCCAGAACGGCCGGCCGGAGTACGTGAAGTCCGCCTGCGACGCCTCGCTCGGACGCCTCGGCGTCGACCATATCGATCTGTACTATCAGCACCGCGTCGATCGCGCCGTGCCCATCGAAGAAACCGTCGGCGCGATGGCCGACCTCGTGCAACAGGGAAAGGTGCTATTCCTGGGCCTATCGGAGGCGTCGGCGCAGACGGTGCGTCGCGCGCACGCCGTGTACCCCATCTCCGCCCTGCAGACCGAATACTCACTCTGGAGCCGCGACGTGGAGCAGGAGATTCTCCCCACGGTGCGCGAGCTCGGCATCGGTTTCGTCGCGTATAGTCCACTCGGCCGCGGCTTTCTCACCGGCCAGATCAAGCGGCCCGAAGACATTCAGGACGGCGATTGGCGCCGGAATCATCCGCGCTTTCAGGGCGAGAACTTCCAGAAGAACCTCGACCTCGTGCAGCGGGTCGAAGCGCTCGCGCGCGCGAAGCGCTGCACGCCGGGCCAGCTTGCGCTCGCCTGGCTCCTCGGAAAAGGGGACGACATCGTGCCGATCCCGGGGACCAAGCGGCGCAAGTATGTCGAAGAAAACGCCGGCGCCCAGGGCGTGACGTTGTCGGGCGCCGACATTGCGAAGCTCGAGGATCTGGGAGTCGCCGCCGGTGCGCGTTACTCCGAAGCGGCGATGCGCACCATCAACGGTTAACCCGCTGCCGCTGCCGTAAGCTTGGCGATGTCGAGCTTCTTCATCTGAAGCAGGGCCTCCATCACGCGATTGGCCCGTTTCGGATCCTTCTGGCCCATCAGTGACCCGAGATTCTTCGGGACGATCTGCCAGGAAAAGCCGAACTTGTCCTTGAGCCAGCCGCACATGCTTTCCTGCCCGCCGCCCGCCGTGAGCTTGCTCCAGTACTCGTCGATTTCCTGCTGATTCTCGCAGCTCACCACGAACGAGAAGGCCTCGCTGAACTTGAAGCGCGGACCGCCGTTCAAGGCGGTGACGTCCTGCCCGGCGATCTGGAATCTGACCACCATGACCGAGCCTTGGGGCCGGCTGACCTCGAGAATCTTCGAGTTCTTGAAGATCGAGGTATAGAATTGTGCCGCCGCCTCGGCCTGGGTATCGAACCACAGGAATGGTGTAATTTTCTGATTAGCCATTGGAATTCTCCTTTAGCAGATTCTCGAGCCGCTCGTACCCTGCTTCCATCCCCGTCGTCATGCCGGTCTTGAGGGCACCGTCCCGCGCTTCGCGCGACGCGTAGCGCACGGTCGTCGTGAGCGTCGTCTTCCCGCCCTGTTCCGCGAGTTCCGTGATAACGATCGTCTCGCCGCCGGTCCAATCTTCGTCGAAGAGCTGCGTGATCACGATGCGCGACGGCCGCACGATTTCCTTGAATGTCCCTGAGACACCCATGCGCTGGCCGCCGGCGTTTTCCCAGACGTAGCGGTACTGGCCGCCGACGCGAAGGTCGATTTCGCAGACGGGCATGGTCCAGCCGGGTGGGCCGAGCAGCCAGCGCTGCACGAGGTCGGGCTTGGTGTGCGCGTCAAACACCATCCCCCGCGGGGCGTCGAACAGGCGGGTGATCACCACTTCGCGGTCCGTCGGAGTCGTGACTTTCACTTGGATTTCCTTCGCTTCGACTTGGGTTTGACGTCGTCGAGCAGCGCGTCGACCGCCTTTTTCTGCTTGCTCTTGAGCTCCTGGAGCACGGCATCGAGACGTTTGAAGTTCGCCTCCCAGATCTTGCGGTAGCGCTCGATCCAGTCGGTCGCCTCGGCGAGCGGCCGCGGCTCGAGTTTGCGCGGGCGGCGCTGCGCTTCGCGGCCCCGCGTGATCAGGCCGGCGCGCTCCAGCACCTTGAGATGCTTGGAGATTGCCGGCTGGCTCATGGCGAAGGGGGCGGCCAGCTCGGTGACCGTCGCTTCGCCGTCGGCCAGCCGGGCCAGGATCGCCCGGCGGGTGGGATCGGCCAGGGCCGCGAAGGTCGTGTCCAGCGCATAACCGGATGGTTTCATAACTGTGTGGTAATATATATACCCTTTCGGGGGCGTCAAGGCCTTATCATTCCGGGCGTGCAAATCGCGACCTGGAACGTGAACGGCATCCGCGCCCGGGCGGCGCAGCTGTCCGAGTGGCTGGCGCGCGAGCGGCCCGACGTGGTGTGCCTCCAGGAACTGAAGGCCACGGCCGCGCAGATCCCTGCCGAATCCAAAGTCGAGGGCTACCACGCCTACTTCCACACCTTGAAGGGCTATTCGGGCGTGTCCCTCCACGTCCGCAAGGATCTGTTCGCGGTCGATCCCGTCTTCAGCCATCCGCCGTTCGACATGGAGTCGCGCATCGTGCAGGTGGAGCACGGCGACCTGGTGATCGCGTCCGTCTACGTGCCCAACGGCGGCAAGGACTACGCGGCGAAGCTGGCGTTCGTGAAGAGTCTCACCGAGTGGAGCGGCCGGCTGACGGCTGAAGGCAGACGGCTGATTGTGTGTGGCGACATGAACATCGCGCGCACCGAGATGGACGTGCATCCCAAGGAGCGCAAGGCGAACGCCGTAGGCCAGCGGGCCGAGGAACGCGCCCTGTTCGAGTCGCTGCTCGGCGCGCCGCTCGTGGACATGAGCCGCCAATTCGATCCGGACAATGAGAATCTCTTCACCTGGTGGGCGCCGTGGCGGAATCTGCGCGCGCGCAACATCGGCTGGCGCCTCGACTACCTCCTCGCCTCGCCCGCCATCGCCGCTCGGGCCACGAGCTGCGTCGTGCAAGCGGACGTCGGCACGAGCGATCACGCCCCCGTAGTCATGACGGTATAATTCTTCATGCCGTCCGGTCTCGCGATCTTCCTGCTCTCGCCCGCAAGCTGCGCCGGAACCCGCGCGCAGCTACTGCTCAAGAGTCAGACGAGCCCGTTGACCGCGCGGCTGACGAACGGCGGCGCGCCGCTCGGTGAAGTGTTCAGCTTCATGAGCAGCCTCTATTTTCGCGGCAAGCTCGCGTATGCGAATGCGTTCGGCCGGGCGTTCGTGATCACGCCGGGGCGCGGGTTGCTTCCGCCCGACGTGCTGATTCGCGTCGACGATTTGCGAAGGATGGCCACGGTGCCGGTGGATGAAGCCGAGGCCGCGTTCACGGGCCCGCTCGTGCGTGACGCCACCGCCCTGCACCACGGCATTGCGCCGGACGACCGCATCGTCCTACTCGGCAGCGTGGCCACGGACAAGTACGTCGGCCCGCTGCTCGATGTCTTCGGGGACCGGCTGCTCTTCCCTCCCACCTTCGCCGGCCGCGGCGACATGAGCCGCGGCGGGCTGCTCTTGCGGTGCGCGCAGAGTGGGACGCCGCTGGAGTACGAGCCCGTCCGGGGCGCCGTCCGGCACGGGCCCAAACCTCCCAAGCTTCCGCGACTCCGGTAGCAGGCGGGCGGGCCCGGGTTTCGAGCCGTAAGTTCAAGCCCGGACCCACCAATGACGATCGACCGCGCTTTCGATCCGCTGAAGGAACGCCTGCAGCGTGCGGTGGCACCCGATTACACGGTGGAGCACCGGATCGGCGAAGGTGGGATGGGCGTCGTCTTTCGCGCGCACGAGGGCGTGATCAACCGGGGCGTCGCGATCAAAGTCCTGCGACCCGCGCTCGCCACGGCCGACGGCGCCGAATCGTTTCTGCGTGAGGCGCGCGTACTCGGAAGCGTCGATCACCGCAACGTCGTCGCCATCTTTCAGGTCCGCGAACGCGAAGGGCTCCAGTTCTACATCATGGAGCTGATCAACGGGCCTACGCTCGAGCGTCGTCTCGAAGCCGGTCCGATCCCACACCGCGACGCCGCGCACATCGGCATCGACTTGCTCCACGGCCTCCAGGCGGTGCACCGCGTGGGGTTGGTCCATCGCGACATCAAGCCGAGCAACGTTTTTGTGCTATCGGATCGCGCGATACTGGGTGACTTCGGGATCGCGCGTCCGCCATCGGCTGACGACGGCGATCCCCACAACCGCGACGGTACGGCCGACTACATGGCGCTCGAGCAGGTGCTGGGAAAGGCGGTCACGCCTCGCAGCGACATCTACTCGGTTGGCGTGGTGCTCTACGAGGCCGTGTCGGGGCGCCGGTTCCACGAGCAAGGCGAACACGTCGATTGGAGCGGCATGCCCCGCGACCTCGCGATCGTGCTGAAGCGCGCGACGGCGACGGAGCCAGAAGGGCGCTGGCCCGATGCCGCAGCATTCCGCGAGGCCCTGGAGGCGACGCAGCGTCCAAAAATCGTGCGACTACTCGCTGCGACCGTGGGCGGCGTCGCACTCGTGGGCGCCATCGTCTGGGGGGTCATCCACTGGCGGTCCAACCCGAACCCGGACGCACCACAAGTAACCTTTGGCGTAGTCGAGTACGTCGGTCCCGCCGGTCAACGGTCTCTTGCCAACTCACTGCTGGGGCTGGTCCGCTCCGATCTGCGCGACCATGTGAACTTCGTGAGCTCAGCGCCGTTCGAGGTTCACGGCGCCATGACTGTAACCGACGGCGATGTTGAATTGCGGCTCACTGGGAGCATTCCGGCCTCTGAATTTCACGTGCCACTCGAACGTTGGGCCACGCTCCGCGACTCCGTCAGCTACCAGATCGTGCTCGGCGTCTGGCACGATCGCAGCCCGCTGCTTCCTTCGCTGCCGCGACGCGCTCTGCCCCGCAAGACGCATGGGCTCGCGCAGTTCATGGAAGCGGAGCAGCTCGTCGCCAGGACCGAGTGGGAGAAGGCGCATGACGCGTACCAGAAGGCCGTCGCGACCGACACCAGCTGCTGGATCTGCCTGTGGCGCATGACCGAGGTCGAACGGTGGCTGGGCATCGCGCCGGACCCCGAGCGCGTCCGCCAATATCTGGCGCATGCTGATTCGCTGGGGCCTTCGTACGCCAGCCTGATGCGCGCCGCGCAGTGGCCCCCGAACGCGCGACTCGACACGCTGCGGGCGGTGACCGACCGCGACCAGAGATTTTTCCTGGGATGGTTTCAGTTGGGCGACGAGCTGTTTCATCGTGGTCCGCTCGTAGGCGACCGGCGCTCCGAAGCAATTCCCGCGTTCGAACGGGCGGCCCGGATCGAGCCGAACTTCGGACCTGCGTGGGAGCACCTCGCATGGGTCGCCACGGCGGAAGGAGACTCTGCGAGCGCGGCGAGCGCACTCGATTCGCTGCGAGTTCATGGCGGCGTGCCCGACCCCTTCTCAGCAGTGCTCCGGTCGCTGCTGCGCCTCGGGTTCGTATGGCGGTTCTTCCCGCCCAGCGTGGCACAAGGCGTCACCGTGCAGATCGTGAATTCACCAGAAGCTCAGAGCAGCCCCATCCTCGGCGCGGGGCCGCGAATGCTCCCAACGTTCGACGTACCTCGCGGGGCGATCGCGTTGGGCCAGATCCTGGAGAAGAATCAGCAGCACGACGTGCGCCGCTCCGCCCTCATCGCCGAGGCGATGAGCTCGCTCGCGATCGGGAGGTTGGAGGACGCCGGGAACCTGGCGAGCAGGGCCGCGGACGTGTCGTCCGACGAGGAGCTCGATCTGTTTACGGCGGAGTTGCAGGGAACGCTTGCGCTGCTCGACACGGGAAGCGTCGCGACGTCGGCCGCTGTCGAGAGCCTTCGTCCGTGGTCTCAGAGCAAGGACGCCAAATTACGTAATCGTGCGACATGGCTGAGCGCGCTACTCGAGCATCGCTGGCAGTTGGGCGCGGGTCTGCCCAACGAGCTGAGGCTTCTGCTCACCGCCGATTCCCTGGCAGCTGCCGGCCAGCCACGTGTTGCGCTTAGGAAGCTCGATGCTATCAACGTTGACTCCGTCGCACGAGCGGGCGATCCGTTTTTCAGAGCAGTCGTGCATTTCCAGCGAGCAGCGTGGCGCGCCCAGACCGATGACATCGCAGGCGCGCGGAACGAGCTGGTCTGGCACGAGCATTTGGACGTGGTCGGCATACCGACGGGACTCCCCCAGGCGGCGGACGTCGACTGGGCGTTCGGGACGCTCGCCCGCTGGCGTCTCGCGCGGCTGGTCGATCGGGCCGGGCATGGCGAACGGGGCTGGGCGTGTGAAGCCTACGCCGCCGTGGAGCGGAACTGGTCCGATGCACCTGCCCCCTACGGCGCGCGCGCCGACACCGCTCGTACACGCGCCCGCGCGCTGAGTTGCACAACACGATGATTCGGTTGCAGACGCTGGGCACACTCGACGTCACCATGAACGGCGCAGCTCCCCCCGCCGAGCTGCTGTGGAAGAAGAACATCGCGCTGCTCGTGTATCTCGCGCGCGCCCCCAAACACCGCTGCACCCGCGAGCAGCTCATCGGCCTGCTCTGGCCGGACAAGGACGACGAGGCCGCGCGCGGATCCGTTCGCGAGGCGATCCGCCCGCTGCGCAAATGCGTAGGGGACGACCACCTCACGGCGACGGGCGACGTCATTCAGCTCGTGGACGGCGCGGTGGAGCTGGACACCGACGAATTCGAGCGGCTCGTCAAACAGCGCGACTGGGCACGCGCGGCGGCCTTGATCAAAGGCGAGTTCGTCCAGGGGTTCAAGATCCCGGACGCATCGGGGTTCGAAGACTGGTTGACGGTGGAACGGTCGCACTGGCGCGGGCTCTCGCTGCATGCGCTCCTGACGCACGCGGAAGACCGCCTCGATGCCGGCGACGAGCTCGGCGCGAACGACGCGATCACCACGGCGCTCAACCTCGACCCGCTCTCGCAGCGCGCGGTCCGCGCGCAGATCCGCCGCCTGGCCAACGTTGGCGACCGGACCGGCGCGTTGCGGGTGTTCGGGAAATTCGAGCAGGACGCGCGCCGCGAGGGAATCCCGTTCGAGCCGGAAACGAAAGAGCTGGCGGAGCGTGTGCGCAGTGGCCGCGCGCGGCATCTGCCCCAGGAGGCTCTGGCTCCCGATCACGGCGTGTCGTGGCGGCGCGCGCCGCTGTTTGGCCGCGCCGCTGAGCTCGCCACCGCGCTCGCGCAGTGGCGCAACGCGCGAGCAGGACGACTCACGTTGCTCGTGGTGGAGGCGGAATCGGGCGGCGGCAAGACACGGTTCGTCGAGGAGCTTACGATGCGCGCGGCAGTCGAGGGCGGCGCGATCGTCGCCATGCGCGCCGTGCCGGCCGATCTCGACCATCCCGCGAGCGCCATCCTGAGTCTCGCGCGCGGCTTGCTCGATGTCCCCGGTGTGGTCGGCGCGAACCCCGCCGCGTTGCGCGCGCTCGCGCAGCATGCTCCGGAGTGGGCGGAGCGCTTTCCGCAGAAGGGGCCCGACTCGAGTGCGTGGGAGCTGGATGCCGCCATTTTCGAAGTGCTCCGTGTGACGAGCGCCGATCGACCGCATGTCCTGGTGTTCGACGACGCGCAGTGGATCGACCCGGACTCGTACCGGACGATCGAACGGCTCGCGCGCGACCTGGCCCGCGCGCCGCTCCTCGCGGTGCTCGCCACGACGCCGGAGCCGGCTCCACCAAAACTGGTCGAGCTCAGAAGCCGAATCGGGCGTGACATCCCGGGCGTCGCGATCTCGCTCGACAAGTTGACCCATGACGCGATCCGGGAGCTGGTCCAGTGGGCGGTGCGGGCTTATACGGGCGACCGCTTGGACCGTTTGGCACGGCGCGTCGCAGCCGATTCGGGCGGCCTGCCGCTGCTCGCCGTCGAGATCTGCCACGCGATCGCTCACGGTCTCGATGTCGAGACGAAAAGCGGCGCGTGGCCGCACCCGCTGCGCACGCTCGACTCAACCTTCCCTGGTGATCTGCCCGACACGATCGTCGCGTCGATCCGCGTGGGGTTTGGCTGTCTCAGCAAACCGGCGCAACAGGTGCTGATCGCCGGCGCGATTCTCGGCGAGCGTGTATCAACGAAGCGGATTGCGTGCGCCACCGGGCTCGAGAGCGAGGCGCTGCACGCGGCGCTCGATGAGCTGGAATGGTGCGGCTGGCTCGTCGCCGAGTCTCGCGGGTATACATTTGTCGCACGCATCGTGCGTGACGTCGTCGCGCGCGACATGGTCACTCAGGGAGAACGGCAGCGTATCCTCGCCAAGAAGTGCTAACCTCTTTCAAAGGCTGGTCATGAAACTCTCGGTGTCAAAGGCGTTACTTGCCGCAACGCTGCTGCTCGCATCGACCGCATGGGGACAGGGAGGGTATGGCCGGCCGCCCAGCATCGTGCAGTATGGGCCGCCCGCGCCGAGGCTTCCGGGTGTCGAGCTGACGGGCCCGCTCGATACCGCGCTGGCGCGCGTGACGCTCAGCCTCACGCCGGATCAGGTCAAACGCTACGCGCAAGTCTACGACTCGTTCATGGTCGCGACGCGTCCTCAGCGCGACAGCGCGCAGAACGCGCTCGCCAAGATGAACGAACAGCTCGACGGCGGCGATCGCGCGGCCGCGACGCTCTACGTCGAGCAGCTTCAGGATCTCGGCAAATTCCTAAGAGACCGGCAGGATCGCTTCGAAAGCGATCTCCGCCGGATCTTGAGCGGGGAACAGGTCAAGGCGTACAAGAAATGGCGCGAGGGCGAAGACCAGGCGGCCGAACGCAAGCGCCGCCAGGACGAGGTGCGCTGGCAGGAGGCGGGCTTCCGCGGCCAGCTGAACGCGGGTGGCGCCACCACTCCGGAGATCAAGGCGGCCCTTCCTTCGCCGTCCGGGGTCGCTGCCCCCACGCTCGGCTCCCAAGCCGTCCGGGTGGGACGCAATCTCTACATCGCGGGCCAGCTCGGCGTCGATAGCAGCGGCGCACTGGCCGGTTCGGACCTCCACGCTCAAGCCGAGCGCGCGTTCGCGAATCTGACCGCCGTGTTGCAGGGGGCGAACGCGTCGCGGCGCGACGTCATGGCGCTGACGATCTACGTCGTCAACTATCATCCCGCCGATCTCGAGACGATCCGCAACGCTGGGGCCGCGTTCTTTGGGACGAACGCGCCGGTCGTCACAGTTCTGGGGGTTCAGTCGCTCAGTCGCGACGGTGCACTCATCGTCATCGACGCGACGGCGATGCCCGCCCGCTAACCTGAGCATGCGCAGTTATCATTCTGCGCATGCCCAAGGCGTTCATTGCCGCTCTCGTCTCCGTGGTGCTCTGGGCCGCTGCGTTCGTCGGCATCCGGGCCGCGGGGCATTCATTCTCTCCAGGCCCGCTCGCGCTGGGCCGACTCGTCCTCGGCACCGTGCTGTTGGGCGCGCTGGTCATGTCCCGTCCGACCGTCCGTCCCACGCGCCGCGAGCTCGCGCTCCTCGTGGTCGCCGGCTTGCTGTGGTTCGGCGTCTACCAGGTCGTGCTGAACGACGCCGAGCGGCGGGTCGATGCCGGGACGGCGGCGATGCTCGTGCTGATCGCGCCGATTTTCATTGTCGCGCTGGCGGGGGTGTTCTTGAAGGAGCGCACCACCCCGAATCTGCTCCTGGGCGGCGCGCTCGCGTTCGCCGGCGTCGTCGTAATCGGACTCGCGACCTCGGCGCGCAGCGCTTCGCTTGTTGGGGTCATGCTCTGTCTGCTGGCGGCATTGTCGTCCGCGATCGGGATGGTTGCGGAGAAGCCGGTGTTGAATCGGATCAGCGCGCTGCAAGCAACGTGGACCTGCTGCGCGGTGGGAGCGCTGTTCTGCCTGCCCTACGCGCCGCAGCTGGTGCGCGAGTGGCGGGCCGCACCTGCGAGCGGCATCGGCTGGCTCCTCTTTCTGGGCATCTTTCCGACGTCGATCGCGTTCACGACCTGGGCCTACGCGCTGGCGCGGGGATCGGCGGGCCGGCTCGCGGCGACCGCCTATCTCGTGCCGCCACTAACGATCGTAATCAGCTGGTTGATCTTGGGCGAAGCGCCGAGCATGATCGCGGTGCTGGGGGGCGCGGTCTGCCTGGTCGGTGTGATGATTGCGCGGCGGGTGGGGCCGGCGTCCGAGGCGGCGATTGCGGCACCGCGTGAGACGTAGGGAGCCACCGACAGCCCCCGTTCATGTTGCAATAATAATATTAGGCAGACCTGCCTAATCTATTGGAACAAGATCAAAGTACCCGGTTAGGCAGCGAGGAATGATGTCTAATTCTTTTATTACTGGTCAGTCTAATTCTTGTTAGGCGGCAGGCCCGCAATGATGCAACAAGCACAATTGGTCTCTAGCATCGCATCTGCTGCCCCCAACTTGACTGCGTTGATAGAGCTGTTGGGCTT
>Ga0207653_10000337_pt1 | contig 24586 bp, 23 predicted proteins | sample KBSK5251metaG_FD_184341 | JGI IMG/M metagenome (GOLD analysis project Ga0207653, IMG submission 184341) | Corn, switchgrass and miscanthus rhizosphere microbial communities from Kellogg Biological Station, Michigan, USA - KBS K5-25-1 metaG... | ecosystem: Host-associated > Plants > Roots >...
CGGGAAGCCCCGCCCGTCCTGCAATTTCCGACCCCCGGCCTCGATGACTCCGCGGCCTACGAGGGCTACTCAGCCCGCCTCTACCGGGATTCGCGCCGCAACTCGATCGAGATCTACATCGATGGCAAGACTGGTCGGGTCGTGCATCTGTGGGCGGATGGGCTCAATGAAAGTATCGGCTTCACCGTTCGAGATTCGGCCGGTCAAGAGGCAAATGCGGCGGTCGCATTTGGTGCCGGGCCAGCCACGGTCGGTGCAACGAAGACCCGGCGGTGGTTGCGGTACTCACTCACGGTGCTGGGCGGGCGGTCGACGCAGATCGGACAGATCCTGCTCGGCTCGATGCGCATCGAACGGGACTTCGGATACGCGGGACGCGTGCACGATTCGATCGCTGCTCCTCCCTTCGTGCCGCAGGAGTTCACCGCACTCGCCCGGCGACTCGGCGGCTCGTATCCCAGCCGCCTGGTTCCGTTGCTCTCGCTGACGCACACGGGATCGCGCTGGCGGGCGCAGGCCTATCAGCCGAGCCTCGATACCAAGAACCACATGTGGCTGACGATCAGCGGCGCCACCAAACAATCGCGCGCGCAGCTCTCCGGCCGTGTGTTGACGATTCGCGCCCGCGGCCTCGAGCCGGTCGAGCTGCTGGTCGAAATTGCGACCGACGGTCCCGCCCTCAATCCGCTCGATCGCAAGCAGATCTTCAGCGACGCGTTCCGCCATTTCGCCGATTCCGCCAAATCGCCGCGACTCGAGCGCGAGGTGCGCGGCTTCGAGCTGCTCAGCTCGCGCCAGAAGCTGATGGCGGGGTTACCGACCTACGCGACGTACTTCGGCCGCGACATGCTGATGACGGCGCTGCTCATGGAGCCGGTGTGGTCCGACACGATGCCGGAATTCGTGATGGGCGCGGCGCTCGCCAAGCTCGCGCCGAGCGGTGAGGTCAGCCACGAAGAAGCACTCGGCGGCCAGGCGATTCGCGAGAACGGCGCCGAGTTCGTCAAGACGGGCAACCGCGCGCTGCTCCGCAATCTTCAGGCGACGCGCGAGAACTACTGGATGGTGGACGACGACTTCCAGCTGCCGGTCGTGGCGGGCCATTACTTCGCCGACGCGCGCGTTCCCGATGCACGCAAGCGGGCATTTGTGCGGCGCTGGGGAGCCGCGCTCCGGAAGAATCTCGCGTACGTCGCGCGGCAGGCGACTCCCTACGCCCGCGCGCAAGTCGCGACGAATCTCGTGAGCTTCAAACGCGATGCGGATGGCTGGTGCCATCCGGGCAGCTGGCGCGACAGCCGGGTCGGCTACGCCGGCGGGTGTTTCGCGTTCGATGTGAACGTGGTGTGGGTGCCGGCGGCGCTGCGCGCGATCGGCGCGATCGACAGCACGCTGCATGCGATGGGCGAGCCGGGGATCGAGAACGCGGCCGCGATCAGACGCGCCGCGGAGGCGTGGCGCGGAACCGGGCGACACTTCGTCGTGGCGTTGGGGCCCGCGGACGTCGAGGCGCGGGTGCGCGCCAAGCTGGCCTCGCTGCCCGCGGCCGAGCAGGCACACTGGGACTCCGTGGTCGCGGCGAGCGGATTCCCCACCGACACGCTGTGGTTTCCCGCCGTCTCGCTCGACAGCGCGGGTCAGCCGATCCGCGTCATGAGCACCGATCCGGCGATGTGGCTGCTGCTCGAGCGCCAGCCGGACGAGCGTGAGACGGAGCTGCTGCGGCCGTTCGTGCTGCCGTATCCGATCGGCTTGTTCATCGACGGCGTCGGGCTCGCGGTCGCGAACGATGCCTATGCGACGCCCAAAGTCTGGGACATGTTCGAGCACGACCTGTATCATTCGCCGCGCGTCGTGTGGGGGCGCGAAGTGAACGTGTTGCTCGCGGCGCTCGCCGTCCGCAATCGCCCCGGCATCGTCGATTCAGTGCGGAGCGCCGTGGCCCGCTCCGGGTTGCAGTACGCCGAGTTGTGGAGTTACAAGTTTGATGGAGGAGCCCCCCCCCTGCGCCCGGTGCGCTACGGGTCGAGCTCAGACGTGCAGTTGTGGACGCTCACGGATCTCGCTGTTCAATATCTCCTCAACTCTCGAAGGCCGACCCAATGAGCAATCTGCACGGCTTCGACATGTTCTTCATCGCGCTCTACTTCCTCATTCTGTTTGGCATCGCGTGGTGGGCAGCGCGCAGAGAGAAGGCCGTCAGCTCGGACTATTTCCTCGCGAGCCGCGACGTCGCATGGTTCGCGGTCGGCGCGAGCCTGTTCGCCTCCAACATCGGAAGCGAGCACCTCGTGGGGCTGGCGGGCACCGGCGCCGGCAGCGGTCTCGCCGTCGGTCACTTCGAGTGGCTCGCCTGCCTGATTCTGCTGCTGCTCGGCTGGCTCTTCGTTCCCTACTATCTGAAGAGCGGCGTCTACACGATGCCGGAGTTCCTCGAGAAGCGGTACAACTCGACCGCGCGGTCGTACTTCACCTGGGTGTCGGTCATCGGCTACGTCCTCACGAAGATCAGCGTGACGCTGTACGCGGGCGGCGTCGTGATTCGCGCGGTCACGGGATGGGATTTCTACACGGCGGCCATCGTCCTCATCGTCATCACCGGGCTGTATACGATCTTCGGCGGGCTGCGCGCCGTCGTCTACACGGAGGTGCTCCAAGCCATCGTGCTGATTCTCGGGTCCGTGACGCTCATGGCGATCGGGCTGTCGCGGGTCGGCGGAATCGCCGGGCTCGAGGCCAAGGTCCCTGCGGGCTTCTTCTCCATGTGGAAACCGTCGAGTCATCCGGACTTTCCGTGGACCGGAGTCATCTTTGGGGCGCCGATTCTCGGGATATGGTATTGGTGTACCGATCAACACATCGTGCAACGCGTGCTCGCTGCCAAGAACATCAAGCAGGCGCGCACCGGAACGATCTTCGCGGGCTACCTGAAGATTCTCCCCGTCTTCATCTTCGTGCTGCCGGGCATCGTCGCGATGGCGCTGTTCTCGGACGTCAGCAACAACCCTGACTCCGCCTATCCGACGCTGGTGACCCGGCTGTTGCCGGCCGGGATCAAAGGGCTGGTGCTCGCGGGCATGCTCGCGGCGCTGATGAGCTCCCTGGCCTCCGCATTCAACGCGTGTTCGACGCTCCTGACCTGGGATGTCTACAAGAAGATGCGTCCCGCCGCGACCGAACAGCGGCTCGTTACGGTGGGCCGCATTTCCGCCGGGGTCATGGTGTTCCTGGGACTGGCCTGGATTCCGCTGATGAAGTTCGTCTCGTCGCAGATCTACATCTACTTGCAGAGCGTGCAGGCGTACATCGCGCCGCCCATCGCTGCCTGCTTCCTCCTCGGCCTGTTCTTCCGCCGCCTGAACGGCACCGGCGCGGTGGCATCGCTCGTCACCGGGCTCGTGCTCGGCCTGCTGCGCCTGATCCTCGAGCTGACCAACAAGGCGACCGGCGGTGGTCTCGAGGCGGGAACGCTGTGGCACTGGATCGCGACGATCAATTTCCTCCACTTCGCCGTGCTGCTGTTCGTGATCTGCACGGCGGTGCTCTTCGTCGTGAGCATGATGACACCACCACCCCCCGCCAGCAAAACGGACGGACTCACGTATGTCCGTGCCGCGCCGGGGGCCGCCGCCGTTCTGCTGGAAGGCGAGACCGCGCGCGACCGCAGATTCGAGATCGGGCTGTCGGTGCTGCTCGTGGCCATCATCGGCGTGTTGTGGATCGTGTTCCGTTGATGAAAAAGTCGTGCGTGGTGCTCCTGATCCTCGCCGTCGCATGCCGACCGTCCGGCCGTCAGGCCGTCCGGCCGGCAGCGTACGACCCCGCGCACGACATCGGCTCGCTCTTCTCCGACGTCCAGCTCTCGGGGATCCTCCCGGATTCCAAAGAGTTTGTCGATGCAAAGCCACGGTCGTCACCGGCCAGCATCGAGGCACGCTACGATTCGGCGCGGCGGACGGCGGGATTTGTCCTGCGCACGTTCGTCGATCAGAACTTTGTGCTGCCGCAGGCGGCGGGCGACGGATATCACACCGTCACCACGCAGAGCATGCAGGACCATATCGTGGCGCTGTGGCCGGTGCTCACGCGCTCCGCCGACAGCGTGGACGCCCGCTCATCCCTGATCCCGCTCCCCGGTCCCTATGTCGTCCCCGGTGGCCGCTTCCGCGAGGTCTACTACTGGGATTCCTACTTCACGATGCTCGGCCTCGTGCAGAGCGGGCGCACCGATCTCGTGAAGGACATGCTCGACAACTTCGCGCACCTGATCAACACGGTCGGGCACATCCCGAACGGCAATCGCACCTACTACCTGACGCGCAGCCAACCGCCGTACTTCGCCGCGATGGTGGGGTTGTACGCGCGCGCCACGGACACCGCGCGGGCACTCGTCTACCTCGACGCTATGGAGAAGGAATACGCGTTCTGGATGGACGGGGCGGACACGGTGGCCATCGGGCATGCTTACCGGCGTGTGGTGCGCACGTCCGACAGCGTCATCCTCAACCGCTACTGGGACGACTCGAACGAGCCGCGCCCGGAGTCCTACCGGCCCGACGTCGAGATCGGGCAGACCCTGCCGGAGTCGCTGCGGGCGGGCTTTTACCGCAACGCGCGGGCAACCGCCGAAAGCGGCCTGGACTTTTCGAGCCGCTGGATGCGCGACCCCAAGGATCTGCGCACGCTGGAAACCATCAACCTGATCCCCGTCGACCTGAACGCGCTCCTCTATAATGAAGAGCGCACCATTGCCGCCTTCCACTCGTTCCGGCACGGTCCCGGCGACGGCGATGCCGCCCAGCGGTTCACCGTGCACGCCGATGCCCGCAAGCGGGCGATTCTCACGATGTACGATGCCACGCAAGGCTTTTTCTTCGACCGGCGCTGGACGACCGGCGCGCTCGTGACCGACCGGCCGACACTGGCGGCTGCCGCGCCGCTCTATTTCCGCATCGCCACGAACGAGCAGGGACGACGCGTGGCCGCTCGGTTGGAGCGTGACTTCCTGAAGCCCGGGGGCTTTGTCACGACCAACTTCGCATCGGGGCAGCAGTGGGACGCGCCGAACGGCTGGCCGCCGCTCGAATGGCTCACGATCGAAGGAGTACGCAACTACGGCCGCGCCGACCTGGCCGACACCGCGGCTAGGCGCTGGCTCAGTCTCCTGGACCGCACCTACCGCGCCACGGGACGCATGATGGAGAAGTACGACGTCGTCAACACGAATCGGAAAGCAGGAGGCGGAGAGTACCCGACGCAGGATGGCTTTGGGTGGACGAACGGAGTAGCGCTTGCGCTGCTAAAAGGCCTGGTCCCACCGGCGCGATAGCCGAATCGCCGAGCTGATCAGTCCCACCATACTGTAGGTCTGCACGAAGTTGCCCCATTGCTCCCGCGATTTGGGATCGATGTGCTCGGCGAGCAACCCGTGGCGGTTGCGGCACGCCAGGAGGTACTCGAACATCCGGCGGGCCTCGTCGCGGTCGCCGATCGACGCGAGCGCATTGATGTACCAGAAGCTGCAGACGAGAAATGCATTCGACGGCGTGCCAAAATCGTCTGGGGTCGTGTAGCGGAACACGAAATCGCCGCGCTTCAGCTGTTTGCCGATCGCGCGCACCGTCGCGACGAAGCGCGGGTCGTCGTCGGCGACGAAGAAGAGCTCATTCAGCTGCAGCAGGCTGGCGTCGAGCGTATCGCCGTCGAACGTGGCGACGAAGGTGCCGAGCTTGGGATTCCAGGCCCGCTGCAGGATCACCTCGTGCATCTCGCGCGCCCGCTGGCACCAGTACGTCGCCCGCTCGGTGAGGCCGAGCTGCGTCGCGATTCGGCCGAGCCGCTCGCAGCCCACCCAGCACATGACGGCGGAGAAGGTGTGCACGTGTGTGCTGCCGCGCAGCTCCCACAGTCCGGCGTCGGGCCGATCGAATAGCTGGAGGCAACGCTCACCGAGCGGCTCCAGCCGCCTGAACAACGACTCGTCGCCCTGGTGCACGAGCCGGCGGTCGTAGAACACGTGCGTGGCGGCGAGGATGGACGAGCCGTAGACGTCGTGTTGCGCCTGCTCGGACGCCTGATTCCCGACGCGTACGGGGCCGATGGCGCGATAGCCGGGAAGCGACGGGACGATGCGCTCGGGCGGCAGATCATGACCCGTGATCGTGTACACCGGATGGAGCGGCCGGTCCGCGCCCTCGGCGACGATGTTGAGGATGAACTGGAGATAGCGCTCCATCGTCTGCGTCGCGCCGAGGCTGTTCAACGCGTCCACGACAAAGTACGCGTCCCGCAGCCAGCAGTAGCGGTAATCCCAGTTGCGGGTCGAGTCCGCCGCTTCGGGAATGGACGTGGTCAGCGCGGCGATAATGGCGCCCGTGTCCTCGAACACGTTCAGCTTGAGCGTGATTGCGGCCCGGATGACCGCGTCCTGCCACTCGAACGGAATGGCCAGCGAGCGCACCCACTCGCGCCAGTACGCCGTCGTCTCGGACAGGAACCGTTTGCCAAGCTGATCGACGGGATCCTGGAGCGTTTCGTCAGGACCGAGCACCAGCGTCACGGCGTCGTCGACGAACAGCGAATTCTCCTCGAGGATCGATGTGACGGGGACGTCGGTCGTGAGTCGCAGGACGAGTCCGCTCCCCAGGTAGCGAACGTGATTGCTGCCGTACGTCTTCCCGGCGAGCGGCTCGCCATGGTTCTGCGCGGGGCGCAGCCGCACGCGGATGCGCGGCCTGCCGGCGACGCGCTGCACCCGGCGCACGAGCATCATCGGGCAGAAGATCCGGCCGTGATGCTCGAAACGCGGCGCGAAGTCGGTCAGCTCGATCGCGCCGCCCGCCGCATCGGTCATGCGGGTCACGACGATCGGCGTGTTGTGCACGTACTTCTGCTCGGTTTGCACACAGTCGTGCAGCTCGACCGTGAAGACTCCGGGGCCATTGAGCAGGGAGCAGAACATCGGATCCCCGTCGAAGCGCGGAAAACACGCCCAGGTGATTTCGGCCTTGGGGTCGATAAAGGCGCCGATCGTGCCGTTGCCGATGAGGGCGAGGTCGAGTGACGTCACGAGGCCAGCCACTCCCGGACCGCGCGCACATGCGGCAGGCGCCAGCGGGCGGCGGTCCGGCCCGCCCCAACTTTGATCGAGTGGCCGCCCAGGCGGTTCACCGCCTCGAAGCCGTACTCGTCCGTGAGGTCGTCTCCGACGAACACCGCCGTGCGCCCGCGAAACGGCTCCTCGGCCATGAACTCGACCAGGGCGACGCCCTTGTCCTTCCCGGCGGGCTTCACTTCGACGATGCGCTTCCCGGGCTGGATGCGGAACTCGGGGCCCAGCGACGGTGCCAGCGACTGGATGAGGCGATGGACGTACCCGCCCAGGCGTGGTGCCCGGCGGTAATGGACGGCGAGCGACAATCCCTTGTGCTCGAGCACCAATCCCGACCGCCCGGCGGTCTGCTCCGCCAGGCGGGCGTGCGCCCAGTCCAAACGCTCGCGCGGGAAGTCGTGATGAGTGACGTGCCCAGTGGCGTCACGGCGTTCGGTGCCGTGCTGGCCCGCGGCCGGGAGACGGACGCCGTCGAGCAGGCGGTCGATGTCGGTGAGCGCGCGGCCGCTGATCAACGCGACCGCGCCACCCGTGTCGCGATAGAGCCGCTCGAGCAGGACACGCAGCTCCTCACCAATGCGCACGGCTGCCGGCTTGTCGGTGAAATCGATGAGCGTGCCATCGAGGTCGAAGAAAAATGCCCACTCGTGGTTAGGGGGTGGCGGCAAGCGCCGGCTCAAACGGGCGCCCGTTCGCGGCGCTCGCTCACGCGTCCGACGATGTCGGACAAGCGGCCGCGGCGGCGCAGAGCCGCGGCGTCCATCAGCATGCGCCCCGCCCAGCGAAATACGTTGAAATCCTGCAGCAGTCCTCGCATCAACCGCATCCGCGTTCGCTGCTCGGCGCGCGTCATCGTGAGACCGAGCTGCAAGGCCGCGGCGCATTGATCGGTGTCGTACGGATTCACGATCAGGGCTTCGGGCAGCTCGCGGGCGGCGCCGGTGAACAGCGAGAGAATCAGGACGCCGCGCTCATCGTCGCGGGCCGACACGAATTCCTTCGCCACGAGATTCATCCCGTCGTGCAAGCTCGTCACCATGCAGAGGTCGGCGCCGCGGTAGTACTCGAAGATCTCGTCGGGTTGATGGTGCTCGATCTTCAGAATAATCGGCGGATGAGTCGCGGCGGAGAAGCGCTGGTTGATGCGCGCCGCCAGGTCGCGCACACGATTTTCGTAGGCCCGGTACTCCTCGATCTGGACGCGCGAGGGTGCGGCGATCTGGATGAAAGAAAACTTGCCGATCCACTGGGGCTCGATCTCGAGCAGACGCTCGACCGCGCGCAGCCGCTCCTCGATGCCCTTCGTATAGTCCAGGCGCTCGACGCCGATGCCCACGGCATGCTCGGCCGGGAGGCCGTGGCGCCGCCGGATGTCGGAGCGGCACTGCTCGACCGGAATGGCGAGCAGATCGGGAGCGGGCGGCCATTCGACGGAGATCGGATAGCGCCGAACCGACGTCTGTTTGCCGAGATAGGTGACGGAGAACTCCTCGCGATCCACGCGCGCCTCGAGCAGCCGGTCGACCGTATCCACGAAGTTGTTGACATGGAACTGGGTGTGGAATCCCAGGATCGTGCTGCCGAGCAGCCCGTCGAGCAGCTCTTCGCGCCAGGGGCAGATCGCGAATGCTTCGGGATTGGGCCACGGAATGTGCCAGAAGGAAATGATCGTCGCCGAAAGCAGCACTTCCTTGATCATGCGCGGCAGGAGCGCGAAGTGATAATCCTGGACCAGGACGATTGGGTCGGCGGTTTGGGCGACTTCGATCACCGTCTTGGCGAACTTGCGGTTCACCGCGACGTACTGCTCCCAGTCCGCGCGGCGGAAGACGGGGCGCACGTGCGCGATGTGGCACAGCGGCCAGATGCCCTCGTTGGCGAACCCATAGTAGTAGCCGGCCTCCTCTTCGCTCGTGAGCCAGACGCGCCGTAGCTGGTAGGCGGCGGTGTCGGGCGGCGGCGGCACGGCGACGCGGTCGCGCGCATCCACGACGTCGCGGTCGGCGTCACCGCTGCCGTGCGCGATCCAGGTGCCCGAGCAGGCGCGCATGATCGGCTCGAGCGCCGTGACGAGCCCGCTGGCCGGCCGCCAGACCTCGATCTCTTCGCCGCGCCGCACGTGGATGTAGGGTTCGCGGTTCGATACCACGATCACTTCCTTGCCCCGCAGCTCGCGGCGCAGGATCTGGCGCAGCGTTGTCGGCGTCCAGGCGAGCTGCTCGTCGTCGCGCGAGCGGTGATCGGCTTCGAGCTCCTCGATCAGGGCGCGTAGATCCTTGGCGATCGGTCTGAGCTCCGGCGGCGCTCCACTGAAGCCGCCCGCGCCGGACCGGCCGGGGATCGCGACGAGCCCCTCGCCGCGCAGCAGCCCCCGCAGCCCCTGCACCCACCCACGCCAGGACAGCTGTGCGATGACGACCGTGATAAACGCGACGGTGAGGCCGAGGCCTACAAAGAAGAGGAAGAAGTACTGCCGCGTCTCGCGGCTGCGGCGCGCGAACCAGCTCATGTCGTGCACCAGGACGAGCTGGCCGCCGGGGAGCTGCCGCACCGAGACGAATACCGGCCCCGTCCCCGTTTGCAGCAGCTCGCCGGCGGGCGTCTCGAACCGGCCCAGGTTGGAGCATTGGACTTCCGCCGGCAGCATCGGGGTTGCGACCGGCTCGCCGGTGTCGGCGGGGCAAAATGCGAGCGCCAGCAGGCGCTCGTCCTGCGTGATGCGAGTGAAGAACTCGAAGATCCGGGTTCGGTTGCCCGTTCGAAGCAGGTTCTGCAGCGGATCATCGACGGTATTGGCGATCAGGGATGCGCGCACCTCGAGGTCGCGGCCGAACCAGCGGAGCATGAGCTTGTCCACCAGGGGCAGCGCCGCGTAAGCGAAGATGGCCAGCGCGGCGAGCAGGGGGATCACGAACCGCAACGAGAGACGCATCGCGTTTCTACATACCCAAGCTCTGCCATGGGTTCCCAATTCGCTGGCGCCGCTGAGGCCAATTTCCAATATTGGATCGCGCTCTTCCACCTGGGGGAACCATGCGGTACATCTCGCGCGGCAGTGCAATCGGCTTGGCGTTGCTGGTGCTGGGCGTCTCGGTCGCGTTTGCGCAGCATCCGCAGACCCGCAAAGGATTCTGGATCGGGTTCGGATTTGGGTACGGGAGCTACACCTGCACGGGATGCGGCAGCACAGGCTCCGTCAGTGGTTACCTGAAAATGGGTGGAACCGTCAGCCCGCATCTGCTCCTGGGCGGTGAAACGAACGGCTGGACGAAGAGTGAGAACGGCGGAACAATCACCGCGGGCAATGCCTCGTTTGCCGCGTACTATTACCCGCAACCAGCCGGCGGATTCTTTCTGCGCGGCGGTGTGGGCTTCTCGGACATTCGGCTCAGCGGCGGCGGCTCGAGCGCTAGCCAAACAGGGCTGGGTGCAACGGGTGGGTTGGGGTATGACCTGCGCGTCGGCGCGAACACGTCGATTACGCCGGTGTTCAACTTCATGTGGGGCCATCCGGACACCGGCTTCAATCAGAGCATTATCCAGTTCGCCGTCGGCGTCACGTTCCATTGATTGATGGGGTAGGGGCGCAGCAAGCTGCGCCCCTACAGTTGCGCCGTTCGCTTCGTCTTTTCGACGGCCTCGCCATGGTCGTCGGTATCACGATTGGCTCCGGCATTTTTCGGACGCCGGGCCTCGTGGCCAATCAACTCGGCAGGCCCTGGCTCACCTTCGTCGCCTGGCTGCTCGGCGGCGCGCTCGCGTTCCTTGGGGCCCTCTGCTTTGCCGAGCTGGCCACGCGCCATCCCAAAGCCGGCGGGAAGTACGTTTACGCGCGCGAAGCGTTCGGCCCCCGTGCCGGCTTTGTGGTCGGGTGGTGCGAGGGGTTCGCGCTGTATCCGGCCGCCATCGCCGCGCTCGGCGTCGTCACCGGTGAATTCATCGGCAGACTGTTCGGCTGGACGCCCGGCGCAAGCAAATGGGTGGGTGTCGGCGCGGTCGTCGTGCTCGTCGGGATCAACCTGATCGGTGTATCGTCGGGCCGCTGGGTCCAGAACATCTCGACCAGCGCCAAGGTCCTCGCCCTCAGCTCCATCATTGTGATCGCGTTCGCTGCGGGCAGCGGGGCCGGTTGGCACGGCACGCAGCCCGGCGCCCCCACCGGGGTCGCCCTGTTCGGCGCTCTCGCCGTCGCGTTTCAATCGGTCATCTGGTCGTACTACGGCTACGCCGATGCGGCGAAGATCGCCGAGGAGGTCGTGGATCCCGGCAAGACATTGCCGCGCGTGTTCCTGGTGGGCATCGCGATCGCGACGGTGCTCTACTTGCTTCTCAATGCCGCGTTCTTGCACGTGCTGCCGTTCGATCACATCGCGAGCTCAGTCCTCGTCGCCGGCGATGTCGTCGCCGCGATCTTCGGCCCGCACGGCGATCTCGTGATCACCCTGCTCGCCCTGCTCATCGTGCTCGCGTCCCTCAACGGCAACATCTTCGTCACGCCGCGCGTGATCTTCGGGCTGGCCCGTGAGGGACTTGGCCCGCGCGTGTTGGCGGAGGTGAATGCCGGCGGCACGCCCTCGGAGGCGATGCTCTCGGTCGGCATCGTGGCGGTCGCGCTCGCCGCGTCGGGCACGTTTCCGCAGCTGCTCTCACTCGCGATCGCGCTCGTCCTGATCCTCGACAGCGTCACGATCGCCGCGCTGTTTCCGCTCCGGAGGCGCGAGCCCGACGCTCCGTTTCGCGTGCCGCTGTATCCGATGTTGCCGGCGCTGTTCATTCTCGTGTACCTGGCCTTGCTGGTCGGGACCGCGACGGCGCAACCCTGGCTCGTGGTCATCGCAGTCACGGTGCTCGCGGCGGCGTGGGGGCTCAGCTGGCTGGTCGTCACAAGACCCGTTCCGCGAGCGCCATCCCCGCCAACACGGAACCCAGACAGCCGATGATCGTCCCGCCCATGTAGAGTGCCGCCCGGGCATAGTAGCCCTGAGTGAGCAGAGCGAGCGACTCGTAGCTGAAGGTGCTCATCGTTGTGAACCCGCCGCAGAATCCAATCGTCAGCGTAGCGCGAAGTTCGGGCGAGATGGCCGTGGAGCGAGTTGCGTAGTGAACGACGAAACCGAGGATCAGCGAGCCGCTGAGGTTGACGAGAAGCGTGGCCAGGCGTCCCTGCACCATTCGCTCTACGCCGAACCGGGCCAGCGTGCCGACCGCACCGCCGAATGCGATATAGAGGATAGACATGAAAAGACTCCTGCCGTTGATGGTTCAGGTAGGAGTCATCAGCCCGAGACGAGGGCGGTTGAAGGCGAACTCCATCGCCTGCCAGGAAACTAATATCTTTCCAGCATGGCGCACATCCGGATCGCCCTGTCCCAATTCCGCCCCGCCAAGGGCGAGTATGCGGAAAACGTGACCCGGATCGGTGCCGTCATCACGCAGGCCGCGCAGCTCGACCCCAAGCCCGACCTCGTGGTCTTTCCCGAAACCGCGACGTCAGGCTATTTCGTCGAAGGCGGCGTGAAGGAGCTGGCAGTCACCGCCGGCACCCTGGCGCGCGATCTCGCGGCCGCCTATCAAGGGCCCACGATCGACGTCGTCGTGGGATTCTACGAACGGTTCCAGAACCACATTCACAACTCCGCCCTGTACGTCACGCTCGGCAAGAAGCCCGAGGTGCGTCACGTGCATCGCAAGGTGTTTCTGCCGACCTATGGCGTGTTCGACGAGGAGCGGTTCGTGGACCGCGGTCAGGACGGCGTGCGGTCGTTCGACACCGGCTGGGACGGCAAGGCAGCAATCCTGATTTGCGAGGATGCGTGGCACTCGCTCGCCGCGACCGTTGCGGCGCTCGAGGGCGCGCAGCTTATCATCGTGCCGAGCGCATCACCGGCGCGGGGGCTGGGCGAGGCGGAGGACGAGGCGTGCGAAGGCGAAACGCTGCCTGCGTCGGTAGTCCGCTGGGAGCGCATCGTGCGTGGCATTGCCGAGGAGCACGGCGTGTTCGTGGCGCTCGCGAACCTGGTGGGGTTCGAGGGCGGCAAGGGATTCCCCGGCGCGTCTGCGGTGATCGATCCGACCGGCCGCGTGATCGCGCGCGGCCCTCTGTTCGAAGAAGCGCTGCTGACCGCCGACCTCGACCTCGATTCGCTGACGACAGCACGATCTGATTCGCCGTTGCTCGCCGATCTGCAGAGCGCCCTGCCGGTGCTCACGAAGAGCCTGAGCGGCGACAAACAGGACCAGAAGGTGCGCTTCGATCCAGCGGCGAATGGGAGTCCCGCACACGCCGCACGCCGCACGCCGCACGTTGACGTGGTAGCGAACCGGCAGCCGGACGGTGATCCGCTCGCCATCGACCCCGAGCTCACCCGGAAATGGTTGGTCAGTTTCTTGAAGGACGAAGTGGTGCGCCGCCGCGGCTTCAAGAAAGGCCTGGTCGGTCTCTCGGGTGGCGTGGACTCAGCGCTGACCGCGTTCCTCGCCGCCCAGGCGCTCGGGAAAGACAACGTGATCGGTGTGCGCATGCCGTATCGCACGTCGAGCCCCGACAGTCTCGCTCACGCCCAGCTCGTCATCGACGCGCTCGGCATTCAGTCGCTCACCGTCGACATCTCGGACGCGGTCGACGGCTTGCTGAAGCAGGTCGGGAGTCACGATCCGCACCGAATCGGGAATATCATGGCGCGGCAGCGGATGATCGTCCTGTTCGATCTCTCCGCCAAGTACCACGCCTTGCCGCTCGGCACGAGTAACAAGTCGGAGCGGCTGCTCGGCTACTTCACCTGGCACGGCGACGACGCCCCGCCCGTGAATCCGCTCGGCGATCTGTTCAAGACGCAGGTTTGGGCACTGGCCCGGCACGTCGGCGTACCCGATGAAATCGTGTCCAAGCCCGCCACGGCGGACCTCATCAAGGGCCAGACAGATGAAGGCGACCTGGGGGTGTCTTATCTGAATGCGGATAGGATCCTGTTTCACTTAGTAAAGGGAGAGGAGCCGAAAGGCTTTACTAAGGAAGAGGTGGAGATCGTCCGGAAGCGCCTCGACTCGACGCACTGGAAGCGCCGGTTGCCCACGGTGGCCGTGCTGTCGCAAACTGCAATCGGTGAATTTTACCTGAGACCGGTGGACTACTGATGGCCGAGAAAAAAGGCCGGCAGCCCCGCGAGTCGGAGACCGTGCTCACCGAGCTCATGATGCCGCATCACGCGAACATCATGGGCAACGTGTTCGGTGGACACATCCTCGCGCTGGTGGACCGCGTCGCCGCCGTCGCCGCGATCCGTCATGCGCACCGCGAGTGCGTGACCGTGTCAGTGGACAAAGTCGATTTCCGCGAGCCGATTCACGTCGGCGAGCTGGTCACGGCGATGGCGCGCGTCAACTTCGCGGGCCGGACGTCGATGGAAGTCGGCGTGAAAGTCCTCGCCGAGAACGTCCTGACAGGGGACCGGCGCCACACGAATTCGTGCTACGTCACCTACGTTGCGCTCGACGAGAACGGCCGGCCCTCGGCGGTGGATCCGATTCTGCCGGAGACTCCGGACGAAAAGCGGCGCTACGACCGCGCTGCCAAACGACGAGCCAAACGAGTGATGGAACGCCGTTACGACCAGGGGCGAGGTGAGTAAGGTCGTACTCGTCCTGTCCGGCGGCGGTGCCAAGGCGCTCGCTCACGCCGGTGCATTTCGGGCCCTGGAGCAAGCCAATCTCATCCCGAGCCACATCGTTGCGACGTCGATGGGCGCGGTCGTCGGCGCCGCGCTCGGCTCCGGTATGCCGTTCGATCAGGTGCGGCGCCGCGCGATAGGGATCCGCCGCAAAGACGTCGCGCCGTTCGACCCCCTGGCCCTGATCAAGGGACTCTTTGCGAGGAGCCTGTTTCCCGCCTCCGCGCTCCGGCGCGCCATCGCGACGCTCGTTCCGAGGGCGAGCTTTCAGTCTATGAAGATCCCCCTGACTGTGACCGCCACCGACCTCGATAGCGGCGAGCTCCTGCTGCTGGGCCCCCCCCCCGGCGGACGGCAGGACATCGAGCTGGCCGATGCGCTCTACGCCTCGTGCGCGCTGCCGCTCTACTTCCCGCCGCTCGAAACGGACGGCCGGCGCCTCGGCGACGGTGGCCTCAGGGCCGTGCTGCCGCTCGCTCCCGCGTTGCAGATCGTGCCGGACGCGGACCTGTTTGTCGCGGTGGACGTTGGGCCGGGGTTCGACGAACGCGGGGGCGCCGTTCCCACGAAGCTGCCCCGCGTGGTGCGAACGCACGGCGAAGCGATGCGCATCATGATGGCGGAGCAAACGGAGCGGGTACTCGCGGACTGGCCGAAAACTGCGCCGCGGCTCGTCTACGTACGGGCGGTCGCAGAGCGCGAAGCGACGTTCGCGGTGGACCGAATCCAGGGCTATGTCGAGATGGGTTACCAGTCGACGAAAAAGGCTTTAGGATAGGCCCATGCGCGCGTCGGAAGTAATGATCGCCGATCCCGTGGTCGCCGCGGCGGGAGCCACGTCGTCCGAAGTCGCGGCCCTGATGCGCCTCAAGAACATCTCCGTCGTTCCCGTCGTCGACAATCCGAAGGATCGCAAATACCTGGGGACGATTTCTGATCGCGATATCGTCGCGCGCTGCGTTGGCGCGGGACACGATCCCACCGATTGCTCGGTCGCAGACCACGCGAGAACGGATACGCCCGTCGTAAAGCCGGATATGGAGTTGAGCGGCTACAGAGTCGCCAAGCAGCCTGACGACTCGGATCATCACGTTCGTTCGACCATCGTGGTCGTCGATCGAGACAAAAAGGTCGTCGGCTTCATCCCGCACCCTGAAGACGTCACGGGGATTGTCTTCCATTAGCACCATGCCTCACAAGTTCTTCACTCTGGCCGAAGCGAACCGCACGCTGCCGCTGGTGAAGCGCATCGTCGAGGACGTGCTGTCGATCTACCCGCATTGGAAGGACCTCGTCGAGCGCTACGGCCTCATCGCCGCGCAGGCTCGTCCCGACTGGGGCGAGTCCCAGGAGCAGCTCAGCCTGAAGGCCGAGATCGACGCGGTGGCCGGGAAGATCAACGGCTATCTGGGCGAGCTCGAGCAGATCGGCTGCGAGTTCAAGGGCTTCGACAAGGGGCTCGTCGATTTCCACGGCCGTCTGGGCGAGCGCGAGATCCTGTGGTGCTGGAAGCTGGGCGAGGACCGGATCACGCACTGGCATGAGCTCGAGGCGGGCTTCGACGGCCGGCAGCCGCTGCCCGAAGTGCTGAGCCGCACGTGAGAGGCTTCTGGCTCTTCCTTCATATCATGGGGTTCGTCGCGTGGCTGGGCGGCGGGCTCGCCGTCATGCTCAGCGGCATCACGGCCAAGTACTTCCCCCCCGATCAGCGGTTGGCGGTCTATCGCATCATGGGCGTCGTGTCGCGGAACCTGATCGGCCCCGGGGCCGTGCTCGTGGTGGTGAGCGGCTTCGTCCTGTCGGTGCCCTACTTCAAGAGCGCGAGCGTTCCAGGCTGGCTCATGGCGATGCAGGCCCTGGGATTGCTCGGCGCCATCGTGGCCATCGGTGTCGTCATGCCCACGGCGGCCCGGCTTGGCCGGCTGGAGCTCGACCCCCGCGGCGAGCTACCGGAGAGCTTTGCCGGGTTGCGGAAACGGCAGGCCATTTTTGCTACTGTTGCAGGCGTTTTTGCCCTCCTGGCCCTCATCTCAGGCACAATCCTCAAGTAGACCGTTTCACTGTGACCATAGCTGCGCTCCTCGGGTCGTTTGTGGAGTGCGAGGCTTGGTTCTCTTCGACTTCGGCGGGACACTGGACGCGGACGGCTCCCGTTGGAGCGTGCGCTTCCACGCCGCGTACCGCGCGGCGGGTGGCAAACAGTCGTTCGCGGCGTTCGACCGGGCATTTCGTGAGTCGGACCGGGCACTTGAGCGGCTCTCGGGCATAGAGAGGCTGGGATTCCGCGCGATGGTTGACGCTCAAACCGCGTTGCTGTTACCCCGTCTCTCCGATGGGGCCACGCTGCCGGCGCGAGCCATCGCCGATCAGTTCCATTCCTCGACCTGCACCGTCGTGCAGCGAAACGAAGCGCTGCTGGCGCGGCTGCACAAGAATTATCACCTCGGTGTCGTTTCGAATTTTACCGGCAACCTCGAGCGCTGCCTCCAGGAGCTCGGCGTGATGCAATACTTCTCGGTGGTAGCCGATTCGGGCCGCGTCGGGATCACTAAACCGGACCCGCGGCTGTTTCAGCACGCGCTCACCTGGCCGGGAATCGTCTCCCAACCCGCCTGGATGGTGGGCGACAACTTCGATTCGGACATCCGGCCCGCCGCCGCACTCGGCCTCTCGACCGCCTGGCTCGCGCCGGCGACGGCAAAGTCGCGCGACAAGGGTCTGCCGACCGTTCGCCTCAACACCTTGCCCGACCTTGCGCAGGTGCTCGACTTATGATGCAGGGACTGATCCTCGCGGGCGGGCGCGGCTCCCGGCTCGCGGCCGATGGCGTCGAAGCGCCGAAGGCGCTCGTCGAGGTCGGCGGCCGGCCGCAGATCGTCAATCTGATCGAGACGTTCGCCGACCTCGGCTGCGAATCGATCACCTGCATGGTGCGCGAGGGCATCACGGTCGAAACGCCGAGATCGGCGCTCGTGCTCACATGCCGCACGCCGTCATCGCTGCACACCCTGGTGGCCGGCCTCGCGGCTGTGCCCCCTGGCCCCGTTTTCTGCGCCATGGTCGATACCGTCATGCCGCCCGCCGACTGGCGCCGGCTGTATCACGGTGTGACTGAGCGCCTCGCCGCCGGGTCACTTGCCGTGCTCGCGGTCACTCCGTTCGTGGACGACGAATTGCCGCTCTATGTCACCCGCAACGAAGCCGGTTTCGCGACGGGGATCCTCGATACGCCGCCTCCGCCGGACGCGGCGATGCTCGTCACGGGCGGGGTGTACGGCCTGAGTCCCGAGGCGCGCCGTCTCGCCGGCGTCGCGGTCGCGTCGCTGCATCGGATGCGCGCGTTCTTGCGGCTGCTCGTCGAGCTGCGGGCACCGGTCGCCACGGTGGAAGTACCACGGATTATCGATCTCGATCACAAGCGCGATCTCGATGCCGCCGAGCGTTGGCTCACAGCGCGCGCCGGAGATGAGCAATGAAGCGTCTCGTTGCCCTGTATCGCAGTCCCACGTACTCGCCGGCGCAGCACCGCAGCAACGACACGGCGATTCTCGACGACACCATCGCCGGCATGGAGCGGCGCGGGTGGCAGGTGACCCGCACCGGTGAAGCCGATGTGGCGGCGGGCCGGCTCCCGGCAGCCGACGTCTACGTGAACATGTGCCAGGGCCCCGCGGCCTCGGAGCGCCTGCTCGACCTGGTGCCTGCCGAAGCGCTCGCGGTGAATCCGCCAGAGAGCGTCCTCAACTGCCACCGGCACCGGCTGGTCGGCCACATGGCCGCCGCGGGCGTGCCGTTCCCCCGCACGCTCATCGTCCCGACGGCCGATGCGGATGCGTTGCTCCCGCTCGTGCACCAGCTGAACGGCGACGGCCGGCCGGTCTGGGTCAAGCGCGGCGACGTACACGCCGAGACGAGCGCCGACGTGGTGGCGGCGAAAGAAGCGGGCGTGACGGACGCGATCGCCACGTTCGCGCGCCGCGGCGTCTCGCGCGTCGCGCTCCAGGCGCATGTCGGCGGGCCGATCGTGAAGTTCTACGCGGTCGCCGACGGGCGCTTCTTCTCCTGGTATGCCGCCGATCCGGGCCGGGTCGACATCTCCGAGGACAAGCTGAAAGAGCTGGTCTTCGCGGCGGCACGTGCCGTCGGGCTCGAAGTGTTCGGCGGCGACGTGGCATTCCCGCAGCCGGACGCCCCGGTGCTCATCGACCTCAATGACTGGCCGTCCTTTGCCCCCGTGCGCGCGGCCGCCGCGGCCGCGATCGCCGACTATATCGACGAGAAGGCCGCAATCGGAAGACACGCATGACTGATATCGCCACAACACAATCGGAATCGCAGCGCGTCTTCGACCTCGAGGCGCAGCACCTGGCGCCCGGCACGCAGAGCGTCGCGCTCTTCAGCAAGCTCTGCATGGACCGGGGCGAAGGCGCCGTGCTGTGGGACGTGGACGGCAACCGCTACGTGGACCTGCTCGCCGGCGTCGGCGTCGCGAGCCTTGGCTACGCCCATCCGCGCTACGTCGCCGAAATGACTCGGCAGCTGGAGCGCGTCCACGTGGGAAGCTTCACGTCCGAGCACCGCGCGGCGCTCGTCAAGCTGATCGCCGAGCTGACTCCGGGCGACTTGAATCGCACGCAGCTGTACTCGAGCGGCGCCGAGGCCGTCGAGGCGGCGGTGCGGCTCGCGCGGGCCGCGACGGGCCGGCACGAAGTGATGGGATTCTGGGGCGGGTTCCACGGCAAGACCGGCGGCGTGTTGCCGCTCTTGTCCGGCAGCTTCAAACACGGCCTCGGCCCGCTGGCGCCCGGCATGTACTCGAGCCCCTACGCGTCCTGCGAGCGTTGCCCCTTCGGGAAGACGTTCCCCGAGTGTAACTGGCACTGCGTCGATTTCCTGCGCTCCAAGATCGCGCTCGAAACGACGAATGACATCGCTGCAATCATCGTCGAGCCGGTGCAAGGCACGGCGGGCAACGTCATCCCGCCGCCCGGCTATCTGCGCGAGCTGCGGGCCCTCGCCACAGAAATCGGCGCGCTGCTCATCTGCGACGAGATGATCACGGGCTTCGGGCGGACGGGAAAGATGTTCGCGGTCCAGCACGACAACGTCGTCCCCGACGTACTGCTCGTGGGCAAGGGGTTCGGCGGCGGATTCCCGGTCAGCGGCATCGTGATTCGCGAACCGATCGCGTTCTCCAAGCCGTGGGCCAATCCGAGCGGCAGCTCGTCGAGCTACGGCGGCAATCCGCTGGCGTCCGCCGCGGCACACGTGACAATCCGAACAATCGTAGAAGAACAACTCGTCGAACACAGTCGTCGAACAGGAGCGTTGATGCTCGAGGAAATGCGCTCCTGGGAACGCGAGATCCCCATCGTCAGCGACGTGCGCGGCCGCGGGCTCATGCTCGGCATGGATCTCGTGGTACCCGGCACGCGCAAGCTGCTCGATAAGAAAACCACGCGCTGGATATTCGACACGCTGCTGGCCCGCGGCGTGATCGCGATGATCTACAACCCCGAAGTCCGGATCAACCCCCCGCTCGTCATCACCGACGAACAGGCGATGGAAGCGCTGGCGACGATGAAGGCGGTACTCGAAGAGGCCGGCACACGTGTACGCCAGTAAAGGGCCCGTCGTAGAAGAGTGGGCCGATCGCTGGTTCTTCCGGCCGCTGGGTTGGCGGCTGGCAACCTCGCTGCTGCCCACGCGCATTTCCGCCGACGCCGTGACGTTCGCGAGTCTGGTACTCGGCGTCCTCGCGGGTCACCTGTTCTGGTACCGCAGCGCGTGGGTCAATGCCGGCGGCGTGCTGCTGTTCATTCTGTCGGATGTGCTCGACTCGGCCGACGGCCAGCTGGCGCGGCTGCGCGGCACGTCCACGCGCATGGGCCGGATTCTCGACGGCCTCGCCGACACAGGACGGTTCGTCTCTCTCTACGGTCATCTCGGCGCGCGGCTCTACGTCACCGGCCATGGCTGGGGTGGGGCGGTGCTCGCGCTTGCCGCACTGCTGTCGCACTCCTACCAGGCTGCGGCGGCGGACTTCATTCGCCAGGCATATCTCTATTTCGCGGTGGGCAGCGGGAGTGAGCTCGACATTCCGGAGCAGTCGCCCGCGCCCGAGCACCCGTCGGTGTGGTCGCGGCTCTCCGCATGGATTTACGGCGACTACGTGCGCCGCCAGGCGTGGCTGTTCCCGCGCACGACCGCCCTCGCCCGCGCGCTGGCAGGCCGCGACGTCCCCGCGTCGCTGCGCCGGTCGTGGGCGGAGCGCCAGCGCTGGGTCGTGCAGGGCTGCGCGCTGATCGCCCAGAACATCCGGTTCGTGCTGTTGGCCCTGACCGCGGTGCCGCACTGGCCGGCCGCCTACTGCTGGATCGTCGTCGGGCCGCTGAACGTCGTGCTGGTCTTTCTCATCCTCGCGCACGAGCGTGAGCCAAAGTTCCATGCACAGCTCGCCTGACGCCCGAGTGTATCGCGGCGTCCTGGTCGGGCTCGGTGGGATCGCGCGCTCCGGCCACCTCCCCGCATTCCAGTCGGATCCGCAGGTGGCTTCGCGGCTGCGCATCGTTGGCATCATGGATGATGCGCCCACGGCCCCGACCTCGTTTCAGGGCATTCCTCTAGTATCCCGTCCCGAGCAGCTCGCGGATCTCGGGAACATCGATTTCGTCGACATCTGCACCCCGACTGCCTCGCACCTGAAGCTGTCGCTGTGGGGCCTGTCTCAGCGCTATCACGTGCTGTGCGAGAAACCGGTCGCGCTGAATCGTGCCGAGGCTACAGCGCTGGCGGACGCGGCGGGGGAGGCAGGTCGAGTGGTGATGCCCTGTCACCAGTACCGGTTCAATCCGGTATGGCGACGGCTGAAGCGCTGGCTCGACGATGAGGTGATTGGCCGCTGGTATCTCGCGGAGTTCCGTGTCTATCGCGTGGCGGCGGATCCCGGAGCCGGGACCGATGCGGTGCCCTGGCGTGGCCGCCGCGACGCCGGGCGCGGCGGCGTGCTGCTCGATCATGGCACGCACCTCGTCTACGAGCTGCTCGATGTAGCCGGGCCGCCGCAATCGGTGCGCGCGTGGACCGGGCGCCTGCGCCACGGCGGCTACGACGTGGAAGACACGGCGCAGCTCCTGTTCACCTATCCCGACCGCATGGCGACGATGTTCCTCACCTGGGCGGCGCGCCGCCGCGAGACTGAGATCCGGTTCATCGGTGAGCGCGGCAGCATCACATGGAGCGGCGGCATGCTGTCGCTCGAGCGGGACGGCCGCACGGAGTCGTTCGATCACACGGCCGATCTCGACAAGGCGTCGTACTCGACCTGGTTCGCCGGGCTGTTTCACGATTTCGCGGCCACGCTCGACTCGGGCGACAGCGCCCGCCCGCTGGCCGATATCGCGCAGGTCGCGGCGGTGCTCGAGGCGTCGTATGCAGCGGTCGCATGAGCCGGCCTGTGCGGCTGCTGCTGTTTTTCCTCGGTGCGGCGGTATTCGGATACCTCGTCGCGCGCATCGGCGTCGGCCAGCTCGTGTCGGATGCCGCACGGACCGGTTTGATGTTCGTGCCGATCGTGCTGCTGTACGCGCTGGTGTACGCCTGCAGCGCGCTCGCCTGGCAGCTCACCATGGGAGAGTCGAACCGGCCGTCGTTCTGGCGCACTTACTCCGTGACGATCACCGGGAGCGCGCTGAATTTCCTGACGCCCGTCATCAACGCGGGCGGTGAGCCGTTTCGCGTCGCCGCCCTGGCGCCGTGGCTCGGCCGGCAGCGCGCCGCGGGCTCGGTGATTCTGCACCGGATGCTCCACTCGTTCACCTACGTGCTCGTCTGGCTCACCGCCGTCGTGCTCGCGTTTCTGTTGCTGCCGCGCACGACTCCGGACGCGGTCTTCATCGCGCTGGGCGCCGTGGGTCTCGTGCTGCTCGGCATCATTGCGCTGTTCATGTCGGCGCATCGCAGCGGTGTGCTCGAGCGGATCCTGAACTGGCTCGCCCGAGTCCCGTTGCTGCGCCGTCTGGGCGCGACGCTGGAGCCAAGGCGCGCAATGTTCATCGAGCTGGATCAACAGATCACCGAGTTCTATCACCAACATCCGGGCCGGTTCGTTCAGGCCATCCTGCTCGAGTATCTGAGCCGCTGCATCTTCATGCTCGAGCTGGTGCTGATCGTCGCGAGCTTGGGATTTCGGATCAGCTACGTGCAAGCGTTCAGCATCGGGGGCCTGGAGGCGATCGCGGGGAACGTACTGTTTGTGGTGCCCTTCGAAATCGGCGCCCGTGAGGGCGCATTTTATATGCTCTTCAAGCTCTTCGGGCTCGATCCCCAGATCGGCCTGTACACCTCGATCGTAGGCCGCGTGCGCGACTTCGTCTGGATTGCGGCAGGCCTACTCCTCATCTGGGCGACTCCTGGTGCGTCTGCTGCGCCTGCTGCGTCTGTTGCGCCTGGCACATGACCATCGTCACGCATGCGCTCGCGACGACGCTCGGGGTCCGCGTCCTGAAGCTCACCGGGAGTGACGCTGTTCTCGCGTACATCTTCGGCGTCGGCGTGGACATCGACCACGCCATCAAGCTTCCGTTCTATTGGAGAGCCGGACTGAGGAAAGAAAAGGGATACTACTGGCGAACGTCACTGCAGGAGCCGGTCGCGCTGCTCTGGATCATTCCGCTGTGTTTTTTCCTGGGGACGTGGGTGCCGGCGCTGTTCTTTCTGATTCACCTGGCGATGGACTACAGCGTCGGGTACGAGAAAATGCCGTGGTATCCGTACTCACCGCTCGTGACGCAGGGGTTTCTGGTCGGCGTTTCCGACAAAACGAAGGAAGCCATTCTCATCGTGGTCCTCTTATGTACGAATTTGCTCCTGTTCTTGGCTCCGCTGTAGACCGCGGCATTCGCCCGGTGGTGCGATTCGCGCACGTCACGCTCGGGCTCTCGCCTGTTCAGGTGACGTGGGCGGCGTTCTGGGTGAGCGCCGTCGCCGGCGTAGGTTTTGCCGCTGGTCTCCTCATACCGGCGCTTGTGCTCATGGCCATCGGGCAGCTCCTCGATGCGCTCGATGGCGGTATTGCGCGCCAGTTCGGGCTCGTCTCCGAGGCCGGCCACCGGCTCGACACGCGGCTCGACCGGGCGGCCGAGATCGTGATCTTTCTCGGCTGCGCCGTGGGCGGGTTCGTATCGCTGCGGCTGGCGCTGCTCGCGTCGCTGGCCGTGCTGCTGCTCACCACGATCGTCGATCGCTCGAAGCTCGATCCCGGGATGAAGCGCTTTGCCCTGTATTTCGGAATCTGGGTGCCGTATCCGCTGATCTTGTCGATCATCTTTGTGGTAAACCTGGCCGCATACGTGGTGGGCCTGTTGATCATCGATTGCCGCTTTCAAGGCGAGATGGATGCGCTCGGCGGCGATCTGAACACCGTTGCCTCGCGCGCTGCGGCGCGCCTCGAGACGCCCTAGTGCTCGCCTTCCAACATCCGTACGTCGTCGTGGCCCCGGCGGAAACGATGCACGTCGAGTCCTGGGTCGGCGCCGGACGCCCCGTCGCCGTCGTGCCCGGATTGTTCGGCGCGTCGTTCACGTTCCGGAAAGTCATCCCGCTCCTCGCGGCGCAGGGGTTTCGCCCCATCGTGATCGAGCCGCTTGGCACGGGGTTTTCGAGTCGGCCGCCGAAGGCCGATTACTCACTCGCAGCCCAGGCGCACCGGCTGGCCGCCGTGCTCGATTCGCTGCACTCCGGGCCCGTGCTCGTGCTTGCGCACTCGCTCGGCGCCGCGATCGCGTTTCGGCTTGCGGTCGATCGACCC
>Ga0207653_10000343_pt1 | contig 23981 bp, 26 predicted proteins | sample KBSK5251metaG_FD_184341 | JGI IMG/M metagenome (GOLD analysis project Ga0207653, IMG submission 184341) | Corn, switchgrass and miscanthus rhizosphere microbial communities from Kellogg Biological Station, Michigan, USA - KBS K5-25-1 metaG... | ecosystem: Host-associated > Plants > Roots >...
ACTGCGGCGAGATGCCGAACTTGCGCTCGCCGAGAAGTGCCTCGCCGGAAAGCTTGAGCAGCACCCGGCTGTATTTGGCCGCGCTGCGCTGCGTCATCCGGAAGGAGTCTAGGACCCACCCAGCGCGAACCGCTGGATACGGCGCACGTGCACGTTCTCTTTGGTCGTGGCGGCCACGTCGGTCACGAGGTCCTTGATCTTCTTCGAGGCGTCGCGGATGTAGGGCTGCTCGAGCAGCTCGTCGACGGTCGCGGGCTCCATCGCCACGACCTGCATCGCGATCTCCTTCGCGAGTTTCTGGAATTCCTCGCCGCGCGCGACGAAGTCGGTCTCGCTCGCCAACTCGATGAGCGCGCCGACCCGATTGTTCGCGTGCACGTACGAGGCGATCACGCCTTCATTCGCCGAGCGCTCCGACTTCTTCGCGACTGACTGGATGCCGCGCTCCTTGATGAGCGCGAGCGCCTTCGCGTAATCGCCGCCGGTCTCTTCGAGCGCGCGCTTGCAGTCCATCACACCCGCGCCGCTCTCGCTGCGCAGGCGCTGAACATCCTTTGGATCGATCTTGGTCATCATCACTAGCTCTCCTCGGTGGTCTTGATGTCGGCAGTTGCTTCGGGCTCGAGGTCCACGGTGACGTCCTCGTCTTCCTCTTCCGGCTCGGGTTCGTAGACGCGCGGTGTGCGCTTGGCACGCGGTACGCCGATGCCCTCGAGCTCGGCTGCGGTCGTCGACGGCGCGTACCCCATGTCCTCGGGAGTCGCCTCTTTGCGGCTCGCGTCGAACATCGCGCGACCCTCGATGATGGCGTCGGCCACCTTCTGGCAGATCAGCTTCACCGCGCGGATCGCGTCGTCGTTCGCGGGGATGATCACGTCGATCAGGTCTGGGTCGCAGTTCGTGTCGACCATGGCCACGACCGGGATCTCGAGTCGACGCGCCTCTTCGACGGCGATGTGCTCGCGGTGCGGGTCGACGATGAAGAGCGCCGACGGGTGACGCTTGAGCTCGCGCACCCCGGAGAAGTACCGGTCGAGGTGCAGGAGCTCGTCGTCGAGCCGAAGGGCGTCCTTCTTCGGCATGGTCGCGAAGTCGCCGCGCTCCTTGCGCTCGTGCAGCTCGTTGAGCCGATTGATGCGCTTCTGGATCGTGACGAAGTTCGTCAGAAAGCCGCCCAGCCAGCGCTGATTGACGAAGTGCATGCCGGAGCGCTTCGCCTCCTCGGCGATCGACTCCTGCGCCTGCTTCTTCGTCCCGACGAAGAGCACCTGCCCGCCGTCGCCGGCGAGATCGCGGACGAACGCGTACGCCTCCTCGACGCGCGTGAGCGTCTGCTGCAGGTCGATGATGTGGATCCCGTTCCGCTCCATGAAGATGAAGCGCTTCATCTTCGGGTTCCAGCGGCGCGCCTGATGTCCGAAGTGGACTCCGGACTCGAGCAGCTGCTTCATTGTGACAACGGCCACGTGGGCCTCCCTTTTTTCCTCCGCCTCCGTCAACTCGCTTCAGGTCGCCGCCGCGCCGCAGGCGCGGACTGCGAGGGCCCTACGCGATCGGGAAGGCGTGCGTGATATCGAGCGAGACGCTCGATCCAACAACATTGTACGGGAAAAACACGAGCGGCCCGGTCATCGCAGGGGGAGAACCTTCGTTCATCGCAGGGGGAGAACCCCCTGCAACCCCCCTCATGAAACGAGCGGCCCGGTTTCCCGGGCCGCTCGTTGGCTACGAAGTCGTTGGCTTTAGGTCAGGTTGTTGCCGATGTTGCTGAAGATGTTCTGAAGCTGTCCACGAAGGAAGATCATGGCGATGATGATCGCGATGGCGATAACAGCGATGATGAGTGCATATTCGACAAGGCCCTGACCCTCTTCGCCACGGAAGAAAGCGATCACGAGAACCTCCTTTCCTTGCATGCTGAGCGGGCACACAAGACACCCACCCCACCGCTGGAAAGGATAGGTTTGCCGCCCCTCCGGACAAGCCCTGGGACGGGTAGCCGCAGCTGACTGATACGCCCGGGCGACCTTCGTTAGGGCGTTACTGGCCTTCCCCGCCGCGGAAGTCGGGGTGTCCACGTGAGGCGATTTCGTCCCGCAGCGATTCCAGCGCGCTGGGAGGCCGCCCGGGCGGCGGAAGCTCATCGCCAAGGGACGCGGCCACCGCGTCGCGAAGGTCGGTAATGGTGCATCCAAAGAGCTCTCCGCTCGTCTCGAACTCCGCTCGTAGACGGAGGAATCCGAACGGGTTGTGGCGCGAAACGTCCATGCCGTGGCAGAGCTCGTCCAGCAGCGTGTACAGCGTGCGGCGGCCGTCGAGCGACAGACCGCTCAGCCACGACGCGACGAGCTCCGAAGCGCGTTGGTCCACGGAGCCGATTATGGTGAGCGCCCGATGAGCCCGATCAACGTGCGCTACATGGTCGACGACGTGGATGCGGCGGTCGCGTTCTACACCACGCATCTCGGCTTCACGCTCAACTCGAACGCCGCACCCGCGTTCGCCGACGTGACGCGCGGCGACCTTCGACTTCTCTTGAGCGGCGCGACCAGCTCAGCGGGACGACCGATGCCCGACGGGCGCGTGCCCGGCTCGGGCGGCTGGAACCGCTTCCAGATCATCGTGGACGACATCACTGTTGAGGTCGCTCGCCTCCGCGCCGCTGGCGTGAAGTTCCGCAACGAGATCATCAAAGGTCCGGGCGGCTCGCAGATCCTCGTCGAGGACCCGTCGGGCAACGTGATCGAGATCTTCCAGCCCGCCGCGCGACGCTGACACGTGTCGGCAGCTCTCAAGGCCCTCTCCGCGCTCGAGCCGCCGTGGCAGATCGCATTCGCTAACGCCTGGGGATCGGCGCGCAGCGGTTCGGTCCCGGTCGGAGCGGTCGTCACGGATCCCGAAGGGATCGCTGTCGCGACCGGCCGCGCACGATCAATGGAATCGAGCGGCCCGATCGGCGTGCTATTCAACACGACGATCGCGCATGCGGAGCTCAACGCGATCGCCACGCTCCCCCCGAAGGGTTACCCCGACCACACCATCTGGGTCACGCTCGAGCCCTGCCTGCAGTGCATCGGCGCGATCGTCGTGTCGCGGATCGGTGTGGTCCGCTTCGCTGGAGGCGATGCGCTCTGGGCCGGTATCGAGCGGCTACCCGACGTGAACGCCTTCATCGCGAGCCGCTGGCCGGAGCGCATTGGTCCCCGACAGGACCAGTTCGGGGTCCTCGGTCAACTGCTGCCGCTCATGTTCTATCGCCAGCGTTATCCCGAAGGCGCGAGCGTCACGATCCATCGAGTGCAGTCGCCTGCAGTCGCCATGCTCGCGGACGAGCTGGTGGTGTCTGGTGAGTACGACCGCCTGCGCGAGCGAGAGCTGGCGGACGCCCTCGAGGAGGTCTGGCCCCGTCTTTCTCGCTGCCTGCCAAGCTAAGGAGCGGCGAGCAGCGAGTTTGGTCAAGTGCTCTTACAGAACGCGGCCACGGTCGCAGCGACGTCATCACGCGGCACACGGTGGAGCCGCGCATCCGGGAGCGACGCGAGCATGCGCGCGCCGTACTCGCGCATGATCGCGCGCCGATCGAGAAGCACGACCGCGCCACGGTCGGTACGCGTGCGGATGAGCCGGCCGAAACCTTGGCGCAAACGGAGCGCAGCCTGCGGTACCTGGAACTCTGCGAACGGATCCTCGTAGCGCTCTGCGCGACCCTGGACGAGCGGATCGTCCGGCACCGCAAAGGGCAGGCGTGCGATGACGACACAGCGCAGGAGATCGCCCGGGAGATCGACGCCCTCCCAGAACGACTGGGTGCCGAGGAGCACGGCACGTCCAGCGGCGAACCGCTCGAGAAGCGCGCGACGAGAGCCGTCGATGCCCTGCGTGAGCACGGCGATGCCGGTCTCCTCCAGCGGACCGAGACGCGCCGCGACGTCGCGCATCGAGCCGTGCGCGGTGAAGAGCGCCAGCGTGCGGCCGTCGAGAGCGCGACCGATGTCGGTGATCGTCTGCGCGGTCTCTTCCGCGAAAGTGGGATCCGATGGAAGCGCGCCGTCGTCGGGCACGACGAGGATCGCCTGCTCGTCGTACCGGAAGGGCGAACCGAACGCGCGTGCATCGCCGATGTCGGTGAGACCGAAGCGTTCGAGCGCGAAGCCGAACGAGCCCGCGACCGCGAGCGTCGCCGACGTGAAGACGGCGGAGCGGCGCGGCTTGACGAGTCCGCGGTTTATCGCATCGCCGAGATACGACGGCGCGACGCGCAGCGACACCGAGCCGTTCGACGCGCGCTCGATCCACACGATGTCGCCGCTCCGCGGTTGGTGGACGCCGCGCGACAGCGCGAGCTGGACACCGCCAAGCTCGCCGAGGGCCGAGACGAGATCAGCTTCCTCGTCCTCATCGCTCGTGACCGATCTGAGGCGCTCCGCGACGACGGCGATCCCCGCGAGGGCATCGCCCAGCCGCTCCGACGCGAGCTCGACCGGCAACCAGCGCTCGTCGCTCGCGCGCACGCCAGCCGTGACGCGAAGCTTGTCCTCAGTCGGGCCGAGCGGCTCGAGCACCGCGGCAAGCGCTGCGAAGACCTCACCACCGCGCTCGTGAGCCGACGCGATCTCACGACGCAGGTCCTCGGCGACGAGGGCACGGTCGTCGCGCAGAGCCGAGGTGACTGCCGGCGTGTGCGAAACGCGCTCGAGCGCGCGCCGCAGGCCGCGGTCCTCGAGCGCAAGGCCGAACGCATCCGTCGCGACATCCTCGAGACGATGCGCCTCGTCGACGACGAGATGGTCGGTCTCCGGCAGCAACACACCACGCATGCGCGCGTCCTGCAGCAGCAGCGCGTGATTCGTCACGACGATGCCGGCGCGAGCGGCTGCCTCGCGTGCGCGCTGCAGATAGCAGCCTCCCGCGACGCGAGCACACCGGCGCGCGTCGCACGTCTCATCGTCGGCGGAGACGCGACCCCAGAGGTCGCCCTCGGATCCAAGGAGGTTGAGCTCGGCGCGATCGCCGGTGAGCGTGGCGGTCCGCCACACGAGCGTCTTCAAAAGCAGCCGCGCCTCGTCACGCGTCGCGACCAGGCCGCGGAAGGATTGCCAGCGTCGCGGGCACAGGTAGTTGGACCTGCCCTTCAGCACCGCAACCTCGACCGTCGAGCCGAGCGCCGCCTGTAGCGCCGGCAGATCCTTCCGCACGAGCTGGTCCTGCAGTGGCAGCGTGTGGGTGCTCACGATCACGCGCTCGCCGCCGAGCGCACGGCCGATCGCGGGGACGAGATACGCGAGCGACTTTCCCACTCCGGTGCCGGCCTCCGCCAGCAGCGCGCCACCATCACGGAACGCGCCCTCGATAGCGCCGGCGAGCGCGCGCTGCTGCGGGCGGTCCTCGTATCCCGCGAGCCCGCGCGCGAGCGGTCCGTCCGGCGCGAACACGGCGTCCACCGTGATCGCCGCGCCGACGAGATTCGACCGCTGCGGGCGCGGCGGTGTCGCGAGACGCGACGGCTCCCAAGCGCTGCGAACTGCGCCACGGAGCGCGCCGTCGAAGAACGCGGCGTACGCCGATCCGAGGAGCGGCGCGTACGCCTGCACTTCCTCGAGGACCGCGAGCGGCAGCTCGCGCGCGCGCCGACCGAGATCGGCGAGCACGGCGGCGCAGGTCAGTGCGTCGTCGAGCGCCCGGTGGGCCGACTCCGGGTGGATGCCCGCGTCGGCGGCGAGCGACTGCAGCGCATACGTCGGCGCCGAGGGCATGAGGATCGACGCGAGCTCCGCGGTGTCGAGCCGCTCGAACGGTCCGAGGGCCGCGCGCTCGAGGAACGCAAGATCGAACCCGACGTTGTGACCGGCGACGGGTAATCCATCAATGAATGAGGCGATGCGAGCCGTGACCGACTCGAGCGCCGGCGCGCCGAGGAGGTCGCCGTCATCGATGCCCGTGAGGCGCGTGATGGCTCGACCGACGTCGACGCCGGGGTCGACGAACGTGCTGTATCGCTCGCCGAGCGTCGCGGAGCCGTCTTCCTCGAGACGCACGCGCACCGCGCCGATCTCGATGACGCGGTCCGACTCCGGGTCGAACCCGGTGGTCTCGATGTCGAGCGCGACGAGCTCCAGGGCTCCGCCGTTCTAGCCGCGGCCCAGCCGCGGAGGTGCCGCTAGGGGTAGATGCCGCGGGTGAGCGTGGCCTCGGCGACGCGCGCGACCGCCACCATGTATGCCGCGGTCCGCATGTCGACCTTGTTCTTCTTCTGCATCTCGAGCACGTCGTTGAACGACTTCACCATGACTTCCTTGAGACGCGCGTTGATGGTGGCCTCGCGCCAGAACAGGTTCTGCAGGTCCTGCACCCATTCGAAGTACGAGACGGTGACCCCACCGGCGTTGCACAGGATGTCTGGGATGAGGAAGACGCCCTTGTTGAAGAGGATGCGGTCGGCCTCGGGACTGGTCGGGCCATTCGCCGCTTCGGCAACGATCTTCGCGGTGATCCGCGGCGCGTTGTGCTCGCCGATCTGATTCTCGATCGCCGCAGGGATGAGGATGTCGCAGTCGAGCTCGAGCAGCTCCGCGTTGGAGACCTTCTCTGTCCCGGTGAACCCGGTGACGGAACCGGTCTCGCGCTTGTACGCGTCGACTTTCAACGGATCGATGCCCTTCGCGTTGTAGATGCCGCCGCTCGTGTCCGAGAGTCCCACGACCTTCGCGCCGAGCTCCGCCATGAGCTTCGCGGAGAACGAGCCGGCGTTGCCGAAGCCCTGAACCACCACTCGTGCGCCCTCGAGGTCCATGCCCAGGTGCTTCGCCGCTTCGATGATCGTGTACACGGCGCCGCGCGCCGTCGCCTCGTTGCGTCCCTCGCTGCCGCCGATCGACAGGGGCTTGCCGGTCACCACGGCGAGCGCGGTGTACCCCTTGTGCATCGAGTACGTGTCCATGATCCAGGCCATCGTCTGTGCGTTCGTGTTCACGTCGGGTGCGGGGATGTCGCGATCGGGGCCGATGAGGAGCTCGATCTCCGTCGTATAGCGGCGCGTCAGCGTCTCGAGCTGCTGCGCGCTCATGGTCTTCGGATCGCAGACGACGCCGCCCTTGGCACCGCCGTACGGTATGCCGACAACGGCGCACTTCCACGTCATCCACATCGCAAGCGCCTTGACCTCACCAAGTGAGACGGACGGGTGGTACCGAATGCCGCCCTTGCCCGGTCCCCGCGTCGTGTTGTGCTGGATCCGGTAGCCGGTGAACACCTTCACGACGCCATCCGCCATTCGGACCGGAAAATGGACCGTCAGCTCGCGCTGGCACTCCGCGAGGATCGCGCGCATGTTCGGGTCGAGGTGCAGCTTGTCCGCGGCGATGCCGAACTGTTCGAGCGCGACCGACCATGGATCGCGCTGGGTGTGATCGATGACGGCTGACTTCGAGGCCACGATCTCCTCCTCAGTATCTCGAGCCGGTGATCTTTTCAACGACGAGCCAGTCGTCGGTGGTGCGGCCCGGAGCGTACGCGCTGTTCCAATTCTTGAGCACGACACGGCGGAAGCCCTGCACGACCAGGGTCTCGCGCCATGAGCGGAGGCCGCGTGTCACGTACGGCGTCAGGCGCACGTTCACGCTCGGCACGAGCAGGCCCTCGAGGTGCCGCTTGCGCTCCAGCAGGGGGATCTCCAGGAGCGACTCGCCATCGACTTCGAGCAGGTCGAAGGCCGCGAAGATCTGCCGCGCATTCGCGTTCCGCATGAACGCGTTGCCTTCCGGATCGAGCTCGAGCTCCGATTCGTCGCGCCAATCCGCGACAAGGACTCCATCGATGATCGCGGTGTTGCAGTGCGCTTCGGCCACGATCGCGTCGTAGAGCTCCCGCGGTCCGTCCACCTCGCCGTCATATCCGACGAAGTGCGGCCCGCCATGTCCGACGCGCGCGAGCGCGCGCTTCCCCACCCAATCCGGCTCCAGGATGTGATTCGTCAGCTCCGCGCGTTCGCGGGCGTAGCGCGGTCGCTGAGGCGCGAGATCCGCGCCCAAAACCGTCTTCAACTTTGCTCGAGTATCCCACCCTCTTGACAGGCAGAACAGGCGTTCTAATATGCGAACGCACGTTCGAAACTGCCTTTAGGGGAGCACAAATGGCTGTCGTGAGCGCGTTCGCTGTTCGAGTTGCCCTTCCCACACGCCACGCGTCGGCGGTGTCCGCCTGGCGGATGCCGCCGCGCGTGTACTCACCCCTCGCACCGCGCCGAGTGGCCCGTCCAATGGCCGTGCCGCTAACGCGGGCCTCGAGCGGAGCTGCCCGTCGCGGATCACCGCTGTCGTTCCTCAAGAGATGAGACCAATCCCTCAAAAGAAGAGGGCGCAGCGCGACTAGAGCGGCCCCTCCGCCGCAACGCTGAGCGCACGCGGCCCGCGTTTCGGCGGGCCGTGGGCGCGAAGCGTCAGCGAAGGGTACCTAGCGCGGTGCCTTCTTCTCGCCGTCTTCGCCGCCGCCGCGCGCGAATGCCGCGAGCGGCGCGGCGAGGGAGGCGAACTCGGTCGGGATGATCCATTTGGTCGATGGCGACGCGCCGATCTGCTTCAGCGCTTCGAGGTACTGCAGGGTCATCGTGCGTGGATCGGCGTGGTTGGCGGCGTTGTTGATCTGATCGAGCGCGAGTCCGAAGCCTTCCGCTCTCAGGATCGCGGCCTGCCGCGCGCCTTCCGCCTGCAGGATGTTCGACTGCTTGTCGCCCTCGGCCACGAGGATCGCCGCCTGCTTCTTTCCTTCGGCGTCGAGGATCGCGGCACGCCGGCCACGCTCGGCGGCCATCTGCCGATTCATGGCCTCTTGGATGTCGCGGGGCGGTGTGATCTCGCGGATCTCGACGGTCGTGACCTTGACACCCCAACGCTGAGTGACTTCGTCGAGCTTCACGCGCAGCACTTCGTTGATCTGCTCGCGCTTGGCAAGGACGTCGTCCAGCGGGATGTCACCGATGACCGCACGGAGGGTCGTCGTCGCGATGCCCTGGACCGCAGTGCGGAAGTTCTGCACCTTGAGCACGGAGTCGGCGGCCTGATCGACGCGCTGGTAGATGAGGAAGTCGATCGAGATCGGCGCGTTGTCCTTGGTGATGCAGGTCTGCTGCGGGATCTCCACGACGAACTCGCGGAGATCGACCGACTGCGATGTTTGGATGGGCGGCGGGAACAGCAGCACCAGGCCGGGGCCAGCGATGCCAGACGCCGCGTTGAACTGGCCGAACGTCAGGACAACGAGGCGCTGGTACTGCGGAACGATGTGCACTATCGCGCGCGCCAACATGATCAACGCGACAGCTAGGAAGATCGCGATAACTAGGCTCAGGTCCATCAGGACGCTCCTCTTCTCTCGGGCAACTCTTTCGCCGGTTCGACGATAAGACGCAATGCATCGACCCGCTTCACGCGGACCGGACTTCCCTTCGCGATCGGACCGCCCTCGCTGACGGCGGTCCAATCCTCTCCCCCGACGTAGGCGATCCCGCTCGCGTTGATGTCGCTGCGCGCGACGCCGGTCGCACCGAGCAGGAGCGCCCCGCCAGTTGGTTCGAAGACGGTGCGCGAGCGCAGTGCGAGACGAGCGATCGCGAAGAAGAACCCACCCGTCATGGCGACGATCAACGCTGTCACGATGGGATCGACGTTCGCCCGCACGCCGGGGAACGTCGGCCGCAGCGGCGGGAACAGGATGATCGTGCCGATCAGCAGCGCCGCGATCCCTCCAGCGGTGAGGATCCCGTGACTCGCGATCTTGATCTCGGCGACGAACAGAGCGATCGCGAAGACCATGAGCGCGATGCCTGCGGCGTTCGCATCGAGCGTGCCGAAGGCGAACAGCGCGAGGACGATCGCGATGACACCGATCACGCCGGGAAAGATCAGGCTCGGGTTCGATAGCTCGAAGATGATCCCGTACGTCCCGATCGTGAAGAGGAGCACGGCGATCTGCGGATCGACGACGAGATGCAGCAGCGCCTCGAGCGGATTCGGACCACTGTCCTCGAGCGCGGCACCCTTCGTCGCAAGCGTCACCGCGCCTGCGGACGTCGTCACCTGCCGCCCATCGATGCGATCGACGAGGTCGCGGACATCGGTCGCCATGAGATCGACGACCTTGAGGTTGACGGCCTCGTCCGACCCGATGCTCACGCTCTTCCGGACCGCGTCCTCCGCCCACTGGGCGTTGTGTCCACGGGCGCGTGCGATGTTCGTGATCTGCGCCACTGCGTCGTTCTCCGCCTTCGTCCGCAGGTCGCCCTGAATGTCGGAGCCCGATGAGTCGACGGGGTGCGCCGCGCCGATGTTCGTCGAGGGCGCCATAGCGGCCACGTGGCCGGCGAGCGTGATGAACGTGCCCGCCGAAGCCGCGTGCGCGCCCGACGGCGCGACATAGGTGACGATCGGAACGCCAGCGTTCAGCATCCGGCCCGTGATCTTGTACGTCGAATCGATGAGGCCTCCGGGTGTGTCGATGACGAAGACGACCGCGGCGACCTTGCGCGCTTCGCCCTCGTCCACCATCCGGTCGACGTAGCGGGCGGTGATGGGATTGATGACGCCCTCGATGTGCCCTACAAGCACGGTGTGGGCGTCGTCCGCGGCGAAGGCCATACCGGACACGCCGAGCGCCATCGCGACGATCGATACCAGCCGTAACGCGATGCGCATAGATCGAGGATAGACCCGAGCCGTCAGCGCTCCAGTCGCAGCCGCACCGGTGTGCGCCCGCGCTCGACGTACCAGTCCCCCACCCACTCCGCACCGTATTTGGCACGGAACAGATCGACCACGTGCCGGAGCGCTGCTGCCTCGTCGTCGATCGGCTCCCGCACGGCTCCGACCTCTGTCGCGCCGGCACGGATCCGGCAGCGCGGGTCGCGGAGCAGATTGCGATACCAGTCGCTGGTGCGATCGGTGCGCAGCCAGATGCCTCCGTTCTCGTACGCGCACCACATCGTCGCCACGTGCGGCCGACCGGTCTTCCGGCCGCGAGTGATCAGCACGATCTCCTCCGCGTCTCCGAGCTCGGCGCCGGGTTCCACCTAGATCATGGCCGCGCGCAGCTGCGGCGCGAGGCGCGACAGCGCGGCGTGCTGGTGCTCGCGGTACGCCGGTGTCCAGCCGTGACCGCCAGGAAAGCGCTCCACGACGGCCTGCGGCGCTGCCGCGGTGAGCGCTGCGACGGTCCGCGGCGTGTCCACGAAGGCATCGTGGTCCGCGAGGACCGCCGCGAGCGGGCCCTTCCAGCTCCGGATCGTCGCGGAGCGATCGTCCGTGAGCAGATCTCGGGCGAGCTCCCGGCCCGCGCGCACGTCGGCCGCCAGGAGATCCGCCTGATCGTGCGCCAGATGCTCCGCATCTACCTGCGCGCCCTCGGCGAAGAGCCTGCGATGCAGCATCGACAGGGTCGTGCTCCGTCGGACCGGACCCCACAGAGCGCCGACCGGCGAGACGAGGAGCGCGAGCTGGGCACGGATGAGCGGCCGGATCAGCGCCGGGCGGACGAACGGCGTGTGCAGCAACAGCGCCGTGACGCGCTCAGGCGCGAGATCCGCGAACGCAAGCGCGATCGCGGTGCCAGAACACAGACCACCGACCGCGACGCGATCGAGGCCACGCGTTGCGATCAGGTCAAGCGCCCACTGCGCGTATGCCCGCGCGGTATGACGCGTGGCGAGCGGCGTGACGCCGGCACATCCCGGGAGATCGGGCACGAGCACCATGAAGTGGGGCGCGAGGGCGGGAAGCCAAGCGTTGAGGTTATGACTCGAGCCGTTCCAGCCGTGGAACAGGAGGAGCGGCGGCCGCTCGCGCGACGGGGTGATTCCCACTTAGGCCGTTGGTCGGCGTCGATCGACCTCGGCGAGGAAGCCACGCACGATGGCAAAGAACGGCGCGTGATCCCCATTCACAGTGAGGGAGTGATCGCCACCATCGATCGTGACGACGGACGTGGCACCGCAGGCCTTGCGGTAGCGCTCGGCGTCATCGGGTTTCATGAGCACGCCGCTCGTGCCGGTGATGGCGAGGACCCGCACCTCCAGGGTGGCGAGCTCGTCCCAGTAACGCGTCTCGACCGACTCGCGCTGCAGCTGCGTCAACGCATCGCGGTCCCAGGTTCCATCGAACACGGCGAGCGCTCTCGCCAGCCATTCCTCCGAAAGACGCGGCCAGAGTGCGGGATAGTCACCGAGTACCAGGCCGCGAACGCTCTCGCGATGTCGCAGAACGTATGCGATCGCGATCGGGACACCCAACGAGTGACCGAAGACGACGAAGTTCTGGAGGTTCGCGGCAGCAACGATCGATTCGTTGTCCTTGGTGAACTCAACGGGTGTGTAGCCGCTGGTCGGCGCGAATGACTCGCCCATACCACGTCGGTCAGGCGAGATCAGCCGTCGCGGGAGACCGAGCGCACCAGAGGCCGCCGCGATGCCGAACTCCTTGGCATTAGCCCCTTTGGAGAGCGCACCACCGATACAGAGGATCGGGACGCCAAGTTCCGCGCCGCGCGGGCGCCACTCAACGGCATGTAGCCTCACCTCGTCGCGCGTCGCCCAGATCTCACGGGTCACGGTGTCCGGCGTCATTGCCATCGCGGGCAAGCCCTCCGCGAGGACGGTACCGCACATCAACGCGGTCGAACGAACCGCCCCACCGCAAGCAGCAGTCCCTCGATGATCGCTTCGGGGCGCGGCGGACAGCCGGGTATGAACACGTCCACCGGCAGGATGCTTGCGGCGCCCTGGCCGGAAGCGTACCCACTCGGATACGGCGAGCCACTCGCCGCGCACGCGCCGACCGTGACGACCAGGCGCGGCTCGGACATCGCGTCGTAGGTCCGTCGCGCGGCGATCTCGAGGCTGCGTGTGACCGTTCCGGTCACAAGAAGGATGTCGGCGTGACGAGGCGATGCGACGAAGTCGATGCCGAAGCGTTGGAGGTCGTGCACCGCGTTGGTCGTCGCGTTGATCTCCCAGTCGCAGCCGTTGCACGAGCCCGCGTCGAGATGTCTTACGTGCAGGGAACGGCCGAGCACGCGGTGCGCGCGAGCCGCGAGCTCCTCCCCCTTTGTGGCGACAGCGGTCCGCGGCTCGACGAGCTCGTTCCGCGTGCGCTCTGGGACCGCGAAGGTGAGGCCCTGCGCCAGCGCTCCTGTGGGGCAGACTTCGATGCACCGGCTGCACGAGATGCACCTGGCGCGATCGAGCGCGAAACGCGCGTCGACGACGATCGCGCCGACCGGGCAAACCTGCGCGCATGCACCGTTGAGGTCACAGCGCGCCGCGTCGAACACCGGTTGCGCTCGGTCGATGAGAGGAGCAGGCACAACGGGCCACCGTGACGTCGCCGTGGGAACGCGCAGTCGGCGGCGAAGGAGCGACAGCATCAGCGGCTCATCGGTCCAGGCACGCGTAGCAGAGCTCGAAGCTCTTGTTGATCAGCGGAAAGTCAGGCAGCAGGTTGCCCGCGACCGCGAACGGCACCAGGGCCCAGTTGTAGGACGCCGAGCGAACGCGATAGCGCGTGATCTCGCCGCGCGCTCCGGTCATGAGCCAGTGCACGTTCTCCCCGCGCGGGGACTCGACCATGCCCAGCGCCCAGCGGTCGGCCGGCAGCGGCCCGATCGGCGTGACGAGCTCCGCGGGACCCACCTCGGCAAGCTCACCAAGCAGCTCGCGGACGAGCCCGAGCGACGCGAAGACCTCATCCACGCGCACGAGCATCCGGGCACGCACGTCGCCCTCGGTCCGTACCACCGGGTTGACCATGCCGGGACGCAGCGCCGCGTACGGCTGGCTCGCGCGAACATCGCGCACGACACCGCTCGCTCGGGCGGCGACGCCGACCGCACCGAGCTCGTCCGCGAGATCGTGCTTGAGCACGCCAGTGCCGACCAGACGCTCCATGAATGACTCGGTCTCAAGCAGCGCGTCGACGTAACCGCGGAACTCGCTCTCGATATCGACGCTCTCGCGCCGGATGCGCTCCTGCGCCGCGGCGTCGAGATCTCGTCGCACGCCACCTGGGCAAGCCACGCCGAAGAGATACCGGTGTCCGGCGGCGGCGGCGTTCAGCTCCTGCAGCCGCTCCTTCAGGATGCCGCCCTGGTAAACGCCGAGCTGCAGCGCGGCGCCCGCACAGAGGTTCGCTACGTCCCCGACGTGGTTGTACAGGCGCTCCAGCTCGAGCAAGACGCTACGGATAAGACGCGCGCGGAGCCCGGGGCGACGCTCGGTGAGCTCCTCGATCGCCTGCGAATACGCGACCGCATGCGACAACGAGCACGCGCCGCAGATCCGCTCCGCAAGGAAGAGCACGCGCTCGACGCTGGAACCCTCTGCCGCCTTCTCGATGCCGCGGTGTGTGTAGAAGAGCCGCGCCTCAAGCTGGAACACAAGCTCCCCCACGCCGCCGAAACGGAAGTGGCCAGGCTCGATGATGCCGGCGTGGATCGGGCCGACCGGCACCTCCATCACACCATCGCCGCGCACGCCCGTCAGGGGCTCGTGCGGATGCGGATCTCGCGCGACGGGGAGTCGCCCGTCGAAATCCTTGCGCAGCGGATGCAGGCCGTGCGGCCAATCGTCGTGCAGGACGAGCCGCCGCGGATCGGGGTGCCCGCTCGGCTCCACACCAAGAAGGTCTTTCACTTCGCGCTCGTACCAGTGCGCTGCCGGGACGACGCGAGTGACGGCGGGGAACTCCGGACGCGCCGGATCGACCTGTGCCTCGATCGACACCAAGGCCCCGGAGGGAAGCGCGAAGACGTAATACAGGCCGTAGCCGCGGCCGCGCTCGCGCTCATCGGTGCCGGTCATGACGACGAGCCGCGCGTGCCGGTCGCGAACGAGCGTCGCGCACGACTCCGGCAGCGCATCCGCCGCGACGTTCTGCGTCTCGATCACGGCGCCACCTGCAGCACACGCGCCACAGCGGTGAACGCGTCACGGAGTGGAGGCGGAAGCCAGATGCCCATGACCAGCAGGACGATGAGCGGGACGCCGATGAACGCAGTCGCGAACGGGAACGCCGCGAAATGCAGACGCCGAGGCGCCGTTCTCAGAACGACATTCAGGACATGGAACAGCATGCCGCCGAACACGAGGACGCTTCCCGCGATCAACACGACCGCGGCCGCGAGCGCGGCAGGTCGCCCGGCGAAACCCGCCTGCGCGATGCCGAACTCGCTGGCGAACGGAGCGAACGGTGGCGCGCCGGTGATCGCGAGCGTGCCGATGACGAGCCCGAGCGCCGGGAGCGGCGCGACCTCGAACGCACCGCGCATCCGGGTGAGGCGGAGCGTCCCGTAGCGCTGACCGAGCGCGCCCGCGGCGACGAACAGCGTGGTCTTCGCGAGCGAGTGGTTGAACATGTGGAAGGCCGCCGCGAAGAGACCGAGCGGCCCGCCGATCCCGACGGCGAGCGCGACGATCCCCATGTGCTCGACTGATGAATACGCCAGCAGACGCTTCAGGTCGTGCTGGACGAGCACGAACGGAACGGCCACCGCGATCGAGATCGCACCGAGGCCGAGGAGCAGGTCGGAGGAGAAGCCCGCGCCAAGCGTTCCCGCGGTCAGGAGATGGAATCGCAGCACTCCATAGATCGCGCAGTTGAGGAGCGCACCGGACAGCAGGACGCTCACCGGAGTCGGAGCCTCACCGTGCGCGTCGGGTAGCCAGGTGTGCATCGGTGCCAGGCCGGCCTTCGTCCCGAAACCGATGAGCACGAGAGCGAATGCCACGCGCATCAGCGCGGGGTCGAGTGCGGCCGCGTTCGCGCGCAGCTCGTCCCAGTCCAGCGCTGCCGCCGCTTCGCCGAGCGCGTGGCTCGCCGCGTAGTACGTGAGGATCAGACCGAACAAGGCGAAACCGAGCCCGACCGCTCCGAGCATGAGGTACTTCCAGGCAGCCTCGAGTGAGTGGCCTCGTCTGAAGAACGCGACGAGGAGCGCGGTCGTCAGCGTCGTCGTCTCGATGGCCACCCACATGAGCCCGAGGTTGTTCATCAGTGGCACCGCGAACATGGCCGCGATCGACAACTGGATCCAGACGTAGAACCACCGCACCTCGGTCGGCGCGATCTCCTGCGCTGCCACTGCATTCCGCACGTACGCGACGGCGTACAGCGCCGCGGTCGCGGCCACGAGCGCGATGATCAGCACGATGAGCCCCGACAGGGCGTCGACGTACATGAGGCCGGCCGCCGCGTGCTCCGGCGGACCCGCGAAAGAAGAGAAAGCGACAACAAGACCAACGATGAGCGTGGTCGTCGCCGCGAGCGCGCTCACGCCGGCCGCGCGCGTTCCCCTCACGGCGCACACCAGCGCGGCGATAAGTGGGACCGCAACGAGCAGCGGTGCCAGGCTCATCCGCGCAGCCGCCGAAGCTCGTCGGTATTCATCGTGTCGAACTGCTCGTTGATGCGCAGCGTCAGAACGGCCGTGACGCCCACGGCGACGAGGAGGTCGAAGAAGATCCCGATCTCCACGAACAGTGGAAGTCCGAGCGTCGCGATAAGACCGGTGAGAAAGATCCCGTTCTCGATCGTGATCAGGCCGATGAGCTGCGAGATCGCCTTGCGACGCGTAGCCATCAGCAGAAGGCCGATGAAGATCAGCGCGAGCGAGACTGGCAGCGCCTGTCGGGCCGGAAATGCGCCGGTCAGCTCGAGCCGGCCGGCCGCGAGATACGCGACCAGCGCGAGCCCGACCGCGACGATGAGCGCGTGGCGGGTCGAGAGCAACGGCCGGGTCTCTCGCTTCAGCGCGACCGCCGCGAGCACGCGGAACAGCACCGCCGGGATCGCGAACGCGCGGACCGCGAGCGTGAGGATCGCGGCAGCCCACATATGCGCCGCGCCAGATGAGACGCCGATCGTCGCCGCGACGAACGCGAGCAGGAGCGATTGGACGACCAGAAGCCAGACGCCTGAGACGAGTCCACGCATCGTCACGCTGAATAGGGCGACGGCGAGCAGGAGCAAGGCGAGGCCATCCACGACCGCGGCGGCGCCGATCATCTGATGACGACCTCCGCGACCAACGCGAGCATCGCGAGCGCGGACGCCGCGCCGAGCAGCTCCGGCACGCGCAGGATGCGCAGCTTGGCGCTGCTCGACTCGACCAGCGACATCACGAACGCAAGAGCGACCAGCTTCAAGAGGAACGCGCCGAAGGCGATCGGGACCTCAGCTGGCGCGGACGCGAGGCCGAACGGGAAGAACAGCGCAGTGATGAGCGAGAACAGAACGATCTGCTTGAGGTGGCTCGCCCACACCAGGATCCCGAGCGGACGTCCGGAGTATTCGAGGAGCATCCCCTCATGGATCATCGTGAGCTCGAGGTGGGTGTCCGGGTTATCCGCAGGGACCCGGCCGGTCTCGGCGATCACGACGATGACGAGCGCCGCGAGCGCGAGCAGCTGGCTCGGCGCGACCACCGCCACCGCCTGAGAGACGAGATACGCGCTCGCGGTGCTCAGGTCAGTCCCGCCGCTGCGCCAAGCGACCGCGAACAGCACCAGCAGCAGCGCCGGCTCCGCGAGCGCCGCGACGGCGACCTCGCGGCTCGAGCCCATGCCGCCGAACGCGCTTCCGGTATCGAGCCCGGCGAGCGCGAGGGCGAACCGTGCCAGTGCGAAGAGACCAACGAGGGCGATCGCGTCGCCCCAGCCCGCGAGTGGGGCCCTCGACCAGAACACCGGGACCAGGAGCGCCGCCGTTGCGAAGCAGGCCGCGTACAGCGTCGGCGCCCAGCGGAAGACAGCCGAGGCGTGCTCGGACACGACCGAGTCCTTACGCAGCAGCTTGAGAACGTCGAAGTACGGCTGCAGCAGCGGCGGCCCTTTGCGACCCTGGAGCACGGCCTTCATGCGTTTGATCAGCCCGTTGAGTCCGGGCGCGAGGACCAGAAGAATGCCCAACTGGGCGAGGGCCAGGCCGACGGACGCCAGGATCTCGCTCATCGCGCGAGCAGCAATGCCGTGAGCATCGCTGCGAAGACATACGCGAGATACAGCTGCAGCGAGCCGTTCTGAGCGCGGCGCACCACATGCGCGGCAGCGACGAGCCGGTCCTTGACGGCGAGGTACACGTAACGTTCGAACACCGGCGCGATGTGCGAGCGGTAATGGACGCTCGCCACGAAACGCGTGCCCGCCCGGTGCACGATCCCGACGTCTCGCACCGGCCGGACGATGTCGCGGAACATGAGCCGGATCGGCTTCGCGAACGCGGTCGCCGTGTATTCGTGGATCGGCTGGAGCGTGATCCCGCAGGCCCAGGTTTCCGCGATATGCGAACGCACCGGACCGAGCAGCCTGGGGACGATCGCAGCCAGGACGGCGAGCGCCAAGAGCACGAGCGCGACACCCGGCACGAACAGGCGGCCGGCGCCGGCGGTAGTGAGACCGAGCGCGGAACCTGCGGTGGGCACGGCCGCGAGCGGCACGAGCTGTCCGATGAACGAGACCACGGGCACCGCGCCAAAGCCGAGCGCGACGCATGCGAATGCAAGTGTTGCCATCGCGGCGAGCTCCAGCCGACCCGCTTCGCGCGCTTCGGTCGCCTGCGGACTGCGCGGGAGCGCGAGGAAGCTGATGCCGAAGGCCTTCACGAAGCAAGCGAGCGCGAGGGCCCCGGTAAGCGCCAAGGCGCCGCCCGCAAGTAGCGGAAGCAGCGCCGTCAGCGGGTCGTCGGACGCGCGCCCCAATGCGAGCAGCGACTGGAGCGTGAGCCATTCACTCGCGAAGCCGTTCAGGGGCGGGAGCGCGGAGATCGCCGCGCTGCCGACCAGGAAGCAGAGCCCGGTGATCGGCATGCGTCGGAGCAGGCCGCCGTAGCGTTCGAGATCGCGAGTCCCGACCGCGCTGTCGATGACGCCGGCGCCCATGAAGAGGAGCGCCTTGAATGTCGCGTGATTGACGACGTGGAATAGGGCTGCGACGAGAGCGAGCGTCATCGCGGCCTGCGCGCCGAGCGAGCGCGCGACGATCGAGGCGCCGAGGCCTATGAGGATGATGCCGATGTTCTCGACGCTGTGGTACGCGAGGAGACGCTTCAGGTCGTGCTCCATCAGCGCATAGAGCACGCCGAGCACGGCGGACGTTACCCCCAAGCCGAGGATGAGCGCGCCCCACCACGCAGGACCCGGCGCGAGCCAGTCGAACGACAGGCGCACGAGTCCGTAGATGCCGAGCTTGATCATCACGCCCGACATCAGCGCGGAAACATGCGACGGCGCGACCGGGTGCGCGCGGGGAAGCCACACGTGCAGCGGGATCATCCCGGCCTTGGTGCCGAAACCCACCAGACCCAGCACGAAGATGATCGAGGCGGCGACGGGGTCGACGGCCGGTGCGCGCGCGCTCCAGTCCGCGAAGGCGAGCGATCCGCTCGTCCGCGCGAGGAGCAAGAACGCAGCAACGATGAACGCGGTGGCGGTGTGGGTCATCACGAGGTAGGACCAGGCGGCCTCGCGGACGCCCGCGCGGCGATGGTCGGTCAGCACCAGACCGAAGGACGCGAGCGACATCGTTTCCCAAGCGAGGAGGAACGTGAAGCCATCGCCGGCGACGACGACCGCGAGCATGGCGCCGATGAAGAGCAGGTAGAGCAGGCCGCTGCCGGGAAAGCCGTGGTGGTGGCGCGCATGCCCGATCGCGTACACCGTCGTCACGGCGCTGATCGAGAGGACGACAAGTCCGAAGAGCAGGCTCAGGCCGTCGAGCTGCCACGTGAGCACGAGACCCGGAAGTGGGCCGTCCATGCTCACGTTGCGGAGCCGACGACTGTCAGCGCTTCGCCGCGGCGCGCCGGCCGCGTGCTAGACGGCCCATTGCCCCTGTGCGCCCGTGACCCTCCACTCGCTTCTGCGCCGAGAGCACGCCTTGAAGATCGAGCACCTGTTTGCCGAATACCTGGCGGCCCACGTCCAACAACTCGGAGACGAGCGGGTCGCGCAGCCGGTAGTACACGGTGCCGTCGGCACGGCGGCTCTCGACGATGCCGCCGGTCCGGAGGACACCGAGCTGCTGCGAGGCTCTCGACGGCTCCACGTCGAGCTCCCGAAGGAGGTCACGGACACTGACCTCACCGTTACGCAGGAGCTCGACGATGTGGATACGCAGCGGGTGGCCGAGAGTCTTGAAGAGCTCTGACTTGAACCGGTGCAGTGACTCAGCCATGCGGTTGCGGCAGCATAATGGAGTTGCCGTCTTTGCGAGTTTCAGAATCCATCAAAACGGAACAATCCGATCGCCCGTAGGTCCGCGTATGAGAGATAGAGGGCCGCGCTAATTCGCGAGCGCGAACAGATATGCGACGTGCGATGCGACCGCGCCGTCCCAATCGGCGACCTTCGGATTCGACGGCTCGATGACGAAGTACTCGTTCGGCGCGTGCGCGCCGCTCCCATGGCCGAGACCGAAGTGCCCCGCGGCGAGGCGCAGCGGCTCGCCGGTGAAGACGTATCCGGGGTAGCTGCCGGCGATGCGCGGCATGACAGCGGGCTCGATGCCCGCACGTCGCAGGACCGCGATCTGCGCCTGGATGAGCGGTGCCTCGAACGGCGTGTCCGTCGGGTCATAGCCACCGCTCGGCTTCACCTCGATGTCGCCGAAGCCGCGCTTCGCGAGGTGCTCCTTGAGCTGGCGAAGCGCGGTGTCGTAGGTCATGTCCGGCACGAGGCGCAGGTCGAGCTTCGCGACCGCGCGGTGCGGCTGGATGGTCTTCCCCCCTTGGCCGGTGTATCCCGCGACGAGGCCCTCGATGTTCACGGTCGGCGTGAAGAGGAACATCTCGAGGGAATCGCGCCAGGACTTGTCGTGCGCCCAGCGTTTCGCGGCGAGCAGCTTCTTCGCGGTCTCTTCGTTGAGCCGCTGCGCGGACGCGTCGAGCATCTTCTTCTGCTCCGCGGTCGCCGGACGCGCTTCCTTGCCGAAGCCATCGATCGCGGGGTCGCCGTCGTCGTTGACGAGTGTCGCGAGTGCCTGCACGAGGTGGAAGGCGGGGCTATCGAGTCGCGCGCGATTCGAGGAGTGCACGTCGATCCCCGGACCGCGGCCCCATTTCTCGCCGCTCGCGATCAGCTCGACCTCGATGACGCCCTTGGCGCCGAGCAGCACGCTCACGTTGCCGTCAGGATCTTGACCCGCGCCGGGCATGACGACGCCAACGGTCTTCTTGAGCGCAGCCGCCACGTCCGGATGGTTCACGACCTGGCGGAAGTGCGGCGACCCGATCTCCTCTTCGCCCTCCGCGACGAGGACGATGTTCACCGGCATCTTCTTGCCCGCGCCTTTGATCGCGTGGAGCGCCGCGAGGAGCGCGGCCTCAGGTCCCTTCTGGTTCACGGCGCCGCGGCCCATCAGCACCTTGCCGAAGCCCGGCTTGTCGACGATGGCCGCATCGAACGGCGGCGACGACCACTCGGTCGGATCCGCCTGCTTCACGTCGTACATGAAGTAGAGGCCGAACGTCTTCGGCGCGCCGGCGTCGAGCGTCGCGAACACGCCGGGATGGCCATCGGTGTCGATGCGCTTCGCGGTCTGGAATCCCGCCTCGCGGGCCATGCGCATCATCAGCTCGCAGCCTTCGTCCATACCGCGATCTTCGGCCGCGATCGACGGGTTCTTCACCCAGTGCTGGAAGCGCTTGATGCTCTCGTCGTGCCGCTTCTCGATCTCGGACTGGATCGAGGCGAGCTCACCGCTGAGCATGGTCGGAGCCGCGCGCGTCGCTCCCACGGCTAGACCCTACAACATGAGCGCGGTTGACGAAGTTCGCTGCAATGAGTCCGCGATGCGAAGCAGCTCCTCGTTCGACAGCGCGCCAACGATGACGACAAGCGTCGACCCGATTCGCGCGTAAAGGAGGTTGGCCCGCCCGTCCTGCGTCCGTCCAGTTCCCCACTTGGTGAGCACTCCGGCCACTCTTGGGCCGACGTCGTACGGACCGACAGCCTCTTCAACGCTCGCGTCGTAACGCGTGCTCCCCCAGATGCGTAGCTCCTCACCCGACGCGAGAAGGTTCCGTATCTCGAAGTCGACGACTCCGTCTTGGATCTTCTTCGTGATCCTCATGCCAAGGGGACGGGTCTCTGCGGGCATGTACGACGGCCAGTACAAGATGTCCGGCGCGCGCGCGGGGCCGGTCTCCAAGAACGGGTAGCCCGAGCGCAAGGCCGGTCCGTCGATCAAGACGATCGCGGCAACGAATGCGATGAGCACGACGAGCGCGAATCCCCGCATTACCGACCTCGTCGGGGCTTGCTGAGCTAGTGCCACTTGCAAACACGCTGCGCGGACATTCGGGAATGTCTCCTGAGAGCATGAGGCAGGATCTGGTCGGAGACCGTTACTCCGGGAGGCATCATGAGGTTTCTTCTCACGTCCGGCGGCATCAGCAACGCGAGCATCCGCGACGCGCTGGTCGACCTGCTGGGCAAACCGATCGCCGAGTCCAACGCCCTCTTCATCCCCACCGGCGTCTATCCGTTCCCCGGCGGGCCCCGCATGGCGTGGCGGGCGATCTCATCGCCGTTGGCTACGCTCGGTTGGAAATCGTTGGGGGTCCTGGAGCTCACCGCGCTGCCGAGCATTGAGGAGGCCGCTTGGGTGCCAACGGTCCGGGACGCCGACGCACTGCTCGTATGGGGCGGCGACCCCCTGTTTCTCTCGAACTGGATGCGGCGTTCCGGTTTGACCGGTCTCCTGCCGACGCTGCGCTCTGAGGCGGTCTACGTGGGGGTGAGCGCCGGAAGCATGGCCGCTGCCTCCATCTTCGTCGAGACCTACCGTGAACCACCCCACGGGAACGATGCACCGCTGAAGTCGGAGGACATCGTCTTCGCCACGGCCCAAGGTGAGATCGACAGGATCCTGGTCACGGGAATGGGAGCGGGACTCGTGGACTTCGCGGTGATCCCGCACTTTGAGCACGCGGACCACCCCGACGCGTCCTTCGCCAACGCGGAGAAGTGGGCGGCACGGATTCCTGCGCCGACGTATGCGATCGACGATGAGACCGCCATCAAAGTGGTCGACGGCAACGTCGAAGTCGTCTCTCAGGGGCAATGGAAGCTGTTCACCCCCAGCCCGGAAGCAAGTTAATCGCCAGCGGAGCCATGGCTCAGTCCTTCTCGTCGTCCTCGAAGTCCGGCCAAGCCGCGATGTCGACACCGTGGTTCTCGGGCGACGCGAGTGTCCACCAATGGGGCGCATGCGTACCGTCCGCCAGGCGTCCGCCAGCTTCGAGTGCTGCAGCGACTCTTGCTTCGGCCTGATCGGCCGGCACGCTGACGTCGATGTGGGTCCGGCCACGGCCCGGCTTGGGAGGGCGGAGGCTTTGGAACGACACGTGCGGGTTACGTCGGTGCCGGTCGACGACGTCTTCTTTCGGTCCAAGGCTCCTGTACCCGAGGGCTGCGGCCCAAAACGGACCTACATCGCTGCCTGCATCCTGTGCCACCGCAATGCCCACGACCTGGACCTGCGAGGGGTCCGGCTCGATCCGCAACTTCCGAGCTTCTGCCGAAATCTGGCGTGCCAGCTCGACATCACGCTGGCTCAGAGCTCCGTACTCCCCGGAGGCGGTCCGAACTGTGACTCCCTCGGGTCGCACGTCCACGTCGGGGAAGTGGCCCACAACCTCCGCAACTTCGGCGATCGCGGCCACCAACCGTGCTGCTTCCGCGAACGATCCGACGCGGAAGTAGGCGTGGGCGCCAGAGAAAAGGACCCGCCAGTCCTCGACTCCGACGGCGTTGTGGAATGCTCGAGCGGTCGTTCGCTTCTCGCCCACGGGGCAATGCTAGTGAGCTAGTGCCACTTCACACGACCCTCGCGGTCGGAGGGCCACTCGGAATCGGCATCGTCCACGAGGAGCACGAACTGTCCGGCCCAGTGCGGGGTCGGATATGCGCCGTCATTGCGGTCGATGTTCACGCCAGACACCACGCCG
>Ga0207653_10000344_pt1 | contig 23903 bp, 16 predicted proteins | sample KBSK5251metaG_FD_184341 | JGI IMG/M metagenome (GOLD analysis project Ga0207653, IMG submission 184341) | Corn, switchgrass and miscanthus rhizosphere microbial communities from Kellogg Biological Station, Michigan, USA - KBS K5-25-1 metaG... | ecosystem: Host-associated > Plants > Roots >...
TATTCTGAGTAGGTCATGCGCGACTTAATGAAGATCCGTAACTGGGTTGGCTTTTAATGGTGCGCTTTACGCACTCAACACTCGAAAGCCTTCAGCTCGTTCTGTTTCACGTCCTCGTCAAATAGTCTCCGAAGTCTCCTCTAGCTATTGATCAACCTTTCCGCAAGCCTGAGGCCGCCGAGCCACCCCACTTTTCTCACGACGGCCCCGCAGCACTGGTCACTCCGAGTCGCTAGAGCGGGAGTCCGTGCCGCATAACCGGATCTCAGCCTTCAATGTGACTTGCGTTTTGCTCTTGTTAACAATCTCTCGACCGTCGGCGCGACGCGTTCTATGTCTTTCGGTTTTCGTAAGAACTCCTTGACACCGGCGCGCCAAGCTTCGGTTTCGATGTCATCGCTGGAGAGCATAATGATCGGCGTTTTGCGACGATGAGTGATTTTGCGGACTCGCCGCACTAATTCAAGACCGCTAACTCCCGGCAAATCGTTGTCGACGATCACTACATCATAGCGAGCGTCACCCGTGAGTATTCTTAATGCGGTCATTCCGTTTCCACATGCGTCGACTTGCACTCCCTCTGAATTGAGAAAATCCTTAATTACGTGTGCGACCTGTTTGTCGTCCTCAACGTGTAACACGAAGACTTGTCTTGCATCTGGTTTTGCGTTGGATGTCCCTAGCTTCTTCCCAGCTTTAGGCCTTGAGACTATATGCCGTCTCCTCTTCCGAACTACCGACCGCGTTTGGAGCAACTCTTGATGTCGTGTGTTTATTAATGAGATTAGACTCTGATGATGCCTGAATCCGAGAAGGCGACTGGCTATAGTTACTGACCCGCCTGCATCCCTCAGCGCCCGTTCGAGCAGAGCCCTCTCGAACCCATGCAGTTCTCTCCTAAAAGAAAAGCCTTCCCAACTTTCTGGTTTCAAGGCTGCACCCTGAACCTCTTCAGCCTGAAATGTCTCGATGACTGTCGCGGAAGAGGCAAACAGCCGCTGTGTTGTAGAAGGGTCCTGCGATCTCTTCAACATTTCTAACGCAGACGTATAAATAGAAGCCATTTCACTGGCTGATGTTTGGCCCGATAGCTCCTCAATGATGCTCAGCTTTGCGCGGCCCGCTCCTTCCAGATCCCCACAGTTCTCGCCAACTTCGATGGCTCGGTTCAGCTCCGAGTGCGCAGCGGAATAGTTTCTCAAACGCGCTAGCGTAACTCCGTGCGTGGTGAGAGCCTCTACCAACAAAGAACATTTGTCACCCCTGTCGAGTGTCTTTATTGCCGCACGCGCATACCGTTCCGCTTCGCGATAACGGCCTTCGGCGAGAAGGGCGCGTGCGCGGGTATCATCGACTTGCGCAACGTGTCCTTCGTCGCCTAGCGACATAAAGATGTCGCGAGCGCGACTGATGTGTTCGTGAGCCTCGGGGAACCTGGCTATGCTTTGGTAGAGAAAGCCGAGATTGTTTTCGACACGACCCAACTGGCGCATGTGTCCTGCTTGCTCAAAGTGAACACTGGCCGCGGCATATTCGATTAAAGCATTATCTCGATAATTCACACGACCCTGTGCAACGCTTAGCTGATATAGCACACTGGCGAGGGTAAGATGAAAACTTCCTTTCAACGAAGATTCGTGGCTCTGATTGACGAGTGAAGCAGACGTTTCAAGGAACCTCAGCGCGTCATTAAAACAACCGGCGCTCCTCTCGACTTCGGCTGCGCGAATGAGAATCATTGCCTTCAAGTCGCGATTCTCATCATGCACACGATCCAACGCCTCAACTAGATTAACGCGTGCCTCATCAAATCCACCTTCGCGCCAATAGCATAGCGCAAGATCGGATTGCGCTTCGCTCACTTGATCCGGCTCGCTAAGTTCCGTGAAGATCTCGATGCTCCTCGTAATCAGGTCCTTCGCTCGCTCTTGCCGTTGAGATTGTTTCGCGCCGCCAAGCCATCCCATCAGCGCCCCAAGTCTAAGTAAGACCTCAGCGGTAGTTTGGCGATCGAGTCCTTCCACTATCGGTTGTTCCCCGAGCTCAGGCCAAAACGCGCTTAACGCCTCGCGCGCCGCTTCAAACTCGCCAGCCCTTTCAAGCTGCTTCGCTAGAGAGCAGCAGTACTGTGCTTGCTCAATCCGTGCAACTCCACTGATTGCTTTGCCCGTCACCAGTTGGGTTCCTAAGTTCATGTGAGGTCTCGCCTTTCTACGTAGGTGATAAACTGCTTGCATCGAGAAACGGTATGCTTTCGGCTCCGCTTTGGGGCCGGACTGCATTTTGAAAACCCGCATCTTTATGCCCGTTTGCGACACTCGTAACGACAAAACCACTCGGATAAGGAGAAAAGCATGCTTAATCCAAAGAGATTGAGCGCCGTCGTCTTCTTGACGTGCGCCCTCGGACTGACCGCTTGGGCTGATTGTCCCGCTCCAGGCATCATGGGCGGACCACCATGCGCTTCCGCCACTCAAAGTGCTCAGGACGACTCGATCCTGGATGGCTCGACTGCGCCAGGGATCATGAACGGTCCACCTGTTTTAGAGGCACCATCAGTGGAGTTGGCACTAGCTGAAATCGCGTTGAACGTTCTAATGCTGTTCTAGCGCGTTCAGTCCGTCCCGAAAATCAAGTTAAGAAAATCTATTGCCAATGATTGATGTCACTGGCTCCTAGTATTAGTGTGCCTGGATTTCGAAGGTCCCCACGACGTAAACATTGCAAGGCGACCTTCTGGACTGTGCAGCATAGACTTAACGCCAATTTTGCCGCAAGCAATATTCTCAGTTTACAAAGCCAAATGCTTGTATTACGCAGGATAGCAAACTTTGCAAGTTAAACCGCATGCCGAATTGCACTGTTCAGCATCAACGATGCTAGGCGAATGATCAGAAAACGAATTCTGTTTCTTTAAGAAGCTTTGGCGGGCTCCACCTTATTTCGCTCCTGATCAATATGTGGATTTGGATTGGAGAGCAAAGCCTGGAACTTATTGAAGCCATTCATCCAGGCTACAAGCAAGCGTACATTGCAGTTCATTTCTATCCTACGTTTTTGGACCACGGTTTGTACGGGGCAAAAGAAAACTTTGGTATCAGATTGCTTTTGAATTTTTGGGCGAGCGGGAGATTCAGAAAATGAGGCTTGGGATAGTTTCGGTGCACTAAACCGGCTATATGGAGTTGCAGATCAACCGAATTGACAACCTTGCGTAGAATGAACCGCCGATAGTTTTACGAACAAGGGCGAAACTAGATTAGGCAGTTAGCTTGACTAACTTGGCGTTTAGTTTGATCGAGGGATGACGCTTGCGTAGAACTCGCGCCATATGGTCCATAGTTATGTGCGTGTAGCGTTGTGTCGTTACAATTGACCTGTGGCCCAAGAACTCTTGTACGATTCGAATATCTGCACCATTGCGCAATAGTAACGTTGCGACGGTATGCCTCAACATATGCGGCGTAATATGACGTCGAATACGGGCTTCTCGTCTCAGCCGAGCAATCATCTTCGTGATTCCTTGAGTGGAAAGTCGGCCGCCGTCAGCGTTTACGAATAGCGCCGAACTTGTGGTTTTGATTTTTGAACGCGCTTCGATATGAGAACGTTGAATTCTTACCGTTGCTGTATCAACTATAACGGCAAGGCGATCCCTTCCGCCTTTTCCGTGGACTCTAAAGGTCGCTTCCTTCAGAAAAAAGTCTCGAATGTCTAATGCTGAAACCTCACCAACACGCATCCCCGTGGCAAAGAGAAGGTCGACGATTGCCAAGTTCCTGAGTGCACGATAGCTAAGGGGAGACCGGCTTGAAGGGCGTAACTTTTCGTCAATGATAACGCCGGGTTCAATTGCGGCACAGTTACGCCAGGCACGCGTAAGCAGTGCTCTCATCTCGCGTTCAGTCAAGCTTCGCGGGAGTTGTTCGATGTGTCCGTAGCTGAGCTTTACTCGCCAGAATGGTGACTCGGATAAAACCCCCCTTCGCACCCAGTACGATGTAAAGACCCTGAGCGCTACCATCTTTCGTCGGATGGAAGCCGGGGAGTAGTCTTCCTGACGGAGATGTGCCGCCCACCGCTCAACGAGTGTTCCGTCTAATGACAGAAAGTCGGTTCCGGCGCCGGCGAAGCTCGCGAACTGCGATAAATCTAATTGGTAAGCGGCTTCAGTCTTTTTTCGCCGGTCATGTGTTGAAAAATAGCCACTGAGAAACTCAGCACAAGCCTGCTCGAGGCGCATAGCACCACCACTCCGTACGCGGCAAGACCACTCCGTACAGGGCACAACTAGAATGTTGCCCTGCGAAAAATAGCAAAGCTGTTTGAGTCGTGTGAGAGGTGATATATAATCGCTGCCGAGTCTAATAGCTAGTAGTGGTAGTTTTCAAGCGGTTTGCTTGATTAGGTTCCGGTCGAACTCACGATCAAAACGCCTTGGGCCGGGCCAACGCATTCGTCAATCGAAATGAAATAGAACTGTCCGGTCCCTAGATCGTCCTCGATTCGATCCGTTGGATCGGTCTTCGCTAACTGTTCGCCATCTGGTTGAGATAACTAGGAATTATCGTGCTAATCCTCCGCGCGATATTGCGACTCACACGGCTAGGCACGTCATTGCTTGGCTTTGTAGCGATCTTTGTTCCGTTGTTGGTAAGAACCAGGGACTGGCGGATCAGCCTTGGCAGAGCAATTCCATTGTTATTCATCTGCGTATGCACATTCATCGGCAACGACCTGGACGACGTAGAACGAGATCGAGTTAATCATCCAGAGCGACCACTGCCGACCGGTAACCTATCAGCCGCAGTGGCCGGAATTATGTATTTCACATCTCTGTCGTTGGCGCTCTTTACAACCAGGCACTATGTCACGCAGGGCATTGCCTTTTGGTATTACGGCCTTATCGCAATATCAATCAGTTATGGCTATGTAGTTGAGTGCTTTCCGAGTTTGAAGGCACCTTATGTTGCGGCGGTAAGTTCCATTCCAGTCCTGATCGTAACGGCTTGGTACCCCGCCGAGGTGAGACTCTACTTCCTTGCGGGCTCCGTTTTTTTGGTTAGTGTCGGAAGAGAAATATGTATGGATATAACGGACAGAGTGGGCGACTCGATATCATTCATGCACCGGTTCGAGCCGACGACGCTCGCACTTGTCGCCTTTTGTATTGAAGCTACGGGGTTACTCTTGCTGCTGATCCAGGTAGGTAGGCCAAGAGATGTTGCTGTCTTAATCGGAACGATGCTTTTGCTTGCTCTTGCCGGCGTTTACTGGTTCAAATTCGAAAGCTACCACCGGGCTGGCTTTCTAATGAAACTGCAGCTTGTCGTGGGACTTTACTTTCTTACGTGATGGAGGCACCGCAGGGGTTATCGCCTTAACAAAGGCTGTAACAGCATAAACAAGATTGTGATGCCAATAGGAAGATCACTGAGCGTGAGCTGTAGGCTGTAGCGCAGCTCATCACGACACATCTTGTTGAACTCAATTAGGTAGGAGCGCTTTTCGACGGGACTTAGGCCTTCATCCTGGAGCACTTTTTGTAATCTTTTTATCTCGACATCAATAGACTTACTGTACACCTTTCGCAGCACGGCCCTAGGATAAAAATTGAAGATCAGTATCACCGGCGTCGCGATAATGACCGGGATAAGCAGAAAGGGTTTGATGCTCTGCCCCAGCATACTGTCGTACAAGAATGGCCCTTGGAAGTACCCGATCGTATGAATGTAGGCAAAAATAACAGTCAACGTAGATGCCACGTGGACATAGGTGTTGATTGAGTCAAGCTCTCGCTTCTTGAACAGGTTGCGCGTGATTTTTGCGTCTAGCAGCGAATGAAGCATCATTCCTGCGTAACCAAGCTTGCGACCAATGTACACGCCGAGCGCATACTGGGCGCAAGCGGCAATGATCATTAAGACCTCTCCGCGTCGCGTGAGCGGAAACCGGCAATACGAAAAAACTATGAAACCTATTACGACAAATTCTGCGGAGAACTCGATTGACAACCTTAGACTGCCGAAACGTTTCTTATAATAAGAGTAGTCCGTCTCGGCCAATTGCGTCTCTGTAAATGCCTTCTCGATTGTCGCAGGAAGAATGTTCTGGCATAGATAAACTATCAGCGCTGTCCCGATGCTAAGACCAAGGGCAACGATCGTCTTAAACGAGGTGGTGTAGGCTCCAAAGAACAGTTGAGCCTCTGATTTGCCGCCAAGGTACCATAGGATACCGAAACCGATCAGGCCATAAACCAAGCTGACGCCTAGTCCAAGAAAGAGATAGTTCATCATCCGAAATGGCGACAGTCGCTGCACCTTCGGTTGTTTCTGCTCAGGTTGTTGCACGATAATTCCTAGTTATCACTACCTAATTCCGAATACGGAAACAGGTGGATGAAAAGGGTTTTGTTGGGTATCTGGGTAGATGCCAGGAACTTTTTCAAAATAGGAGTGGTTCCTCGCAAATCGATCAAGCATAAGCATGGAAGATCAGCTAATTATCGTAAACGAGAGGGATGAAATGGTGGGCGTTGGCGCGAAGCTCAAGATCCACCGAGAAGGGCTTTTGCATCGCGCTTTCTCAATATTCATATTCAACTCTCATGGAAAGTTGCTTTTGCAGCGCCGCGCGCTTGGCAAGTACCACTCACCAGGATTGTGGTCCAACACATGTTGCGGACATCCGTGTCCAGGCGAGCACGTCTTGTTTGCATCTCGGCGAAGACTGAAGGCCGAAATGGGTCTGGACTGTAAGCTTGAGACGTTTGGCAGTCTTATCTATCGGGCAGATGTGGGGGATGGCCTAATTGAGTATGAGTTCGACCACCTACTGATAGGATATTCTGAACTTGATCCAGCTCTCAATCTCAAGGAAGCAATCGAGTGGAGGCGGGTTGCATTAGCAGAGCTTGAACGGGAAGTTCGCGATCGCCCGAGCGATTTCACCTGTTGGCTTCGGGTCATCATGGACTCTGCACTTCATAAGTTCCCCATCGATTCTTAATGGAGCGCACGACCTTTTGATCAAAATCGTCGATGAGGTAGTGAAGATTCGAACGAAGCACGGATGCGTCAATAGGGCGCAGCTCAGGAAAGACTTAATTCCTGAATGTCATGTCAATTTCAAACAAAGATATCGAACGGTACTACGACACGAATCAAGTCTTCTATACTCTTTTTTGGTCACGCTGCGTATTTCACGCCAAGGTGAACACTCATTTCACGCCAAGGTGAACACTCATTTCACGGGAAGCTGAACACGTGTTTCACGCGAAGATGAACACTCGTTTCACGGGAAGGTGAACACCTATTTCACGGGAAGGTGAACACTTTTAGGGTAGTCCGTGAAATCGATTTGAAAACTGCGGTGGCGGTGCTGGAGTGATAACTCAAGCGACCGGATGATGGTTCCCAAATCAACTTTGGGAGGAAACCAACATGCCGGCACGGAGGCACTCCATGCGTCTGGTCAGTGAAGTACTACGTCTGAAACACGCCGCCAAGCTGAGCCACCGGCAGATTGCCGGGGCGCTGCGGATTGGCATCGGCACCGTTACCAACTATCTGGCCGCCGCTGAGCGAGCGGGCCTCTCCTGGCCGTTGCCGGCTGAGCTGGATGAGGCCGCACTGGCCACGAAACTCTGGCCACCCGCTCCCGCTACGGAAGCGAAGTTCGTTACTCCTGACTTCGTCTACATCCACGACCAACTGAAACAGAAAGGTGTGACCCGGCAGCTGCTGTGGGATGAGTACGGCCAACAGCATCCCGGCCAGGCCTACCAGTACACCAAGTTCTGCACGCTCTATGGCGAGTGGCGACGGCGACTGAAAGCCACCATGCGCCAGACGCACCACGCCGGCGAAAAACTGTTCGTTGACTACTGCGGTCCCACCGTAGCTGTGGTCAATGTCGTCACCGGCGAAATCAAAGAAGCCCAGATCTTTGTGGCCGTGCTGGGCGCTTCCAACTACACCTATGCCGAAGCCACCTGGACGCAAGGGCTGGCTGACTGGATCGGGTCGCATACTCGAGCTTTCGCTTTCCTTGAGGGCGTTCCGGCACTGGTGGTCCCTGACAATCTGCTCAGTGCTGTCAGCAAGGCTTGTCGTTATGAGCCTTTGCTGAACACCTCTTACTTCCAGATGCTGGCCCATTACGGCACCGCGGCGCTGCCGGCTCGTCCTTACAAACCCCGAGACAAAGCCAAGGTTGAAGTGGCGGTGCAAGTGGTCGAGCGTTGGATCCTGGCGCGCCTGCGGCAGCAGACTTTCTTCTCGCTCCAGGAGTTGAACCGCGCCATTCAGTACCTGCTCACAGCACTCAATCAACGACCCTTCAAAAAGCTGCCCGGTTGTCGGCGCTCGCAGTTCGAAGCATTGGACCAACCGGCGCTGCGGCCGTTGCCGGCCCAGGCTTACGAGTTCGCTGAGTGGCGCAAGGCCCGCGTCAACCTCGACTATCACATCGAAATCGAGCGGCATTACTACAGCGTCCCGCACTCCCTGTTGCGCCGCGAAGTGGACGTGCGGCTTAGCGAAAAGACGGTCGAGATCTTCCTGGCCGGCAAACGGGTGGCCGTGCATCTCCGCTCACAGCGCCAGGGCTCGCACTCAACAAATGCTGAGCATATGCCCAAATCTCATCGCGCTCATCTGGAGTGGACTCCCGGCCGCTTACTCAACTGGGGCGTACAAATCGGCCCGCACACCCGCGACCTGGTCAAACATCTGCTCTGGACCAGGCCCCATCCCGAGATGGGTTATCGCAGTTGTCTGGGCTTGCTGAACCTGGCCAAACGCTTCGGACCAAAGCGTCTCGAAGCCGCCTGTCAAAGAGCCCTGCAACTCGGCTCACCTAACCGCCGCAGTGTCGTCTCGCTCCTGGAGCGGGGCCTGGACCAGTTGCCATTGCCGGAACCAACGGCAGTGGCCCAACCGCCTCTACTCCACGAGAACATTCGCGGCCCTGATTATTACCAGTGAAGCGTAAGCGCGGACGAGTTAGCTGCGGTGCCTGCCGCCCTGGCTGTGGACCTGTGGGAAAGTCACGCCCAAAGCCGCGCGACTTTCCCACAGTCCCACAGCCACTACTACTACTCAATCAAAACTAAAACCAAAAGAAGAGGAGTCACGCCCATGTTGCTTAATCAAACTCTTGACCAACTCCGCCACTTACGCCTGAGCGGGATGGCCGCGGCTTTCGCCGAACAACTCGAACAACCGGAACTGCAAGCGCTTTCCTTCGAAGAGCGCTTCGCCCTGCTGCTCGATCGCGAAGTCACCCAGCGGGAGAATCGCCGGCTGAATCGTCTCTTGCAGCTCGCCCGCTTCCGCCAGCCCGCCTGTGTCGAAGACATCGACTTCAAACACCGTCGCGGCCTCGAACGCAGCTTGATGATCTCCCTGAGCACCGGCGACTGGATCCGCGCTCGGCATAACCTGCATCTCACTGGCCCAACCGGCACCGGCAAGTCATGGCTGGCTTGTGCGCTCGGTCACCAGGCTTGTCGCCAGGGTCTCTCCGTGCGCTATGAACGAGTCGCCCGCCTGCTCGACAGTCTGCGCATTGCCCGCGGAGACGGGTCTCTCGTCAGGCGCCTGGCTCAAATCGCCAAAACCGATCTCCTGATCCTCGACGACTTCGCTCTCAAGCCTCTGGCCCAGAGCGAGCGTCATGATCTGCTCGAGATCATCGAAGACCGTCATGCCGGCCGTTCGACTCTGGTTACCAGTCAACTACCCATCGCCCGCTGGCATGAATATCTGGCCGAACCCACGGTCGCCGATGCTCTACTCGACCGCCTGCTCCACAACGCTTTCAAGATCGAATTGAAGGGAGAATCGATGCGAAAAACCAAGCCACCCCTGACCTGATCAACTGGAAAACTTGACATGATGATGAACACCGAGGATGAATATCCGCACTCCGCAACGCCACCGCGGTAGACCGTTCACCTTCGCGTGAAATGAGTGTTCACCTTCACGTGAAATCACCGTTCATCTTCCGTGAAATACGCACACGCACCGCTTTGCACTATGGGTTTTGGTACGAGGACACGAAGAGCCTCCCCGAAGCCATCCTCAATACAAACAAGTTTGTTGTAGGCGCTTTGGCTGTTGATTCCAACGATACAATTCTTGATGCAGGTTGTGGCGTGGGAGGAAGCTGCATCCACTTGGCAGAAACCATCGGGGCAAGAGTGGAGGGAATCACCCTGTCGGATGTTCAATTGAACATAGCAAGAAGAAGGGCCTCCAACTCGGCCGCGGTCCGCTTGCTAAGCTTCTCGAGACAGGATTTCTGCAAAACGAATTTCGGGAAGAACACATTTTCAAAAGTATTCGGTATTGAGAGCATATGCTACGCGCAACGAAAAACCGATTTCTTGTTGGAGGCCTACCGAATAATGAAGCCTGGTGGAAGGATCGCCGTGGTTGACCTGTTCTTGACCAAGGAGAATCTGAATGCACAAGAAATGAAAATCTACACGAAGACAATCAAGGGGCTGGGCAGTGCCGAACCTGTCGACAGTATGCGGATTCTCCGAGTCCCTCGTGCAAGCGGGATTCAAGAATGTAGTATTCCACGACATGCTTGACCACATAAGGAAATCGAGTAAGAAAATATATTACCGAAAACTTTTTTGGAGTCCTGTTAATCTTCTCAAATCAACCTTGGGAAAGATCTTTCGTCGCTATACCAAAAGGCGCTCTTCGATAGAAACATAGGCACCTACGGCGCGTTTGTTGCCGTCAAGTCCTAAATTGGTCCGCGCTCACTGTCTAAAGTGGTGGGGTCGCGAACTCGGGCGCTTCAATTCGTGGCATGTCATCTATGTTCGGTTTTCCGGGATCAACCCACAGCCAATCAAGAGCAACGGGAGGTGGCCATGGAGCAGGATCGGCAAGATGCCCCTGCAGATAAGCCTTGGCTCGACGACGTAGCCAAGCAGCGTTTCCTCTTTCCGACTGTTCAGTAAACAGTTTTTGTAAGGCCTTAAAAAGTATATTGGGATCTGAATCAGCCGACGTTTGTGTCCATCCGTCGTGTAATCCACGCTGTAGAGCAGTTAATAATTCTGGGGCGAATCTTACACTATTGAATGAGTGGTGAGTGCGCCCACAGCGACATCTTGTAGAACCGCTTCCTGGGTTAACTTGCCAAGCCTCGATTATGGGTAAATGAGCAACCAGCCGAAGCGGTTTCAGTAGTGTTTGAGGGCGTGGCCTACCTTCGGATGCATACACCGGATCGATATCAGCGATCAAAAGCGCTTGCTCCTCCTTCCCAAGTTGACCTTGGTTCAGACAAAAGATTCCAGGAAGCACACCGTGATAAGGCTCTAACCCCGGATACCCAACGTCGTTTGAGGGTTGTCTCCAACAGTTATGTCCGATAAAACAACTCTCTCCACTACCGTAGGAGTGGACAGCATTGCAGAAGACTGTTGTAAGTCCAGATGACAAGAAAGCCGCTTGACCTAGGACAGTGTAATCAGCCGTGCGCCTCGTCATGGCGGGCACGAGAAGTATTGTTCGGCGCAGTGTAGATCCTTCGCTTAGGCCCGTGAGTCGTGCAAATTCCATTATATCTGACACTATTTCATCCCTGATTGTAGCCTCGAGGTCTTTTGTTCCCAGCCTTGCACCGAATTTTCGAAGCAGTTCTCGCCGAGCTCGCGCGAGCGGCCGAAGGTTAGCTGGGCAGCTTACCAAGAACACTTCAGAGCAGATGAGTTCGAAGGTGTAGGAACGAACATCACCGATGACCTGTTCCGCGAAGAGAGGTAGCAAAGTATTAGGTCCAGGGCGAAATATCTCATTAGCTGCCACGGAGGAGTATTTCTTGGCTCGAGACATCCGGCTAGAGTTACCGGGTAAGACCAATTCATGCACCGCGCTCCAATCGGCACAAACGGATGGTTTCGACATGCCAGGCGGCAATCTATATGTGCCTGCCCAAACAGACGTCTCGGGAGATAGGATAGGAAGTTCGGAGATGAGCCATTCAACTGTTTCGGGACGCACAGAATATTCCGGAAGCAATAAGATCTCGACTTTGAAGCGATGACACGCCTGTAATGCACTCTTTAGTATGGCTCTGCGACGTCCCTCCGAGCAGCTCGGCCCAAGTTGAGAATGAGTCCACATCCCAGGATTCGAGGCGTCAAATCCAGTTTTTGCCGCATCGCAAAAATCGTACGCAGGGTGCAAATAGCTGCTGTCAACCTCCCACTGAAGCAAAGCAACGCGCGCGTGGCTTTCTGGCTTCTCGCTCCGCGAAGTCCAACAATCTTCTTGCATAACCCGAAGCGACCCCAGGGCGTTGAAAATTTCTTGATCGGAGTGTGAAAGTATTCTCGCTGGTTCCCGCTCTGATGCGGCCGTAGCGAGTTCTTCTAAACGGTCCTTCAGCGGCACTGAATCGGCTGCTTCTTTGCTGGCGTCTAACTTGTCTGAAGGCTGCGAAGAGTCAATTATCAGAGTCGGAAGTGAGCGTCGCACAGGCGTGACCCTTAAATCTATGCCGAGATGGCCCTTGTCGGTAAATGCAGTACCAGCAAGCGCTGCCATTGCGGACTGTACGACTCCGATTCCTATCAATCTATTCTCTCGCCATGTTTCACTCCATCGAAAAACAGCGCGATCTTCTCCCGCGCTCCTTGCTGCTTGTTCAATACCACTGCGGCTTTCATTAATGGTCTTGGCCCAACTGATGGCCCAACCCGGCAATTGCCGAAGTCCGTCAGATGTCTGCACTTCTGTGGGCCCGCGACGACTTGCTTCGATCTGGAAGCGCGAGCTTTGGTGAGTGGACACGACCAAGCCGGCTGCGACATCGATCCGATTCAGTGCTTCAAACACCTGCCGGGTTCCCGGAACAGCCCAAGCTTCAGCACTACCGCTAAGACCACCCCAAGGCAAATCGTCATCTCCATCATTCGCAATTGCTAAAACGGAAACGAGGGGTTCGAAGACATTATGCCCTTCCGCTTTGATCAGGACTGAATCGGCTAGAGATCCGCGCCAGTCACCAGCTAGTCCACCAGTCAGAGCTCCAAGCACTACCAGCCATCCTAATGGTGTAATACCCGCCAGAACGTTCCACTTCACCGGTTGAGCGTCGACGGTTGCCCGTTGCAGCTGTTGGAATAGAAAACGCACATTGGTCCGTTCCGATTTCGATTGAAGTGCCGGAACTTCCGGCTGCTCTTGGTAGAGAAGCGCAGCGGAATCTAGGCCCCAGTCTGCAAGACTGGGCGGCATCTGAACAAAGTTATCCCGAATGGGCTGATCGATCAGCGACCATAGTTCTAAAGCTGCGGCGCGAATGCTGGCTTCTGCTGCAAGGATCCGCGTTCCGTTAACGAGGCAAGTTAGGGTTGGATCGTGGTCGCGCAAAGGATCCGTTGTTGAAAGTGCTTCAAGTCGACCCGCTAGGGCGAGCAAACTTCGCGCTGGTCTGCGCATTGGAGCCCACTCCGGAAGTGCGTCGATGGATGGAAGCCGTTGGGCCAGCTCTTCATCCGACCGAAACTGGACTCTCGTCATTGTGGCTAGCAGCGCCGCACCTCCGCCGGGAACGCATGGATCAAACCGTGCTCTCAATCTCGTCTGGATCGCCCTTCCCTCGGCGAGCGTTGCAACAAGATGGGCGATGCCGGCGTTGGTATTCTTAGCGCGTGTATCAACGGGAAAACTCTCAAGTCGACGAAGGACTCGCTCGATGGTCAGCGGAAGGTTTGTTTCTGGTGATATTCGTAACGGCCTCGCAGGAAGACCGCGTCCTCGTAGTCGACATAGACTAAAGCGCAGCATTCCCTCTGTTGGCCAATCGTCGTTTGGTTCGGAGATTAAGGATGGCGCTGACAGTCTTTGACTAGAAAGGTTCCGGCTACTGTGGGCGCGCCCGAGCCAGTCCGCAAGAGCGGTACCGACACGCCACAGTTCGTCATACTGATCGAGTACTGGCTCCAAAAGGAGTCCGCCGCCGCCCTGCTGCAGAAATGCTTGTCCACGAAGTCGAGATTCTGAAACACAGAATCCAAGGGTGTCCCACTCACTCTCAGGTTCTTCAGTTCCTACGCTAGGTCCAAGAAGGTTCGCAGCGTTCGGTGGACAAGACATTCCTTCCTCGGACGACCTTTGACGAGCGAGACTGCGAAACGCCGCAGCAAGCCAGTGCGGAGTCTTGGAAGGAATTGGGCCATCGCCTACGGGCGGAAGATAAACAAACTCATCCAGCGGCGCTTGGAGGCGAGTCCATTTGCCTTGACTACCTTCTTGGATCCAAGCGAGCGATGGAGAGAGCTGACCGGCATCGGTTTGTCTGAAATCTGCGCGCAAAACGATCCTGTCAGCGTCACGCAATCCAAGTAGGCCGGGGACGGCGATACCCGGCGGAGTTGGGAGGTGACGTAGGGCGCCGTCATTTGATCCGTCTAGAGCAAAGCTCTTCAATTCGGAACGATCTTCTAGTAGGTCAACAACTCGTTTGGGAGCAAGATTAATCAGCGACTTCAATGCGATTTCCTCGCATTCGTGTCCGATTGACGTTGACGTCTCTGGAATCCACAGGTCCAGCACTTTAGCCAACTTCGATGTTAGACCCATCTGCCGAAAGCGCATCATCGTCTGCGCGACCGGCCGTAGAGGATCAGCACTCCGCCCCTGATTTTCGTTTGAGAGTCGTAGGCGTGCGCAAGACTCGTGAAAAAGTAATGTCAAAGACACTTGTGGGCCGTCCCTTAGATCCGCCGCGTCCAATAGGGCGGTGGACCGCTGACTCTCGGCGAGCGAGATCAATAAGCGAGCCTTAGAGGGCGACCGTCCGGCTTTAAGATTAGGCGAATCAACGCTGGGGAGAGGATTCACCAACATAGCAACCCTTCTCGTTGCAAGAGCCTTCAACTCAAGCATGTGCCCGAATTCTTTGCGAGCACCAGCAGTCAGTCTTTCCTCTATTAGTCGCTCACAGAGGCCGGCGTGCACCAAGGCCGCCAATCGATTCCGCTCCTGCACGAGGAGTCGGTGCTTTTCTTCGGAATAGGTCGGATTGCGATCTTGTCGGGATCCAAGGAACCGATCGATACCGTCTAGCCACGCAAGTAGCCCGAGAAAGGACTTATGCTCTTGGTGGGGCTCATCTCCAACTCGCCATGGTGGCTCAGACTGATCCCATAGGTAAGCCATAGTCTTCGCGGCTGCGTTGGGCGTCTCATCATCAAGCTTTGTAAGAACACAACGCCAAAGCCGTCTGGCAGCTGCAACTTGTTCACCGTGTCGGAGGCCTGTAGTGCTTCGTACTGCAAATATTGCATCTTCTAGTTCTTCGGTAGGCAATTCCGGATCGTCCAAACGAGGATCGTAGAGAATCAGCAGTGAGTCACTTCGATCTGTTTCACCAGCATGGGCGAGAGGTTCGAGGAGCGCCAACGGAACGTTAACTGGAGGACCTTCGAAAGGACCGGAAACCCCGAGCCCGGCCCCACGACGATCCGTCAACCATTCCCGAACTTCAGCCTGGTCCATCACAGGTAGTGAATCAGTCTTAGGGCTGAGTTCCATTCCCAAGAGGGCTAACTCTTTTTCGATTTCCGCCCGCAATCGCGCTAGGTCATGGGCCGTGCGAGCAATGATGACCATGTCGTCTACGTAACGAGCATAGACGGCGCCTAGCGATGACTGCCCGTATTCGTTTTTCGCAACCTCGTCGAGCTGAGTCACTGCTTCGCTTATTTTGCGATCAAGAGGGAAGAGCGAAATGTTTGCGAGGTAGGCCGAAAGATCAGGCCCTTGTGGAAGCCCCGCTTCGCCGCGAATCCACTCGCCAGTGCCAGCTTCCTCAATCTCATACCCAAAGCTCTGATCACACAACCAATCGACTAGTGCGTGTGCGCGGTCTTGAGGTGTTGTAATGCTTGGAAGAAATAGAGGAGCACATTCCAGCGCACCCGATGGATCTGCCGTACTATCAGCCAATTCGGCGAGCGCATCCTCTAACGTTTCCAGCAGCACGCTATTAATCGCGCTTCTCGGCACAGTACCGTAGAAGCTACGGATGTCGAGACGCGCGACGTGGTAACTTCCAACGGGGAATGCCGCTACTCTTGCGTCAATATGCGCGATGAAATCGGTCCAGCAATCGAAGTACGATCTAAACATGCCCGTTCGTTGTGGAGCGGCTCGGTGTTCGATCACATCAGCGTCCAACATGTAGGCGAAACTAACGGTCCCATTGTCAGGTAGGAACATTTCGGGACCTGTAGTCTCGATCCGGTGGCCGAACAAACTTTCCGAAAAGCGGACTCCTGGTATGAGACGCTGGAACCGGGGACAGCTCGGATAGTCGCGCAACAGTTCATCAAGGACGTACTGTTGCATCGTAAGAACCTCTGGACTTGGCAAGGCTTTGAGACGAAACTTTCCACTAGGCTTGGGAACCTTTACCGATAGCATAGGACCGGCATCAAGTCGTGCCGGGTTGTTTGCTACTGAGAGCAGATCAATGAGGTGTGTCAGTGTCACGTCAACGGCGGTCTGAAGCCGATCCCAGCTTCCCTCATCAACGGGAAACTCCCGACGTTGAGTGCTTGCCTCAGCAATTTGAAGCGCTCTAATCAAGCGAGCTTCGGCATCAAGCGCGCTACGAGGTTGTGAGACCACAGGCAGGATAGCGCGCTGAGTAGTTGCACGAAGAAAAGTGCTCAAGGGAGCTTGCCACTCCGCGGGCTCGATTATTGGGCCAAGTTGGTGCCCAAATGCTGGCACTCGGTCCAGAACCGCAATCCAATCCGAACGGCTCAAGCGACGTTCGACATCTCGGAATGCTCGTACCTTTTGACTGTCCGGAAGCCGGTTCCAAGTGGAAGCTAAATCCGCAGTCTCTGTGTCCAGCGCGGCGGCTAAAAACACACTCATCGGAGAATGACACCAGCGACCAAGTAGCTCCAACGCTTCCTGACGGTTTGCCATCCCTAGCAACAGCTCATCGGGATCATGTGGCGACCTGCGGTCGGCGGAACTCAGTTGAGTAGGAAATATGACATCTACCAATAGACCAGGAGCGGAGACACATGATTGAAGTAATTTCGCGGCTGCATTGACGCTGCCACGGCGGCCTGCATCGTCGGCGTCAAGAAAGAGGTGAACGGCGAGTTGAACGTTTTCGCGATCAAGTTCTTCTGCGTAGTCGACCAAGAGCTGTAGTTGTTCAGTAGTAACGGTACTGCTGAGTACACCGACGGCCGCCAGTCCCATCGCCTCGAGGCGTAAAGCATCCATGAATCCTTCAACGACGAACACATGACGTAAGGATTCCTGGCTGTGCCCGAGATCAATCTGTTTGTCTTCGCGGACTCTGTGAAAACGATACAACGTGCTCCCGCGAGGAAAGCCAGGAGAAAACAGATACTTTGGACTATCACCTTCGAGAGCGCGTCCCGTGAATCCCGTAATGAGATTACGGTCATCCCGTATCGTAAAGATGATGCGCGGCGAGCTAAAAAACTCACGGGCGGGTAACTCGATTGGAAGCGTCTGGGCCTTTTGCGTCTTTGCTATCGTCTCGCGCTTGAGCAAGCCCGCAACTTCCAACGCATCGAATACTTCTCTTTCAGATGCGCCAGAACTATGGACAATCTTCGGTGGTAACGACGCAAAGATTTCGGCGGTGCGGAGTGCCTCTACCGGAAATCGACGAGTTGCCGCCCATCGCTCCAACAGATCAGACTCTTCACGAGTCTGTCTCTTGTAGATCTCAAATCCAAGTTTAAGCCCTTCCATTCGAGGGGCTACCGCCTCTCGGCGACTAGAGGGGATGCGGGTCGGGATGTTGATGCGTTGACGGCTAGCGAGCCAATCCAACGCTCCCACGAAATCGGTCCCGAGCTGTTTCTTGATGAGATCAAAAACGTCACCGTGTGCCCCGCACGCAAAACAGTGGAACTGTGGCCGCCCGCCTCCGGTTGAAGGGTACAGATAAAGGGACGGGTGTCGATCATCATGGAAGGGACAGAGAGCTCTGGGTACGGAGGACCCTTGGGAAACTACTCGAAGTCCGAGTGATCTTGCGACATCTGGCAAATTAGCATCAGCCGCTAATCGGTTGATGAGGTTATTTCTACGTTCTCGATCGGTTTCGCGAGGCATGGCTCAAAACAAAGAGAAACTGAGACACCGTAGCTAGGTCGCTGAAGATTCTTCTCACTCACGCGTGAGACGATCGAAACCGGGCTAGATTGCCGTGTAGGCTACACGCGATGCTGAGTTGTGTAAAGGATTTAACCCATCCTGCCGGTTGACGATCTCTTTAATCTGTCTTTCCGGTGCAATATAGTATCATCTGTGGGAATACGGACGAAACTCGCGGCCACGCCAATGGGGCACAGCGAGGAAGGGTGCCGGAGACCCGTTTCTTCCTGGAACGGTTCGTCGAGACTTTTAGAGGACGGCGAGACATGCTAAGACTTGGTTTATCCGATTATGATGTCGCATTGAACAGGATGTTCAATGAAGTTTGTAACCGGTTTCATATGCTGGATCCTATCCTGCACTTATTTCCATCAAAGGTGATGATTCACGGTGGGTCTTACCGGCAAGTAAGCACCCCGCCGGATCCTAGATATTGCGCTGAGAGACTACCGTGCGACAGTTGACGTCGAACCGAGCATGCTTCTTCAAACCGACGTGCCGGGGTTTCGAGATTTTGTATTTAACTTGATTACGTCACTGCAAGAACTACAGCAGGCGCATACGCTTGAGGTTATCTCGGACACATCAAAGGCCGTAGGAACCTACATTGAAGGGAAGGATCGGAATATCTGGGATGTTTACATTGAAATGCTGGAACGGCTAGAACTTCAATTCCACGAGTCGGGGAAGCCGTGTTCCATCGAGGTCCGGTCGGCGCTCGCCGCAAAGCTAGCTGCTGTGCGTCCTACTGAAAGCCAATTAGAACAAGCGGACCGCGTCGTAGAGTGCAAACGGCAGGGATATTTTTCCAACAGGCGGCAGCGACGTTTGTCGATGACAGAGACAGAATCACAATTTTGAAATGACGATCATTTCGTTTGCATTAACTGAGTACGATGTGGCCATGACCCGCTTACTTCGGGAAATTCAGAAGGGTTTTGAAAAGGCGGATCCAGTACTTAGCGACGTTCAACGGTTTCCAGTTGCACACGACGGAAAAACTCGACAGGTGAGCACGCCGAATATAGTTGATACGAACATGCAGGACTTTTCGGCTGACGTGACGATTCACGCCGACGCATTTCGCAGGACTAACGTTGAAAAATTCGTCGAATTCATTTGGGGCTTGAGTGAAGCGCTCATTTCCCAGGCTACTAAGTACCTCTTTGAGACGGCGTTTCGTACCAGCGAGGCCGTGGGAAATGTCGTCGATTTTGGGGGAAAGAATTTCTGGGATGCTCAAATTGAGATGCTAGAAAAAACTGAAATGCATTTTCGATGAGAACGGGAAACACAACTATAAGTTCTACATGCATCCGGATACGTTAAAGAAGTTATCTGCGACTCGTCCGACCGCAGAACAGCAACAGCGCTGGAATGAAGTTCTGAACGCCAAGAAGGAAGAATTCTATGCTAAGAAACGTACTAGAAGATTATCTTAGCTCGACTAAAGAGCGGGACTTGGATTTTCCGTTGAGTTCGCTCTTACAGGCAATGGGATTCTACGACATCCACTTCACCCATGGTGGAGTGGAATTCGGCAAGGACTTTATTGCCAAGAGAATGGACGATGGCGTCGAATACCAATACGCAATTCAATCCAAGAAAGGTGACATCAGTCAAGCGCTTTGGCGAAATGAGGTTAGAGGTCAATTTGAAGAGGCGATCGTATCCGACTTATCGCATCCGCAGTTTAGTGTCGATTTGCCAAGAAAGGCCATCTTGGTAACGACAGGTCGACTGTCGGGAAATGCTCGTCTGGCTAGTCAAGAATTCAAAGCGAAACTAAAGACCGAGAATCGAACTCACGAGGTCCTTTTTTGGGAGCACGAGCAGTTGGCGCAGTTTGCTGAAGAATTTGGTTTCGCAGGCATTCATCAAAACACAGCAAGCGGGGTTACTGATTTCGCACAGTTTTATCTGACTTACGGCAAGGCTCTGGCCGGAACACTATCTGAAAGGGAGCTTGAAGAATTCTCGCGTCTCTGGTTGAACGAAACGATTGACTTTCGAAAAAGAATTCTTAGAGCTTCTGTCGAAGCGGAGATAATTGCAACAAAGCTCATCGAAAACGGCCATTTGTACGAGGCGATCATGACTTATTTAGGTCTTTCGCGTCTGGTGATGCTTGTCACGTATGAAACAGATGATCCCTTTGTGATGGACATACTGAATGAAATAACAAGAACTAGGTTGTACCCCCTGAGCCGTCGGTTTTGTAACGAATTCCGATCGAGATGGGACGCAGAAGATCGATCGCTACTACGGTTGTGTTTCAAGGAAAGTCCGCTTCCGATGGTAAATTACCTTGTGTGGTGTGCCCGCGTTTTGGAAATCGGTGCACTCTATGCTTTCCTCACCGAAGACAGTCAGGAACGTCAGGAAGCAATAAGTATTTTGAGTGACTTTGCGCGTAATGAGGAAGGCTGTGGACATATACCAGGTGACCGCCATGCTGTATCGATTGTTTGGGCAACATTGGCGCTGATCGGTGAAGGCAAAAATGATATAGCCATAGCTTTGATTAAACGTGCAGCAGTCTGGCTGTGCGACCGAGTTGAGAAAGGATTTGGTATTGGGCGTTACGAGTCGGATGCATATGAAGAAACGGCGGTCTTGCTTGGTTATCCATTCGACGCGGTGAAGGTAGAACGTAATCGATGCTCATTTCTGGCAACGATTCTTGTTGATCTTGCTGCTTTCATCGAGGAAAAGGGACTCTATGCTGATCTGGTTAACGACTTCGAAGCCTGCGATATAGTCTACAATTATTGGCAGTTTCCAAACACTGCGTCCATTTTCACGATCGATAATCGAGAGTGTATGAACTATCCCAACATTCCGCATCAATCCTCACTTGAGGAGGTTGGTAAGTTCGACTATGCAGAACACATTAAACATGAGCCAGATTCGTTCGCGATTTGTTCGTGGGCTGGCGCGCGGAGTGTGGTTCTCATCTCGGCACTTCTCAAGGATAGATATTTTCCTAAAATGTGGTCGTCCGTTATTGGCAAACCGGTGAAGGAGGCTCCAGCCGCTGCCCGAGTATTTGGCTGATGCCGTGCCGAGCAACCGGCGCTCGATCCGTCACCGGCGTTGCGCGTCTTTTTCCTGCTTTTCAGCAAGAGCTAATACTTCCCAAAGAAGGAAGCGACTTTCGACCACCGCGAAGAAGGGTGAGTTTATCGGTCCCGGCGCCAAGGTTGTAAGCGGTCTTCTTTCGAACATCCGAGGATCTCTGTTACTTACTCGCACTTATTCGTTTCCGGAGCTTCATCAAACTCATCCCTTTGGCTTCTTAATGGGTCTGCCCGTCCGGGTGGCAGCTCGTTCGCTCTAAGAACTGCTTCCCGCTTCCTTTTTTACCTGATTGTGGAAGTTGTTTGACAGAGCTGGGAAGGGAAACTGAGGTGTATCCTAGTCGGCCCGGAAGCGAATTTCGCACACAAGATATGGTAGCTTATGATCTTATTCTCAAAGACGCTTTTCGACCTCGAAAAGGCACCTTTCGAAGTCGTCGAAGGCACGACATGTTGTGCTTTGATCGAAAACACGGCGATCCGTTTTCAAAATCGCGTCTGATAATTATCTATTATGTAAAAATCCTCAGTACCTGCAATACCGGCCGTCTTCAACTCAGCGCAAGCGCCTCTCGCGTGCACTGGTAAAAACTATCGATTTGACGCCAATGATCATAGGACTACAACGAATCGCAGACTCAAGAAATTGTACTCCAAGTTTCATGACGTTCGACCTGTTGAGGATGGTTCAGAATCAGGTTCTCCGGCATGCAACGCCTTAACACTCGGCGGCTGAGGCAGTTGTCTGTAACCGACACTCGACGCGAGGCTCGCCGGCACCATGGCGGCAAGACGCTCGATCGAGGCCCTGGTTTCGTCTATTTCCTCCTGACTGCCGTTGTGTTCGTAATAATCCAGGAGCCTGTCTTTCAGGTTGGAGATTCTAATATGAATCGCTTCGAGATCTTCCTTGTTGCGAAGTTGACCGATCTCTATGAGACTCTCGTCCCATTCCCAGGAAATCGTCGCCAACTTGATAGCGAGGCCAAACTCGTCATCGATCAGCACCTGCGCTGAATGCAAAGCGTGCTTGATCAATTCGACGACTCCTTCCTGGGAAAACAAAGCGGCGGCGCCTTCCGGCGCGCGCTTGATGAATGAAGCGACGCTGTCTTTGACGCGTTTTACCAACTTCTCGCCAGTCACGTCGCGTTCGCGAAATTTCTCCCAGCCATCAGAGCTTACGCCCTCAACAGTGAAGCTTCCGTGGACGGAGATCTTCGGCGCGCCGGGCGTGGCTCCAATCTCGCTGATAGCGACGAAGTCGTGTGAAGTCGATGCGACCTTGCGCAGTTTCTCCGTCAGATCGGTATCGGTCGGCTTTAGGACCAACTGAACTATTTCGGCATTGAATTCTGATTCCAGCAGGTTGCAGATCTTTTCCCTTAGCTCCTGTTCGAAAGCTCCGCCACCGGGTCTCTTCTTGTCAGCTTCTCGATAGGGTTTGTAGAACTGCTGCGGGTCTGTTGCGTGCAGGGTTTTCTGCACCAGCTTGAGGACCTCCTGCTTCACCTTCTGCGGCAGGTCGCTGGTGAGATAGCGGGTAATACCGCGCAGGTCCTTTACTCTTGCGGTGAGAAACACCTCCAGGCCGACGTCAACGCCTGAGACGCTGGTCGCAAACATCGCCGCGCGCGGATTATCCGCCGTGGCTTTGATCTCGATATCGAACCCTTTCCGCCAGGTCAGAGGCTCCATCGATATCATCGTCATCAGTTGTTCGATCTTGTAACCGATCGATTCCGCACGGCGGTTCATTTCCTCGATGAGCTTTTGTTTGGCGGGACGAAAGTCCAACAACAGATCTACGTAGGAAAAGCCAAATAGCACGCTCTTGACTTCCTCGAGGTTCTGTTGCACCCAGCTCGGCGGCGACGGTGAGCCGTTCGCTCGGTAGCGAGCAGCGTCTTGAGGAGTCATGAGAACCGAGATCTTCAGCTTGATCGGATCGGAACATTCGTGATGTTGGTATTCGATAGTCGTCTCGCCGTTGTATCGCGCAGGTTCCCTTCCTTCTGGTTTCAAGGAAACAAAAACAACGTGACGGCCAAACGGCTTCAGCAAACTGTTGAGGTGCTCTCGTAGCCCTTGTTTCACCCGTTCCGAGTTGAGATCTTTGTAATAAGTTTCCAGCGTGACGCGGCTGGCCAGGTATTGCCTCACACCTTTCTTGAATATATCGGTAAGCGACGTCTGCTGGTGGAGCAACGCTCGCAAAAGATTTTGCGGATCGGCTTCCACCTCCGCTTTGATCGATAGTTGTTCTTCGTCATCAGAGCCGAGCAGCCGGGAAGTGAGAACTAGTGGTCCCACTTCGACAGTCTCCGGTTTCGTAGAGTTTTCGACGGTGAGGGTTATGGTGAGGGCCAGGCCGAATTCAGTCAGCGCTTTGGCTGCCAGATCGCGAGATGCGCTGTGGTTGTCTGAGTAGAATTGATCGATCGTGCGGCCGTTGGTGGTGAAAAATTCGATCAGCCATTTCCCGAGGCCATCACTGATCGCTTTGTCCGCTCCGGAAGTCCTGAAAAAGAATTCGGTCAACTGCGTTTCGCGGCCGGGCGGGCAGCCGCCTTTATGATCAACCACAAAAACTACTTCTCCACTTCCTTCCCGATACTTAACA
>Ga0207653_10000346_pt1 | contig 23405 bp, 12 predicted proteins | sample KBSK5251metaG_FD_184341 | JGI IMG/M metagenome (GOLD analysis project Ga0207653, IMG submission 184341) | Corn, switchgrass and miscanthus rhizosphere microbial communities from Kellogg Biological Station, Michigan, USA - KBS K5-25-1 metaG... | ecosystem: Host-associated > Plants > Roots >...
GCCACTACATCCGTTCGGTGACGGTCTCGAGCACGATGGGACCGGGCGTGCGGGTCGATCCGGCGGGGTACCACGTATGAACCGGACCAAGGCGCAGAAGCAGGAGATGGTCACGACGCTGGCGACGCAGGTCGCCAAGGCGCAGACGATCTACGTCACCGATTTCACGGGTCTCAACGTGGCCCACATCACGGACCTGCGCCGGCGCCTGCGGGCGGTCGGCGTCGAGTACGTGGTGGTCAAGAACACGCTGGCGCGCCGCGCGCTGAGCGAGCAGCAGCTGAAGGCCGGCGGCCTCGAAGCGTTCCTCGCCGGTCCGACCGCGCTGGTGCTCGCGGGCGCGGATGCGGTCGGCGCCGCGAAGGTCCTGGCGGACTTCGCCAAGGAGTTCGAGAAGCCGTCGATCAAGGTCGGGCTGGTCGAAGGCAAGCCGGTCACGCAGGCACAGGTGAAGGTGCTGGCCGCGTTGCCGTCGAAGACCCAGCTCCTGGCGCAGCTGGGTGGTGCGCTGCAGGCGCCCATGGCGGGATTCCTGGGAGTGCTGAACGGACTTCTGTATTCAATGGTGGGTGCCCTCGAGGCGCTAAAAACTAAACGGGCGGGAGAACAGTAATGGCGACCCAGACACTGAGTAAGGACGACATCCTCGAAGCCATCGGCAGCATGTCGGTGTTCGAGCTGGCGGAGCTGATCGAGGCGTTCAAGAGCAAGTTCGGCGTCACGATCGCGGCTCCGGCAGCGGCACCGGCCGGCGGCGGCGCAGGCGCGGCTGCAGCGGCACCGGCGGCCGAGGAGAAGACCGAGTTCACCGTCGTGCTGAAATCGGGCGGCGAGAAGAAGATTCAGGTGATCAAAGAGATTCGCGCGATCACCAGCCTCGGTCTGAAAGAGGCGAAGGATCTCGTCGAGGGCGCGCCGGGGACCGTGAAAGAAGGCGTGAACAAGCAGGAAGCCGAAGAAATCAAAAAGAAGCTCGAAGCGCAGGGCGCCGTCGTCGAACTGAAGTAGCCTCGAGTGGGCTCTGGGCCATGGGGGCCCAGAGCATTGCCCGAGTCTCGCTTCGGTTCTACGACATGCGCGGATTAACTACAACCTGCTCGCTTTACCGAGCCCTAGGATCCTCCCCCGCACCGCAGCCGGGTACGGGGGCGGCAGGGCCTTTTGCATTACTTGAGGATTCGAATGACTACTAAAGCGTCACCGGTACTTTCGTTTGCAAAGCTGGAGACGGGCATGCCGATGCCCCATCTCCTCGACATCCAGACGCGTGCGTTCCAGTCGCTGTTGCAGCCGGACGGCAAGGACGGCGCGCGCGCCGACGTCGGATTGGAGCGGGTCTTCAAGGACCTGTTCCCGATCCAGGACGTGAACGGCAACTACTCGCTCGAGTTCGTGAAGTACGCGCTCGGGGAGCCGAAGTACACGGTCGAAGAGTGCATCGAGCGCGACATGACGTACTCGGTGCCGCTCAAGGCGACCCTACAGCTCGTCGTCATGGAAGAGGTCGGCGAGGTCACCAAGACCAAGCGCCCCAAGAACATCATCGAGAAGGAAGTCTATCTCGGGGAGCTGCCGATCCTCACGCCGCTCGGCACGTTCGTCATCAACGGCGCGGAGCGCGTCATCGTGTCGCAGCTGCACCGCTCGCCCGGCGTCGTGTTCGAGGAGAGCATCCACCCCAACGGCCAGCGGCTCTTCTCGGCGCGCATCATCCCGTTCCGGGGCTCGTGGGTCGAGTTCACGGTCGACATTCACGACGTGATCTACGTCCACATCGACAAGAAGAAGAAATTCCCGGCCACCGCGCTGCTGCGCGCGTTCGGGTACGGCACGAACGCCGACATCCTGAAGCTGTTTTACGCGGTGAAGGAGATCGACATCACCGGCAAGCTCGAGGGCCGAGCGCAGAAGCGCGAGGTGCTCGGCACGCTGCTGGCCGCCGATGTGCCCGATCCCGAGAACAAGAAGGGTGAGCCGCTGTCCCGCGTGGGCGACGAGCTGACGCTGGAGCGCTTCAACGCGTTCCGCCGCGCCGGCATCACGGCGGTGCGCGTGTTCGCGGGATACACTTCGCTCGATCTGCGCGAGGACGCCCAGCCAACCACCACCCAGCAGTCGCCGAGCAAGTACGTGCTGGCATTCGACGTCGCCGATCCCGACGGGGAAGTCGTCGGCGAGGCGGGACGCGATCTGTCGGATACGCTGCGCAAGAAGCTGCTCAAAGCAGGTGTGACGAAGGTGGAGGTGCTCCTGCCGGCCGGCCGGAGCGAGTCGCCGCTGATCAAGAACACCCTCGCCAAGGACCCGACGCACGCCGAGGCGGAGGCGCTGGCGCAGATCTACACGCTGCTGCGTCCCGGTGAGGCGCCGAACATCGAGACGGCGCGCGAAGCACTGAAGCGACTGTTCTTCCATCCGAAGCGGTATGACCTGGGGCGCGTGGGCCGCTACAAGATCAACCAGCGCCTCAAGGTGAACGAGGCGAAGGACAACACCGTCCTGACCGAGAACGACTTCATCGCGATCATCCGGTACCTGATCGAGCTGTCGGAAGGCCGCGGCTACACCGACGACATCGACCACCTCGGCAACCGCCGGGTGCGCTCGGTCGGCGAGCTGATCGCCAACCAGTTCTCGGTCGGTCTGTCGCGCATGGCGCGGCTGATCAAAGAGCGGATGAGCATCAACAACGATCCCGAGCGGATTACGCTCGACGATCTGGTGAACGCGCGCACCGTGAGCGCCGTCATTCAGGCGTTCTTCGGTTCGTCGCAGCTGTCGCAGTTCATGGACCAGACGAATCCGTTGGCCGAGCTGACGCACAAGCGGCGTCTCTCGGCGCTCGGACCGGGCGGGCTGACGCGCGAACGCGCGGGCTTCGAAGTGCGCGACGTGCACTACAGCCAGTACGGCCGCATGTGCCCGATCGAGACGCCGGAAGGTCCGAACATCGGTCTCATCACCAGCCTGTCGTGCTACGCGCGCGTGAACGATCTCGGCTTCATCGAGACGCCCTACCGCGTCGTGAAGGACGGCAAGGTCACCGATGAAACGCGGTGGCTGTCCGCGTCCGAGGAAGAGGACTACGCGGTGGCGCAGGCCAATGCGCACCTCACGCCCGACGGCCGCTTTGCCGACGAGCTGGTGCTGTGCCGCAAGCGGGACGACTACCCGCTGCTGCCGCCCAACAAGATCGACTTCATGGACGTGGCGCCGGAGCAGCTCGTGTCCATCGCCGCGGCCCTGATTCCGTTCCTCGAGCATGACGACGCGAACCGCGCGCTCATGGGCTCGAACATGCAGCGGCAGTCGGTGCCGCTCCTCTTCCCGCAGGCGCCGCTGGTGGGCACCGGGCTCGAGGAGAAAGTCGCGCGCGATTCCGGCGCCGTCGTGATCGCCCGCCGCGGCGGCGTGGTCACACGCGTCACGGCCGATGAGATCATCATCGACTCGGGCGACGAGGACGCCCCCGGGAATGGCGACCATCCCCTGGCGCGGCTCAAGCAGCATGACCGCTTCCGCCTGAAGAAGTTCTGGCGGACGAACCAGGACACCGCCATCAACCAGCGGCCGCTCGTGCATATGGGCCAGAAGGTGAAGGCGGGGCAGATCGTCGCGGACGGCGCCGGCACGGAGCGCGGCGATCTCGCGCTCGGCGCGAACGTCACCGTGGCGTTCATGCCGTGGTACGGGCACAACTTCGAAGACGCGATCGTGCTCTCCGAGCGCCTGGTGAAGGACGACGTCTACTCGTCGATCCACATCCAGGAGCTCGAGTTGCATGTCCGCGACACCAAGCGGGGCCGTGAGGAGATCACGCGCGAAATCCCGAACGTCGCCGAGGAGTCGCTCGTGGACCTCGACGAGCGCGGCATTGTGCGGATCGGCGCCCACGTGAAGGCGGGCGACATCCTCGTCGGCAAGATCACCCCGAAAGGCGAGACCGAGCTGTCGCCGGAAGAGAAGCTGCTCACCGCGATTTTCGGCGAGAAGGCGAAAGACGTAAAGGACAGCTCGTTGAAGGTGCCGCCGGGGATGGAAGGCGTCGTGATCGACGTGAAGATCTTCTCGCGCATCGAAGATCAGGTCGTCGAAAAGGACCGCGGCGAGCGGATCGGCGACGTGCGCCGGCTCGAGACGGAAGAGAAGGCGCGCATCTCGGAGGCCATGTTCGTCGAAATGGCCGAGCTGCTGGCGAATCAGGAAGTCGGGTTGATGCTGAAGGCCGGCACGGTCGAGGAATACCTGCCCGCCGGCACCAAGCTGGCGAAGCAGCAGCTCAGCGAGATCAACTTCGCTGATGTCGACCTGAAGACGCTGCGCGTCGCCAACAAGTCGGTGAACGAGAGGGTCCGCGCCGTGCTCGACGCCGCCAGCGCCGAGCGGGCCAAGATCGAGGAGAAGTCGGAAGACCAGATCGACAAGATTCTGCAGCCCGACGAGCTGCCGCCCGGCGTCATTCAGCTGGTGAAGGTGTACGTCGCCGAGAAGCGCAAGATCTCGGTCGGCGACAAGATGGCCGGGCGCCACGGCAACAAGGGCATCATCGCGCGGATCGTGCCGGAAGAGGATATGCCGTTCCTCCCGAACGGGACGCCGGTGGATATCGTGCTCAACCCGCTCGGTGTGCCGAGCCGTATGAACGTCGGCCAGATTCTCGAGACGCACCTCGGCTGGGCGGCGAACCTGCTGGGCTTCGACGCGAAGACGCCTGTCTTCCAGGGTGCGAACGAAACCGAGATCGGCGTGCTGCTGCGGCTCGCCGGCCTGTCGTGGGCGGCGGATTCGCTCCGGCTCGAGGTGAAGCCGCCGACGCTCGACACCGACCGCGTGACGCAGATCGTATCCGACCTGCGGAGGCTGCCCGGGACCAACGGCGACCGGCCCGATATCGGAACGGCCGGCATCGAGCTGCTCGCCGGCCGCAGCGTCACGGCGGAAACGCGCGAGCTGCATCGCCAGCTGGTGGATTTCCTCAAATCTGCCGCGAAGGAGCTGGCGGAGCGCGAGGTGGGCCAGCGCAAGATCGAAAAGGAAGTGCACGAGGCCCGGCTGGAAGTCGCGGATGAGAAGGAAAAGGCCTTCTTCAAGAGCGGCCTGAAGGAGATCGAGAAGTCGCTCGCCAAGGACAAGCCGGCGGAAGTCCTCGAGGCGCTGGGACGGCCCGCGCTTGCGGCGCTGTTCGGCGCGAAGTCCGAGGCGGACGTCGATGCCGCGGCTGACGAGCTGCTCACCGCGGCCGGGTTGTCGCCGGTCGGCAAGTGCCGGCTGCGCGACGGCCGCACGGGCGAGCTGTTCGAGTCCGAGGTCACAGTCGGCTCGATCTACATGATGAAGCTGTCACACCTCGTGGACGACAAGATCCACGCCCGGTCCATCGGGCCGTACTCGCTGGTGACGCAGCAGCCGCTCGCCGGCAAGGCGCAGTTCGGCGGCCAGCGGTTCGGCGAAATGGAAGTGTGGGCGCTGGAGGCATACGGCGCCGCGCACACGCTGCAGGAGATCCTGACCGTCAAGTCGGACGACGTGAACGGACGCAGCCGCGTGTACGAGGCGATCGTGAAGGGACAGAACCTGCCGAAGCCCGGGATTCCGGAGTCCTTCAACGTGCTGGTGAAGGAGCTTCAGGCGCTCGGATTGAAGGTGACGCTCGGCACTACTGAAGACGTGGAGGAATAAGTGATCGATTTCCGAAGCGGCCACGAGCCCAAGAGCTCGAGCTTTGACTATATCCAGATCCGGATCGCCTCCCCCGAGGAGATCCGCGGTCCCAAGGACTCCAAGGAGCGCGAGCGCCTGGAGCTGCAGGGCCAGCGCTCGTGGTGGTCGTGGGGCGAGGTCACGAAGCCCGAGACCATCAACTACCGGTCCTTTAAGCCCGAACGCGACGGCTTGTTCTGCGAGCGCATCTTCGGCCCGGTGAAGGACTGGGAGTGCCACTGCGGCAAGTACAAGCGGATCCGCTATCGCGGCGTGATCTGCGACCGCTGCGGCGTCGAGGTGACGCTGTCCAAGGTGCGGCGCGAGCGGATGGGGCATATCGAGCTCGCGGTGCCGGTGGCGCACATCTGGTTCTTCAAGACGCTGCCGTCGCCGATGGGCAACCTGCTCGACATGACGCTGCGCGATCTCGAGCGCGTGATCTACTATACGAACTACGTCGTGATCGAGCCGGGCGAGCAGGAAGTGCAGGAGCGTGAGCTGCTCGACGAAGACCGCTTCCTCGAGCTGCGCAACAAGGCGAAGACCGAGGGCGATACGGCGTTCCGCGCCGACATCGGCGCGCCGGCGATCCGCTCGCTGCTCGAGCGGATCAACGTCGACAAGCTCGCCGACGAGCTGCGGGAGACCGTGGCGTCTGAGACGAGCCAGCACCGCAAGAAGCAGATGCTCAAGCGGCTCAAGATCGTGGACGCGATGCGCAACTCCGGCAACGCCGGCGAGCAGCGCAACGACCCACGCTGGATGATTCTCGACGTCGTGCCTGTGATTCCGCCCGACCTGCGGCCGCTCGTGCCGCTCGACGGCGGGCGCTTCGCCACGTCGGACCTGAACGATCTGTACCGCAGGGTGATCAACCGGAACAACCGGCTGCAGAAGCTGATCCTGCACCGCGCGCCGGAAGTCATCTTGCGCAACGAAAAGCGCATGCTGCAGGAGGCCGTGGACGCGCTGTTCGACAACGGCCGCCGCTCCAAGGCGATTCGCGGTCGCGGCAAGCGGCCGCTCAAGTCGCTGTCCGACATGCTGAAGGGCAAGCAGGGCCGGTTCCGCCAGAACCTGCTCGGCAAGCGCGTGGATTACTCGGGCCGCTCGGTCATCGTGGTCGGGCCCGAGCTGCGGCTGCACCAGTGCGGTCTGCCGAAGGCGATGGCGGTCGAACTGTTCAAGCCCTTCATCATCCACAAGCTGGTGGAGAAGGGCATCGCCGAGACGGTCAAGCGGGCGAAGAAGATCGTGGAGAAGGAGTCGCCGGAAGTGTACGAGATCCTCGAGGAGATCATCGAGGACCATCCCGTACTGCTGAACCGCGCGCCCACGCTCCACCGCCTGGGCATTCAGGCGTTCGAGCCGGTGCTCGTCGAAGGCAAGGCGATCCGGATTCACCCGCTCGTCTGCGCGGCGTTCAACGCCGACTTCGACGGCGACCAGATGGCCGTGCACGTGCCGCTGTCGTTCGAGGCGCAGCTCGAGGCGCGGTTGCTGATGATTTCGTCGAACAACATCCTGAAGCCGTCCGACGGCCGGCCGGTGGCGGAGCCCAGCCAGGACATGGTGCTGGGGTGCCACTTCCTGACCAAGGAGCCGGCCGACTTCGAGGCGCAGCTCAAAACGGCGCCGCGAATCGGCTCGATGGCGGAGCTCGAGATGGGGCTCGCCGTGAAGCGTCTCCAGTTCCACTCGCCGGTGCAGATGTGGCACGAGCGTCCGACGCTCGCCGGCCGCTGGATCGCCACGACGGCGGGTCGCGTGATCTTCAACAGCATCGTCCCGGTGGGACTGCTGCGCGACATGGGCTTCCAGAACAAGGTGATGCGGAAGAAGGACCTCTCCGAGCTCGTGTTCGAGAGCTATCGCCGCGCGGGGCTCGCCCCGACGGTGCAGTTCCTCGATCAGCTGAAAGAGTTCGGGTTCCGCTACGCCACCATGGGCGGTGTCTCGATCGGCGTCGCCGACCTCGAGATTCCGGGCGAGAAGTCGCCGCTGCTCCACGACGCCGAAGCGCGCGTCGAGCGGTTCCAGCGGGCGTATTCGACCGGCCAGATCACCTTCGGGGAGCGCTACAACAAGGTGATCGACGCCTGGACGCACGCGAACAACGACATCGCCGAGGCGATGGTCGCGACGATGCGGAAATCGAAGGGCGGCTTCAACCCCGTGTTCATGATGTTCGACTCGGGCAGCCGCGGCTCGCGCGACCAGATCCGGCAGCTCGCCGGGATGCGCGGCCTGATGGCGAAGCCGCAGAAGAAGCTGACGGGCGGCATCGGCGAAATCATCGAGAGCCCGATCAAGTCGAACTTCCGCGAAGGGCTGTCGGTGCTCGAGTACTTCATCTCGACGCACGGCGCGCGGAAGGGTCTCGCCGACACGGCGCTCAAGACGGCCGACGCGGGGTACCTGACGCGCCGGTTGGTCGACGTCGCGCAAGACGTGACCATTACCGAAGAAGACTGCGGCACGATCCTCGGCCTCGAGATGTCGGCCTTGAAGGAAGGCGAAGACATCATCGAGCCGCTGCGCGAGCGCATCGTCGGGTGCGTCGCGCTCGAAGAGGTCATGGATCCACACGAGCTCGATGAAGACGGCCGCCCCAAGGTGCTGGTCGAAGCCGGCAAGCTCGTCATCGAAGAGACCTCGCAGGCCATCGAGGATGCGGGCATCGAGACGGTGAAGATTCGCTCGGTCCTGACGTGCGAGGCGAAGCGCGGCGTGTGCCGGATGTGCTACGGCCGCAACCTCGCTACGATGGACATGGTGGACCTCGGCGAAGCGGTCGGGATTCTGGCCGCGCAGTCGATCGGCGAACCGGGCACGCAGCTGACCCTGCGGACCTTCCACATCGGCGGCACGGCGGCACGTATCGCCGAGCAGACGGTGCGGAAGACCAAGGTCGAAGGCGTGATCGAGCACGGCGACCGGCTGACGTTCGTGGAGACGCCGGACAAGCAGCGCATCGTCACCAGCTATGAGGGCGAGCTGATCCTCAAAGCGGCGGCCCACGGTGGCACGTCCGGCACGGCTGCCAGCAAGATGGCCGTGCACTCCCGCTTCCAGGTGCCGCTCGGCGCGACGCTGATGGTCGACGACGGCCAGCAGGTGGCGAAGGACGGCGTCCTGTTCACATGGGATCCGTACACCAACCCGATCATGACGGACGTCGGGGGGCTGGTGCGGTTCGTCGATATCGTCGATGACGAGACGGTGCGCGAGGAGCTGGACGAAATTACCGGCCGGCGCCAGCGCGTGATCATCGAAGACCGGGAAAAGAAGCTCCATCCGCACATCGAGGTCGTCCAGAAGAAGGGTGAGAAGGAGAAGCGGCTCCGCGACTTCGTGATTCCGGAAGGCGCGCAGCTGATGATCGAGGATGGCTCAGAGGTATATGCGGGCCAGGTGCTCGCCAAGGTGTCGCGTGAGGCGTACAAGACGCGCGACATCACGGGCGGCCTGCCGCGCGTCGCCGAGCTGTTCGAGGCGCGCCGGCCGAAGGATCCCGCCACGATTTCCGAAGTGGATGGCGTGGTGCGGTTCGGCGAGATCAAGCGCGGCAAGCGCGAGATCTGGGTGCATCCCGAGGAGGGCGAGGCGCAGCTGTACGAGGTGCCCGCCGGCAAGCACTTGCGCGTGCACGAAGGCGACCGGGTGCGGGCGGGCGACCGTCTGACCGAGGGTCCGGTGAATCCGCACGACATCTTGCGGATCAAGGGCCCGCGCGCCGTGCAGGAATATCTGTTGAACGAGGTGCAGGAGGTCTACCGGCTGCAGGGCGTGAAGATCAACGACAAGCACATCGGCGTGATCGTGCGCCAGATGCTGCAGAAGGTGAAAGTCGTCGAGCCGGGCGACACCGAGTTCCTGGAAGGCGAGAACGTGGACAAGCTCGTGTTCAGCGAGATCAACGAGCGCGCGGTCAAGAAGGGCGGCAAGCCTTCGACCCGCGAGCCGCTGCTCCTCGGCATCACGAAGGCGAGTCTGACCACGCAGTCGTTTATCTCCGCTGCCTCCTTCCAGGAGACGACGAGAGTATTGACTGACGCGGCGATCCGTGGGGCCAAGGATGATCTGCTTGGTCTCAAGGAGAACATCATCATCGGCCACTTGATTCCGGCGGGTACCGGCATTTACCGGTATCACGACATCGAGATCGAGCCGCCAGAGGGGTTCACGCCGCCAACGCCGCCGGTGGAAGCCGCGCTGCCCGGAGCAACGCCGGCGCCGAGTCCGTTCCCGGAGGAAGTGGAAGCGGAGTAGGGAGGGCAGTTCCGTTGCGCGTACGCAACACAAAGCGGCGCTGGGGTTCTCCCAGCGCCGCTTTTCATTATGACCTATCGCGCGATTGGCGTTCTCATCCCGCGGGTCGCCGGGTAATACTTCGATACGTTTTTCCTCGAGGGCTCACAATGAAAGCGCATGTGCTGGTAGTGATTTCAGCTGTTACCGGCGTGTTGTCCGGCGCATGTGTCGAAGCGACCAGCGACCCTACGGCGTCGCCGCCCGTGCTGCGGAACGTCATTATCTACACGACAACGGCGTCCGGGAGTTGGCAGCTTGAAGTGATGCATCCGGATGGCTCGGGACGCAGACGGATCACGCAGGACGGAGCGGATTACTACACCCCGGCGATCTCACCGGATGGGCGGCGGATCGCCGCGGCGAGATTTGACGGGAACATCCCGTCCATCTACGTGATGGATGCCGACGGCACCAATCTCAAGAAAATCGGCCGGTCGTCCGGCGACTACGGGCCCGCGTGGTCACCGGACGGGTTGCGGATCGCCTTCCGGAGTACCCTAGACATCGGAGGCAATGCGTACGGCCGCATTTTCCTCATGAACGCGGACGGGACCGGCCTGCTGCAGCTGACAGAGGATCCGACCCCATCCGACGGGTACAGCCCGTACGACGACTGCCCAAGGTGGTCGCCGGACGGAAACAAGATCTTGTTCACGCGTAACGGCATGCTGCACACCATGAATGTTGATGGCACGGGACTCACGTCCCTAGGGAACGAGGATGGGTCCGGCCCTGCCGATTGGTCGCCCGATGGTACGCGAATCGCGTACGGAAGCTATTGGGACGGCATGGACATCCGAATCCGGAACGCCGACGGATCGGGCCGCGTGGGCCTTACGACTGCCGAGACGCAAGAGGACGGTCCGAGCTGGTCCCCCGACGGTCAACGGCTGGTGTTCGAGCGTATCGTCGACGGCCGCGCCAAATTGTTTGTCATGCGGACCGACGGCACCGGTGAAGTGGGTTTGACCACAGGGTACCCGCATCAGACGCAGCCGAGCTGGAGTCCTGTGCCGTAGTCGGAAGCCAGGATGGTAGGTACAAACAGCGCCCGGGAATGCTCCCGGGCGCTGTTTGTTTCCGGGCCACCTTCGCGCTCTCTTTACTCCATGCCCCACTCCGGGGAGAAGCCGCTCAGTCGGGCCGCGCGAGCCTGGCTCGTCGTGAATGCGGCGCTCACGATTCTCCTGTTCTACGTCGTGGCCGCCGTCGCCATGGCGCTGCTCGCGACGTTGACGCTCATTCTCCTGATCGTCGTCGTCGGCGCGGCCCGGTTCGGCCTGGCGTCGTACGTCACCCGCATCATGCATGTCCCCGTGCGGTTGATGAGCAGCCTCGGCCGCCGGCTCTGGCTGGCGTCCGGCCCGACGTACCGGATCGATTTGGCCGCGTCCGATGCGCCGGATCTGTTCGCGATCACGCGTGACCTCGCGCGGCGTTCGGGACTCGCGGCCCCGGATTCGATCTCCATCGAGATGCACGCCAATGCCTGGGTGCAGTTGCGCGGGTACCGGCGCGGGGCGGGGCGCACCAGTCTCGGCATCGGGTTCGACCTGCTGGCCGGTCTGACCGTGAGCGAGATCGAGGCGGTGTTGGCGCACGAGCTGACGCACGCGCGCCTGGTACAACGCGGGTTCTCCCGCTGGCTGATGCGTGGTCTCGCGCGGCTGGGCCAGGTGTCGATGGAGTTGTCGGGCACCGCCGAGGCGTACCGCCGGGCCAACCAGTGGTCCGATCTGGCCGATACGACGGCCAAGGTGTTCGACGGGCTCACGCGGCGCGCCGCGCGCCTCGTGGCGACCTATTCGCGCCAGGACGAGTTCGAGGCCGATCACGGGGCGGCCGAGCTGTGCGGCGGCGCAGCCACCAGATCGGCCCTGGCACGCCTCGAAGTGTTGAACGAACGCGTGAGCGCCCTGCCGTGGAGCGAGCGCCTGGCTCGCCTCCAGCCGGGAGAGCCATTCACCGCCTGGCTGGTGACGGAGCTGTCCGGCGGGAGCACGGAGCGCGCCGTGATCCACGCGCCGCTCCATTACGCGATCGATCCGTATTCCACGCACCCCGCCATGCACGACCGGCTCGCCGCGCTGCCGGCCGACGACCGCTCGCTGCGCGACACGCGTCCCGCGGTACAGCTGCTCGCCGAGCCCGATCACATGGCCAGTCGGCTGATCGTCGAGATTCAGCGCGTGCTGGTGGCCCAGGAGGCGAAGGACGCCAAGCGGCTGGCGCGCGAGACGCGGAAGTTCTGCCGCAGGGGAGAGATCGGCGTCACGCGCGGCATGGGCGTGATCGCCATCATCCTCGGCCTCGGCATCGGTCTCGCCGGCCTGGGCGACGGATTCAGGCTCGACATGATCCTTGCGATGGCGATATCGCTCGCGGCCGGGGTGGCGCTGTTCCGCGTGCGCTACCGGGACGGCCGGCCGTTACCTGTTCCGGCATTCGGCACGCTGTTGAATCCGCGTCCGCCGGAGGAGACGCAGGAGCAGCTGCGCGCGGCCGAGCAGGCCGTCGTGGCGGAGCTCCGCGCTGCCACCGAACGCCAGCGAGGGAAGCGTGACCGTGCAGCGATGCTGGTGGGTGTGAGTTACGCGGCGCTCGAGGCCCGCGACTATTTGCGCGCCCATGTCGCGGCGCGGCTCGCCCGCGAGATCCATCCCAAGTCGATCGAGGCGGGGCTCGCGTACGCCATCGCGGCAGCAGGTTTGGGAAGTGTCCAACAGTTCCAGACCCGGCTCGTGTACATCCGGAACAAGGCCGGCTTCCACACGGACGCCCTGAAATGGGGCATTGCGTGGGCGCTCAGCCTGTTCGGCGACTGGAGCTGCGAGGGTCTGCTGCAAGAGCTGCACGACCTGCATCCCGACGTCGCGACGTACGCCACGCTGCTGGCGCTGGCGCAGCTCAATCGGGGCAAGCTGCAAAGCGCCATCGTTCACGCCGAAAAGGGTGTGGCGCTCGATCCGACGAACCGCGCGGCCGCGCTACTCCTGGCGCAAACACTGCTGATGGCCGGGCGGACGGCGGATGCTGCAGCCCGAACGGAGCGGTGGGGGGACCAGAATCGCACCGATGTGAACGCGGCGTTCCTCATGATGCGCATCCGGGTGATGCAGCGCGATACGGCCGGGGCGATCGAGTGGGCCGAGGTGGTTCGCGCCATCGACACCGAGGGGCAGTATCTGATCGGCCTCGGCCACGTGTTCAGCGCCGCCCGGCTCGTCGATCCGGCCGCCGGCTTCTTCGAGCAAGCGGTGGAAGCGGGGTTCACGCCCGAAGCGCAGATCGGCCTGTCGATCGTGGCGTGGCTGCGGGGCGACCGGATGCGGGCACGGGGGCATTTGCTCGGCGCCCTGAAATTCGACGGGGCCAAGTTCACCAAGGGGCACAACATCAACAGTCTGTTTCACGAGATCCTGGGCCGGCTCAACGGGCTCGCCGAGCAGCGGCTCGAATGCCGGGCCTGGATCGCGACGTTCCCCGCGGGGCCGCAGACGTTGGGGGGCCGGTCGATACTGGTGTGCGCGCAAAGCGAGGTCGCGGCACGGCTCTATCTCGAGACGATCGTGAACGCGATGGCGGGGAAGGAGCCGGCCGGTGATCTGGCGCGTGTGTCGTGGCGCCTGGCGCCACACCAGCAGCAACCCGACCGCCCGGTGCCACCAGGAGTGCATTCTGTAGTGGCGTGAGCGGTGTCCGCAAAGAAACAGCGCCCGGGATCGCTCCCGGGCGCTGTTTTTTACTTCAGACCGGCAGCTACGGTATCGCGTTGCCCGGACAGCTCAACGGAACACCACCGGGATTGCCGACACGAGCGCGTGCATCGCACTCCTGGCTCGGCAGCACACTGGACGTCGCCACGTTGAAGCCGGCGGTGACATCTTGTGTTAGTAACCCCAACTCAGCGAGCCGCCCGAACCGACGGTAGTCGGGATAGCGGTGGCCCTCGAACAGCAGCGACAGCGTACGCTGCCAGAGCAGGTCACCCACGAACTCCGAATCGACCGCCGGGACTGGGAACCGGGCAATCGAGGTTCCACCACCTGAGCCGCCGGAATTCGTCCGTACCGCGTTCAGGTCGACGAGCGCCTGCGCGGTAGCTCCCGTAAACCACTCCGCCTCCGCCCGGAGGAGGACCAGCTCCTCGTTCCGGAAGATCGGGATCGGCGTCGTGTTGGAAGCGTACACACACGGCCGATGCGTCGCGGTCACACCGACTTCTGTGCGCGCCGTATAGGTCGTCGGACAAACCGATGACGCCAGTGCCACTTTGCGGCGATAGCGGTCGTCATTGGCAACGCCGGGAAGCGAATCGATCCCGGGGTGCAGGTAATAGTCGCTGTTCACCGCGAAGGAGATGACGTTCAACGCGTCGCCGGCGGCCGTGGAGTAGACGACGTAGATGCCGGCATCGCGATTCGCGACCGTGAGATCCTGAATCCAGGTACCGGTGAGTGCCGTGAGTGCTGCGTTGTAGCATGTCGCGCCGCACCCCAGCGACCCACGGTAGGCTTCCACCCGGGCCTTGATCGCGCGATTGAACTGCCGAAAGCCCGCCGGCGTGTTCGCGCCGGTGACGCCGTTGCCGAAGCCCGCGTAAATCGGGAAATAGAACGTGGCACCGGCGTTGCTGAGGTCGGTGTTGGCCTCATCCAGCTTCGCCGAAATCCACTTGAGCGCGGAATCCTGGCTGACGATTGGGAGCACCGCGTTCGCGTCGTCCGTCATGTCCACGACCGCGCCGATCGCCCCGCGCGCTTCGACCACATGGAGCAGGTCGAGCGCGATATACGTCTTGAGCACGCCCAGCCCACCCGACTTCTCGGGGTCGGTCAACGAGGACGTGCTGGTGATGATCTGCATTGCCGCGTAGGCGTTCCGGTAATTCCCGTACCGCCCGGCCCACTGTGAGCCCGCGGCGAACGCGTTGTTCTGACGCCAATCGCGGTACGGCCCCGTAATCGAGCGGCCGTCCGTGATGAACATGTTATAAATCTCGCGGCCGAAGCTGCCGAAGTCCTGGATCTGGCCGGCCTTGTTCCCGCGATACGTCGCCATCACGCCGGTGATCATCCGGGCCGTGGCCGCCCTGGGGTTTGTCAGCGCACCCCCGAGCGTCGGGTTGTTGGGGTTGGTCAGGTCCAGGTTGCAGCCAGCCGCCGTGACGGCAGCAACCGTCACGAGGCTCGCAATAATCCGTCGCATGGTCGATGTCCTCTCGGAGACAGTGGGTCGAGATCCGTTAGTGTCGGGTCGCATGGTTACCACCCCACGTCCACGGACAAGAAGAACTGCCGGTTCGACGGGAACGGCGCGAGGTCGATGAACCGGTTCAGGTTCGTCGCCCCGAAGTTGTTGAACTGCGGATCGAAGCTCCAGTAATTGGTGAACTTGAACAGATTCCGCGCCTGGAACGTGAGCCGCATCGAGCGCGCCCGGAAGTACGACAGCCAGCGGTCCGGCGCCTCATAGCTGAGCGAGACATCGCGCAGCGTGAGGTTGCTGGCGCTTTCGAGATAGGCGCGCACATCGCTGCCGCCTGCCCAGGCGTTGTAGCGATACGAGCCCTGCGTGTAGGGCAGCACATCCCCGGCGCCTGTCGTGTAGTTCGCGGGAACGCCCGTCACAGTCCAGCCCGGCCCCATGTTCTTCGCGGTGATCGGGTCATCGTAGTCACGCGAGGTCCCGCCCTCGTCCCACAGCGTCCGCGTCATGTCCGCTACCTGGCCGCCCTTCTGCCAGTCGAGCGTCATGGCCAGCGTCAGCCGTTTCCAGCGCAACGAGCTCGAGAATCCCATGGTGAAATCGGGGTTGTAATCGCCCGCGACCGTATCGGCGACGCGCGCGATGATGCAGCCCGGGGCTCCCGGGTTGCAGTTCGCCGTGACCATCGTGCCGATGGGCAGCGGCTTGCCGCTCGCGTCGAGCGGGACGTTGCCCCAGATCCACGTCGTGGTGCCGCCCGGGCTGATGAAGTTACGCCCGAACGCCGCGCCGAACGACCCCGGCGCCGGGAAGCGCGGCACCGTGAGGGGCAGCTTCTGGATGTCCTGCTTGTTCTTGGTGAACGTGGCGCGGACGTTCAGGTCCATGTCGTGACTCTGCATCGCGACCGCGCTCAGGGCCGCTTCGATGCCGCGGTTCCGGAGCTCGCCACCGTTGATGATGACGTTGCCGATGCCGCCCGACGGAATCGTGGCGGGTTGCAGCAGCAGGTCCGTAATGCGCCGGCTGTACCACGTGCCCTCGAACTGCAGTTTGTTATTCATGAACGTGATGTCGGTCCCTGCCTCGATCTCGTTCAGCGTTTCCGGTTTGATACCTGCGTTCCCGGCGACGGCCGCCTGTACCAGCGACGGGTTGCCGCCGATCGTGGTGCCGGTGTTCAACACGACGTCGCGGTCGCCATAGCGCGGCCGATTACCCGTGCGTGCCCACCCACCGCGGAGCTTCACCTCGTTCAATGCGGTCCCGAGGTTGGCGAACCGGTAGGAGCCGGACACGCGGGGGTACAGATTCCGCTTGGTCCGGTCACCGTTGGCGCTGGAGCGGTCGGCCCGGAAGCCGCCGATCAGCGTCAACTTCTGATCGAGCGCCTGAATCTGCTCGGTCGCGAAGAACGCGTCGTCGCGGAAATCGCCGAGCACGTTGTCGCCGTAGTCGAGCACGGTGCCGCTGTTCGTCGTTTCGACGCCGGGGAGCAGGCCGCGCGCGCGCGTACGGACGACGCGGGTGTACTGCGTCTCGAAGTCGAACCCGGCGTTCGTGGTGAACGACATGGAGCTCGTCGGCTGATACGCCCACGTGCCGGCGAACTGCAGGTTGTAGTTGAAGATGTTCCCTTCGCTCCGGACCGTCCGGCCCGAGAAGCCGTCCGTCGCAGTCGGCGTCTCGTACTGCAGGAAGGACGGTGAGAAGACGTCACCCGAGATCTGCGCGCGATCGAAGCCGCCGGTCGCGTTCACCGACACCTGATGCTGGTCCGACGAGTATGCGGACCACGTGGCGCCGATGTTGCCAATCTGGCGGAACGTCAGCTCGTTGATCCGGAGGTACTTGAACGTCTCGAACGGATTCGACACCGTCGACCCGCCGCCATTGAACGGGTTCCGCACAAAGGTCCCCGCGGCGTCCGTGGAGTCGAGGTTGATGACGCCCGGTGTGTACGCGAAGCAGTAAATCGGCGACGTGCACGTATTGTCGTTGTTCGAGAGCCCGCGGTTCGAGCTATTGCGGGTGATGTTGAGCCCGACGTTGACCTTGACTTTGCCCTCGGCGAGCGACTGATCAATGTTCGTGCGCAGCGAGTAGAGCCGCCGCCCGGTGTTCGTGGCGGTACCCTCTTCGTTGTTGGCCGTCATGTTCACGAAGTACTGCGTGGTGCCGGTCCCGCCGTTGAACGCGCCAGTGACGTCATACGACGGCGCGCCGTTGGCGTACAGCTCACTCTGGTAATCGTGCGTGAACGGAATGACGCCGCTCGGATACAGGTTGGCGAGGACCGCGCTGTCCGCCGCGCCCGAGCCGTTGCCGTAGGGCAGGGTGCGGACCTGTGCGACTGACGTGAAGTTCCGCGTTCCGAGCAACCGGTACGCAACGCTCCGGCCGATACGGCTCGTCAGATTGAACTGCGAGGCGCCGCTGACCGAGCCGCGCTTCGTCTTGATGACGATTACGCCGTTCGTCGCGCGCGAGCCGTACATCGCGGTGGCGGAGGCGGATTTGAGCACCTCGACCGATTCGATCTCCTGGGGGTTCAAGTCCGCGAGCCGGTTCACCAGCGCGTCCTGGCTGCCGCCGATGCCCGACGCGGTGCCTCTGGCGCCCGCGCCCGTCACGGAGTTGGCGCCGTCGGACAGCGCGTCGTTGGAAATGATCACGCCATCCACGACGAAGATCGGCTGGCCCTGCCCGAGGATCGATGTGATCCCGCGGATCTGAATCTGGCCGCCGCCGCCCGGAGCGCCGCTGTTCATCGAGATCATGGCGCCCGGCACTTTGCCCTGGAGCGCCTGCTCGAGCGACTGCGCCGGAGCGTTGTTGATGTCAGCGCTCTGGACCTGCACGACCGGCGTGGTCGCGTTGCGCCGCTCGAGCGTCGTCGATTGTCCTGTCACGACGACCGCGTCGAGCTTAAAGGGATCTTCTTCGAGCGTCACGGTGACGTTCGTCTCAGCAGCGGCGACCGTCACGACTTTACGCTGGAAGCCGATGGCGCGGACCATGATGCGCGCGTCCCCGGTGCCGACGGTGATGCGGAACGAACCGTCCGCTCCCGTCTGGCTGACATTCGGGCCGCCGACTTCGACGACCGTTGCGCCGACCACCGGCACGTCGCCTAAGACGCGAGTGACTCGGCCGGTAACCTCACGGCCCGTCGCTTGCGCTCCGGCCACCGCCGGCATCAGCCCGAGAACCAGGAGCGCTGATGCGAACGTGAATGTTCTGCTCATGTTTGCCTGCCTTTCTGGATGGATGCTGCGTCGGTCCATCATGCTGCGAGAATATGCCTGCCGTTTCGACACCCCACAACCACTGCTGTTTTCTACTGCGACGGCCGGTGTTTAGGCACGCCACGCTTGGTCCAGACCAGGATCACCCCGCAGGCCGCCTCCCGCCGCTGGTACTGCGGAGGAGCGCTGATCAGGTTCGAATAAACCTCGATGGCCAGGATTTCCTGCGGGACGATTGGTACCGTCGCGGTCTGGAGCGGCGGGAGCGGAAAGTACACCCCGTCCACGAAATACGCCGGCGGGCAGTAACTGGCGTTCTGGGGGTTCAGAAGCTGCCCCTCGCCGCGCTGCAGCTCGACCAGCAAGCCCGTACCGTTGGGGCGCAGCTTCACGCCGGGGATCATGCGGAAAACCTCCTCGAAATGCACCGCGCCGCTCTTTCGGACGTCGGCGGTATCGAGGAAATGTCCCGTATTGTGCACGCGGCGCTGCTCAAACCCGACCATGGACAAATACGGCTTGTACGCGCCGGCCTCGACGACCACCGGCTCGAGCACCGTCACGGAGTCCCCCATCACGATATCCACCTGCTGCACCGAATCAGCCCGGACCGTGGTCTGCGCCCGGCCCGTCATGTAGCCGACCGCCCGCGCTTCGATGATCCCCGAGCCCGCCGTAACTCCCACCAACGAGAACCGCCCGTACTGATCGGACTGGCCGCTGACGTCGGTCCCGACGGCCGCGACGATCGCTCCGGGGACAAGTGATCCGTTCCGGTTGCGCACCACGCCGCTCAACCTTCCCGTGATGGCTGTGGCCGAGAGGCGGAGATCCGCCCGCGCGAACGCGCGGCCCGCGAGATCGATCACGGCGAGGCCGGCGGCGGCGCCCTGACTGCGGCCGCGAATCACGACCGCCACATCCGTGGGCACACCGCACAGCAGGATGTGACCTGAGGCGTCGGCCGTGGCTTCGACGGCGCGCGGCGCGCTCCGGACCGTGCGCTCGCCGATGTCGTACGTCGTCCAGTGGGCGGAGATCGTGACGCCTGGGAGCGGCTGCCCGTCTGCGGCGTTGCGAACGACGCCGATGACGACGCCCGTGCGCCGCAGCGGATCCTGTGGGCAGAACAGATGATGCACCCTCGAGGGACCCGGGGTCGCGAGCGCGATGCTGCCGCTATCGCCGGCGACGACGTCGACCGTGACCGGCGGGGCCGAGATGCCGGCCGAATCGAGAATCGGGTGATAGAACGTGAGGGTGTAGCGGCCGGGCGCGAGGGCGTTCAGCAGGAAGCGGCCCAGCGCGTCGCTCTTCGCCATCCGGTTCGTGCTCTCGATCCAAACCTCGGCGCCCTCGAGGGGTGCCGACGTGATCAGGCTGTCATAAACCACGCCGCGCAGTACGCCGGAAGGGGCAGGGCCCTGGGCGAGGACGGGCGCGGCCAATGCCAACGCGAGGCCGCCGCTGAAGATGAGACGCATCGTTCCAACCAATCCTACCGTTCGGGACTGGGCCCGCAAGCCGCGAAGCGTCAGAACTGCCGGGGGTTGACCTAACTGTAACAATACGTTTAGTTTCGCGGGCTTCGGAGCACTTTTTTCGAGATTCTTTGCGAGGGGTATTTGCCGACCATCAACCAGCTCGTCCGGCACGGCCGCCGCGACGTGGAGAAGAAGGAAAAGGCGCCGCACCTGCGTGGCAATCCGCAAAAGCGGGGCGTCTGCACGCGCGTCTACACCACCACGCCGAAGAAGCCGAACTCCGCGCTGCGCAAAGTCGCCCGTGTTCGGTTGACGAATGGGTTCGAAGTGACGGCATACATCCCCGGTGAAGGCCATAATCTGCAGGAGCACTCGATCGTGATGATTCGCGGCGGCCGCGTGAAGGATCTGCCGGGCGTCCGCTATCACATCATCCGCGGCACGCTGGACGCCGCGGGCGTGAACGAGCGGAAGCAGTCGCGCTCGAAGTATGGCGCGAAGCGTCCCAAGGAGGCCGGCAAGTGAGTCGTCGCAAAACCGCGGTCAAGCGGCCGGTGCCTCCTGATCCGCGCTACGATAGCCAGACCGTTTCGAAGTTCTTGAACAACCTGATGGTGTGCGGCAAGAAGTCGTTGTCGGAGCGGATTTTCTATTCGGCGATGGACATGATCGAGCAGCGCACGGGGCAGCCCGGCGTGAACGTGTTCAAGCAGGCGCTCTCGAACGTGAAGCCCGCACTCGAGGTGAAGTCGCGTCGAGTTGGTGGCGCGACGTATCAGGTGCCGGTCGAAGTGCGGCCCGAGCGCCGCACGGCGCTGGGGATGCGCTGGATCATTCAGTACAGCCGCGCGCGTAAAGAGAAGACAATGGCCGAGCGCCTCGCCGCCGAGCTGATCCTGGCGTCGAAGGGCGAAGGCGAGACTATAAAGAAGAAGGAAGACACGCACCGGATGGCGGAAGCCAACCGGGCATTTGCTCACTATCGCTGGTAATGGGTAGAGAGCCCCGCGGCCATGCCGCGGGGATACCTTAGACCAACAACCTCGGGACCCTGCTTTAAGGGATCCTGCATCGAGGAGGCCGAAAGCCTCCCGATGTGAGCGGAGCGAAACCGGCCCAGCATGGGCGCCTGGTCGCCCCGCGTTTTTGCTGAATAAAGGAAAGCAATGCCACGCACCACGCCGCTCGACAAGATTCGGAATATCGGCATCATGGCCCACATCGATGCCGGGAAAACGACTACGACCGAGCGTATCCTTTATTACACGGGCCGCACCTACAAGCTGGGTGAGGTGCACGAAGGTACGGCCACGATGGACTGGATGGAGCAGGAGCAGGAGCGCGGCATCACGATTACGTCGGCCGCGACGACCGCCTTCTGGACCCGCCTGGAGCAGCAGTACCGCATCAACATCATCGACACCCCCGGACACGTGGACTTCACCGTCGAAGTGGAGCGCTCCCTGCGCGTCCTCGACGGCGCCGTCACGGTGCTGGACGCGGTGGGCGGCGTCGAGCCGCAGACCGAGACGGTGTGGCGCCAGGCGGACCGCTACGGCGTGCCGCGGATCATCTTCGTCAACAAGATGGACCGCGTCGGCGCCGACTTCGACATGTGCCTCAAGATGGTCCGCGAGCGCCTCGGCACCAAGGCGGTGCCGATCCAGCTGCCGCTCGGCTCGGGCGAGCTGTTTACGGGACTCATCGACCTGGTGCGCGAAATCGAGATCGTGTATGACGACGACACGATGGGCAAGAAGTACGTCGAAGGACCGGTCCCGTCGGCGCTGAAGGATCAGGTCGCAAAAATGCGACACGAGATGATCGAGGCCTGCGTCGAGTCCGACGACGCCATCCTGCACAAGTATCTCGAAGACCATAAGCTGACCGAAGAGGAAATCCGCACCGTCATTCGCAAAGCCACGATCACCGGCCACGTCGTCCCCGTCATCTGCGGCGCCGCGTTCAAGAACAAAGGCGTGCAGGCGCTGCTCGATGCTGTGGTGGACTACTTGCCGGCACCGACGGACATCCCGCCGATCAAGGGCCATCTGCCGCACCACGACGCGACGCACGCCGAGCGCCCGGCCACCGATGACGCGCCGTTCGCGGCCCTCGCGTTCAAGATCATGACCGATCCGTACGTCGGGAAACTGACGTTCTTCCGCGTCTACAGCGGGGTGCTGGCGGCGGGCTCGTATGTCTACAACAGCAGCAAGGACCGCAAGGAGCGCATCGGTCGCTTGCTGCAGATGCACGCCAACAAGCGCGAGGAGATCGAGGACGTGCGCGCCGGCGACATTGCCGCCGCCATCGGGCTCAAGGAGACGCGCACGGGTGATACGCTGTGCGACGAGGCGCACCCGATCATTCTCGAGGCGATGCGCTTCCCGAACCCCGTCATCTCGGTCGCCATCGAGCCCAAGACCAAGGCCGACCAGGACAAGCTGGGTGTCGCGCTGGCCAAGCTGTCGGAAGAAGATCCGACCTTCCGCGTGCACACCGACGCCGAGACAGCGCAGACGATCATCAGCGGCATGGGCGAGCTGCACCTCGAAATCATCGTCGAGCGGATGCGGCGCGAGTTCAAGGTCGACGCCAACGTCGGCCGGCCGCAGGTGGCCTATCGCGAGACGGTACGCAAGCGCGTCGAGTACATCGAGGGAAAGTTCATTCGTCAGAGCGGTGGCCGCGGCCAATACGGGCATGTGGTGATTCACCTGGAGCCGGGTGAGCCGGGCACAGGCTTTGTCTTCGAGGACAACATCGTCGGTGGCACGATTCCCAAGGAATACATCAACCCGGTCGAGCAGGGCGTGAAAGAGGCGTTGGAGAACGGCGTGCTCGCCGGCTATCCCATGGTGGACGTGAAGGTCGAGCTGGTAGATGGCTCGTTCCACGACGTCGATTCGAGCGAAATGGCGTTCAAGATCGCCGGCTCGATGGCGGTGAAAGAAGCGGCGCGCCAGGCACATCCGATTCTGCTGGAGCCGATCATGGACGTCGAAGTCGTCACGCCGTCCGACTACATGGGCGACGTGATCGGCGACCTGTCGGCAAGACGTGGGAAGATTGGTGGCATGACGCAGCGCGCCGACGCGCATATCGTGGCGGCCAGCGTGCCGCTGTCGGAAATGTTCGGCTATTCAACGACGCTTCGGTCGATGAGCCAAGGGCGTGCGATTTACAGCATGGAGTTCTCGCACTATCAGGAAGTTCCCAAGGCGAAGGCGGAAGAAATCGTTTCGAAAGTGAAAGGCTAGGGCAATGGCAAAGGCAAAATTCGAGCGCAATAAGCCCCACGTGAACGTCGGCACCATCGGCCACGTGGACCATGGCAAAACCACGTTGACCGCCGCGCTGACGAAAGTCTCGGCCGACAAGGGCCTCGGGACCTACGTGAGCTACGATCAGGTGGCGAAGGCGTCGGAGTCGCAGGGCCGGCGCG